>PPYF01196443.1_pt1 | contig 10696 bp, 19 predicted proteins | sample 1559871 | NCBI WGS metagenome assembly PPYF01 (sample SAMN08240021, study PRJNA423297) | Human gut metagenome, whole genome shotgun sequencing project.
TGTCTCCGGGTCTACCAGACCTTGAATCGCCTGGTCAATTTCATACAGTGTCATTTTGTTCCTCCTTACATTTCTGGCATATTTCCTCGTTTTGATAGAGCTCTTCTCCGCACTTTGGGCAATTCCTTGTGTTTGGCTCCTGCTGTACATCCCGGTATGGCGAAAACGGCAGCCACCACTCCATATCAGGCAATCGCCGGAAGCACCGCCCGCGGGCAGCCGTCCTCGCCCATGTACAGGAATCCGATCCGGCCATCTGAAAGACGGATATGTAACTCCCCGTCCAGGGCGTTAATCTCGTCGATTGGATAGCTGATATTTTCCATCGCCCAGCTCAGCAGAGCGGAAATATTTGCGGTATTCAGCATTGACTTTTCCTCCTTCCAGCCCTAAAATAAGGGCAGATATTGTTTCTCTTGCCGCCCTCCGGTCTCGCACACCGGGGAGCGGCGCTTTCATCTGTACTTGACTGCTTCCTCTCGGGTGATAAAGTGGTGGATACCAGTGGAGCACTCGTTCCAGCGGTCATCATCAAAATCAGACACTTCAACGGTTTCTCCTAGCGCATAAACAAAGCCAGGATCATAATCGCTCCTTACTTGGTCGCAACCAGGATTCCCGTCAATATCTGTGATGCTCAATACCTTGGCCTTGCTGGCTCGGCATTTTCGGCTAGTGGCGGAGGAGCGTCGTGCATCTGCGGGGATTTCCAACTCCACAACAAAGCCACCCGCCTTTTTGTAGCCGATATAAGAGCCGGATTCCGGACATTGCAACGGATAGAACGCCGTATAAATATCCCACATCATTTGATCTATAGATGCACCGCTCAGGTCGGCACCGCGCAGGTCGGCACCGCGCAGGTCGGCATCGCTCAGGTCGGCACCGCGCAGGTTGGCACGGCTGCCGCCCTCTCCATTTAGCCAAAGGAGATGGGCCTCCAGGATCTTTTTCAAATCCATCTTATTTCCTCCTCAATGTGGGATTTCAATGACCGCCCACACATCGTCGATGCTCTCCGCGCCCTCCAGGCCGGTGATCTGGATGGTGAGCGGGCCGGTGGGCGTGGGGGCCGGGGTGGTGGTCATCTCCATTTCTCCGCCGCCTCTAGGACGGCCCGCGCATATCCACGGGCCCCGGTATCATGCCCAGCGTTGTAAGCTGTTAGTGCCGCCTCCAGATCGCCGTCGTAGCGCTCAAGCTGCTGGCCCAGGAACTCCATACCAGCGGAGATGGCCTCTGCGCTGTCCAGGCCGCTGGGGAAATAATCCGGGTTGAGTTGTACCAGAGAGTAGCACCCTGCCGGGCTGACTGCCTCCGGGTCAAAATTACTCTCCACCTCAATCAGACCGAGCCCCACATGGTACGGGATTCCGTTGGCCCCGCTCGCCGTTCTGAGCACGTCCTGGAGCTCATAGCTCAGCGGTACGTCCTCCCGGAAATACCCCTGTTCGATCAGAGCGGCCTCGATTTTCTCAGCCTCCATTGAGTCCTCACCAACAGTCTGCATAGGCTCGACCATTTCCTTGACAAGCGGCTCCGGCTCCTTAACGATGCTCGGCTCCTCCGCTCTGGCCGCGCTGGACGCCAGGCTGAGCGCTGCCAACACAGCGGCGGCGGTAGCGAATACCAATGCCATAGTGGTCGTTCTCCTCGTCTTGGCCTTCCTGCGGCCCTTGTAACTCGGGTAGTCAATAGAGCTCATCTTGATCAGCCGCCCGTTGCGCAGCTCCTCTACCTCGTCAATGGTGTACCCTTTGCGCAGGTCAAGCACTTTCCGTTCCTCTCGCTTCATCTTTGGTATCCTCCTTGGACTTTGGGATGGCCCATATCTTGATATCACACCCATATTTCTCGCTGAGGATGTCAGCAAGTTCAGAGAAAAACTTATTGACAACAGCGGTTTTTTCCTCTCTGGTCAGCTCTGTTCCATTCATGGCGGGCTCCCTTCTGTGATTAAGATCACGTTTCAGTGTTGTCTAATCCTCCATGGTAGCATCCAACATATCCATGGTGATGCCGGATGCTGCAAGCGACTTTCCTTTCTTCTCCAGGTGACGCAAACTGTAAAGGGCCTGCCTACGTTGGCACCGGACATACTGCTCTTTTCGGGCTAGTGCCACATAGGGAGAGTTGCGCAGGCGCTCAATCTCTTGCTCCACCTGCTCGTCAGTCAAATAGTTCATTTCAGCTCAATCTCCTGTTCATTTTTCTTGTGGCCTCCCGCGACCAGTGATAGAATACCGGCGAAAGGAGGTGGAAATTTTGATTGATAAATCGGAGATCAAGGAAGTTGTTAGTGTCTATTGCGATACCGACACGAACAGCTACCTGAATGCCGGTTGGGTCATCATCGAAACTGCTGGCGGGCAGGATGAAGATGGCTCTCCGGTGGTTCTCAGGGTGATGGGCAGGATTTAGACCCTGCCGAGGCAAAGCAAATAACCCTTCGTCTTTTTAGAGCCTGCGGCCCCGATAGCTATCCAATGCCCGGTGTTGATTAGCTCGACCGCAGGCTCTAAATCATCCAGCGTTTGGATCCTGATCTCCTTGGTTTCTTTCACCAGTGGCAATGCTGGATTGTTTGAATTACTCATATCGAATCCTTTCTGTGATTTATTTCGGGTATTCCAACTTCGTGGTGGATAGGCGTCCCAGGCTCTCATTAAAACTATGCGATTCCACTTGTGCCTCGTCTTTACTGGTGGTATCATGTCGCCAGTGAAAGGAGGTGTGAAATTTGGTTGGTTATGATGAAATCAACTCCCATGAACTTCCCCCGGTAAATATTGTGCTTCGGGACAGCATAGGGAGCCTTGCGGTACAGATGCTTGCTTCTCGCTATGACCTATCAACCATGAGCGAGGCGGATGCTCTGCACAATCTTTTGCAAATCATCAGAGGCTTGCATGAGGAATATCACCAGCAAGGGTTCTAAAACATCGGCATTTTAAGGACCTCCTGGATGTGTGCGGCGTCCAGGAGGTTCCGCCCCCTATGCGTTAATTCGTTATACAGCTTTCCAACTGCCGTTTCCACATCCTTGTAGGTGTAGTCTCCTTCTTCGCATATCTGCTTGATTGATTCCATCAGCTCTTTCCATTTCTCCATTAACTCACCTCCATATCCTTGTTTGCGGCTGGTGCGCTGTTGGCAGCCTCTGCCATGGCCGCCACGCCCTCGGCGTAGCCGAGCAGATATTCCCGCTTCCCATCCGGTAAGATCTTGACTGCCTCTGCCAAAGTCCAGGCAATCGTCTTTTCTTCTGTGCTCATTGTCTCACCCCTTTCACTATTGTTCTCGTGATTATAATATATCTTTGCGAGATATTTGTCAACCCCTTCTTATCGTTTCTGTGATATTTTTTCTTGACAGATAGAGCGGAAAGTGATAATATCGGGGCAGAAGGAAGGTGTCACGGTGAACGAGCGTATAAAAGAACTGCGTAAAGCCTTGGGCCTTACACAGCAGAAATTCGCAGATAAAATTGGTGTAAAACAAAATACAGTCGCACAATATGAGATGGGACGTAATCAACCTATTGATACCGTTATTACCCTGATCTGCAAAGAGTTTAACGTCAATGAGGACTGGTTACGCTACGGGGACGGCAAGATGTTTCGCCCACAGAACCGCAACGACGAGCTGACCTCCTTTATGGGAGATATACTAAAAGATGATATCCCTGACTTCCGCACTCGGCTGGTTTCTGTCCTGGCCCGCTTGGATACCGAGGAATGGCGTCTTTTGGAAAAGATGGCCCGGAAGCTGCTGGACGAAATGAAAAAAGAGGAGGCCGGCCAGTAGCCAGTCCCCTCATGGGTTATAGGATGTGCAGGATGAAGTTGTAAATATCATTTAGCTTCCGCTCGTCTGCCAAGTCTAGCAGCCTTTTAATTGCCTCTTTTTCCCTTTTGATTACCTCGTCGGTGTCCGTCCGTTCCAGCTTCGGTTCCATGATATCGTCCCTTTCCACTGTCCCCGCGCAATTCCTTGTGTGCATCCATTATAGAACATTTGTTTCATATCATCAAGTGACAGTTCCCATAAATAGAGCCCTCTCATTTTGGTGAGTATACAGATTTTGATTCCACTATCCCAAAAGCACAGACTATTGGACAGGCGCAGTAGTACCCCACTTCATTTCTTGAAGTAGATTTCCTACTTCGGCAGTATCTCTTACTTCTGCTGAGCAATAGGACGGAGTACCCTCGTTAGCAGAGCGAAACGAGGTTCTCTTATCGCTTGACAAAGAAAGAATAGGAGTTTTAGACATGTTAGATGAAAAAGACTTACAGGCACTCGCGGCAATATTGCAGGGCATGGAAACCCGCATCGACCAGAAGATGGGGGCTATGGAAACCCGCATCGACCAGAAGCTGGAGAAGCAGAAACAGGACATCATGTCTGAAACGAAGGGCCTGCTGGCCCGGCAGAAGCAAGACATCTTGGACGAAAGCACTAGACGTATGAAACTACTGCTGGACACGGAGGTCACAACCCGGTTTAACCTTTTGGCTGAAGGGCAGCAGGCCATTATGGATGCCATCACGCCAAAGAATGAAATTGAGCAGATCCGTAGCGAAATGGACGTTCTCAAACTGGCTGTCCGTACATTATCGCAGGATCTGGCCGAACTAAAAAAAGCGCAATAAAAAAGCCCGCTCTTAGGAGCGGGTAAAAGAGGGAGGTTTTCTTGTGAGTAAAGAAACTGTGACTGGGGAGAAGCAAAAGAAATCGAAAAAATGGATTCCAATTGCAATCGGCGTAATCGTTGTGCTATCTCTAATTAGCAGAATAGGTGGACGTGACCGCGAGCCAAATAATCCAGACAGCACACCAGAAAACAACCTAGTGGTAGAAACCGTTATTCCTGCGGAAAGCCCAGCAACGACCTCCCAGGATGAATCCAAAAAGGCCGCAGGAGAGAATGACCTTGCAATTTACAAGCCCGTTCGATCCGCAAAAGCTTCCTATGAAAAACTTTCCGGGATGATTCAGCAACTCGGGACTGGAGAAACTACTATTGTGGACGTATACTCATACTGCGAGCAAGTGAAGGATTGGTGCTCAGACTGGAAGGATGAGTTTGACGAGATCAAGGACGAAGGTGCAGAAGCATATATTGATGCCTCTAACGGGTATGTATCTACGGTCTACATGATTGCACATGACTTGTCGAAATATATTGATGATGAGGACTTTTCTAAGCTGGAGTCCGCGAAGGAAAGCATTTCAATCATGCCTGGCGCAGAGCAGATTGTGAACGATGCACGGAATGAGTATCTAGCCGCCGCTGGTTTCACGGATGAAGAAATTGCTGCGCGGATTGACATCGGATGAAATATAAAAAGTGCCCCAGGGTGCCGGAACACCCTGGGGCTTTGCATAAACAACTATAACCACGCTAATGGAGCATTTATGCTCTCCTATTATAGCGAACTAGGGAGAGATTGTCAATGAAAGCAGAAATAGACCGCATTATCAGAGTTGCGCTATATATCCGCGTATCTACCGAGGAGCAGGCGCTTCATGGATATAGCTTGCAGGCGCAGGAGGACGAACTTCTACACTTCGCTAAGGAAAAGAAATACAAGGTCGTGGGCACATACCGGGATGAGGGTTTTTCGGCCAGGAAGCCAGCCTTGAAGCGGAAAGTCATGCAAGAGCTGTTGGACGATGTGCGGGCCGGGAAGATTGACCGAATCCTCTTCATAAAGCTTGACCGCTGGTTCCGTAATGTGTGGGAGTATCACCAGGTGCAGGCTGTCTTGGACGAAAATAATGTGACTTGGCAGGCCACCATGGAGGACTATAATACCGCAACGGCGGACGGACGCCTCAAGGTTAACATCATGCTATCTGTAGCAGAGAACGAGGCAGACCGAACATCCGAGCGTATCAAGTTCGTATTCAATAGTAAAGTAAACCGTGGAGAATACCCGTATGGCCGCGTCCCAATCGGCTATAAGGCGGAAATCGTGGGCGGCCTGCGAAAATTGGTCAAAGACCCCGAACTTGAGGCCGCAATGACCGCCTTTTGGGAGTATGCGTTGAAATACAACAGCGTCCGCCGGGCCGGATTCTTGGTAAACGCGGAATATGGTACGACACGAGCTGCGAAGGAGTGGCTGCGGACCGGAAAGCTTGAAATATACTGCGGGACATTCGAGGGTATACCGGACTTCTGCCCTGCCTATGTGAGCCGCGAGAACTGGAAAAAGATTCAGGATAGGAAGAACTTGATCAAAAAGGCCCAGGCTTGGAATGTGTACCTTTTCTCGGGGCTCATCACCTGCCCGAGTTGCGGCCACACACTCAAAGCAACATATAAGTCATACCCAAATGACCGGAGCATCAAATACAATGCGTATCGCTGTAATCACGGGCGCGACAATACAGGATGCACATACCGCTCCAGCGTATCAGAGAAGAAAACAGAAAAGTATCTGCTTGAGCATATACGCGAAATGATCGAGGAATACATCTCCGAAACGGAGGTCGGCACATCAGCCAAAAAGAAAAAGCGGGTCATCAAGTTTGATGTAGCGAAAGCAAAAGAACAGCTCCGCCGCCTGAACGTTGCATACTTCGCCGGGAACATGCCGGACGATGAATATACAGCAATGGCGGCGAAGCTGAAAGAGGATATCGCAAAGGCATTGGAATCGGAATACGAGGCGGAAAAGGCTCCTGATATTGGGAAACTGAGAGCCTGCCTTGATACGGACTTTGAGGCGATATACAGGACACTCGAAAAGGAAGATCAGCGCCGCTTGTGGCGGTCAATAATCAAGGAGATTCGGGTGGAGGACAACCGTGTTGTGGGCGTGACATTCAACGTCTAAATTTTTTGCACATATTAGGGACTAACTACCCGTTCTCTGTGGACACCCCCGCGCCGCCGAAAAAGACGATATGCCGGCTCTCGCTGATCCAGTCCTGAAGCTGTTTGAGTTGATGGTCCATAAGAGCGCCTCCTTGCTGCGGGCCGATGTGGGCATCGGCCCCTATGTCCTGCGGTGGCGGCAGCGGGTGTGGGGGCAGGAAGGGCATCCGCCGCAGCCGCACCCCCGCTTGCCCTTCAGACTCTGGTGGAAACGGTAGATCAGGTAGGCCGCCGCCCATACGATCAGCGCCGCCACACCGGTATATACGATATATTTTAACATCCTATCACCCGCAGCACAAGAGAGCCGAGCTGATAGACCAGGAAGGAGCCCAGCCAGGCGGCCCCCAGCTGCCAGCCGATGGAGGCCAGGGTCCATTTGGTGGAGTTCATCTCCTTGCGGATGGTGGACACCGCCGCCACGCAGGGCACATAGAGCAGGACAAACACCAGGAAAGAATAGGCGGCCAGGGGGCTTTGGAAGGTGCCGCCCAGGGCGGCGGCAATCGCCGCACCGCTGGCAGTGACAGAAAAGCCGTAGAACATGCTCATGGAGGAGACCACCATCTCCTTGGCTACCAGTCCGGTGAGCAGGGCCACCGCCGCCTGCCAGGTGCCGAAGCCCAAGGGGGCGAACAGAGGAGCCAGGAGGCCGCCCACGAAGCCCAGGATAGAGGACTCCTCGCTGGACACCATCCCGAAGGTCCCGCCCTCAAAGCCGAAGGACTGGAGGAACCAGAGCAGTACACTCATGGCCAGAATCAGGGTGCCCGCCTTCACCAGGAAGCCCTTTACCTTCTCCCACACGTGGAGGGCGATATTTTTGAGGGTGGGCAGGCGGTAGGGGGGCAGCTCCAGCACGAAGGCGGCGGGCTCCCCCTGGAAGACCAGCTTCTTGAGGAGGATGCCCGAGCCGATGGCGAAGATCAGGCCCAGCAGATAGAGGGAAAATACCACCAGCCCTCCGTATTGGGGGAAGAAGGCGGCGGTGAGCAGGCCGTACACCGGCAGCCGGGCGGAGCAGGACATAAAGGGAACCAGCATGATGGTCATGCGGCGGTCCTTCTCGTTCTCCATGGTGCGGGCTCCCATGACTGCCGGGACGGTGCAGCCGAAGCCCATGAGCATGGGGATAAACGCCTTGCCGGACAGGCCGAAGCGCCGCAGCAGCCGGTCCATAATGAAGGCCGCCCGGGCCATGTAGCCTGAATCCTCCAGGAAGGACAGGAACAGAAATAGAATGGCGATCTGGGGCAGGAAGGTGAGCACGCCGCCCACACCGGCGATCACGCCGTCCACCAGCAGGGCCTCCACCCACGGTGCAGTACCCGCGGCGGCCAGGAGGGAGCGGACACCCCCGGCAAACCAGCCGCCGATAAGGGCGTCCACCCCGTCGGCCAGCATCTGCCCCGGCCCGAAGGTGAGGGCAAACATACACAGCATCATCAGCAGGAACACCGGGATGGCCAGAACCTTGTGGGTCACGATGGCGTCAATGCGGTCGGACAGGGTGGGCGCCCCCAGAGGGCGGCCCCGCCTGACGCACTGGGCCACCACGGTCTGGATGAACTGGTAGCGGGCGTCGGCGATCAAGGTCTCCCGGTCGCCCAGATCATAGGCCCCCTCATACTCCCGGCAGACGGCCTCCAGCTCGTCCCGCTCCCTCTGAGACAGGCCCAGGGCTTTCTCCACCAGGGCGTCCCCCTCGATGAGCTTGATAGACGCCCAGTGGGCGGGGATATGGGCGGCGTAGGCCTTGTCGTGGATCAGCTCGCCCACCTTGTGATGGATCTGGTGGGTAAAGCCGTCGTACAGATCATCCGGTTCAATGGTGACGCCCACGTGCATCTGCCGGTGGGCCGCCTCCAGCAGAGTCTGAATGTTCTCCCCTGACCGGGCAGTGATGGGAATCACCGGCACCCCCAGGGCCTTGGACAGCCCCGCCACGTCGATGTGGTCGCCGTGCTTCTCCACCTCGTCCATAAAGTTGAGCGCTATGACCATAGGCCGCTCCAGCTCCAGAAGCTGGGCGGTCAGGTAGAGGTTGCGCTCAATGTTGGTGGCGTCGATGATGTCGATGATGGCGTCGGGCCGCTCCCCCACGATGAAGTCCCGGGCGACAATCTCCTCCATGGAGTAGGGGGAGAGGGAGTAGATGCCGGGCAGATCCACCACCGTGACGGACTTGCCTTCCACCTGGGCCCGGCCCTCCTTCTTCTCCACTGTCACCCCCGGCCAGTTGCCCACGTACTGGTTGGAGCCGGTGAGGGCGTTGAACAGGGTGGTCTTTCCGCAGTTGGGGTTGCCCACCAGGGCCAGCTTCATCTCCCGTGTGTCGTGGCTGGCGTAGTCGGGCACGCCGCCGTGCTCCGCCGCCTCATGGGCGTGGTCGGCATCCATCCGGCGGAGGGTTTCCTCGTCCGGAATGTGCTGCACCATGCCGATGCGCCGCCGCCGTGTCTGGGCGCGCCGCTCCCCCTCCGCGCCGGTTGCCACCCGGATCTGGGCCGCGTCCGCTTTGCGCAGGGACAGCTCGTACCCCCGCAGGTTGAGCTCCACCGGATCGCCGAAAGGGGCTACCTTGCGCACCGTGACCTCGGTGCCCGGAGTCAGCCCCATATCCACCAGCCGCCGCTTCACCGGGCCGTTTTCATTGCCTACCTGGAGAATAACACCGCGCTCGCCCGGCGCCACCTCCTCCAGGGTTCTCTCGTTCTGTTCCGTCTGAGTCCTCATAGCCGCTCCACTCAAAAAATTTAGTTTACCTAAGTTAACTTCTTCATTATACTATGGTATCCAGGGCCGCGCAAGAGAGGGACCGGTGCTGTTTTCTACAAAAAGCAGGCGCTAAGGGGCGCGGTCCTGCGTAGTTCCGCAAAAAAGAGCGGACGCCCACTCGGGGCGCCCGCTCAGGGGGTTCTATTAGTCGTGGTCGTGCTCCTCACAGCCGCAGCCACAGCCATCCTCGTCTCCGTCCCCGCAGCAGCAGTCGTCGGACAGATCCAGCGCAAACTTCTGCTTGCAGCCGGGGCACTGAATCACGCCCTCTTCCAGGACAGACTCGTCGATCATCAGGGTGTCGCCGCAGTTGGGGCAGTCCACCTCAAAAAAATCGTCGTCCTCGTCGCCGCAGCAGCAGTCATCGTCGTCGTCATCCTCGTCAAACACGGCCTTCTCCACGTCGGAGAGGTCGTCGGAGATGGCGTCGATCTCCTCGCCCAGGGCGACGGTGTTCTCCTCCAGATCCTCGATGGACATGCCGATCTCCTCCAGGATGCCGATCATTACGGAGATGAGCTTGCCCTCCTTGGACTTGGCAGTGTCCAGATCCAGGCCCTCGGCCAGACCCTTCAGATACGCGACCTTCTCAGAAATAGTCATAATAATCTCCTTTTCACAGGCGGCCCAAAGGGCCTTCACAAAACGATGCGCCTTTACAGCGTCAGCTATCACGCCTCACACCCTCCGCGACGGCACACTGCTTACCGCTCCGCAAAAAACATCTTGCGCCTACGGCACAACTGCTTTTTCGTCTGCGCGGTTCGCTGTGCGCCTGTTCCCGGGCGTTCGGGCGCTTACGCCTTGCAGCGCTCCAGGTACTCGCCGGTGCGGGTGAGTCCCACGCAAAGCACACTTTGCGCGGGAACCCTTTGATTTCATTTGCAAGGCGGAACTGAATTCCGCCTTGCGCCAAGGTTTTGCCTCCGGCAAAACGCTTGTGTGCGCCAGAGGCGCGCCCCGCTGCGCGGGGCCCCCGACACCCGCCGATGCCCTTCCGCCTCCGCGGAAGTCCGGCAGGCAATCAGG
>PPYF01068493.1_pt1 | contig 10695 bp, 13 predicted proteins | sample 1559871 | NCBI WGS metagenome assembly PPYF01 (sample SAMN08240021, study PRJNA423297) | Human gut metagenome, whole genome shotgun sequencing project.
ACAAGGAGTACGACGGAACCTACCTCGGACACTATGTGCAGTATTTCTTCTGGTTCTTCTTTGTCCTTGGACTCGTTATTTTCGGCTTGGCTATCTTCCTGATGCTCGACAGTCACTACCACTGGACGAAGTAATCTAATGTTTATACCCTCCAAAATCCCTACGAAACTTGGCATAGTCTAAGTTTGTAGGGATATTTTTTTTCTTGAAAACGTCATTTTCTTGAAAATGTGCACTATTGCCCGTTGTGGGAGCCAGATAGCATGAGTAACTTTGCACCGTCAAAATAAACGAGTGTAAACCTAATTGTTATAAAGTAAGCATTCCGTAAACCACGTATAGATGGTTATGGAATACTTTTTATATAGTCCGCTAAATGGGAATTTACAATTCTGATATACTTCAGATGTAGGTTGCCGTTTCTAAAGCAATATAAAGTTTGTTTAAACTATGGTTGGCATTGTTCAAGCCTTTGGCTTCATATCCATTTGTATCCAAAATGTCACCTGTTTCAAAAAAAGCATACAACTTCAAATTGTAGAAGTCGCACACAGATTGAACTCCAGCCAATTCCATTTCTACAGCGATGCACCCTTCTTCCATACGTTTGCGTACAAGTCCTTTTGTTTCTCTGATCATCGAATCTGTCGTCCATATTTTACCTGTAATATATGGTACAGATAATTTGTCGAAAATTATGGAAAGTTCCTTGCTTGCGGCTATATCAATATAGTCGGATGGTGCTGCAAAATAATATGAACACCCGTCCCCTCTGTAACTTTGTGTCGGTATGATAAATCTACCTTGTGTGGTTGTACGGTCAAGACTGCCACAGGAACCGAACATAATGAACTTTGATGCTCCAGTTAGCCAGCTTGCAAGATGACATTGAGAGGATGCTACTGCTGAACCTATTCCTGACAGGTAGAAAGTTATCGTAACTCCTTTATAAGTTGTTTTATAGATATGCGTATCGCCATTGCAAGCCGGCATAGTTGCAATAATTTCAGATTCGTAGGAATCAAGTAAATGCCGATGAATCTCCTTCGAGAATATTATCAGGCATATATCTGCAAAATCTCCACGTCTGCCGTAGAAATCAAACAGATTGATCATTGGTTCAGTTTCAATATCATAACTATCAGTAATCATAGCATATTGAATCAGATGTGAGTTTTATATTGCTCCGGTATCTCAAGATTGAAAGTTCTGCATAATAACAGGACGTCGTGGACATCATTTTCATCGTATTCATATCCAAGATGGAACTGTACCTGTGCCTCCGGGTTTATGCATGTTACCTCAATATTCCCGATATTTCCTTTACCTGAGAAAGTTTCGCTTGGGAAAGTGTATCCGTCATATAGAATTCCATCTTCGACATATTCGAAACAATGCAGATCGATTATTCTTCCGTTGTCATCTTTCCAGACAGTATGGCTATCGGTCGTATAGTCCATTACAACTTCTCTGTATCCCTTCCAGGTAATCACGGATATGGCCTTACCATAGTCTTTCTTCTCTACGAACAGATCGATGTCGTTATGTATTCTTGTTTCTCTGCCTATAAGTGCATCGACACCCCAACCGCCGTCCAGAAACACCTTTACAGATGCTTCAGACAGCATTTCAAGAATCTCACATGCATCAAAATAAGTGACCATAAAATTGCAATTTATCGGTGCAAATATAACGAATCCTTCAGAAAGAACCCCCTTGTTTGCTGTAAGAAGTCGAAGAACAATCGAAGAAACTCCGATTTCTACGACCATTATCGAAGAATCTCTGCGCTTTGTCCTTGAAACTCAAAGCTATCAGGGAAAGATTGTAGTCTTGCAGACTCTCTGATAGTTGGGATTCTATGAAACAGTGGGTGAAAATAATTGCTATGTGCATTTCCTGTATCAATAGTACAAGATTGAGTTCTGGGATCAAGTCTCTTGTATGCAGAAGAATGTCGGTTTTGACGATTAGTCGGCCACAATTCTGCTGGCACATTTTGCCAATTACCTCCCTGTGGGACATGCTTTATGCGGTCTTGAACCTTTTGTGCAGGATAGACAATATCTTGATCAAGAATAGAATTATCCTTTGTTCTTAAGAATTTTCGCAGTGGTGTATCTGCAGGTGTAGATATTTGCTTAACTCCGTCTGGACTTTGTTCAAAGCAATACAATTCCCCAATTGCATCTTCTACAGTTGTCTTTTCTTGCTTTTCTATTTTGCTGAAGTCGAATTTAATATCTTTGTAGTCTTTACGAACTCCTACAATAATTGCTCTCTTTCTATTTTGAGGGACACCGTATTCGGACGCATCGAGTACCTGATAAGTTATGTTATACTCTTCAGCACCTAATATCTCCTTGATACGCTCAATAGCGTAACCATTATCTCTTGTAAGAAGTCCTCTTACATTTTCGATCATGATTACTTTAGGATGTATCTTTTGAACAAATCGAATATATTCAAAGAACAACTTGTTTCGTGGATCCTCCATCTCCTTCTGCCAACGATTAGCTGACGAAAAACCTTGGCATGGAGGTCCACCAACAATTACATCAACATCACCATACTCTTCTTCGATTTGACTATCTGGGAAGGTTGTGATGTCTATGTTGTGAACTTTTGCCTTCTTGAAATTATGTTGGAAGGTAATGGTTGCATATTCATTGAAATCAATGCCACCTGCAATATCAAAGCCTGCAAGAGCATAGCCCTCGCTTATGCCTCCGCAACCACAAAATAGGTCTAACACCTTGTATTTTTTCTTTGCCATTTTATGCTACATTTATACCAAGAGCCGTTTGAAGCTCCTTCAATCCGATGGAGTAAATATCAACTCCTTCATTATCACATACTCTGAAACATTCGTCCATCAAGCGATTGTAAATAGCACATTCATCAATCGTAAAAGTATTGATGCCGCCCTCGCATGACACATAATCCTCGAACATATCATCAGGATGGAAATTCACCTTGCGTTCATAAACCAGGTGATGGAAAAATGTTTCAACATCCTTTGTTGACAGGATATGATTTTCTTTGCCGTAGATCATAATTCTTCGTTAGGCTCCTTAATCAAATCTGCAACTTTCACATTAAGACACTTGGCAATCAAAGCCAGTGTTTTTAGGTCTGGTTGTACTGTATTTCCGCACCATTTACTAACAGTGCACGCAGACTTCCCAACTTGCTCTGCCAACCATTTGCTTGTTTTCTCTTGCTCGGCAAGAACAGCTTTTATACGATTTAACTTAGCCATATTAGTCAATAAAAATAAACTTTGGTGCAAAGTTAATAAAATTCCGTGAGACTAAAGAGACTTATACGTAGAAAGTTAAACATACAACTGTATTTTCGCAGAAAATACTATAAAATGCCACCTGAAAAGCCCACTTTTCGTGCACATTTTTCCAACTAAAGCCATTTTTTCAACCTGATTGCTGAAACGACAATAAGGTTCACAATACCTGATTTTGCACCTTCAGGAACGCAGCACAAAATGATAGAAAATGAAAATTTCCGTTCATTTCCGTGTTAAGATATGTTAAGCAGATGTTTTCATTTTGGGGTTTTTGAAATTTTTGTTTCCAGTTTGTTTCTTTTGGGGGCTTCAGCGGCCTCTTGAGTTCATGGGCATACAAGGACGGTATATCTACTGGGCGGCGGGTTCGGCAGGCGGAGCCATTGTCGGTTTCGTCATTGCCTACTGCCTTGCCGGTTTCGTGGCCGGACTGGTGGTATTGGCCGTCATCCTGTCTGTGGGCATCTCGCTCATCATCCTCAAGCAAAGGAAAGGTCTTCACACCAAGAAGAACCGGAAAGGAGTGTATGTCTATGCCCGCTCGAAGAAGAAATGAAAAAAGAAAAAGCCATGACGGAGAGCGCGTGGCCTATTGAATGTTGAACCCGGGCAGGCCCGCTTTGGAACAGGCGAGTCTGCCCTTACTTAAGCAGAAAGCAACCGACAATGACACTGTACATCATACTGATTTTCATCGCCCTCTGTGCGGGCATGGCCATTTCGGTCCATGCCTTCGGCACGGGCGGCAAGCGCAAGCGCATCTTCCAGGACATCTATTTCACCGTGGAGGACGTGGACGGCATCGGGGTGCTGTACACCAAGACCGGGGAATACTCGGCCGTCCTGCGGATGGAGAACCCCGTGCAGAAGTATTCGGCCAACATCGACAGCTACTACGAGTTCACAAGCCTGCTCACCGCCGTCGCACAGACGCTGGGCGAAGGCTATGCGATACACAAGCAGGACGTGTTCGTGCGCAAGCAGTTCGAGGATGTGACGGGCGACCGGCACGAGTTCCTATCCTCCGCCTATTTCCGGTACTTCAAAGGCCGGATGTACACGGACAGCGTATGCTACCTGACCATTACGCAGGAATCAAAGAAAAGCAGCCTGTTCTCTTTCGACGGCAAGAAGTGGCGCGACTTCCTCGTGAAGATACGCAAGGTGCATGACCAGCTCCATGACGCGGGCATACAAGCGGAGTTCCTGGATAAGCCCCAGGCGAATGCGTTCGTTGACCGCTACTTCGCCATGAACTTCAAGGACAGGATTGTCTCGATGACCAACTTCAAGGTGGACGATGAGACGGTCTCGATGGGCGGCAAGCGTTGCAAGGTGTACAGCCTCGTGGACGTGGACTGTGCCGCGCTGCCTTCGCTTGTCAGGCCCTATACCAATATAGAGGTGAACAATGCGGAGATGCCCGTTGACCTGCTGTCCGTCATCGACAGCATACCGGAAGCCGAGACGGTGGTCTATAACCAGATCATCTTCCTGCCCAACCAAAAGCGAGAACTGGCGGCACTCGACAAAAAGAAGAACCGTCACGCAAGTATCCCCAATCCCGGCAACCAGATGGCCGTGGAGGACATCAAGCGTGTGCAGGAGATAGTTGCCAGGGAGAGCAAGATGCTCGTGTACAGTCATTTCAATCTTGTTGTAGGGGTATCTGCCGACACAGACATACAGAAATGCACCAATTATCTGGAGAATGCCTTCGGTCGCATGGGCATCCACATCAGCAAGCACGCCTATAACCAACTGGAACTGTTCGTCGCCTCTTTTCCCGGCAACTGCTATGCCCTGAACGAAGACTACGACCGTTTCCTGACCCTGAGCGACGCAGCCATGTGCCTGATGTATAAGGAACATATCCAGCACAGCGAGGAAACGCCGCTGAAAATCTACTACACCGACCGCCAGGGCGTGCCGGTGGCCATCGACATCACCGGAAAGGAGGGAAAGAACAAGCTGACGGACAACTCGAACTTCTTTTGCCTGGGGCCTTCGGGCAGCGGCAAGTCGTTCCACATGGAGAAAAACAGGACAAAACGGCGGCAAGCGATTGCAAAATTGATTGTTATAAATACTTGATTTACAGCTAATATGTTTTAACAAACGAAGAAACCGGCTATTGGCGTTTAGTCCTAATCGGAGTAAATTTGTACCACAGTTGTACCTCGCCGGAGGGGTCGCACGGTTCGATTTCCTTTCAGCAGCGTGCAACAGCTTTCAACAGTGTGCAAATAAATTTCTTCGATGATGGACCGTCAAAATGAACAGAAATTAACAGGTCAGCCCGATTTCGGACGGGTCATGCCAGACAAGCCGTTCCTCACCATTGGGGAGGTGGCGAGCCTGCTGCAAGTGAGCAGCCGTACCGTGTACAACCTGATATACAGCGGCACGCTCCGGGCTTGCAGGATTACATACCACATTACGCTAATCACCAAGGAGGATTTCTTCCTGATGATAAAAGAGAAAACCTACTGCAAGCGGAGCGTTTCAGTGTTCGCCAAGCAGGGGAAAAAGGAAAAAGGGAAGATGAAAGAAAATATGCAAAAAACAGAGGAAACAGCCCTCACACGACAGGAGGGAAAGAAAAAAGCAAAGGGCAGCCCGGCGAAACGGCGGCTCATTCCGGCGGCTAACTACAAGCAGTCCGTGCGTGATACGTTCACGGACAGGGAGAGTGTAGCAGGCGACCTTTACACGATGGCGGAGATATGCCAAAAGTTCAATTACACCTACGGGCGTTTCTACAATCTCCGTATGCGCTATTCGATACCCTGCATCAAAGCCAACGCCACCAAGTGCTTTCCGAAAGCGGAAGTGGACAGGGCTATGGCGGAGGAAGCGGAACGCTTGGGCAACAACCTTTCGGAACATTGGTATTCGTGCTTCGACATCATGCGCCTGTTCGGACTGGGCAAAACACAGGTGCGCAGGTTCGCCCTCACCCACGGAGTACGGACAAAGCGCATACACGGCAACCGCCTGTACTACTTGAAAGCCGACTGGGATGCGGCACGGAAGGAAGCCGAGCGGAAAAGCGCAAGCACGAAAGCCAAACGGGAAGAATAAGATATTTTCAAACATTCAAAATACATTATCCATATGACGAACATTTGTACAAAAGTGACGGTCAGGAAACGACCCATCAAGAACGGACAGTTATCGCTTTATCTGGACTTCTACCCACCTGTCCGGCACCCGAAAACGGGCAGGCTGACACGGAGGGAGTACCTCGGCATTTATATCTACGCCAATCCGACAGAGAAGTTTGAAGCGGAGTTCAACAAGACCATGCTGCGCAATGCGGAGCTAATCAAGTGCAAGCGGACGGAAGCCATCATCAACGAAGAGTTCGGTTTCCTCGACCGTAACAGGGGCAAGGAGAGCTTCTTGGAGTATTTCCGCTCCAAAATGGCGGACGATGACAATTTTAGGAACTGGAATGTTGCCTACAAACATTTCGAGAAGTATTGCGGCGGTAGCTGCACCTTTGACGACCTGACGGTGGAATACTGCCAGGGCTTCCTTACCTACATGCTGTCGCTCACCACGCACAACCGCACCAAGATGATGGCGTCCACAGCCAACAACAACCTGAACAAGCTGAAATGCGTACTGCGGCAGGCATACGAGGAAAGGCGCATCAAGGACAATATCGCCACACGGCTGAAACACGCCAAGGAAGCCAATACACGCCGTGAGTTCCTAACACTGGAGGAAGTGAAGATGCTTGCCAACACGCCATGCGAGAAGCCTGTTGTAAAGTCGGCGGCTCTTTTCTCCTGCCTTACGGGACTGCGCATCAGCGACATCATACGCCTGCAGTGGGAGAACATCATCAGGGGTGCGGACGGCGGTTGGTGTATGCACATCGTCACCAAAAAGACAAGGACGGAAGCCGTCTTGCCGCTGTCCGATGAAGCCCTCGCACTTTGTGGCGAGCGTTCCACGGGGCAGGTGTTCAAGGGAATGACACAAGCCCTGCTCCCCTTGTACCTCAAGGACTGGATTAGGTCTGCCGGGATTACGAAGCACATAACCTTTCATTGCTTCCGGCATACCTACGCAACCCTGCAACTTGCCGCAGGGACAGACCTTTACACTATATCAAAAATGCTTACACATAGCACCGTGGCGACAACGCAGGTCTATGCGGATGTGGTGAACGACCTGAAGCGCAAGGCTTCGGAACAGATAACACTCAAATAACCGGAACAGGACAACCAAAGTAAAAAGATTGAATATGGGTAACATCACATTTGAACAACTGCCGCAGGCTGTTTCCACCCTGATAGAACGGGTGGAACAGCTTGCCGGAAAGGTGGACGAGGTGCTGGGCAAGGCGGCAGGAAAAGACACGGGCAAGCGCAATCTGCTTTCCCTTGAAGAAGTCGCCGCCCTGCTCGGCAAATCGGCTTCCACCATCTATGCCATGACTTCAGAAAAGCGCATACCGTACCGCAAGCGTGGCAACAGGCTCTACTTCTTCGAGGATGAAGTCATGCAGTGGATTGAACAGGGCGGAACATCGGGTACGGGCAGCGAGGAGGATTTCAACAAACGGCTCGAAGCGTTGCGCAGCGGCAAGAAACGCAAGCCGGGCTCTTTACGGACGGACAACAAACAACAAGCCTTATGAAGACAGAAGATTTGACAGCCGCCATCGCACGGCATGACCCACTTTTAGCTGATGCGGTCGGCAAAATGGTCGGCTACATTCAAGACAGGTGGGCAGCACCGTACCCATCAAAAGAACAGACGGATGCGGTCAATGCCTACCTCCGTTCCGTCCATGCGGACGGTGACGGCACGATGAGCGAGAACAACATCGCCCACCGCAGGATTGCCACGCAGAAGATAACCATCAGTGCCATCCGGGTGCTTGACCATGACCAGCTCGACCGTTTGCAGGATGTGCTGAACCACATCGCAGCGGAAAGGGAATACCATATGCCGGAACACGGGTATGGCATGGGCAGGTAGCTGACCAGTGTAACACCTATAAACATCATAGACTATGTGCAAGAACGAACAGAGCATATATTACTGCACCATCCTTTCCGCCGGGCAGTGGGATTTCCTTTTGGACGGCAAAGCCGCCATCGACAGGCAGAAGTGCCTGCACAGGCTGATGACCGCAGCCGTGCGGACAAAGACCGTCCTCCGTATCAAGGGAGTTGAGATTGAGTTGGAGGTGGGACAGGCGGCAGCTTCCGATGTGGAACTGGCGGAATACATGGGCTGCAACCGAAAGACCATCGGAAAGCTCATCGACAGTTTCAACAGGCTCGGTATGCTGACCACCCGAACCAACAACCGTACTTCCGTACACACCCTGCATTTCCTGACAGGGTGGTATGTGGATGGTGTCCTGCTGACCAACCCCCATTATGTCAAGCCTGCGGCAGTCTCCAAAGGACAGGCAGACGAAGTACGGACACCATACTCTAATGATATGCCGTTGGAGGATAAGTCGTGTACCGTGCCGGACAGTTGCCAATGCTCAAGGCAGGAAGCGGACAGCATGGCAGGCGGAGCAGCCGCCCTTTCTTCTTCCCTTTGTTCGCCTGTGGTTTCCGACTGTTCGGATGACAGGTCGGATGCGGAGGACGAAACTGACAATACCCATGCTGGAAGCAACGGCAACAGGCTGCATGGTAATAACCCCGTAGAAAGCACGAAAGAAGCGCAGGATGGCACGATTGGCGGTGCGGATGATACCGACATAGACGGGAGGGACTGACGGGCGCACAGCGCAGGATTTCAGCGGTACTCCGTTGGCGTGGCGTGAATGTATGGGCTTGCCCATGTATAGCCCACTATAACTTCTCCGCTGCGCTCCGAAGTTGTGGACTCTCCCGAGGGGCTTAGGACGCTGCCCTAAGAACCCGGCAAGGACTTTCAGCCCTGTGCAACCCGACCAAAGAGTGACGAAGTGTGGGTAGCACCTGAAATGGGCGATACCACGCTCATCGACCGCTACAATCAGATAGCCGCAATGGTCAAGGAAAAGACAGGTCGGGCGATGCAGACCAAAGACCGTGAACGGGTGAACAAGAAGACGGGCAAGGTGACCATCGTCCGTGGCAGCACACCGCTCAAGGAGGGCGTGGTCGTCATCAAGGAAGACACCACGATGGAGCAGTTGCGGAAGTTCTGTGAGGTGTGTAAGAAGCGTTGGGGAATCACAGCCCTGCAGGTGTTCATTCACCGTGACGAGGGGCATTACGGAATACCCGGCGACAATGCCACATGGAAACCAAATTTACACGCACACATCGTATGGGACTGGATGAACCATGAAACGGGAAAGTCCTGCAAACTGGACGAGAAAGCCATGAGCGAGATGCAGACCGTTTTGGCTGAGTGTCTTGATATGGAAAGGGGCACCTCAAAGGAGGTTACGGGCAAGGAACATCTGGAGCGCACGGACTTCATCATCGCCAAGCAGAAACAGGAAGCGGAACAGGCGAAAGCCGCAAGGCAAGCCGCCATCGCCGCCAAGGAGGAAGCCGAAGCGGAACTCATGTCTGTAGAGAACGAGAACAAGGCGAAAGAACAGTACCGTCTTTCCCTCGACAGCGAGATTGCCGAAAAGGAGCAGCAACTCAAAGACGAGCGAAAGGCGAAAGTGGACAGCATACTGGACAGCTTCGGCAGTCTTGTCGGGGTCGGCAAATCCGCTGCGATAGGAAAGGAAAACGCCAAGCTGAAAGCCGAGAACGAGCGCATGAAGAAAGCCTTTGCCGAAGCCGTAAAGGACAAGGCAGAGGAACGGACAAAAGCATTGGTCGCAGAAAAACAGAAAGCCGAAACGGAACGTGACAGGGCTTTGGTGCAGAGCCGTTCACTTGCCATTGAAAGGAACAAGGCGGTACGGCAGCTTCAGGAGCAAAAGGACGGCGAGCGGCAGCGCATCAGCCAAGCGGTGAGACAAGCCACAGCGGAGAAAGACAAGACCATCTGCCTGTTGCAGAGTACGCTGAAAGCGAGCAGGCATATCCTAAGCCTGTTTGCGGATATGCTCTACAAGGCAAGCGAGGTATTTAGGCGATCCATAGATGCGATTATCCATTTCGGCACGGAGCAGCACAAGTCATTCTTCGCCCCGTCCGAAGCCGCCGACATCAAGAACGTGATGCAGGAATACGGAGAAACCACCGAACTGCAGAAAGCGGTCGGCGCATGGCTCTGCGACTATGCGGAACACCTGCAACCCTTTGATGAAATCAAACATCGCCATACACTCAAGGAGGTTGGCGATGTCGCAGAGGGGCGGTATGATTGGAAAATTGAAAGAGGGCGAGGTGGAGTCACCCTATAATGGTTATTGCTTTTTTATTGTAAATTCCAACTTTTGAAGTCCCTTTTTATAA
>PPYF01018158.1_pt1 | contig 10693 bp, 10 predicted proteins | sample 1559871 | NCBI WGS metagenome assembly PPYF01 (sample SAMN08240021, study PRJNA423297) | Human gut metagenome, whole genome shotgun sequencing project.
GTGTAACTAATATTAGGATGCTATTTGATAAACTTACTGAAAGTGTAACCTATACTGCTATTGCTAAAGAGTGTGATACCTCTATTACTACCGTATTACGCTACTGCTCTATGATTTCTATACCAAAGCCCAAGACATTACCTACTGTGATGGGTATTGATGAATTCAAAGGAAATGCAGAAGGATACCAATACCAAGTTAATTTAACTAATCCAGATACACATGAAATATTAGACATCCTACCGAAACGTGATACGCAAGCATTAATCCGCTATTTTGCATCATTTAAACATAAAGATCGCCTACAAGTTAAGTTTATTGTTATGGATATGTCCATACAATTTAAGCGTATTATGGAGGCTCTATTTCCACATGCACATATTATCTGTGACCGATACCATGTATGTCGACTTGTAGATTGGGCGGTAGAGCGAGTTAGAAAGCGTGAGCAACATAAGCTAGCTGCTTATTCACGCATGTTAAAACAGAATAGACGTGTGCTAATGAAACATCCAGATCATTTAACGGAAGCTGAGCACATTAAGCTCTGTGAAATACTGCGAATTTCTGATGATTTAGGAAAAGCATACGCTTTAAAACTGTCTTTTAGAAAAATCTTTTCAACCTATGGTAAACAAGAAATCGCTGCACATTTAATACATTGGTTAGAATTAGTGAAAGCATCTGGATTGAATGAATTTAACAACTTTTTTACATCATTTCCTGCATGGATAATGCAATTAACTAATGCATTCTTACTCCCATATTCTAATGGATATACAGAAGGAACTAACAACAAGATTAAGGTATTAAAACGAATAAGCTATGGACTTCGCCACTTTGGTAGATTTTTAATTAGAAAATAGTTATTTTTGTTAAATTCATGAATTCACGTAAATATGAGTAAATATGTTTACAACATATTTTTTATATAATAATATATACTTAATTCGTCTTGTTTAAATAATAGGAGGTTTACTATGAAAGTGTTAATTTTAGAACCAATAGGTTCTGGAGCTGCTTTAGTTAATTCTGCATTAGAATTAGGATGGGATTGTTATATTTTGTCGTATAATAAATCTGATAGACGATTACCAAATGAAGATGCTTGGAAGAAATGTACTATACTTGAAGTAGATACGAACAAAACTGATGCTGTATTTGATTTATTAGATAATTTAAATATAGCGTTTGATGCTATTGTTTCTGGTAATGAATATTATGTTCCATTATCAATTCTTTTGGCAGATAAGTATAAAGTTATAGGGTTACCTTATGATATGTTACCTATAGTTCATGATAAATTAAAAATGAGGGAGTTTTTAACTAATAAAAATATTAGAAATCCATGGTTTACAACTGTATCAAATGTATCGGATATTAAATTAAATAAACAAATTCATTATCCTTGTATTATTAAACCTAAGGCTGCAGCAGGTAGTTATCATGTAAATAAAGCCAATAATGAGCAAGAGTTAATAATGTATTATAATCTGATTAAAAATGAGACGCACAAAGAGTTGGATCATGAACTAGGTAGTGAAGTTTTAGTTGAAGAATATTTAGAACGACCAGAATACAGTGTTGAAGGTTATTATTCTAATCAAGAGTTACATATTGTTTCTATTACTAAAAAGTTTCTTTCTGACGAACCGTATTTTGTAGAAATCGGTCATATGACGCCATTTAGTGACTTAAGCGAACGTAGAGTGGATGAAATAAAATCGTATGTTAAAGATATTTTGCTTGCTACCAATGTAAGTTGTGGTGTTTTTCACTGTGAGATTCGCTTTAATAAAGATTTATTACCTGTATTAGTAGAAATTGCATTTAGATTGCCTGGTGACAAAATTGTTGATCTCATTAAGTTATCATCTAATATTGACTTATCTAAAGCAATGCTTTTATCTTATGCTGGACTTCCTTATGTTACAGAGGTGTTTAAAAATAAAATGTTTGCAGGTGTAGCTTTTTATCATGATAAAACTAACTTACAGGATTATAGACATAGAAAAGGATATGAGATTATTGTAGATAATGATGAAGAAAAAGTATTAAATAAAATGAAGAAAATTTGGGAGTAATAATCATGTATCAAGGTATATACTTACATAGATTGTTTTTTATGACTCTTCATTTTTTACTCTTATTTGCTATACCAGTATATATTTACAAAATTACAGGTGAAGCAACTTATTTGGGAGCTGTATTTGCTGCAGAATGGGGAATTAGACTCTTATCTCTTACTATAGTTCCTAATTTATTTAAATTAACAGGATCATTAAAAAGTATAATAAAGTTTAACTGTATTCAAAGTGGTTGTGTTTTATTTTTGCTCTTCATATATAGTATTACTAATAATATAATTAGTTTGGTTGTTATAGGAATGATAAGCAGTATATTTTTTGATATTAATTATCTTTGCATAGAAAATTATATACAAAATATGGTTTTACCTGAGCAACTTTTAAAGAAACAATCCAATTTGCAAGCCATAGAACAATTTTCTATGGTTATATCACCAGTGATAGCTGGGTATTTTATAGATATCCTTAGTGAGAATACATTCATTTTTTCTATTGGAATTGGCTTTTTACTAATAGTATTTTTTATATTATATAATGATAACGTTTCTGTTAATCCTCAACAAGACAAACTGGAAAATGATGAAAATAATTCAAGGTTTTCAGAATTGCGTAAAGGAATGAAGTTGATTTTCTCATCTTCTACAGCTATTAAACTTGTTGTTTTAACCAATAGTGTAAACCTTGTTTATGGAGCTGCATTAGCATTGCTGCCAGCTATTATATTAGGTTTTTATCATCAAAGTAGTGTTTTTCTTGGGTATTTTAATTTTGTTATTAGTGTGATTGGGATAATTTCAGTTTTAATATTTAATCGAGTTATTACCTTTGATTTTTATCAGTCGGAATCAATAATTAAATTGTTATTAATAATTGTCGTTGCTGGTATAGTTAGTGGAGGTATGCTTTACTTTGAACTCAATTTTGTGTTTACATTATTTTTTATTGCCGTGATTATTCTATCAGATAGTATTTTCTCAGTGGGATTGCGAACTAAAAGACAATTAATTTTTAAAGATGATGAGTTTAAAGCCGTATTACCTAGTATGATGCTTCTTAATGCCATTTCTTTTCCTTTGGGAGGAGTTTTGGTCTCTGTTTTTTCTAATATCTATAATGAGTTATTGACGATGTCAATTATTTCATTAATTGATATTATCATTGTAATATTTTTGTATTTTTTACTATTTTCTTTCAGGAGTAAATTTAATGAGGTACATTAATAAAATACATACCTTAGGCCCAACAAATACTAATTGTGAGAAAGCGGCTTATAAATGGTTGAAAGCTAAAAATATAGAAGGAGAAGTCGTACTTCATGATACACTTGAAGATGCAGTAGAAACTTTACTGACTAATAATGATTCTGAAAGTGCATTATTAGGATGTGTAGTATACCCTGACTTACATAAAATTGTTTTTTCTAATTTAGATCGAATTATACTTTATGATGTCTTTATAGATAATACATACGATATGGTATTAGCTTCGAATGGAAAATGTGTAAATGAATTAAATTGTATTGCTTCTCATCCTGCACCTAGTGGATTAATTTTGGATAATTATCCTACTATCAATGTGGAGTATGCTACCAGTAATTCTAATGCGGGATTAAGATGCTTACAAGGGGAAGTAGATGGATGTATTACAACGAAAGCCGTAGTGAAAACATATAACTTAAAAGAATTAATTAATTATGGGGCCGTACCTATGGGGTTTACAGTTCATATTTTAAAAGAGAGGTAATATGAATCCTTATATAAGAGAAATTGTTGATAAAACTAATTTATTACAGTCTTATCAATCTGAAGAGGGAACTCTAATAAATGTTGAGAATCGTGATAGAGTTCGTACTATTTTGTGTGATATTGTAAATAATATTGAAGCATTAAATGATGAGTTTATTTCAGCAGAGTATAAGAGTGCATTAATTAGCGATATAAATACATATATTGAGTCAGATTATCAAAATTTATGTTTTGATAACTCTGTAAGGGCACTTAAAAAGGTAGAAAATTTATCGAAATTTTTCTTTTGGGGGCCATTGCGTCTAGCTAATGGGCTACGACACGGATGGAAGTTTGAAACATTTTTATCTATTCGTGAAGAACCTATGGAGAAAGAATTTGATATTATGTATAAAACCTATTCACATCCTAAAAATATATGTCAATCTTCAAAGTTGTTAATAGGGAGTAATGGTGTAGAATTAGGTAATAATATTGTATTCTTTCCAGAAAATGTAAAATCAAATATTAAGTTTAAAAAGCAAAGTTGTGCGGTTTTTTTCTTTGATAAGTTTTACGATATATATAATACGATAACATTACCGCTTATTGATAAAATAGGATTGGGGAATTTGGCATCTAGCAGTAGAGATATTGATAGAAATGTAACTTATAATGCTAGATGTGTTTGGGGGTATCTTCATGATTACTATCATCACCAAGGTGTATTACCTTTTGATGAACATATTCAGTTGAAGACTAATTGGTATGTAGGTGTATTGGAAGAAATAAAAGTAGATGTACAAACATTATTAGCTCTTTCGATGGATTTTACTTTGCCATATCGGAATATTGTTTTTGAGTTTGTATTGCTTGATAGAGTTTTCAGATATACACAAGAGGTTAATATATATAGGAATTTCGATTCAGCTACATCATTTTTTATTATACAATATTTGTTGAATCATGATGTGATTTTAATTAAGAATGATAAATTAGAAATTAATTTATCTAAGATGATTGAAAAATTAAAAGTTTTGGTAAAAGAGATTGAAGAGATAGAAGGTCAATTTACTGATGATGAAGATACTTTTAAGTGTCAATGTAAAAAATACTTTTTCAAGACTTTAGAGGTACCTAAAACTCCTAATGATTATTATGCTATATCAGGCCAATTAGCTTTAAATTTAGTACAAGTTGGGATTTTATAGTTATAACTTATATTGTGAACAGATACCGTATGCAAGTATAAAAAAATAACGTAATTATGCTTGCATATATACTTGCAAACATATATAAATACTGGTGAACCTAGATAAATACTGACTTTGGCTACACACTTCTAAGCCGTGGGTCGGGGGTTCGAATCCCTCCTGGATCACCAAAGAAACAAGCGGAGTCTAAAATTGACTTCGCTTTTTTATTTAATTCTTGTAAAATATATTGCTAATTAGAGCAGTTGAACATATAATAAAGATGAATTATAGGAGGAGGCGGTGTATACATGGCTACAAAAAGTTTTTTAAAAAATGTTACTATTAAAAATAAAAAAGATTGTAGCAAGCTTTTACATGCGTTAGAGAGTGCGCAAAAGCAAAAAAGTGTTCCTGTTGAATTTTCTAGATCTTATTCCTTGGCTACGAAAGAAGAAATAGATAAGATTTTTATATGATAGGATTTAAAGTTGTTAATCTGGATTTACTTTTACAAGTTAAATCTGAGGAACAGATTAGAGCAATTTTAAATGACTTCGAGAGTCCTCTTAATCCTGATATAGAGAGTTTTTTGAAATATAAAGCTGTTGAATTTTCAAAAGCAGCAATTGCAAAAACATATTTAGTAATGGCTTCCTATCAAGGTGAAAATAAAATTGCTGGATATTTTTCATTATCTGGAAGTAAATCTTTTGTTGTAAAAACAAAAGGAAATGAAATTAGTAAGAATATGAAACGACGGTTCAACAAGTTTGGTACTTATGATGCTGTTTTGAAACAATATCATATAGCTGCTCCGCTGATTGGACAACTTGGGAAGAATTACAAATATAAAGAACTAATTACTGGCGATGAATTATTAACCATGGCTGTAGATATGCTACGTCATGTTCAATCTTTAGTTGGCGGTAAATTTATATACTTAGAGTGCGAAAATAATGAGAAGTTGATCGGGTTCTATATTAGGAACGGATTTAAAGTGTTTGGTGAACGTAGTTTGGATATAGACGAACAAGATTTTGCGGGACATGTGCTAATTCAACTCTTGAAATATTTATGATTAGCATTAAATTACATATTGTTGGAAATAGAACAGGTGTGTATTAATTTGCAGGACCCCCCTATATATGTGCCTTGTTAAGAATAGAACAGGCGTGTACTAATTTGCAGGCCCCTATGTATGTGCCTTGTTAGAAATAGAACAGGCCTGTACTAATTTGTAGGCCCCTATGTATGTGCCTTGTTAGAAATAGAACAGGCGTGTACTAATTTGAAGGACCCTATATATGTGCCTTGTTAGAAATAGAACAGGTGTGTACTAATTTGTAGGCCCCTATGTATGTGCCTTGATAGAAATAGAACAGGCCTGTACTAATTTATAGAACCCTATGTATCTCTGTTAAATTATTAATTCGCATCTATCTCTACGGTATTCTTCTGTAACCATTGCCCCAATTCTGTATTTGTCATATTACCTGCGGCAACATCGATAATCATGTTTTCTACGTCTTGTTGTGTTGCCATAATATCGAATCCATTAATAATTAAATATACATACATGCTATGCAATGCTGTTCGTTTGTTTCCATCTGTAAAAGGATGATTGTTGGCGATGCCGTAACATAATTGTGCTGCTTTATCGTAGAGGGATGGGTATAGATCATTCCCCATAAAGGTTTGAAAGGGGGTATAGACGGCTGATGCTAATAGGTTTTCATCGCGTACGCCTGGTGAAAGGACAAATGCTCTCCAATGCTTTATATAGGTCATAATTACGCTTTAATACTTGTTGCGAGATGTCTTTAATACGCTTCGTTAGTTCTTTGTTGTTAGCACTTGTTATGATAGGTGTGTTGTGGAGTGCAGTGGAATCGGTATGGGGTGAAGAATTTTGTGCCATAGTTTGATCTCCTTTGATATATTTGACTTTTATATCTATTATATAGGGAATAAATCAATTTAAACAATCTAATTTATAGTAAATATTTTAAAAATTCAAATTTAATTATCTCTCACAAATCCAGCGTTTATCTATATTTTTATCGTATAAATCTGATTTGTCAAAATAAAAGTCAAGAAAAGTCAAAAATTTATACTTTGACCTATTGACTTTTTGGCTTAATAAGATTATTATAATGACATAAGGTTAAAGAAACCTAGAAATAAAGCAAGAAATTAAAGAGACTTAAAAGGTCAAATAGATATACTTGTAGTAAAAAAGTGAGGTAATTTATATGAACAACAATTTCAATAACTTTGGTAGCGAATTTGGTAGCATGAATGATTTGTTTAATCAATTGATGAGTAATATGGGAGGTTATTCCACAGAAAACCGCCGTTATAAAATTAATGGTCGTGAAGTAACTCCTGAAGAGTTTGCTTATTATCGTCAAACAGGTCATTTGCCTACTAATGAAGAAATCCAAGCAGCACAAGCTGCAGCTCAACAAGGCAAAATGAAAAAGGATGGTATCCTTGCTCGTTTAGGTACGAACTTAACAGACGAAGCTCGTAATGGTAAGCTTGATCCTGTTATCGGTCGTAACAAAGAAATTCAAGAAACTGCTGAAATCTTAGCACGTCGTACAAAAAACAATCCAGTTCTAGTCGGCGATGCTGGTGTTGGTAAAACAGCTGTTGTAGAAGGCTTGGCACAAGCCATTGTAAATGGCGATGTTCCAGCAGCGATTAAAAATAAAGAAATCATTTCCATCGATATTTCCGGCTTGGAAGCTGGTACTCAATACCGTGGTTCCTTCGAAGAAAATATCCAAAACCTTATCAAAGAGGTTAAGGCTGCTGGTAATATCATCTTGTTCTTCGACGAAATCCATCAAATCTTGGGCGCTGGTTCCACAGGTGATGGTCAAGGCTCTAAAGGCTTGGCAGATATTTTAAAACCTGCTTTGTCCCGTGGTGAAATGACTGTTATCGGTGCTACTACACAAGATGAATACCGTAACACAATCATGAAAAATGCAGCACTTGCACGTCGTTTCAATGAAGTAAAAGTCAATGCCCCATCTGCAGAAGATACTTTCAAAATTCTACAAGGCATTCGTCCATTATACGAAGCGCATCATAACATTGAATTGCCAGATGCCGTTTTGAAAGCCGCTGTAGATTATTCCGTACAATACATTCCTCAACGTAGCTTGCCAGATAAAGCCATCGACTTGATCGATGTAACAGCAGCTCACTTGGCATCTCAACATCCTGTAACTGATATTAAGACATTAGAAGCAGATATTGCAGATGCTAAGGCAAAACAAGAAGAGTTTGCTCAAAAAGAAGATTACGAATCTGCTATTAACGAAAAGATGCGTATTCAAAAATTACAAGAAGAAATTGACAAGCATACTGATAACCAAAAGGTTGTGGCTAAGGTTAACGATGTAGCCGAAGCGGTAGAACGTATGACTGGTATCCCTGTTTCTCAAATGGGTGCATCCGATATTGAACGTTTGAAAGATATGAAATCTCGTTTACAAGCACATGTTATCGGTCAAGATAAAGCAGTAGAAGCTGTTTCTAAAGCTATCCGTCGTAACCGTGCAGGATTTGACGAAGGTAACCGTCCAATCGGTAGCTTCTTATTCGTAGGTCCTACTGGTGTTGGTAAAACAGAATTAGCTAAACAATTAGCACTTGATATGTTCGGTAACAAAGATGCTATCATCCGCTTGGATATGTCCGAATACAGTGATCGCACAGCGGTTTCTAAATTGATTGGTGCTACAGCTGGTTATGTTGGTTATGAAGATAACTCTAACACATTGACTGAACGCGTTCGTCGTAATCCATATTCCATCGTATTGTTCGATGAAATCGAAAAAGCAGACCCTCAAGTTATTACATTACTTCTTCAAGTATTGGACGATGGTCGCTTAACAGATGGTCAAGGTAACACAGTAAACTTTAAGAATACTGTTATCATTGCTACATCCAATGCAGGTTTCGGTTATGGCAGTGACAATGATGATGAAAACAAAGTCGATGTAATGGACCGCATTGCTCCATTCTTCCGTCCTGAATTCTTGAACCGTTTCAATGCTGTTATCGAATTCAATCAATTGAGCAAAGAAGATTTGAAGAAAATCGTTGATTTGATGCTCGACCAAGTTAACAAAACTTTGGCTAAAAAACAAATTACCTTAGATGTAACTGATGCAGCTAAAGATTTGTTGATGGAACAAGGTTATGACAAAACAATGGGCGCTCGTCCATTACGTCGTGTTATTGAATCTGAAATTCGTGACAATGTAACTGATTACTACTTGGATCACATCGATGCGAAACACTTATTGGCTGATGTTGTAGATGGTCACATCGTGATTAGCGACAAGGATGCTGCTAACACATCCGATGCTAAATCCAGTGATGACAAATCTGCAGACCACAGCAAACAAGCTGATGATGCTGCATCCAAGGACAATAAATAATCGGTAGGCTATTGAATATAAGGGAAATTAGAATATAAGGAAAATTAGAATATAAGGGGAATTAGAATATAAGAAAAACCAAGCATATAAGAAAGATAAAGAACGAGAGGAGCATAGTGATGTCACATTATATAGATCTAAATAGCGATTTAGGTGAAAGCTTTGGCAATTATACATTGGGCATGGATAGTGAGGTGTTAAATCACGTCACTAGTGCCAATGTGGCTTGTGGTTGGCATGCCGGCGATCCTCTCATCATGGAGGCCACTGTTAAGATGTGCAAGGAGAAGGGCGTAGCCGTAGGGGCTCATCCGGGATATCCTGATTTGATGGGCTTTGGACGCCGCAAGATGGCGGTGAGTCCTGATGAGGCACGGGCCTATATGATCTATCAACTCGGTGCGTTGCAAGGATTTTGCAATCAGTACGATGTAGAGTTGCAGCACATGAAATTACATGGTGCTTTTTATAACATGGCGTGTGTAACGCCGGAATTAGCTGATGCGGTATTAGATGGTTTACAAGCGGTGAATCCCAATGTTCGAGCGATGGTGCTCAGCGGTAGTTATATAGCCAAAGAGGCGGAGCGACGAGGTATTCCAGTGATACAAGAGGTCTTTGCAGACCGAGGATATACAGAGGAAGGCACCTTGGTGCCCCGTACGGAAGAGGGTGCTTTCATAAAAGATCCACAAGAGGCCTTGGAACGAGTGCTCATGATGGTGCAAGAAGGCAAGGTCGTAACGAATACGGGCAAAACAATCGATATTGCAGCCGATTCCGTATGCGTTCATGGCGATAATCCAAAAGCGATAGCTTTCACAAAGTATATTCGTGAAGGCCTCACTAAGGCAGGTGTCGTGGTAGCGAATTTTCAGAATCGATAGATTACAATCGATTGCATAAGAGTAGATAGAATCAGAATAGATAAAAGGAGTCAGTATGAAACCGATTACAGGTAAAGCGAGTTTATCTGTCCTCTTAGGGGCAGCATTTTTGATGGCCACGTCGTCCATTGGGCCAGGATTTATGCTACAAACGGCGGCGTTTACAGGCCAGTTACAGGCGGATTTTGCGTTCGCTATTGTGGTGTCCGTTATTTTCTCCATCATTGCACAGCTCAATGTATGGACCATCATCGGCATATCCCAAATGCGGGGCCAAGATATTGCGAATAAGGTATTGCCCGGCCTTGGTTACTTCGTAGCATTCTTGATTTCCCTTGG
>PPYF01017352.1_pt1 | contig 10692 bp, 8 predicted proteins | sample 1559871 | NCBI WGS metagenome assembly PPYF01 (sample SAMN08240021, study PRJNA423297) | Human gut metagenome, whole genome shotgun sequencing project.
GGCACGGGTACTGCCATCAGCGGCAACGAGAAGAGCCTGCGCGGCCTGACCGAGCAACTGCTCAACAAATGTGCCCGCTCGCAGCGCGCGCTTCTTGATCGCGCCATGGGTGCCCTCAAACCGGGCGGCACGCTCGTCTATTCCACTTGCTCGATCTTGCCGCAGGAAAACGAGGACGCCCTGCAAGAGGCCCTCGACAAGCACATGGACTGCGAGCTTATCCCCCTTAACGGCACGCCGAGCGAAAGCGAAGCACGCCGCGCCCAGGAAGCCGGCGAGGAGCCGCACATCGAGAGCAACGCCCTCACCGAGGCCATCGCCGCCGGCCACGTCTCGGCCATCGCCAACGGCCTGCCCGGCACACTCACCATTCCGCCCAGCCGCGACTTTGAGGGCTTCTACATCGCCCTGATCCGAAAACGCAGCTAGCGCACGGACCAAAAACTCAACAAGCTATCTCCGTGCGCGTTTGTCCTGCTGGTCGCGGTGTTGCAAAAGGGCCGCGCGCTCCTTGCGCTCGGCCCTTTTGCCCTTAATGGCCGTGACCGCAAAGTAGATGACCGCGGCGGCAACGATTGCGCCCACACACAGGCCAATCGAGCCCAACATTGCTGTGAAATCCATACCGCGTCACCTCTCTTTTAAACGGGACATTCAAGATAGCACCTCGATACCCGCCACCACAGCTCCTTCACGTTCGACGGCCTTTGAGTCTAACGGACGGCGCGGCGGGGAAAAATCAACTCGTCAAACGATTTAGCATTCGCAACTCCGGCTGCATTGTGCCGGCAACCATCACGTAGAATCGAGCCTCCATGGATAGCCTCAACGATCTAAACGAGCGCGTCGACGCCTTCGTCGGCACCAGCTCCTTCGACACGCCCTGCGCACCCAACGACCAAGCCCCCATCGATGTTCCCGCCGAGGTTCACGAGGACATCGTCGCCTCGGTCGATTTCTCTGAGGTCGAGCTTGCCGACGAGTTCACCGAGCCGCAGGTAGCCGTCACCCCCAATGGGCTACTCCCCATGGAGCCGCTGCCCATCGACGGGCGTCTGCGCAAGGCGGCCCTTCGCATGCCCGACGAAATCGAGGAAGCCAGCGGCTTTACGCTCTTCGGTCGTCGCATCAAGTCGCTCATCTATACCACCGACGTCGCGGTCATCCGTAACTCCAACGCCGACGCCGTCTTTGCGGTCTATCCCTTCACGCCGCAGCCGGCCATTACGCAGGCGCTGCTGACCGTCGCCGAGTGCCCGGTCTTTGTGGGCGTGGGCGGCGGCACCACGACCGGCAAGCGCTCCGTGCAGATGGCAGCCGTCTCCGAGATGCAGGGCGCGGCGGGTTGCGTGGTCAACTCCCCCGCCACCGCCGAGATGGTCGAGCACATCACCAACATGGCGGACATCCCCGTCATCGCCACGGTCGTGCGCTGCGATGACGATGCGCATGCCAAAGTGCGTGCCGGCGCCAAGATCCTCAACATCGCCGCCGGCAAGAACACGCCGCAGGTCCTGCGCGAGCTGCGCGAGCACTACCCCAACCTACCGCTCATCGCACCGGGCGGCAAGACGCCCGAGAGCATCCGCGAGACCATCGCGGCCGGCGCCAACGCCATCATCTGGACGCCGCCTTCGGCCCAGCAGTTGCAGACCGACATGATGCAGCGCTACCGCAAGATGAAGGAAGACGCCACGCCCGTCATCTCGCGCGACGATGTGCCCATCATCGACCAGGTCGCCGCCGCCGAAGTTAGCCAGGTCGAGAACATGAATCCCGACGTACCGATTCCCGACGAGGTCATCGAGCGCGTCGCCTCGATTCACGAGCGCGTTGAGGAGCATCGCGCCAATCGCGGCCTCAAGCCGTCGCTCCATGGCTTCTTCTTCCGCGGCAAGAAACGCTAACCGCAACAGCAAGGCCCGCCCCACAAAACGTGAGGCGGGCCTTTTGCATCTGAGCAACGTGGTGGGACAAATTAATCAGTCTTTGTCCCAGGTTCGATAGTCGTATCGAGCTAGTTGCCGCAAGCGACCCTGGGACAAAGACTACTGATTATTTTGTCCCACCGGCCCTCTTGTTCGTTAGTCCACGCGCTTGTCGCCCATAAAGAAGAGCGCCACCGTGCCAGGTCCGGTGTGCGAACCGATCAGAGCACCGATATTGTTGATCTCAATCTTGCCTTTGAGCTGCGGAACTTGTTCCTCAATCAGCGCCGCAACGGCCTCAGCGTCCTCGCGGCACGCCGAATGGGACAAGACGCACTTACCCGAATAATCCGCACCGTCCTGCACGTGTGCCATCATGGTCTTAGCCATCTCGGAAATCGCGCGCTTCTTGGTGCGAATCTTCTCACGTGGCGACAGCCCACCTTCGCAATCGACCGTCATAAGTGGGCAAATCTTAAGCGCTGTGCCGATAATCGCGCTCGCGGCCGAAATGCGACCGCCGCGCAGGTAGCTCGACAGATCGGTCGAGAAGAACCAGTGGTGCAGGTTGAGTTTATGCTCCTCAATCCAAGCGGCCGTCTCGTCGAGCGAAGCGCCGCTATCGCGCACGTCGGCGGCATATTCCAGCAATAGGCCAAAGCCCGAAGACGCGCCAACGAATCGATAACGCGCACCTTGCCGCCCTGAGGATAGCGATCCGCGAGCATCTGTGCCGCAACGCAGGCCGATCCATACGTGCCCGAAATACCCGACGACAACGCCAGGTGCAGCACGTCTTTACCCTCGGCAACAAACGGCTCCCAAAACTCCTCGTACTCACCCACGCTCACCTGAGACGTCTTGGGCATGGCGCCCGCGGCAATCTGGGCAAAAAACTCGTCCGGCGTAATCGACTGATACAGATCGTCCGTATAGACAACATCGTCGATCTCGTAATGAAAACACACGACAGGGATATTGCGCGACGCAAAGAACTCACGGGTTCGGTCGGCGGCGGATTCACAGGTCAGGACAAAATCACTCATATGAGGCTCCTTACTCATTGCTGCGCAAATTATCGCACAGTGAGCCTACATACGGAACATATGTCCACTATTTACCAAATCGAACCAAAAATAGCGAACATCTTTACCACCATCATCTCCACCGACCCCATGCATAAATATCTGAGAAAACACCCTCTGTCGTCTCCACTCAACCGCCATATCTACCTCAACTAAATCGATTTACCAAACCGTTCAGCCGACAATTCGGCCGCTGGCGCAAAATCGAAACAAAAGCGGCGCATACTGATAAACGTTTGACGCTGTTTATCAGTTTTACCAGCTCCATCGGAAGGTGTTTCATGGTCGCATTCGATCGCAACCCGCAAGACTTCAAGTATCTGCGCCTGCTGTCGAGACAGTTCCCCACCGAACAATCCGCGTTTACCGAAATTATCAACCTCTCGGCCATCCTCAACCTGCCCAAGGGCACCGAGCATTTTATGAGCGACGTGCATGGCGAGTACGAAGCCTTTATGCACATCCTCAACAACTGCTCGGGCGTCGTGCGCGAGCATGTCGACGAGATTTTTGGCGACACGCTCTCCTTTGACGAAAAGGGCGAGCTGTGCACGCTCATCTACTACCCGCGCGAGAAGATCGAGCTGGTCCGCAGCCAGCGCGAGGACTCGCCAACCTGGTACAAGACGATGCTTGACCAGCTCATCATGGTCGCTCGTTCGCTTTCGAGCCGCTACACGCGCTCCAAGGTGCGTAAGGCCATCCCGCGCGACTACGCCTATATCATCGACGAGTTGTTGCACACGCATCCGGATGAGAACAACTACCGTGTGCGCTATCACGAGCGCATCATTGAGTCTATCCTGGAGACCGCCAGCGCCGATGATTTTATCGAGTCGCTCGCCTCGCTCATCAAGCGCCTCGCCGTCGACCACCTGCACCTGGTGGGCGATATCTTCGACCGCGGTGGCGGCGCGGCAAAGATTATGGACCGTCTGCTCACCTACCATTCGCTCGACATCCAGTGGGGCAACCACGACCTGCTGTGGATGGGCGCTGCGGCAGGAGAGCCCGCCTGCATCGCCACGGTGCTGCGCAACAACCTGCGCTATGACAACTACGAGATCCTCGAGAACGACTACGGCATCTCGCTGCGTGAGCTTGTCGCCTTTGCCGATGCCACCTACACCGCCGGTGAGCCCATCACCCCACTAATCAAAGCCATCAACGTGCTGCTCTTTAAGCTCGAGGGCCAGATTATCCAGCGCCACCCCGAGTTCGATATGACCGACCGCCTGCTGCTCGACAAGATCGATCACGACACCGGCACGGTCACGCTCGAGGACGGCAGCGTGTGGCTGCTCACGACCAACGACTTCCCCACCGTCGACCCGGCGGACCCCTATACGCTCACGCCCCAGGAGCAGCACATCATCGACAAGCTCGTGTCCGAGTTTGTCACCGCCGATCACCTGCATCGCCATATCGATTTCCTCTATTCCCACGGCTCGATGTACAAGGTCGCCAACGGCAACCTGCTCTTCCACGGCTGCGTTCCGCTCAACGAAGACGGCACCTTTAGCAGCATGAACTGCTTGGGCACCTGGCACGCTGGCCGCGATTATCTCGATTTTTGCGACCACATCGCCCGCCGCGCCTGGCGCGTGGGCGACCGTGATGCCCTCGACTGGATGTGGTACCTGTGGATTGGCTTTAACTCACCCGCCAGCGGACGCCTGGTGCGTACCTTTGAGCGCGCCTATATCGCCGATAAGAGCACCTGGGTCGAGCCGATGGACCCGTACTTTACGCTTACCAAGTCGCCCTCGGTCTGCGATGACATCATGCGCGAGTTTGGCGTCGCGCCCATGGCATGCTCGCCGACCGGCCACATCATCAACGGCCACACGCCCGTTAAAACCACCAAGGGCGAGCAGCCCATCCGCGCCGAGGGCAAGCTGCTGGTCATCGATGGCGGCTTCTGCCGCGCTTACCATCCCAAGACGGGCATCGCCGGCTACACGCTTATCTCGAGCTCACGCGGCTGCCGCCTCAAGTCGCACCGGGCCTTTACCACGGTTGCCGAAGCGCTCACACGCAACGTGGACATCGAGAGCGAGACCAACCGTTTTGACCAAGCAGACCGTCGCCGCATGGTGAGCGACACCGATACTGGCGCCAAGATCCGCAGCCAGATCCAGGATCTGCGCCAACTGCTCGATGCATATAGAAACGGTGCTATCGAGGAGCGCGTCTAGCCCCTCCCGCGGGGATTGGCTAAACTTGCTGAGTTTGTCATTCCCACGGCGCCCCGGCGCCGCTCTAAGGTAGGTACCATGCAAAAGCTCCTTGCGCAGATCATGAAGTTTGGCGTCGTCGGCGTCATTGCCACGGTTATCGACTTTGGCATTATGAATCTGCTCCACTACGGTCTGGGCCTCAACATCCTAATCGCCAACACCAGCGGCTTTATCGTCTCACTCATCTTTAACTACCTCGCAAGCATGAAGTACGTGTTTGCGCACAAGGAAGGCATGAGCCGCCGCCGCGAGTTCATCATCTTTGTCGTGCTGTCCGTAATCGGCTTGGCACTCAACGACGGTATCGTGCTGACACTCAACGCCGGCCTGGGACTCGAGGCCAATATCGCCAAGATCTGCGCCACCGCACTCGTCATGGTCTACAACTTTGTGACCCGAAAGATCTTCCTGGAGGGTGACGAGACCAAGTAACTCACAACCCTACGGCCTTACGATGCCCACGGATGACGCGCGTCGAGCGCTGCGTTGTTCGTGGGCTTTGCTCGTTTACGGGAAGATTTGCAACGTTTGCGGATTACCTCTTGAATATTTGGCGAGTTCGTATAGTTCTTTCCAAAGACCTTACGTTTCCCTTGCAAAAGCTCTAAAGTATCCTCTGCTCGATTCATCAACGCATTGGATGTGATTACGTGCGCAAGGCACTGGCACAACCTCATACCAAGCAGTTCCTCAAGTTTGCCGTCGTGGGTCTTATCTCCTTTGGCATCGACTGGGGCATGCTCATTGCGCTCGTCGAGCTGTTCCACCTCGACTTTTTGATGAGCACCACGGTTTCGTTTATCACGTCCGTCGTGGTCAACTACTGGCTCAGCATGAAGTACGTGTTCGACCACCGCGAGGGCATGAGCCGCAAGCGCGAGTTCACGATCTTCACCATCCTGTCGGTGATTGGCCTGGGCCTTAACGACCTGTACATGTTTGTGGGCGTCACGTTTTTGAGCATCGGCTACCAGGCCATGAAGGCCATCGCCACGTTCCTGGTCACCTGGTACAACTACTTTAGCCGCCGCTTCTTCCTCGAAGGCGCACGCTCGTAGTCGATTCACTATTTGCTTGAATGTATAACCGGTTGGAATTCCTATTCCAACCGGTTTTTTGTTTGCCGAGAGACCCGGCGACCCAGCCCCATTCGCAGTAAAAATGGGCGGCTCGGATGTTTGTCCGAACCGCCCGTTTGGTGCGATATGTCGAGGCTTCTAGCCCGTCACGTAATACCAGACCACGTTGTCGCCATTGGAGAGAACGTAGTTGCTGCAGGCCGTCATGGGCGTTACACCGTTGACGGAGTACATCCAGCCGCTCGTGCCGCCGTACTGTTTCTCGGCCAAACCGCCAATCGCGGAGACATACGTGCCGTACGATGAGCCGCGTGCGTTGACAGAAAGGCCCAGCGCGCACAGGGCATCGTAAACGGTAGCGCCTTCGTTAAAGGTAAAGGTGCCACCAGAGGACACAGGATTGCCCGCGGCGCTCGATGTGACCGAAACCGTCACCGTTACGTAGCTAGGCTGCTGCGAGCTGCCCTGGTCGCCAGTAGAGGCGTTGCCGTTATCGGGGGCAGAAGATGCCCCGCTGGATGAGGAGGAGGCGCCAGGCGTAGAGCCGGCCCCGCCAGAAGAAGTCGAGTTCTGAGAAGTCGACTGATTGCCGTCGGTCTTTTTATTGCTGTTCTTCTCTCCAGACTTCTTGCCATCCTTGTCTTCGGACTTTTTGCTATCCGAGCCCTTGTTTGATTCCTTGTCCGAAGACTCGGACTCCTTCTTAGAGTCAGATTTATCCGAACCCTTAGACTCGTCGTTCGACCCATCCGAAGATTTGGAATCCTTGGAGCCAGCTTTACCCGAAGCGACGGTCGAGTCAGACCCCTTGGCGTCCTTCGCGACGACGCTCTCCCCCGTCACGGTCTGAACGATCCAGTCAATGGACCAGGCGCCGCTCTCGGAAGGATGGACGAAGCCCAGCGATATGACAATTAGCGCAACGCACGCGGCGGTCAGGACGCCAGTAAGCGCCTTCCGTCGAGGGGCGGACGCCGCCGAAGCGGCGCTCTGTTGCTTTGCATCGTCGAACTGAATGAACGAGGAATTTGGTTGCTTGGGGTCAGCGTCCTTGGATTTATTGGACACAGCCCTCACCTACCGGCGTTTGGTGAACACGAACACGCCGACGATGGCGAGACCGATGACGCCGGCGGCAACGCCAACAATGGCGAGCGGGTTGGCGCCAGTCTCCTGCTCGGAAGCACTAGAGGGCTTCTTAGCAGTGGTCGTGGAAGCAGCACCCGTATCGGACTTGGAATCGGACTTCTTGTCGGACTTGCTGTCCTTCTTGTCAGACTTCTTGCCAGACTTCTTCTCGTCCTTCTTATCGGACTTATCGGAGTCCTTCTTGTTGGACTTGTTGTCCTTGGTCTCGGTCTTGGTCGACACCGTCGTCTTGGTCATCGGCTTATGACCCGGAGCGACAGCGCCGCCAGTCTGCTGGCCCTTCGTGCCGGAGCCGGAACCCGTGCCCGTGCCAGCGCCAGCACCGGAACCGTTGCCAGCGCCACCGTTGCCACCATTAGTGCCAGAACCGCCATTGCCGCCAGGGTTAACAGCATTCTTGGTCCACTTGGCATACAGCGTCAGATCGGCCGTCACCGGCGTACTGAAGTCATACGCCTGCGTGCAAGCCTCATCGGTATACCAACCGCCGAAAGTGTAGCCATCGCGCGTCGGATCGGCCGGCTTGACCAGCTTGCCATCGGCCGTAGCAACAAACTTAGTGTCGCAAGCAGACCCGCCATTGGAATTAAAGGCAACCGTCCAAGACTCAACGGCCCCAAGCTTGAACAGCGTGCCCGAGTCATTGATGTAGTACAGGTTGCCAGATGCATCGGCGATGACCGGAGAGTCACAGTACTGGTAATGGCCAGCCGCATCATAAATCTGCGTCGCCTCTGCATCGCCGAGCGTATAGCGATACACGCCACCACCAGCAGAGTAGTTGACGTAATCCTTGCTATCCGCGCTGTTAACGGTGAAGTACACATAGGTCTTGCCGCCCTGAACGCTCACCAGCGGAGTAGCAGCAATACCGTTGAGGCCAGCCGGCAGCGCCTTGCCGTCGGCAGCAGCGATCATCGTGGTCTTACCCGTCTTCAGGTTATAGAGAACCAGAGCAGAGCCAGTAGCCGTCTGTCCGCCGACAATCAGATTGTCACCAGACACCGCGGGGGCGCTCAGATTATTCGTAAGGCCCAGATCAACCGTCTTCTGCTCGCTCAGTACGCCCTTCGCCGAAAGCGAAATCACATGAAGCTTTCCGTCGTGTGTCATCTGATAGAAGGTCGAACCATTAGACGGATCGGCAATGCAATCGGCATTTGCGACAGCGCCGAGCTTCATGGTCGAAACGACATCGCCCGTCGTCTTATCAATGCACTTAAGCGTGCCCGCGCTCGTAGGAACGATGGCATACTTATCCGTCAAAGCCGCACCAGTCCAGTAATAGCCCTCGGCAGGGTCGATGTTCTGCCAAGAAACTTCGCCCGTGGCAATCTTAATGCGTGCAAAGGAGCCGTTGCCGTAGGTCGCGTTGTAATTCTCGTCATACGAAATATCGACCGAGCCTACATAGACGTACTCGCCGTCCGAAACGACGGTGCAGGAGCTCTGCGTCAAGTCCGTCAAACCAGGCGTCAGCCACTTGCAGATCAGCTTGTCTGCAGTAATCGCCTGGACCGCACCGCCGTTGAGCGGAACGATGATAAGGCCATTGGTATAGATCGGACGAGAAGTATAGCTCACCTTGGAGGCAAGCGGCGCAGAGGCAACCTTTTTGCCCGTGGACGAATCGATCTTAATGAGCTCGTTCTCGGTCGCGATATACACAAAGCCGTTAGCGATGACAGGCTCGCTGCAGTTGGCATACTGCTGACCAGACTCGGCCTTCCAATCGAAGGCCCACTTAAGACCGGCGGCCTGCGCAGGCGTCTTGGCATCCGTTACGGTCGAACCGTTGCCACTGTTGCCGTAGCCGGCCCACTCGGCATCCCAATCAGGGGTCGTCGCGCTCGGGTCCACGACAATCTTGTCGGGATCGGGCATGGCCGAATCGTCGGTGGTATAGGCAAGCGTAACCTTATCGCCGCTCTTGAGCGTAATCTGATTGGCGCAGAGTAAGGAGGGCTCTCCATTGATATACAGGTGCCAATATTTATTGGTCGCACCATCATAGCCGTACGCCTTGTCTTCGAACGGCGAAGTAATGGAATTGAGGAACCAGTACTCACCACTCTGGGAGCCGTTGTACGCAACGCCCTTGGCCTTCAGAACTGCCTCAATAAGGTTCTGGGCCGTGGAGCCTTCGGGCAGAGAAACATTGCTTGCCGTGCCCCAACGCGTATTGTTCCCGTTGACATCGGGACCGATAACATCGACAGAACCAAGAACCTGGCCAGGAAGGGCACCGGCGTCAGCACCATACATAAAGGTGACGGCGTCACCCTCTTGGAGCTCGTAGGCACCGGCGCCAACGTCGGCGAACTTGCCATTTACGTAGAAGCGCCAATAGCTATTGGTCGCAGCATCCCAGCCATAGGACTTACCATCGAACGGCGAAGTAATGCCGTTGAGGAACCAGCCCCAAGGCGATTCGCCAGCATCGAGAGTAAGGCCGGTCTGCTCAAGGAGATCCTTAGCAGTGGAGCCTGCCTTGAGGCTCGTCTGGCCCGTCGAAGCCCAAACCTGCTGCCTGCCGTCCTTGTCCTTACCAAGTACCTGAACAGAAGCATGAACAGAATCAGAGGGCAACTGGTCGCCCCAGCCACCGTAGAACCACGTAACGGTATCGCCAGCATGAATGGTGACATTGTCTGCCGTGTAGTCGCTCGACTTGCCGTTGATAAACAGCTGCCAATAGGTCGAATAATCGAGCGGCGTACCCAGCTCAACGCCGTTGTACTTAAGGCTCAGAATGAAGGAGCCCGCAGCAACGGCGTCAATATCATTCGCCTCGAGCGCGACCTTCGTAAGGTCAAGCGCGCTTGAGCCGGACGTCACCACATACTGCGCGTTATCGACCCAAGTCTGAGTCTTGCCCTGGGCATCGCGACCAATGACGGTCACATTTGCGGCAACCTGGTCCTTAACGACAGGGGACGAGCTACCAGCCGTATAGGCAAACTCAATCTTCTGCCCCTGGGTGAGCTTGACGCTGCTCGCGCCAACCGAGGAAGACGCGCCGTCGACGAACAGCTGCCAGAAGGCATAAGTCGTCGAATCGTAGGCAAGCATGCGGCCATCGCTCGGGGATGTGATGCTTTCGAGGTAGAAACCGTATGCCGTGTTCGGATCGTACTTCGCCTTGAAGCCCGTCTTCTCCTGCAGCTTAATGAAGGCATCCGCAGCCGTCGCGCCCTCATCGAGCTTGAGC
>PPYF01172406.1_pt1 | contig 10689 bp, 7 predicted proteins | sample 1559871 | NCBI WGS metagenome assembly PPYF01 (sample SAMN08240021, study PRJNA423297) | Human gut metagenome, whole genome shotgun sequencing project.
CCGGATAGCTCAGTCGGTAGAGCAGGGGATTGAAAATCCCCGTGTCCTTGGTTCGATTCCGAGTCCGGGCACCAAAATTCATATCAACGGACCTCCACGGAGGTCCGTTTTTGCTATTCCTCTTCCTTTGGCTTATCACTGTCTTCCCCATGTTCACATGAACACCGCCGTTGCCTCTGACAGCGACAACGGTGTTTGCATTGGTCGATTCAAATTGTTAGCGACCCGGAGACAGCTTTGCACCATGCCAGAAACTGGCTCCTTGTTCTGAAACCTGTCTTTTTTCTAATATTCGATTGATGGGTATATACCGTTTTTCTGCTTATTCTTGTCATTAAGCGAACTCCTGACATGCTGTCAGAATATTTCATCAACCGAATGATACCGAGTTCCCTTAATGTTAATTCACTGATGAGCTGGCAGTATCGACATGTTTCATCAGATTTTCTTTGTAGCGTACGTTTTAACGCCTCACGAATATCTGAAGTATTATCCTGCAACGATATAATTCCGCAGGAAGATGTTCCCCACGAACTAAGTGGTATAATCACAACATCATCAGATAACTGTCGGCAGTAACATGCAGTGATCAAATCAATATCTTGCACAAATAACACTCTTCTTTGTTCTGTTGCAGGAATAATGGATTTAACCAGTTCATTTAAGCCTGACAGCGCGAATTGATCTAATGGCGTTGTTATCATATTGAAAAAACCTATAGACTGAAGGCCCCTTATGGGGCCTTTACTGATACGGCACACGAAAGTTAAAACTCATAGCGCACGCTAATACCGCCCCCCGTGTCACGGTAATTATCGCTGCCGAAGCGGGAACTCACACCAACCTGTACGCTCAGCTTCTCTATCAGGCTGGCTTCAACACCCAGCTTAGCTTCTCCAATGTCCTTACGGCCCTCGTCGTACAGCGTCACGTCATCCATTCTGACCCCACTTTTCTCACTGTTATGCAGCCAGTTCGCTGCCAGGTAAGGTTTCCAGACGCTCTCCTTACCGGAGCGATGCTCCATAAAGGCCTTCACGCCCAACCGGGACTGCGTATTATTTTCCCCCTTACCTGCTACTTGAGTTCCGTTGGTTTCACGGTGCTCATCCATCGTCACCCCGCTCCACACCACCTGTGCCTGAGGCTGGATGAAGACATCATTATGTTTATCTCCCCACAGATGGAATGTATATCCGCCCTCAACTGAGGCCAGCAGGCCATCCGAGTCATACTTCTCTTTCGCAAGTCCTTTTCCCTGCACTTCGTTGTCATACCACGCATATTGCAGCCATGTGTCGATATACGCGCCAGTACGCTGATCTGCATTCCTGAACCAGGTTCCGTATAGCCCAACGCTGTAGCCGCTGACGTTTCCTTCTGAGCGATAACCCGTCAGGGAGGAGTCCGTGGTACTGTGGCTGCTGCCGTAGCCGGCCATCAAACCAGTCCGCCAGATGTCCGTGCCAGTGTAGGTGCCGCTGGCAATATCACCGCCCATCTGGATGACATAGCGATTCTCGTCCGTATTGAGTTGACCGCTGCTGTCCCGGCTGTCAAGGTGTCGCCCTTCCGTACGTATCCACATACTGGTCAGCTTCTTTTCACCAGTGAACGGATCGGTGTACATGCGGTCACCGCCACGGTCCTCAAGCCTGGTCATAAACATCTCATTTGCCGCTGCGAGGTTGGTCATGTAACTACCGGCCTCCGGGCGGGAGATGCTGGTATTCGGGAATACAGGTGGTGACGGTGGTTCTGTCGGATCAACCGGCCCTATTGGGTCCACAGGTTCTGTCGGATCAACCGGCTCTGTTGGGTCTACGGGTTCTGTCGGGTCAACCGGCTCTGTTGGGTCCACAGGTTCTGTGCTGCTGGTCAGGTACCAGTTATTACTGTTACCTCCATTGCCGCCCTGCACAAGGTTATAATCATAAGCGCCGGCAACAATACGACCGCGCTGGATAAATTGACCATCTGAATTACCATCAACGCGAATAATCTCAATGCCTTCGACAGTTTGAGCGCCTTGCCCACCCAGATTATTTACTGTTACGTAGCTGCTACCGTCTGTATCACCTGTGATATGCATACTATCTGTAATAGAAGCATCGCCTGCCAGCTGAGAATTAAAGACCAGAGTTCCTCCCTGACCATGATAATCACCATCGACAGTCAACGTAGTGCCAGCAGATGAAGCGGCTTCATTCATGTAAATGGTACCATCGTGATAGACAGTACCCACCGTTTGAGCATAACCATTTAGATCGAGAACACCATCTTTACCGATGTTAAAATCAGAACCAGCACTAAATGCGTTATCGCTACCAGCGCGTAAATACCCACCATGAAGATTAGTGTTTCCTGTGTAGTCATTACCACCCTGTAAAGTCGTCGAACCACTCCAGATATTTACCGTCCCGTCACCTGTAATTTGGGAAAGAAATTTATAATCATCGCTGGTATGTGAGAAATTGATCATACCAGCTCCATTGCCAAACTTAATAACTCTGGAGTTAACGTAACCTGGGGCGCTGTTGTTACCTATATTCAACACACCGTTACTGCCTTGCTGATCCGCAATCAAAAACTCACTGGTAGTATTTATCTCACCACCATCTGAAACAGTCATTATTGCCGATCCAGATTGAGCAAGAGTCAGAGAGTTAGTACTCAGGGAAGAGTTTTGACCAGAAACATTTATTTCACCATGCCCCCCTAAGACGCCTGACAAAAGACGAAAAGATGTAACAATACCACCATTAGTAATATTAAGTACCCCATCACCTCCTGCCCGCTCACCGACTATCGCTATTGTCCCCGGCCCAAAAATATTGACTCTCGAGTTGTCAACATTAACAATCCCTTGCCCCATCGTGTAACCAATATATAAATAAGTGGTACTGACCTCAGAATTGCGGATATCCAGCTGCCCGGTCCCCCGATTAGTACCCACAAGGATCGCCTCAGTCGACAGACTGGACTCACTAAGAGTCCCATGGCCGTTACCATACAGATAACCAATTAACAGATTTTTTGTATTAATTTCTGAAGATACTGCGTTAAGAAATCCAGTATATTCCGTACTCCCGCCGCCAACTGTAATTTCAGAGGCATCGACTGTTGCATTTAAAAGGGAGAGTCTTCCTGTCAAGCTCTCCCCTCCAAGGTCCGGTTCGGCAATGCCTACGCGAAGCGTGTTGGCGACGACGAGCTTCGCATCATTAACGGCAAGGTGATAGTTATTATCAATACTACTGACTGAGATATCATCAGTAATTATTGGAAAGTGTCCATTAGGACCATCTATATATACCTCATCATTTTCGCCAGGCAATATTCCGATATCCCAGTTTTGGCTATCTGACCAGTCACTGGTATTTCCTGTCCAATAGACAGGAGCAGCTTCTGCTCCTACAGACAACACAAAAGAGACAGCACAACTCAGATACTTCTTTTTCACAATTACTCTCACTCCAGACAAAAGAGACGACTATTGCTTGATAGTCATCAATCCGAAAAAAAATTACAGATAATTACTGCAACGACAGCTAAATCATAAATGAAAACATGTCTCATATAATCTGTAGCAATAATATTATAATCTCACACAATTGTTGGATTTAATTGCAGCAACATTTGACATTTTCACTTCTTAGTTATTAAGAACAGTTATAACTCCATTAGCTAACATGCTGTTTATTAAAACAGTAAAGCCCTTGATATCTCTGGGTCGCAACAAAGATTGCGGAGATGCTGGACATGACTGTTAAATTTCCGCCCTATTACTCCTGTGATATTTCGTAAAGTAGTCTATTTATGTGTAAAGCTGGCATGAACCAGATGCAAAGCACTGTGGTAAAGTATCAAGCCAGTTTATTAACATCAGGATACAGGAATAATATAGCGATATTCAGTAAATCTGTTATGAGTTAAAAAACATTCCAGATCCCAATTACAGTTCCATCCGGTGAATAATTCCGACATACTTTTCATGTTAGCTGACAACGCTATATAGAAAGGGTTAACAAACATTCCCTCTGCATAAAAACAGGCTATTTTATTTGAGTGTAAGCAAAATTCAGCATTCTCCAGTCCAGCAATACCATCAGGTTGTTCTGCTAATCCAACAAAATATTTTATATCTACTTCTCTCTCGCTTCGCCATGAAGGTGAATATTGGGAAGTGGCATAATAATGCTCGGGTGTATATCCCAGATGTTGAAAGAATTTTTTCCTAAAACGCTTCCGCTGATTGAAGTGCGGTTTATCAAAATCAATAGCATCTACACTATAGTTAAAATATTGACCGTATAATCTGATACTGGCATTATCAATCATACTGATAGTTTTAATTTCACATGGAATCTTAAACACTTCGGCCTTTGCAATCGTGTTACTGACATTTAAAACTCCTTTTCTCCTGAAATCCTGGGGAGAAACCCCAAAAGTATTTTTAAAAGAACGTGAAAAGGCACTTATTGAATTAAACCTTAAAACCTCAGAAATATATCCAACACTGGCTCTGGTAAAACACAGAAATACGCCAGCCTTAAACATTCGTCGACCACGAACATATTTTGATAATGAATCACCGGTAGTATCTTTAAATATTTTTTGTAAGTAACTACTGCTATACCCGGATTTTTGACTAAGCAGTTCTATCGTTAACTCTTCGGAAAGGTGATCTTCGATCCACTGCAACAATGCATGCACATGTATTAAATAATTTACATTCATAATACCTCCCATCAGGCAATGAGGTGGCGTAATTATTAGTATAGCTCACTAATCCCCATTTTGATTTTCATTATATTGGTTCCCGATAACAGAGTTCATTAGCCCAGAAACAGATCTCTCAAGTTAGAAAACAAGGATGACAATGCAACCAAACATAGTAATTACATCCGGTTGCGTTCGCTGATTAATATTAATGATCAAGATAAATATAATGCATCCAGCTTGTCATACGCAAAAGCACCTTACGCAATACGGAAACATGCGAGAAATGTTCCGAATATGCAGCTACCTGCGCAGAAACACCGTCGGGTAACACATCAATATATTCATTATGTTCAAGTTCAATAGTTACCATCACCCCATCCATTGCCGGTGTAACGGTTAGTGCCTGTAGTGTGCCCTCGGCCTGGTAAGCCCCTCCCGGCACAACAGGAAGAATACTCATTAATTTCCCTTCAAACACTTTTCCTGGCAGGGCGTTAAACACGACTTCAGCTTCGTCACCAGGTTTTAGACGCAACAATGAGTTCTGACGAAACTGCGCTACAACCTGTCGTTTCTGTTCCGGGATGAAGACCATCACGGGACGAAGCGGTAATGAAGACGCATATGTGCCGGGCTGAATCAACAACTGAGTGACGTATCCATTTCCAGGGGCCCGGACGATTGTTTGTGCAAGACTATATTTCGCTTCAGCAAGTTGCGCTCTCAGACTAACAATCTGGGACTGTTCGCCATTTACCTTACTGTCCAGTTGACTCTGAATCTGAGCCTGTTCGGCAACAGAAGCTTTTACTACTGCATCCTGAGACAGATAACTTTGTCGGGCATTGTCTATATCTCTTTCAGAAAAGGGATTTACCTTAGCCTGGCTCCCCTTCACATAGCGTTGATAATCTTTATAAAGACGGTCGCGTTCAACTGAGACTCGTATGGTATTTTCCTGAGCTTCAGACAACTGGGCCTTTAGTACCTCAACATTATGGATGGCCGTGACTAAATCTGCCTGTAAACGCTCGACGCGAGACTGATATTTATCAGGCTCAATTTTAAAAAGTACTTCTCCTTTTTTAATTAGTTGATTTGGTTTGTCAATGACTTCAATTACCCTTCCCGTAACCTGAGGGATCACAGGAACAGAAATCACTGCTTTTTGGGCGGTAAATGTATAGGGATGGTTATAGTTCATTAATAAAATAAGCCCACTAACCAGCCCTATACCGCCCAGAGCCGCTGACGAAAGTGTCCACTGATTTACTGGTATCCTGAATAATTTAAAAACTGTCCATGCCAGTGCAATATAGGTCAGTATAATAAGCAAATCCACAATTAAATCTCCGGTGATTCTTTATCTATTTTGTTATGTGTTTTATTTACCAATGTCTCCAGATCTGCAATACGTTTTGTTAATGCGTCTATATCAGGATTTCTTTCAGACTGAGCGGCATTCGCCTGCATGCCCCACCCACGTTCTGGTTGATAGAGCGTGGCCCAGATCCACAAAAAAGGCCAGATGATATGCAGTGTAAACAAGCTAACCCAGCCAGCTGTATGGATCGCGTCAGCATGAGGATGATTACGTTTTTTTGCAATAATATAAGGAATATCATGAATCATGATGACCCCATAAAAAATTATCAGGAATACAAAAAACAGCATTCCTAAAGAGAAATAGTTCAGGAACATACACCCTCACTGAATTATATTTTAAAAATGTAATTAACTACATTATTTCAAATAAATGGATTCTCAGTTTATAGCTAAGGTACTTATGATGGCGCTACAATGAAATAAAATATCCAGGGCCGTAGCCCTGTTCTTGTCTACAATAGAACCCAAAATTACAGGTTGAAAACAGCTGCATCGGAAGCCATTTTATCAATCACCGCTTTCAAATCATCAACTGTAAGTAACTGGTTACTGTTCGGAAGATCTTTACCCTGCCCCTTTCTCAGCACTTTAGCTACGGCATTTCCACTTTGTGAATCAATCAATTCACCTTCAAAGTAGAGTCTGGTTTCCTGAGTCCTGTATCCGCTAATTACCTGTGTTCCTGCCAGCACCATCGCTATCGGGATTACCTCATAAAACTGTAATCCCATATTACTGGTATCAACAGCAGTAATTGCCCCTCTGAAGATCAAGGTGCCAGGGCCTGGTTTATCAACCAGCATAAAGCGCTTTGCGGCGGCTGTTTTCATACTCTGATTAGTGTAATCCAGAATCCCCTGTAGAACAGCTTCACCTACCTGAGTTGATGAGCGAGGCTCAGGATAATAGACAACAGGTTCATAAATAATTTTGGAATAATTTTCCAGATGAGCATTAGAATCGATCCAGCGCATAACTGGCACACCGGTAGTAGAAACGGCTGGTTTCAAGGATGAATAATCCTTCAGGAACCCTGAATATTGCTCTGGTTTTACTCTGTCATTTGCACAACCAGTTAGTAATGATGTTACCACTATGATGGTAGCAACATATTTCATACTCATTATAACCTCCATGAAAATAATCCTGTGTTGTGTGCTTCCCGGTTCAGACTGATTGAACAAATAAAAGAAGAATAGAAAACAGGAATAAATAATAATATATAAAGTTACATAACATAATTACTTTTTTGGGATACAGACACACAGCCCCGAGCCTTTAAAATAACGTATCATATTGATTTAAATGAAATAAATTCATATATACAGATGTTTTCATACCACAAATTCCCATACAAAAAAGTTGAAAATGTAAAATCGAACTTTTCAACGCCAGAGAATATCTGATAGCTGGAGAATAATAACTCCCGATATCTCCTGGTAGCCATATCCCGGCTTAAAGCCGGATAAATCAAATTCATCTACTCATCTTTTGACAGCGCATCCATTGCAGATGTGGCTGCACCAACGCCCGGCAGAGCCCCAGGTCCGCTACCGACCCGTCGATTACGGCAGTATGTCTGGTAGCCAATGACCACCTGAGTCATCGCGATATAAATCCATCTCCCGTCTCGTTTAGGCTATTATCGTTAGTATATATTGTATTCAGAATGACAACTTTCAGGATGAATATGAGTAAGTTACGCACTGCAATTATCGTGGATGATCACCCCCTCGCGCGTCTGGCTATCCGTGGAGTGCTGGAGAAACAGCGCATTACTGTAATTAACGAATATGAAGACGGGGCGACTGCGCTGGAAGCGTTAACAAAAACGGCTGCGGATATTGTTGTCGTGGATGTCGAGATCCCCGGAGTGAATGGCGTCGAACTGGTAGAAAAGCTCAGAGCACGACAATTCACCGGTGTGCTGATCGTCGTGTCCGCGAAAAACGATCGTTACTACAGCAAACGTTGCGCTCAGGTGGGCGCTAACGCTTTCATCAGTAAAAAACAGGATATGGAAAACATTCTGGCCGCCATTAATGCAGCGCAAAATGGTTATAGCTATTTTCCTTTTTTCCTTGAAGCCCCCTCAGTTGCGTTAACCGATGCACAACGCCTGGAATCCCTCTCGGCACAGGAGATGAAGGTGATGGGCTATATGCTTAATGGTCTTGATAATTCACAAATTGGCGATGCAATGCATATCAGCAGCAAAACGGTCAGCACCTATAAAACACGGTTAATGGAAAAGTTAGGCTGCAAATCATTAATTGAGCTGCTCTCATTTGCCCACCAAAATAAGCTGACCTGATGATGAATAAATGGCTCATATTCGTGCTCATTGTTTTATCGATTACCGGGCGTGGCATTCATGCCCAGGATGAGCTACCCGTTGAGCTGGAGTTGTCGGGCTACAATTACATTACGCCGGTTCCTGTTTATCTGAGTGAGGATGATAAGCGCTGGCTGAAGCAGAAAAAAACGCTTAAGGTTGCGGTTTATCAACCAGAGCAATCGCCCCTCGTGCAGACCACGCTTACAGGACGTTACCGTGGGATGAATGCCGATTATCTTGCGCTGATTCAGCATTCACTCAACACCCACATCAGCGTGACGGCCTGGAAAAATCAGGAATCGGCAATTCATGCGCTGAAGGCGGGCGAAGTCGATATGGTATTGACCGGTCTGGAGAGTCGCCCTTTCGCCGAAGAAGGCATTCTGTCCTCGCAGCCGCTGGTACATTCCTGGCCAAATTTAGTGACGTCGTTAGCCAATGTCATGGTTCCCTTGCAGAGTGCGCAAAGCACCCGGGTCGCTACTGTGAATCACTATCCTGATGAGGGGTTTATTCAGCAGTCATTTCCTAACGCAGAGATCATCAATTATCCCACCTATCAGGAAGCGCTCAGCTCCGTCGCGCATGGGCAAAACGCCTGGTTTGTTGGCGACTCACTGACAACCAGCACCTGGCTATCGCAGGAATTTAGCCTCGCGTTGACGACGGTGAAATACTGGCCTGAACCACAGAAAAAAAGCGCCTTTTTATTTTTGCCAACGCAGGAACGTCTGCTGACAATTGTGAATAATACGCTCAGCGCCATCGATGAAAATGTGCATGGGCAAATAGCCCAGTCAATGATCGATAAAGGCAATCTGTCCTTTCTGTTAGAGCCGCTTAACCTGACCAACCGAGAGAAACAGTGGCTGAAAAGTCATAATACACTGCGTGTCATCATTAACCCGTGGTTTGCGCCTTACACTATGGTCGACAGTAACCAGGAAACGCGGGGCGTGGTGGGGGATATCCTGAATCTGATCGGTCTGCAAACCGGTATGCAGTTTGAAACCATTGTCGTCAAATCGAACGAAGAAATGGTTTCTGAAATGAAGAAAAACAACTGGCATATTGTGCAGGCCGCAACCTACGACTTGAGCCGTGAAAACGCGCTCTCCTTTACCCATCCCTTTATTACCACCCAATTCGTCACCGTTGTCAGAAAAGAGAATACGCAGGAAACCACGCTACGGGCAGGGATGAATGTGGCGATCGGCGCCGACCACGCGTTACTGGCAAGGCTTAAAGCCCAACACCCCGGCATCCAATGGAAAGAGGTGGAAAACTCCAGCGTAGCCTTGAATCTCGTGGCGACGGGAAAGGTGGACGCGGCCATTTCAAATCAGCTGACGGCCCGCTATATGAGCGAGCATTATTATCCCGATCAGCTCGCCTGGCTCCCGATTGCCGGTGAAGCGCCAGCGGCAATCAGTTTTGCCGTTCCCCGTTCCGAACCGGAACTTCGGCAGATCCTGGACAAAGCCCTGGATGATATTCCGCAAAAAGAGATTTTCCAGATCGTCAGTAAATGGATACGCCTGCCGGACGTCAAAATTGATACCTGGGAGTTGTATAACAGACCGTTCTATCTGGTGGCGATACTGGCGACGTTGCTGGTGGTGAGCAGCTTGCTGTGGGCCGTTTACCTGTCGCGGAAAGTCCGCCAAAGGAAGCGTTCTCAACGCTTACTGGAGGCGGAACGAAACAAGGCACAGCAAGCCAATGAAGAGAAGCGGGAGTTTCTTTCCCATATGAGCCACGAGATCCGAACGCCGGTCAGTGCAATTATGGGATTTCTGGAACTCTTACAGCTCTCCCCCGCTCGCTTCAGCCCTGAGGATAAAGCATCGGTGGATCAGGCTGCCCAGGCCTCGCGATCATTGTTAAAACTGATTGGCGAGATCCTCGATCTGGAAAAGATTGAATCAGGACTCTTAGACACCGTTCCGCAGTGGGTAAATGTTGATGCTCTGATAAAAGAAAAAATGACGCTGTTTAGCGCACTGGCGGCCCAAAAAGGGATCGACCTGCGTTATGACTCGCGGCTGGACCCGCAAGAGGCGATGCATCTGGACCCCCAGTTGCTGGGGCAGGTACTCACCAACCTCATTGGCAACGCGGTTAAATTTACGCAGCAAGGGTATGTCAGGATTTCGGCGACAAAGTCCAACGCGATGCTGGCGCTCTCGGTGAGCGACTCCGGTCCGGGTATTAGCACTGAAGAACAGAACCGTTTATTC
>PPYF01548016.1_pt1 | contig 10687 bp, 9 predicted proteins | sample 1559871 | NCBI WGS metagenome assembly PPYF01 (sample SAMN08240021, study PRJNA423297) | Human gut metagenome, whole genome shotgun sequencing project.
GGAGAATGAACCGGTAACGCTTGACGATGCGGCGGTGCGCGCCATTGCGGGCGGCTTTGCGCGCTTTCTGCGCGCGCGGCTCGGGAAAGAGAGCTGCCGCGTGAGCGTCGGGCGCGACTCGCGTCTTTCGGGCGGGGCGATCGCCGAAACGCTTTGCGAAACGCTTGCCGCCTGCGGCGCGGAAGTGACCGATCTAGGTCTCTGCACCACTCCGGCGATGTTTATGACGACCGTGACGGGGGAGAGACCCTTTGACGCCGCCGTTATGATCACGGCGAGCCACCTGCCGTGGAACCGCAACGGACTCAAATTCTTCACTGCCGCGGGCGGCGCGGAGAGCGCGGATGTGCGCGAGATCCTCCGCCTCGCCGCGGAGGAGACGCCGCTCGCCCCCGGCGGGAGCGTGGCGCGGGGCGAATTTATGGAGACCTATGCCGCCATTCTGCGCGAAAAGATCATCGCCGCGGCGAACGGGAACGAAAAGCCTCTCGCGGGCAAGCATATCGTTGTGGACGCCGGAAACGGCGCGGGCGGCTTTTTCGCCGAGCGCGTGCTCGCCCCTCTCGGCGCGGACACGGCCGGCAGCCGCTATCTCGACCCCGACGGGCGCTTCCCCAACCATGTGCCGAACCCCGAGCTGCCCGAGGCGATGGAGAGCATCCGCGAGGCGGTGCTCGAGAGCCATGCCGATTTCGGCGTCATTTTTGATACCGATGTGGACCGCGCCGGGGCGGTGCTCTCGAACGGCGAGGAGCTCAACCGCAACCGCCTCATCGCGCTCATCTCCGCCATACTGCTGCGGGAGCACCCCGGCACGGCGATCGTGACCGATTCCATCACGTCCACGGGGCTTGCGGAGTTTATCGCCGCGCACGGCGGCGTGCACCGCCGCTTCCGCCGCGGCTACCGCAACGTTATCAACGAGGCGCTGCGGCTCAACGCCGCGGGGCAGGACTGCCAGCTCGCCATTGAGACCTCCGGCCACGCCGCGCTCAAGGAGAATTATTTCCTTGACGACGGCGCGTATCTCGTCACCCGCTTTCTGATGGAGATCGCCGCGGGGCGCTCGCTCGAGAGCCTGCTCGAAGGGCTTTACGAGCCGGTCGAGAGCCGTGAGTTCCGGCTGAAGATCCTTGCGGAGGACTTCCGCGCCGCGGGCACAGCGGTGCTTGATTCTCTTGCGGAGTACGCGAAGGAGCAGCCCGGCTGGAGCATCGCGCCGGACAACTGCGAGGGCGTGCGCGTAAATCTCGACAAAGCGCACGGCGACGGCTGGTTCCTCCTGCGCCTTTCGCTGCACGATCCGATCCTGCCGCTCAATATCGAGAGCGACAGGGAGCACGGCGCGCGCACGATCGCCCGGCAGCTCGCTCCGTTCCTTGCGCAACAGGTCAATATCGACGCTTCCTCCGCGCTGGAATTTACATTGTAAAGCCGTGTAAAGGATGTTTGTGTTTCCCGCGTGAACAAACTACACAAAGTGCTACAAAAATGCGCTAATGTTCTATTGCATTTTCCCGATGAAGAGGCTATAATGTAAGGCACAAATTCCCGTACAGGGGATTAATTTTAGGAGGAAGATAACCCATGAAGAAAGCACTTGCTCTCATTCTGGCTCTGGTCATGGTCCTCTCGCTGGCTGCCTGCGGCACCCAGGCCGAGACTCCGGCCACCGAGCCGACGGAAGCCCCTGCGGAAGCGCCCGCCGAGCAGCCCGTTGAGTCCGAAACCCCGAAGGATTACTCCGGCTACACCATCCGCATCTACTCCAACTCCAACTCCACCGAGCGCACCACGTGGCTCGTGAACGAGGCGAAGGAAGCCGGCTTCACCATCAGCATTGACGACAACAGCGTTATCTCCGGCGACACGGCCGCCATTCAGGCTGCCAACGAGAAGAAGGACGGCGACATCCTCTTCGGTCTGAACGAGACCCGCTGGGGCCAGGTCGTGGACGGCGTCTATGAGAACCTGTCCCTCGTTGACTGGACTCCGTCCTGGGCGGAAGAAGTCGGCGAATACAAGTATGACGGCCAGGCCTACGGCCTCGTCATCCAGAACGTCCTCATGCTCTACCGTACCGACGAGCTCGGCACCAACGGCGAAGAGCTGCACTTTGCGCACTGGGCCGACGTCGTTGACAGCGGCTACACCTGGTACCGCCAGAACAAGGTCGGCGGCACGACCAACGCCAACATCAACTCCGCCATGCTCTACCCCTTCACCGATCCCGCTTCTCCCGCCGGCGGCATCTCCGTCGATGGCTGGAAGACTCTGTGGAAGTACTGCGCCGAGGGCAAGTTCGGCGGCGACGACTGGAAGTACGGCTTTGATCCTCTGAACAAGGGCGACGTTGCCGTTTCCTCGTTCTACTCCTCTTCTCTCTACGGCAAGCTGGACGCCGCGGCGGAAGGCTCCGAGCACCCCATCACCGACTGCTGGAAGCTCGTTGACATCGACGACGGCACCTACTACATCGCCGAGTACATCGGCATCCTGAACAAGGAAGGCCGCACCGAGGAAGAGACCGAAGCCGTCAAGGCGTTCGCCGAGTGGTTCGGCTCCGCCGAGACCCAGGCTGCCTGGGCCGAAGAGTTCGACTCCTTCCCCTGCAACCAGGGTGCTGTTGAGCTGGTCTACGGCTCCGACGTCCCCGAGATCTACCTCATCAAGAACTTCGCTCTCACGACCGTGGAAGGCACCGACATGACCTACGCCGCTTACGTCGCTGCCCACAGCTCCGAGTGGACGAACATCATGACCAACCTTGGCTTCTACTGGGCCGATGCCAGCAACGCTCCTGCCGAGCCCGATTGGGACAATCTCGACTGGGCGACCCTGACGCAGAAGGCTGAGTAATTCTCCGTCACCTTGAAATCCTGTATGGCGAGCCCCCGCGGCTCGCCATACTTCGTATTTTCCGAAAATATCCGCCAACCACCCACAGTCCCTGCAAAAGAGAGGAAGGAATGCCACTGTGATCCGGCTCAATAACATCGTCGTCAAATTCGGCGACTTCACCGCGCTGCACGACATCAACGTCCAGGTAAAAGAGGGCGAATTCTTCACGTTCCTCGGCCCGTCCGGCTGCGGCAAAACGACAACGCTCCGCACCATTACCGGCTTCATCGAGCCGGCGGAGGGCCAGGTGTTCGTCCGCGATAAGGACATCACCCATGTGCCCATCGAGGATCGGAACATCGGCATCGTGTTCCAGAGCTACGCGCTCTTCCCGACGATGACCGTGTACGACAACATCGCGTTCGGTCTGCGCGTCAAGAAAATGAAGAAGGCCGAGGTGGACGAAAAAGTCCGCGCCATCGCCAAAAAGGTCGATCTTTCGGACGAGCAGCTCAGGAAAGCCGTGTCGCAGCTCTCCGGCGGCCAGCAGCAGCGCGTCGCCATCGCCCGCGCGCTCGTCACCGAGCCGGCGATCATCTGTCTGGACGAGCCGCTCTCCAACCTGGACGCCAAGCTCCGCGTGCAGCTCCGTCTGGAGCTCAAAAAGATGCAGAAGGATTTCGGCATCACGAGCATCTACGTCACCCACGATCAGGAGGAGGCCCTTACGCTTTCCGACCGCATCGCGGTGTTCAACAAGGGCGTGATCGAGCAGATCGGCACGCCGAACGAAATTTACAACCACTCCGCCACGGAATTCGTGTGCAACTTCATCGGCGACATCAACCGTCTCTCGGACGATATCGTGGAAAAGCTCAACGCCAAAGGCGCGCAGCTTGACCCGACACACCACCACTACATCCGTCTCGAGCGCGTCCATGTGAACGACGCGCAGCACGCGGAAGCCGGCGCCGTTTCGCTTTCCGGCACCGTGGAATCGAGAGAGTATTACGGTCTGTATATAAAGTATTACATCAACGTCGGCAGCCAGACGCTCAAGGTCATCGAGCGCAACGACGGCGTGCATCTGCACGATACTGGCGACGCCGTGACCGTCACCGTCCACCCCGACGATCTCATGAGCTACGCTCCCAACGGGGAGGAGGCCGAGAAATGACACTGCGGCCGAAGCCCTTCCAGCCGATCAAAATGCTGCAGATCATCGGCGGCGTTTTCTTCGCGTATCTCTTCTTCGGGTTTATGCTGCTGCCGTGCCTGAACACGCTCACCAGCATTTTCACCGTCAAGAACGCCGCCGGGGAAACCGATCCCCTCGCGGTCATCCGCTTCTTCCTCGCCGGGTCCATGTCCCAGTATGTGTGGAACTCGCTCAAGCTGGCGCTGTGCCTTGTCATCACGGTCAACGTCGTCGGCATTTCCATCGTGCTGCTGACCGAGTACTTTGACATCAAGGGCGCAAAGATCCTCCGTCTCGGCTATATGACGACGCTCATCTACTCCGGCGTCGCGCTCGTCACGGGCTACATGTTCCTGTACGCCAGCGACGGCATCATCACCACGCAGCTCAAGGACGCGTTCCCGAACATCAACGTCAACTGGTTCACCGGCTTCAACGCGGTGCTCTTCACGATGACGTTCGCCTGCACGAGCAACCACGCGCTCTTCCTGCGCAACGCCATCCGCGGCATCGACTACAACACCGTCGAGGCCGCCCGCAACATGGGCGCGAAGCCCTTCAAGGTGCTCTGGAAGGTCGTATTCCCGACGCTTCTGCCGACGCTCTTCTCGCTCACGGTCATGACGTTTATCACGGGCCTGTGCGCCATGAGCGCGCCGACGCTGCTCGGCTATGACTCCATCAACCCCGAGATTGTCCGTCTGGCCGGTTCGTCCGTGGCGGACGAGGCGTTCCCGCAGGCGCGCGCGGCGCTGCTTTCGATCATCCTCGCGTGCTTCACGATCCTCCTGCTCACCGTTCTCTCGTCCTATGAGCGCAAGGGGCATTACCTCTCCGTTTCCAAGACGAAGGCGAAGCTCCAGAAGCAGAAGATCACGAACCCCGTGGCGAACGTTCTCGCGCATATCTACGCCTACGTCCTGTTCATCATCTACATGACGCCGGTCGTGATGATCGTCATCTTCTCGTTCCAGACGTTCAGCGCCGTGCGTATGCGCAAGCTTGATCTTTCGCAGTGGACACTCGTGAACTACTTCGGCAAGCAGGACTATTCGTATCTCACGTCCCGCGGCACCTACAAGATCCGCGAGGGCTCGATCTCCGGCGTGTTCTCCAACGAGGCGACGCTCGGCGGTATCCAGATGAGCTTTGTCATGTCCGTCATCGCCGCGGCGCTCGCGTGCGTGATCGTCGTTGTGGCCTGCAACTACATTTTCAAGCACAAGAAGACCGGCACGATCCTGGAGTACGCGCTGCTCTTCCCGTGGCTGCTGCCGACGATCCTCATCTGCTATTCTTACCGCACGTTCTTCAACAGCAGCGACGTCTGGTATGTGTTCGGCCAGAACCTGTACTATGCCGACCGCGTGAGGATATTGATCGTTATCGCGTATACGGTAGTAAAGCTTCCGTTCTCGCTGCGCATGATCAAAGCGTCGTTCTACGCGATCGACGAGGAGCTGGAGGACGCCGCGCGGAATCTCGGCTCCGGGCCGGTGCGGACGTTCCTCAAGGTGAAGCTTCCGATCATCCTGCCGAGCGTGCTCGCGGTGTTCGCGCTGAACTTCAACGCGCTCTTTACCGAGTACGATATGTCGGCCACATTTGCGAGTACCTACGGCACAACGTATGCCATGGTCATCCAGAGCATGTGCCGCGAGGAGGGCCTGTACGGCTACAATGTCAACGCCTCCGGCCGCCGGTGCGCCTCCACGGTGTTCATCATGCTCGTGTCGGGCCTCATTCTGTATCTCGTATACGGCGTGGGCGCGCGCGATCTCGGCGAGCGGCTCGAAGCGCGTGACCGCCGCCGGAAACGCATGGATCGGATAAAAGCCGTATTCCGCAAAAAACAGCCGGCGGAGGCGGCAAGCCCCCAATGATCAAAAACATCCTCTTTGATATGGGCAACGTGCTCATCCGATTCGAGCCGAAGCAGTATGTGAAAAACGCCGGTCTGTCCGAGAGCGACCAGCAGCTCCTGCTGCGCGAGCTTTACGGCAGCATCGACTGGGTGCGGCTCGACCGCGGCACGCTTACCGAAGCGGAAGTCATTGACCGGTGTGTTTCGCGTGTCGGCGAGCATCTCCGCGGCGCGGTCGAAAAGCTCGTCGGCCACTGGGACCGGCCGGAGCTGCCCGTCGAGGGTATGAAGGCGCTCACGGACGAGCTTTATGAAAAGGGATACGGGCTGTACCTTCTTACGAACGCGGGCCCGCGCCAGCGGGAATACTGGCCGCGGTTTCAGGCGGGCGAGCACTTCCCGGAGGAGCGTGTGTACCGCTCGGCGGACGTGCATCTCCTCAAGCCCGATCCGGCGTTCTTTGAAGGCGCGCTTGAAAAGTTCGGTCTGGACCGCGCGGAGTGCGTGTTCATTGACGACTCGGCCGCGAATGCCGAGGGCGCGCAGCGCGTCGGGCTCGACGCCATCGTCTTCTTCGGCGACGCCGCCCGTCTGCGCAGAGAATTGCGCGAGCGCGGCGTGGATGTAAGCGAATAAAAGAGAGATGCGGGAGCTGCGGCTCCCGCATCTTTCTAGGAACGGTTGGCGCCCCCCTCGATCAGCCTTGCGGCTGCCGGCCCCTGTTAGGAGGGCAAAGTCGATTTGCGGAAAACGGTCTTGCCTCCCCTAACAGGGGAGGTGGCAAAACCGAAGGTTTTGACGGAGAGGTTTATCCCATCCCCACACGGAGCGGCTTATAGTTAGAATAACGGCGCGGGACTGAGCACGATGGGCATTCTTTCCATCCGCTGCTCCGTGGCCGCGCTCTGCTTCTTCTGTACCGCCCTCGGCGATATCCGCCAGCTCAAAATGCATAAGAAGGACTTATGGCTCTTCGCCGCCGTCGGCATTCTCGGGCAGGGTATGTTCTCGTTCTGCTATTATAACGCGATCAACATGATGTCCATCTCCACGGCGTGCATCCTCATGTATCTCTCGCCGGTGTTTGTCACCATTATGGCGCACTTCGTGTTCAAGGACAGCATTTCCCGCCGCACGGTGTTGGCGATCATTCTCTGCATCGCCGGGTGCGCGTGCGTGTCCGGCTTCGGCGGCACGATGACGCTGCTCGGTCTCATCTGCGGGCTGGGATCCGCGATCGCGTTCGCGCTCATCAATATTCTCACGCGCGCTCTCCTTGGCCGCGGCTATACCGGCAAGGCTGTCAACTTCTGGATCTGCGCGTTTGCCGCTCTGTTCGGCATCGTTATGGATCTGCTGCTCTTCCGCGAAGGGTTTTCCCGCCCGTTTGCGGTGCTCTTCTCCGGCTGGAAGATCTTCCTTGTGGGCATCACCATGGCGCTCACGACGGGCTTTCTGGCCTACCGGTTCTTCTCGCTGGCGCTGCACGGCTGCAAGAGCGGCACGGTGTCCATTCTGGCGAGCAGCGAGCCCGTGGTGGAAACGCTCGTGAGCGTATTCGTGTTCCGCGAGCCGTTCGGCGTGCTCTGCGTTGTCGGCATCGTGCTCGTGCTCGCGGGCATCGTTTTGCAGAATACCGCATCCAAAACAGAAGCCTCCGCGCAGTAATTTATCCGTTTCCCGAAAGAAGGGGTCGTTATGAGTTCCCGGTTTTATGACATGTCCTATCCGCAGTACACGGTGCATGACGTTTCGGCGCTGACCGGTCTCACGCCGCAGACCATCCGGTACTACGACAGCATCGGCGTCGTTGTGCCGCAGCGCGGCGCGCAGGGCCAGCGGCTGTATTCGTATTACGATGTGCTCAATCTTGTCCGGCGCAGTCTTTATAAGGCGCAGGGCTTCTCCCTGCAGGAAACCGAGCAGGTGCTCTCCGGCGCGATCACGCCGCGGCTCGGCGCGCTGCTGGAGGAAAAACGCGCCGACATCGAGGAAAAGCAGCGCGCGCTCCGGCTCGCGCAGCTCAATCTTGACCGTCTGTCCGCGCAGCTCGACCGGCTCGGCGTCTGCCGCGGGCGGGTGATGTATCTCGAGCGCCCGGCGTGCTGGCATGTACCCTACAGCCGCGACGGGCACATCTGCTTTGAAGAGGCGAGCCGCGCAGCGCACTCCAGGTGCGGCAGCGCGTTCGCGTTTTCGTTCTCGCTGCCCGCCGTGGGCGAGACGGACGACTGCGTGGACTGGGACGTGACGATGCCCACGCCGTTTGCCGAGGAGCTGGGGTTCACGGATCTGCCGGGCGCGGTGTTTGTCCCGGCGCGGTACTGCCTGTACACCGTGGTCGAAACGCCGGGCATGGACTTCCTTCGCCGCGAGGCGCTCCGGCCGCTGTATGATTTTGCCGCGCAGCAAGATCTCACGCCGGAGGGGACGGTCTATGGGCGCGACATCGTAAACGCCGCTTCCGACGGCGCGGTGCTTCGCTATTATGAAGTGTGGCTGCCCGTCCGTGAAACGCAGGGCTAAAGCCGCTATAACGCTGCGATTACCGGAAAGCCTGCGTTTTCCGGCGATCGCGGCGGTTTTTGCTTTTCGGATGCCGTCTTTTCGCACAAAAAGCCCCCCGAAAATCGGGTGAAAAAACTATTTGCCTGTCCAGCGGCAAAATGGTTTATGATAAAACCATCGGAAAGCAGTTCTTCCGATAAAGCCTCTCTTTCTTAAAAACCGGCGCCGGAGCGTGATGAACTCCGGCGCCGGTTTTTATATGCAGGGAAGGAGCTGTCAGCGCTTGCGCAGAGCGAGCGGCGAGCGCTTCCATTTCTGCGGGCGGGGAAGATGCTCGAGCTGCGCGCGGAGAGGTTCCGGTGCATATCGCAGCACGAGATCAAATAGCTCCGGGTCGTACTGAAAGAAGACCATGGTTTTGGCATAACGGTTCGTATTTTGAAGGAACCGCCGCCGCTCGTTGACGGACAGATTTCGGCTGCTCAGGTAGACCCAATAAGTATCTACGGCGTTTCCGACAGAACCGACGTCCACGTCCGCCATACCGCAGCAGGGAAGGTCATCCCAAGTATAGCAGTGTTTTTTCCCGCCGATATACATTATGCACCCGCTGCGATCAACGGAAATTTTTCCGCCGGAAAACGTAAAGATCAATACCTTGAGCATCCAGATTGTGCCGAAAGCATGAACCCCAATAATAATGTAACCGCTAAAGAAGGGCCCGTCTTCACTGAAAATATTTATTATTACTTTTGTATAAAAAATAGTTAAGAATAGAAATATGACAAACGATGCAACAAACAGGTTAAAATAGAATTTTGTAATAGGAAATTTTTTCATTGGCACCTCGCCTTCGACAGTGCTGTCGCACCGGCATCTCAATCAATGGGGCGTGAAGGTTTCTGCATCGGTCGGGGTGTTCCGGAGGATATGCAGTCCTTGCGGAAGCGGAAAAACGAAAGCAGAAAATGCACACAAAATCGCACTGCCAAGCAGATACGGAAGAAAGGCCGGTGTTCCGAAAGGATCGCATGCAAGACCCAGCAGGAATATGACCGCGGAGCCAACAGCGTTGCGGAGAAGCCTTTTGAGCAGGCGGTAATTGCGATACCGGTAATAAAACGCTGCGAGCGGGGCCTGACAGTCGACAGCTTTGCCGTCTACCGCCAGCACGAGGCTCGAACCCGTAAAAGACTTTCCCTCATACGGAATCCGTTTTCCCGTTTTCCGCTCAAACTCATAAAACACCCAACTGTCGCTGTTGGAACCGATTTCCGGAGACATTAGAAAATACCGAACATTTCCGGGCTCGCCCTGCTCAAACCGGTAGTTGGTTCCAGACAACTGCCGCAGGAAAAACCCCTTTTGTGCCATATCGTGCAGCCAGTTTTCCGTTCGGAGGGTCTGCGCCAGCGTCGATCTGCGGCGGACGGATATCATCGGTTTCTGCATAATTCTCCCTCCGCTTTTTGAAACATGATTATTGGCCAATCCTTCGGGCACGGCGAAGTACCTCCCCTTGGTGATTCCGGAAGGACAATCAAAGGCGCTCATTCAGCCGGACAACAGAAAAAAGCTCCGGCTGCTTCAGTTTGGGGAGCTGATCGCGGAAGCGCTGCAGCAATCCGTATTCGGTATTTATGTAAAAGCAGCAATTGTGATCGTTGAATTCTCCGCCGTCATCCAGCTCCATGTATACCTCTGCGAGAACATGTCCTAGCCGGTCTTTTCGCAGAAAGCGCAGGGACAAACAGGCGGTGGAGTTGTCGCCCCTTTCCTTGTTCGCCCAGCGGCATTCTTCGACTTCGCCGCTCAAAAATCGCGTTATTTGGCGGAACAGCTCGTCGATCAGGGAATCCGTCATGTATACGGCTGTTTTCGCGGTGATGACCGGCGAAGAACCTGTAATTTCAAATTCGGCGAAATCCGTGTCCTGCCATATCTTCTGTATGCTCAAATAATCGTCCATCAGGATTTCCCTCTATGGTTTCAAAATGCTCCATCAAAGCCCCTCATCCGCCGCCGGAGGAATTCTTCCTATCTTTCTCCGAAAAAGGCTCCATCGTACGATGGAGCCTTTTTTCAGCAGAGCACGCTGCCGGTGGGGATGGAATCATCAAGCATGACGAGATGCAGCTCTTCCTTGCCGTTCACCATGCGCACGGCGGAGAGCAGCATGCCGCAGGACTCGAGCCCCATCATCTTGCGCGGCGGCAGGTTGACGATCGCGGCGACCGTCTTGCCGACGAGCTCTTCCGGCTTATAGTGCATGGCGA
>PPYF01603600.1_pt1 | contig 10686 bp, 13 predicted proteins | sample 1559871 | NCBI WGS metagenome assembly PPYF01 (sample SAMN08240021, study PRJNA423297) | Human gut metagenome, whole genome shotgun sequencing project.
AGTGCATTATTTGTAACCGCATTTATATTAGGTATGTATGTAGATATAGAAAGAGAACATAGTAAAGAACTAAAAAATCTAGCTAATATAGATGAATTAACAGGGCTGTATAATCATAGATATTTTCAAGAGTTTTTACAAAAATCTATTGACAATGCAGATAAGGAAAATCAAGAAGTTTCATTACTATTTATGGATATAGATTACTTTAAAAATTTCAATGATATTAATGGGCATCAAGCTGGAGATTTACTTCTTAAGGAAATTAGTCAAATAATGAAATCTTGTATTAGAGGTTCTGATGTTGTAGCAAGATATGGGGGAGAAGAATTTGCAGCTATACTTCCAAATACTACAGAAAATAATGCAGTAAAAATAGGTGAACGAATTAGATCATCTATACAAAATACATATTTTAAAGGGCAAGAAAATCAGCCAGATAAAAATATAACTATATCAATAGGTGTATCATCATATCCTAAAAAAGCTATAAGTAAGCATCAGTTAATAAATACTGCTGATGATGCATTATATAGGGCAAAATCATTTAATAGAAATAGAGTTGAACTATATCGTAGTGTATTAGATGATTTGTCTGAAAATATGGACATAAATAAAGATACTGTAAAACCTTTAAAAGCTTTTATAAGTATGATGAATATAAAAGATAGATATACATATGGACATACAGAAAGGGTAGTTATATATGCCAAGTACTTTGGTGAATATCTAGATTTAACTAAAGCGGAAAAAATTAGGTTACAAGTGGCGGCATATCTTCACGATATAGGTAAGTTAGAAATACCAGATGATGTTTTAAACAAAAAAGAAAAACTAACGGAGTCAGATAGACAGATGTTTATTAATCATCCTCAAGCAGGTGTTGATTTGATAAAAGATATAAAGCAACTTGATGAATTTAAACCAATAATAAAGCATCATCATGAAAGGTATGATGGTAAAGGATATCCAAGTGGTCTAAAAAGAACAGAGATACCTTATTTATCGAGGATACTTACAATAGCAGATAGCTTTGATGCTATGACGTCTAATAGACCTTACAATAAAGTAAAAACTCAGGAAGAAGGAATTAAAGAGTTAAGGGATAATGCGGGTACACAGTTTGATCCAGATTTAGTTGAAAAATTCATAGATATGCTTGATAAATATAAAGATAAATTTTAAAAAGATGACCAATATAGGTCATTTTTTTTTGCCCAAGTTCATAATTATTTTTATAAATATATTTTTTATTGAGAGGAGATATAATATGATAAGAGTATCTGATATAATGGAAAAGGAAATAATAAATGTAAAAAATGGAAAAAGGATGGGATTTATAACAGATATAGATATGGATATTAATGAAGGAAAAGTAATATCATTTTCTATATCTGGAGATAGTGGACGTGCTTTTTTTTCTAGAGGATATGAAGAAGAGGCAATATCTTGGAATGATATACTAAAAATAGGATGTGATACTATAATAGTAAATATAGGATCAGAGTTTAATTTAGACGAATTTAATATATAGCTACAAAGGAGGACTAAAGATGCAATGCCCTTATTGTAATCATAAAGAATGCAAGGTAATAGATTCTAGACATACGGATTCAAAATCTATAAGAAGTTATTGAAAATGAAATAAACAAGCACTACATTTCAGAAATAGAAACTGAAAAAATTGGAGAAATGGTAATGGATAAATTAAAAGATGTAGATGAAGTGGCATATGTAAGATTTGCATCTGTTTATAGACAATTTAAAGATATAAATACTTTCGTAACAGAATTAAAAAATATACTTATGGAGAGAGAAGACTAAAATGAATAACTATATAACAATACAACAAATAGATGAAAAGATAGGTTTTGTTAACTTAGCTATAACGCTTAGTAATGTAAATTCAAAATCTAGAGAAGATATGGAAGTAGTTTGTAAAGATGGAAATTTTAATATAGAAAATTTAACTAGTAATATTCAAATACACTCAGATATAGTTAATAAAATAGATGAAAGTAATATAGGACAAAAAAAAGAGGGAGATGCATTAATAACAAATATACCTAATACACCTTTACTGATATTTACAGCTGATTGTGTACCTATAGCTATAATTGATAAAAAGAATAAAGCTATAGGACTAGCCCATGCTGGATGGAGAGGAACTTATGATGCAATAGCTAAAAAAACTATAGAAAAAATGGCAGATAATTATAATACAAATCCAAAGGATTTAGTCTGTATTATAGGTCCATCTATTGGTCCTTGTTGTTATGAGGTATCTAAAGATTTAGTTGAAAAATTTAACATGAATTTTACAAATAGTACAGAAAAATTTTATACAATAGAAGAAGATAAATATAAACTAGATTTATGGAAGGTTAATGAGCATATACTAAGGGAATGCGGAGTTAAAGATGAGAATATAATAAATCTAAATTTATGTACTAGCTGTAATAGTGATAAATTTCACTCTTATAGAAAACATAACAAAACACAAGAAAGAATAGGTACTATACTACAGATAAAATAAAGGAGGATATATTATAATGAAGCCTAAGATCCTTATTATAGATGATGAGATTCATATAGTAGAACTTATTAGATTTAACCTAGAAACATCAGGATATGAAGTAGATATTGCATATGATGGACTAGATGGATATCTTAAAATAAAAGAAAATGCACCACAGTTGGTACTTCTAGACTGGATGTTACCTAATATAAGTGGTATAGATATGTTAAAGAAAATAAGAAATGATAAATCACTATCTGATATACCAGTTATAATGCTAACTGCTAAAAATATGGAAAGTGATAAAATAGAAGGGTTAGAATTAGGCGCAGATGATTATATAACAAAGCCATTTAGCATAAAAGAACTATTAGCTAGAGTTAGTTCAGTTCTTAGAAGATATAATATAAATAAAGAAAATGTTGAGAATGTTTTAACTGTAGGAAGTTTAAATGTAAATCTTCTTAAGCATGAAGTTTTTAAAGGAAATGAAAAAATTGATTTAACTCTTAAAGAATTTGAATTATTAAAGCTATTGCTTGAAAATAAAGGTAAGGTACTTTCAAGAAATTATCTTTTAGATAAAATATGGGGATATGATTATTATGGAGAAACCAGAACAGTAGATGTCCATATTAGATATTTAAGAAAAAAAATAGAAGGGGATAATTCATCAGAAAAATATATACAAACTATTAGAGGAGTAGGGTATAAGATAGATTAAAAGTTAGGAGACACCTTTATGGATAATGTTGTATTAATTTTTATAACGCTAATGGCATCTACAGTATCGATAATATGTATTAGATACAATATAAGACTTAGAAATTATCTAAAAGTATTTATAGAATTTTAGCTGTTGATATTGATGGTAATATAATGCTTATAAATGAGGAAGCTAAAAGAATATTAAAGTGCGATAAATATGAGATTATAGAGGGGAAAAATATAAATCTTATAATAAATGAATTAAGTCTACTAAAAGAAATTGCTTTATTTAAAGGATCTAAAGAAAGTAAATATATAGAACTTACAACTGATGATGAAATAGTGTATAGTATAAACCTAGATCCTATATATTTGCAAGATATGGATAATATAATAATTGGTTCAATTATAAATATTAAAGATATAACTGAAAAAGTTAAATTAGAAAATATGAGGACTGACTTTGTTGCTAATGTAAGTCATGAACTAAAAACCCCTCTTACATCTATAAGCGGATTTGTAGAAACTTTAAAGTTAAATGAAAATATAGATATAGAAACTAGAAATAGGTTTTTAGGAATAATTGAAAGTGAATCTGATAGGCTAAAAAGACTTATAGATGATATATTATTACTATCATTTATAGAAAAGAAAGAAACTAAATCTATAGAATTAGTGAATATATATGAAGTTTTTATGGAAGTATACGAAATGACGCATTACTTTGCTAAATCTAAGAATATAAATGTAAGCTATAAGTTTAGTGATCAAAATATATCAATATTATCTAATCGAGATTATGTAAAACAAATATTTTTAAATTTAATTGATAATGCCATTAAATATACACCAGAAAATAAGGATGTATATGTAGAAGTTTATTATGATAAAAATAACTTAGTAATCAAAGTAGGCGATAATGGAATAGGTATACCTAAAGAAGATATAAAAAGAATATTTGAAAGATTTTATAGAGTCTTTACTTATAGGAGTACTGTGCAGAGGATTAGTATTACGGGTGACTGATAAACAGTATCCATCTAGACCTCAAGACTACTTAGAGCAGATAATAATATCTGGATTATCAGCATCTCTTGGTGCAATAGCATTTCCTGCTCTTATAGATAAAGAATTTTCAGCATTAACATTTTTTGCTGTAGCAATACAACAATTTCAAGGTTTATCGCAAGAAGAAAGGATTACAATAGAAAATATAGATAATGGAGAGGTGGTGCCTAAAGGAGCAGCATATATAGAAGAAATATCATCTACATATGAAAGTAGAAGTTATATAAGTCTATTTTCATCATTAGTTGCTTCAGTGGTATATATATATTGCGCTAGAGCTTATAAGTTTGGCTTTTTACCATGTACCATTTTAGCTGCAATAGGTGGAGTTATAGTAGGATTTATTTTTAAAAAATATTTAAGAAGAAGTAGTATAGGAGATATAGCTGATGTAGTAGAGGCTAAGATTAATTTCGATGGTCCAATACTTAAAGTTAATGATGTATTTATAGAAAATATAGGTTTAGAGGATACTAGAAGTAAATATTTAAAAGAAGGTATTGCAATAGAGATTATACCTAAAAATATGAAGGCTTATGGGGTTGTTAGTGACTTGGGACAGAGACAAGCAGTGCTTCATAACTTATTTATTCACTTTGGGATAAATAAGGATATAGATGAAAAGGATTTATTAGCTACAACGAAAATAAATTTAGATAAAAATACAGTAGTTATTCCATATTTACCTCTTGTTAAAGATATTGATGAATTAATAAAAGTAGTGAAAAGTACACCTATATTAGAAGTATCTAAGGGAAAACAAAGTGCCTATAGTGGTGAAAAATTATAAGAGGGGTGAGAAAATGGACAAGATATTTTTTATAGGAATTATTATTGGGATATTATCGAGACTTATAATGTTACATTTAGATCAAAAGCAATATCCAACTGAACCAAATATTTTGCTATCGCAATTAGTTTTAGCATTTGTTGCATCAGCTTTAGGCTCTCTATTAGTACCAGCGCTTATAGAGCGTTCATATACATCTATTACTTTCTTATCTTTAGCAGCACAACAATTTAGGCAAGTGAGAGATAATAGAAGGGATACCCTACAAAATTTAGAAGATGTACAATTGATACAAAGAGGAAATGCTTTTATAGAAGAAATAGCTAGAACATATGAAGTTAGAAATTATACTTGTATAGTAACGTCATTTCTTACAGTAGGGATTTATTATATAATATCAAGTGAGTTTAAATTAGGAGATACTACGTCAATTATAATTAGCTCTATATGTGGATTAGTTTTAGCATTTATACTTAAAAAATTACTTACAAGACAGAGTATTGGTGATATAGCAGATGTAGTGCCTTCTAAAATTAGTTTTGTAGATGAATGCATTATGCAAATAGGAGAATTAAAAGGTATAACTAATATAGGGTTAGAGGTAGATAGAGAAAAATATTTATCTCAGGGGTTAGGAATAGAAATAATACCAAAGGATAAAAGTTATGCTAATGTAGGAACTATATATGATCCAGGTCAACGTCAAGCTATTATATATAATATATACTCTAGAATAGGAATTTTAAGAGAAGAAGATGAACCTGCTTTTTATCCGTTACCGAGAATGAATCTGAATAATGGAAGTCTTATGATAGCTGTTGTTCCAGTAGATAAAGATATAAATAAATTGATAGATGCAGTTAAATCATGTCCTATTTTATCTAGTGCAAAGGGTAAAAATGTATCATTAAAAAATTATAAAATAGACAAGAAGGGAAGTGTATAGGTATGGGAATGAATATAGGTATAACTGATTATACTCTGGGTATAATTACAACTGACAAAAATATGAAACCAGTTGGAGGGTGTCCTATAATTTATGCAAATGATAATAAAGATTTGCAAAATAAAGCTATGCTAATGGCAAAAAGTGTTGGTGGAATGGTTCACGCTATTACTAAGGAAACTTTAATTATAGTTAAGCATTAAAAGGTACCATATGGTACCTTTTATAATCTGACAAATATTGACTTGATTTAATAAAACATGTTATTATAATATGATGTTTAAAGAAACGGATATAATGCTTATAACTTATTTAAGTTATGAAAATTAAATTAATATAAAAAGAAAAGTGGTGATTATATATGGAAGTAAATGTAAAAAATACAAATAATGTAATAAGTAAAGTATATAAAGATAGTATCGCAGATGAGTTAGGAATAGAGGTTGGTGATTTACTTATTTCTATAAATGGGGAACCTATACATGATATAATAGAATATAGATTCTTATTAAGTGATGAATACTTAGAAGTAGAAATACAAAAGCAAAATAGAGAAGTGTACATATATGAGATTGAAAAGGATTATGATGATGATTTAGGTATTGAATTTACTAATCCAATAATAGATAAAGCTAAAAGTTGTAGAAATAAATGTGTATTTTGCTTTATAGATCAATTGCCTAAAGGAATGAGAGAAACTCTTTATTTTAAAGATGACGACTCAAGACTTTCATTTTTACAAGGGAACTTTGTAACTCTTACTAATATGAGCGAAGAGGATATAAATAATATAATAAAATACAGAATAAGTCCTATAAATATATCAGTTCATACAACAAATCCTGAACTTAGAAAAACTATGATAAAGAATAAATTTGCAGGTAACTTATATAGTATAATGGAAAGATTAGCAGAAGCACAAATTCAAATGAATTGTCAGATTGTTTTATGTCCTGGATACAATGATAAGGAAGAATTAGAAAGAACGGTATCAGATTTAACTAAATTATATCCTTATGTAAATAGTGCAGCAGCTGTTCCTGTTGGAATAACTAAGCATAGAGAACACTTACCAAATCTAGAGATATTTAATGAAAAAACAGCAGGCGAAACTATTGACCAAGTAGACAAGCTACAGAAAAAATATCTTAAAGAATTAGGAACTAGATTTATATTTTTATCAGATGAGTTTTATATAATGGCAAATAGAAAGCTATTAGACTATGATGAATATGAAGGATTTATACAATTTGAAAATGGAGTAGGTATGATAAGTAAATTTGAAAGAGAAATAAAAGACTACTTAGAAAACTTATCAGAAGACCATAAATCTAAAATAAAGAAAGTATCTATTGCTACAGGGCATTCAGCATATGAATTTATGTGTGAAATGGCAAAATGTATAATGGAAAAATGCCCTAATGTGCAGATAGATGTTTATAAAATAATAAATAATTTCTTTGGAGATACAATAACTGTTTCAGGTCTTGTAACAGCAACAGATATAATAGATCAACTAAAGGATAAAAATTTAGGTGAGACTTTATATATACCAAGAAGTATGCTAAAAGCTGATGAAGAAATATTTTTAGATAATATAACTTTAGAAAATTTAAGCAACATCATGGGACTTGAAGTTGTACCTTGTTTAAATGAAGGTAAAGACTTTATAGATAAAATTTTGAAATAAGAAAGGAGATTATTATGAGTGATAATAGACCAGTAGTTGCGGTAGTAGGAAGACCGAATGTTGGAAAATCAACATTATTTAATAAATTAGCAGGAAAAAGAATATCTATAGTAGAAGATACTCCTGGAGTAACTAGAGATAGAATATTTACAGAGGTAGAGTGGTTAAATCATTACTTTACATTAATAGATACAGGAGGTATAGAGCCAGATAATGGAGATATAATATTATCTCATATGAGAAATCAAGCTATGCTTGCTATGGATATGGCTCATATAATACTTTTCGTGGTTGATGGAAAATCAGGATTAACAGCAGCAGATAGAGAGGTTGCTCAAATTCTTAGAAAGACTAAAAAACCAGTTATACTTGTAGTAAATAAAATAGATAGTCAAAGTCAATTTGACAATGTATATGATTTTTATGAATTAGGACTTGGAGTTCCATTTGCAATATCAAGTGCTAATAGTATGGGGCTTGGAGACTTATTAGATGAAGTTGTTCAAAATTTCCCAGAAGGATTAAATACTGAGTATGACGAAGATATAATAAGAGTTGCTATAACAGGTAAGCCTAATGCTGGTAAAAGTTCTATACTTAACAATATATTAGGTGAAGAGAGAGTTATAGTAAGTCCTATTGCAGGGACAACAAGAGATGCTGTAGATACTTATGTAGAAAAAAATGGACAAAAGTTCCTTCTTATAGATACAGCAGGTCTTAGAAGAAAGAGTAAAATATATGAAACAGTAGAAAAATACAGTGTAATAAGATCTATGGCTGCAGTAGATAGAGCAGATGTAGTATTAATAGTAATAGATGCCAAAGAAGGAATCACAGAACAAGATACAAAGGTTGCAGGAATAGCTCATGATGAAGGTAAAGCTTGTGTATTTGTAATAAACAAGTGGGACTTAATAGAAAAAGACAACAAAACTTTAGGAAATTATACTAAAGAAGTTAAAGAAAAATTCCCATTCATGATGTATGCACCAGTAATATTTGTTTCAGCAAAAACTAATCAAAGAATGAATAAAATATTAGAAACAGTTGAATATGTAGCAAGTGAACATGCTAAGAGAGTATCGACTTCTGCATTAAATGATGTAATAGGTGAAGCGGTAATGTTAAACCAACCACCATCAGATAAAGGTAAGAGACTAAAGATTTACTATGGATCACAAACTGGAGTTAAACCACCTAAGTTTACTTTATTTATAAATGATAAGAACTTAACTCACTTCTCATATCAAAGATATCTTGAAAATAAAATAAGAGAAAACTTTGGATTTGAGGGTACACCAGTACAATTTGAATATAGAGAAAAAAATAAAAAATAAATTTAACTAAGGGGGAATAAATATGCTTAGTTATATATTGATTGTCATAATTGCTTATCTTTTAGGTAATATATCTACTTCATATATAATAGCTAAAGAAATGATGGGTGTAGATATAAGAACTCAGGGATCTGGAAATGCTGGATCTACAAATGTACTTAGAACTTTAGGTAAAAAAGCTGGTGCAATGACTTTTATAGGTGACTTATTAAAAGGTGTTATAGCAGTTCTTATAGCAAAGTTAATCTAAATATGTATCTTTAGGAGCTATAGTTGGTATATCTATGTCTCCTATAATGATGATATTTACTAAAAATAGTAAAGGGTTAATAGCTACATTATTCTTAACTGTATCAGTAATATATACTCATAGAGAGAATATAAAAAGATTACTAAGTGGAACAGAAAGAAAATTAGGTGAAAAAAAATAATTTTAAATACTGTTAGGTGGTGTTTAATATGGAAAAAGTATGTGTATTAGGAACTGGAAGTTGGGGAAGCGCATTAGGATTAACTTTGGCTAAAAAAGGCTATGAAGTTAGCATGTGGACACTTAACGAAGAACAGGCTAAGAGAATAAATAAAACTAGAGAAAATATAGATTATTTACCAGGTGTATTATTTCCAAATAATATGACTGTTACAATTTCTTTAGAAGAAGCTGTATTAAATAGTATAATTATAGTTTTAGCAGTTCCATCACAAGCTATAAGAAGTGTATGTAATCAAATAAAGCCATTTATAAAAGATGAACAGATAATAGTTGATGTAGCAAAAGGTTTAGAAAAAGGTACGGGTCTTAGATTATCAGAAGTCGTAGAAGAAGAACTTCCGAATAATCCATATGTAACTTTATCAGGACCATCTCATGCAGAAGAAGTTGCGAGAGATATACCTACTACAGTAGTTGTAGCATCTACTAATTTAGAAGTATGGTAGTAGAAGGAATAACTGCTACAGAAGTAGCTTATGAGGTTTCTAAAAAATTAAATGTAGATATGCCTATAACAAGTGCAATATACTCTATATTGCATAGTAATTTAAACCCTAATGAAGTGGTAATAGACTTAATGATGAGAAATAAAACTCATGAAATGGAAGAAATAGTAAGTGAAAAGCTAGGATTTTAATCCTAGCTTTTTTACGCTTAAGAATATTATAATGCTTAAAAAAATGTTGATAACTTCTGAATGTAAGTAATATCAATAAATTGGTTTTGAGCGTAAAAAAGATTTTGAGTAACGGACGAAGTCGTTGGCGACATGAGCGAAGCGAATTTTTTATTTATATATTAGGGATTTTAAATTATCTATTAATTTAAAATGAATTTTTAAAAAAGAAATTTAAATTTGGAATAATAGTCCCACTGTGAAAATATAATCTATTAAGAAACTATATGCAGGAGGGGAACTTGATGAATAACATATATGAAGATATAGCAAAAAGAACTCAAGGAGATATATACATAGGAGTAGTTGGCCCTGTTAGAACAGGTAAATCTACTTTTATAAGAAAATTTATGGAGAATCTTGTGTTACCAAACATAGAAAATGAATTTAAGAGAGAAAGAACACAAGATGAAATACCACAAAGTGGATCAGGTAAGACTATAATGACTGTGGAACC
>PPYF01306334.1_pt1 | contig 10684 bp, 9 predicted proteins | sample 1559871 | NCBI WGS metagenome assembly PPYF01 (sample SAMN08240021, study PRJNA423297) | Human gut metagenome, whole genome shotgun sequencing project.
CGAACTGTTTTTAGGGCGTAGCGTTGATCCAAGTTAAGCCTAAACGCTTTAGACAAAGACGAGATTGGCAACTTCTGTACCACAAAGTAATCATCCGCTCCATACTAAAAGGTACTCGAAAATGAGTACCTTTTCTTTTTGCAAATTTTAATGTAAACTTGTATGGGCGAATCGTGTTCGCCTGCCTGATAAAACATTATGTCCATACACATATGTTTTGATATAACATAAACCGTGTATTCAATTTTGCACGCATTGCGTGCAATCGTGTGCGTTGCACACGAACGGGAGAACACGGTTCTCCCCTACATTATTTCGGTAACTATGGTTCATTTATACGGTTTATTTCTATCATAGTATTTGTATCTTTACTTGGCGGGCGTCCGATGAACGCCCCTACTGACACGCATATACTTTTATATATAATATGGTCGGGCAACACGGATTTTCATTTTGCAATCCATATACCCGACCATAATTTTCAACTTCCCATTTTCAATTTTCAATTGAACTGCGTTTACCAATACACAATTATTCTAATACAGAATTATATTAGAATCAAAACTTTTTCTTCAACTTGGCAAGCTTTTTTTCGGCATCTTTATATCCGCCTTTGACGGCTTTTTCATAGGCTTTTACGGCTTCTTCCCTATTGCCTGTTTTTGCATAATATTCACCCAATGCGAATGATGCTGACGCTATGCCGTTATCGGCGGCAATTTTATAGTACTCCATTGCAAGTTTCGGATTGCGGGTAACACCTCTGCCGTCCATAAGAATATCTGCAATTTTGGACGCTCCATTCGCACTGCCAAGGTCTGCGGCTTTTTTGTACCACATAGCCGCCTGTTCGGGATTTTTGACACCGTTCACGGAAAATTCAGCCATCCACAATACGGCAGGAAGATAATCGAAATCGGTTGCAAGGGTATTCATTATATTGTTAGCACGGGCAACGGTTTCAACGGTCGGATTTTTCAAAAGCCGTCTTGCCTTCATGTATTCAAGCTCGCACATTTCTTTTCTGTTCTGAACGCTTGTACCGTGCAGAATCGTGCTTACATCGCTCTTAAATTCGCCGTCATTCGGTTTTTCAGGGGGCTGATATTTTTTCATTTTATCAAACAAGTTCATGACTCTCCTCCTTACCGTTTTCTGCTTATCATATATTTTACTCCAATATTACGAATACACAATTTTTATCATATCAAAACATTCAGGAAAAACATATGATAGCATCAAGGCTGGCGGATGATATCCGCCCCTACAAGTTTGTCATTCTACATTAAGATTATAAATGAAAACTGCGAATTTATAAATCTGTTTGGGCATTATATTCAAAAAGCATATTGATTTTATTCTTAAATTCGATTATAATTTACTTGTAAATATAAAAACCACTTGTTTTTTAAGGAGATAACGATGAATATATTTGACAACATTGCCGCTAATCTTTCATTAAAGTATGAAAATTCGGAATTTTATAAAAACAAACTCATCAAACGATACAAGCCGCTCATCACACCGGGTGTAAAGTCACAGAACGAGCTTATCATTTCTCTTGAAAAGCACTTTGACCTTGAACTGACCGACAAGGCTGTTATGAGCAAGACTTTTCTTGAACTCTGCGTTATGGGCAATATTGATTGTGATGAGCCTGATATGATTGATTTTGAGATTTACAGAGTTGTGAGGAATTCAAAGAGCGAAGCGCTTTATGCCTGCGAAAAATATGACCTCGACGATGACGACATTTTTATAATCTTTGAGGAGCATAACAACTTCTTTATCAGTAACTCGCAGATTGTCGAAATGCTGCTTATCATCAAAGAGGGTGTTTCTGCCGAGGACTATGAGAATGAAACTCCCGAATTTCTCAACTACATCCGTGTCTGCCGTTACTTCTGCCAGACAAACTTTTTCAAGCTCAACAAGGCTGTTACATATGACGAGTTCGATATGATTGACATTCCCGAAGACGAAAGTAATTCTGACGATGCCGATTATTTTGACGAATCTGAAGATGATACAAATGACGATTTCACAGATGCAATTGAGTTTTAAAAATTAACAGAATAAACAGTTTGGGCTGTCACAGGATTTCGCATTCTGCAACAGCCCTTCTTTTATGCTCGCATTTAATTTATTAAATTTACTTTTTACGGTTAAACTTTTTCACCTTTTCGGAAAGCTCGACAAGCTCTTCTTTTGAAAGTTCGGGAAGGCGCTCAAGATCATCAAGAAACTTTGCACTGCTTTCGTCAGCACGAAGTTTTGTGCTTTCAACATAGTAGCTTGTGATTACGCCCGGAACTACTGCAATTATAAGAATTGAACATATCGAGAGAAAGATTGAAAGCACTCTGCCGACAAGCGTTGTTGCAAGCACATCTCCGAGTCCTATTGTCGTGGCAACGCTGAAACAATACCATATGCTGTCAAAAAGCCGAGTTATGTTCGGTTCAAAAATCCATATTGCAACACTCACCGCAAAAAACACGATAACATAACTGCACAAAAGCTTGATTGCACCCGTCCGTTTGAGAACAATTTTCAACAGTCTTGTCTTTTTCAAAACACCACCCCATTTGTATAAATTATAACAATTATAAACACCTCCGTCAAGGCGATAGATATGCGGTTTTGAGGATAGAAACCTTGAAGGAGTAACTTTTTTGTTATATGACACACTGAGCAGCAAAACCTTTTTAAATATCATTTTTCTTAGCTTTTGCTTGACTGATTTCAATGACAGAAAACTCATCTTTGAAGATATTTTCATACACACAAATCTGCATTTTGCAAATTTTCTAATATACTGTGCGAGGTAAGCAGGAGCAAATCACAGTCATTTCCTATTACAGAAAAAAACAACCCCATAATCAACTTCACTTCAGCAGTGTGAGTGCTGTTTGTTGTAGCAATTTAATTATTATGTTATAATGTAATCATCTGTTTAAAACCGTAAGCATCTGAAATCGGGAGGAATTTTGTTATGATAAGGATAATGTTTGTGTGCCATGGGATGACTCACGAACGCTTTACAAACCGCAATATATCTCTTTGTAAACCTCGGCAAATCATGGTCAGTTGAAAAGAATAAGACTACCAAAAGACTACTTCTCCCCTATTCTATATGGCTGACACAGAAGATGATGGCTACATTGTATGATGTAGGAAAAATACAATCAATTATCATATTAAAAAAATATTCGAGGATAGTGAATCGCAGGAAGATGCAGTTATTCGAAAATTTCGAATAACTGATCCTGACGGAAAAAGTTACAATACAAATCATTATTCTTTGGCAATGATTATTGCGGTTAGGTTTAAGACCAATTCCGAGTGTGCGGTGAAGTTCCGTAAATGGGTGAATCAGATTGCAAAAAACTACACCATCAAAGGTTGGTTAATAAATGATGAGCGTCTGAAATGTTCAGTAAAAGAAATGCTGAGTCATGAAAAGTACATAGGCATTGAAGTAGTGAATGTGGATGGCGAAGATGGTCAGATTTATAAGTTAAACTATTATCATCAAGCCAATATTTCAAAAGAAACCCTCATCACGGAAAAATGTGGGATAATCAAAAGTAAATATTGAAAAAGAGCATAGGAAGCTCCAAAATTGTAGTTGACAAGACAAACAATTGAGGAGAGAAACCTATGCTCTATTTAGATGATATCAAAGTCGAATTTTAAAGACAAGGATTTAAAGGAACACATATAGGAATCAGCCCTAATAAAGATAAAAGCGTACTGTTTCTGGAGAGCTTAAGGTTAACGCAGACAGTCCGTTGTCCTTATTGTGGAGGCAGTGTATATATATTTATGAAAATGGACAAGTCAAACTCAAAGATATCCCAATATGGAGAGGTACTACACACATATGGAACTTCTTTATCCATAGATATCAATGCAACTGTTGCCACGAAACATTTACAGAGGAAATACCTTTCAAATATCCAGGAACACGGATAACATACCGAGCTGCAAACTGGATCAAAGGCTTTTTGCAGCAAAAAATGTCCATCAAAGCAATACAGGAATTGACCGGTATTCACTGGGATACGATTCGCAAAGTACAGCGGGAGATCATGGACGAGGCAATTTGGGAAAGAGAAAAAATGTTAAAAGAGGAAGGCTACAAGCCGAGGATACTTGCTGTTGATGAATTTGCAATCCATAAAGGACACAGTTATGCAACCTGCGTGATGGATTTTGAGCAGGGAGATATCTTATGGGTCGGAAAGGGCAGAGCGATGAAGGATTTTGAAAAATTCTTTGAAGATATGACTTCCGACTCCTTGTCGGCAGTCATCGCGGTAGCGATGGACATGAACGCATCTTACAACAAGCTTGTAACAAAGCATTTGCCCAAAGCACAGATTGTATATGATCGCTTTCATATGCAGTCGCAATTTGGCAGAGATGTTCTCGGCGTTATTCGTCTGGATGAAGCTCGTAGGCATAAAGCCAAAGAAAAAGAAATCCTTGCCGATATCTCGGATGATACCGACAAGGAAACTATGAAATCTCTTAAACAAGAAGCTAAAGCCGAAAAGCAGGAATACAGCCAACTCAAGAAGCTGCGTTGGTCATTGCTCATTAACTCAGATAAACTCTCCGACAGCAAACCGAGCAATTACAATCTATTCTGCAAGATCATCACGACCTTGCTGTTTGTTATGCCATGAAAGAGGAAATGTGCAGACTTTATGAAGTGACAGACTACCAACAAGCAGTCACCGGATGGACAAAATAGTTTCAGGCGGCGAAAGAAAGTGAGATTCCCGCATTGGTACGGTTTGCAGTTCAAAAAGAAAAACGGCTCCCCGGATTAGCTGCCTATGCCATCTATTCAATCAGCACCGGCAAGCTCGAAGGCTTCAACAACAAGATCAAGGTTGCTAAACAAATCGGCTACGGTTACCGTGACGACGACTTTTTCTTCACCTTGATTCGCTATCATTCTATTCTGTCTGTCCGTTCACCATCCCACAAAAAATCGTGATGAACCTATTTTTTTCATTATCGCTAAAACTTTTTTTGAATCCCCGATACAATCGAGGATTTTCGTTGCACAAAAGAACAACACCGACAGGTTTGAGTAATAAACTCCCTGTCGGTGTCGTTTTTATTGCTTTGATAGGTTCTATTTTGGATTATAACAATGATTCATTTACAATGTCCTTTATACCTCAGTACGGGCTGATATAAGAAATACATGTATCATCGTATAAGTCACCGGAATATGTATCAAGAATAGTCATTTTTATGTATGTAGTATTAATAGTTTTTTCGAATGATACTTTTTGTAAGGTACCAGAATCAGAAATATCTTTTGTAACTAAAGAACCGTCAGAAAATTCAAACTGAATTTTCTTCACTCGACTATTATCGTAATACGATGTGGTACTTTTTGCATATCCATTTATTATTTGTATTCCCGATACGCTTTGTAATTCATTGCTTGAAAAAGTAATGTATTCGCCATTACCCCTTCCGGTAACTCATTCACACCAACATGTACTGTCATTGTACCTGAGATTCTCGGCACCATAACTAAAATCGCCCTCAGGTGACAATGTTGATGATGCTGTAATCGAGTTAAAATACATGGAATTACTATTGACCTTTGTGTAACTTACTGTACTTTCTTCTTCATTCCCCTTTGATACATATAGTATTATCGTTTCACCTTTATTGGTTTCTCTTCCTGAAACCGGGAATTGACTTACTACATAATCTTTTGGAACAGAACGACTTGAATCGTACTTAATGTCACACTTTAATCCGATATTTGTCAGACTGCTCTTTGCATCATTAATATCCAATCCGACAACATCAGGGATAACTATCTGCAACATACCCTGTGTAGTAGATTCGGTTATGGTAGTCGGAACAATAGTAGTGTTTTCAATAGTTGTAGTTTGTGATACAGAATTTCGCGTTATCCCGTTCTCATTTTTTTCAAGCGCATTATTATATCTGAAGAACACAAAATACACTACACCTGAAATAATCAGCACAAATATCAGAATTAATATTATCCACAACCATTTTTTTGACTTACCTTTTTGAGTTTCTGTATTTTTATCTGAGGCTACTAACCGATTTCCGCATTTTTTGCAAAAATTCATGTCTGCAGCATTTTCTGTTCCGCATTTAGGACATCTCATTTAAATTACTCCTATCAATAATAGTTTCCGACATAACCTTTATATATATACCAATTACCTCTTTCTTTTATCATATAAAGGTCATTTACAGGATAATTAGATTCTCCTAATGAACCCTTTGTTTTTATATCCAACTCAACCTTAACAACTTCAGAAATATCACTTGAATCATAATTATAGGATTGTTCAACATACTTTAAAAACTCCTGATATTTACGGTCGGAAAGCTTATAAGAATCGGTTATATCATAGCTGATACTCATATCATGACCTGCTACAGATTCATAAGAATCAAGTGTAGCCGAAACATCCTTGGAAATAGACTCCTCTATTTTATTTGAATCCATTCCGTTATAAGCAATATCGCTGGTCATAGATACAAGTGTGTTAATATCATAATTTTTAAAAGCATTGAAGGCTGTATTAACAGCACCTTTGTATCCTGTAAAAGATGATATAATATTAATTGCAATCACGGCAACTATAATAATGGCTACACCTAAAGCGCTCAACTTAACTATCAGTTTTATTTTTTTCTTTTTTTCCGGAGCCATAGTGTTTACTCCGGAAATTTTCACAGGCTTTGATCCTTTCACCTCAGTTTCTCCTGAATATGGAGTTCCGCAATTACCACACACAAGTGCGTCATCATCCATTGGTTTTCCGCAATTTCCACAAAACTTAGACATTTGTCATTATCCTCTCTTAATTAATTTTATTTTTGAATTTACGCTTTTTTCTTATAACCACAAATACAATAATTATAAGCACTATCACAGAAACACCTGAAATTACTATATACCAAATATATGAATAGTCGACTATTTCACCATTACTGTTTGCAGCTGCTCTATAAACAACATCATATTTTCCGTCACCGTCTTCATCTACATTCAAAACGGTATGGTCCGATACATTGGCTACTGTATCTATTTCAGTACTTCCGGTAATTCTGATATTCTTAAACTTTCTGAAATCGGTATATTCCCCGTTTTCATCCATAAAGCCAATACTGTAATCCATTCTGCCTCTGCCTGTTCCTTCTATCTTTACATCATAATCATCTCCCTCTTTCAATCTTAAAATTTTCACTTTATCAGATTTCTCGTCGCTTAATTCGTTTTGAGAATCATACTCGCTTGTACTTACGGATGAATTAGTTTCTTCAAATGTCAATGTACCAAATGAAGTTCTCGTGTTCAGTTCATTATCCGATGAATTCAGCGTCTCTCCGTTATATTTAACAGACACTTCAACAGGACAGGCTATACGCACATATATATATTTCTGTCCATTTATCTGGTCAGCTATGTCGCCAAAGAAAAACACCAAACTGTCAGCATCTGAAACCTCATAGTGACAACCATCATTTGCTATTCTTTCTAACAAACTTTGAGGAGCTGTTTTATCATCAACACTTTCAAAAAAGCCAAGTGTATAGATATATACACCTTTTTCTTTCAACTCATTTGCGTATGAAACAAGTTCATCTCCCTCTAAACCTTCGTTAGGTAAACCGTCACTCATAAGAACAATTATTTTCTTTTTAGCCTGACTTTGCTCAAGCATATTGTTGGCAGAACGCAACCCTGCTTCCATATTTGTTGAACCTGATGTATTTAAGTTATTTATTACATTTTCAAGAGAATTTTTACTTTTGGTAAAATTCGACTTAACATCGGCATCATCGCTATAACTCACTATGCCTATGTTTGCATCATTTTCAAGAATTGTATCAACAAATTTATTTGCGGCTTTTTTAGTTTCATCAATCGGTGTTCCGTCCATACTTCCTGAAGTATCTAGCACCAAGACAATATCCCGTTCGGAGGAAGTGTTATTTTGGTTCTTTTCAACGGATTTTTCATCCCATTCACAAATAAATGTTTTATCATCTCCATTTGTTCCGTTTCCAAAATTACCATCATTCCATTTGTAGGCAGATGATTTATGATAAAACATAGCATAATTTTCATTACCACCTTCATTGTTTGGTTCTCCATCGCTCCAATTAGTAAATTTTGGTTGTTCTCCGTTAACTGTCAACCATTCTCCTTCGTTTTTTGAATCTGTCAAACCGAAATATGCGTTATCATATCCTTGTTTTTTCATATAATCATATAGGTAAGCATTTTCATCATTATTTTCTATTATAGAAAGATACCCGCCTAATGATTCACAATAAGATTCTGCATCCTCCCAAGTGTCACAAACATCGGAATAAATATAATAATAATGTCCGTTACATTCAAGTGCATCAGTAGGAATTTTTGTTGAAACATTTTCTGAGTTGTCGTCGTATGAATTATCGTTGTCATCAAAAATATCATTGTCAAATCCGGTAATATTAAAATATATTTTATAACAAGCATTTACCAGTTCTTCAAGATTTTTAGCAAAACTTTCATCATAATTTAAATATCCCTTAAAATCATCATATGTAGTCTTGTTCTTATTCGAAAAAATATTTTTAATTTTATTTGCAACTCCATCAAAAAGTATTGATGAAACAAAACCATATGTATTATCTGTTGCATATCGTTCGTATTCCAGATACTCCATATAACCCTCAATAAGAGCTGAAGCATTTTCTTCCGAACGGTCAGCCTCGTAAGAATCGCGCAATGAACGGACTGAATCTGAAGCATAAGATCCTATGGTATATAATAGCATCAATTTAAAATTATTATCTGACACATCATCGCTGTTGAAAAGCCAATCAAGGCCTGCTGAATAAATATTAAGGCCGTCAATGATAATCTTTAAATCAGAATTTAAATCTTTTAACTTAGAAAAACATTCCTTGACACCAAACTCGACCATTACCTGCTTACTTTCTGAAAAAGCAATGTTTGCATATGACGATTTGTAAACTTTAATCACTTCATCTACCGCATCAACAAAATACTCGTTATCATTTCCCGCTTTCTTCATCTGTTCAAGAAATTTTATTCTTTTTTCATCTGTTTCTTTAATAGCAATAGCTTTAGAAAGATTTTTATAGTATTCAGCAGCTGAATCGGAAATTTTTTCTATATCACCTACAAGTGTATAATACTGGTTAATCTCATTTATAAATCCATACTTATTTGAAAACTCAATAGCATCTGATAACGATTGTTCTTTAATTAGTTTGTCAACATTATCAAGATACTCTGTGTTAGCATAATCAAATACATTTTTTACAATATCCTCTGTAATTTCAAAAGTTTTCTTTTCAAAATTATCACTATACTCATCGCTTTTTACAGAGAAATTAAGATAATCCATTATAATTAATACATATAAATCCTTTTGCCAATTAGCTGTCTTAACCAAGTCTCCGCTTAAAATATTTCTGAGATTTTTCCAAAATCCACTGGTAAATACAAGTAAATCATCACCAATTAAAGCTTCGGATATGTTTTTGTAAGTATATTTATGCATAAGTGCCAATGACATCATAGGAATGCAGTCAGATTTACCATTTTTTCCTATAATGCCATTCATTATACAATCAGCCACATATAGCGTTACATTATCGTACGCAAATGAAGAATTGCCTTGATCATTCATATTCTCAGCAGTTACCGTTATGTTCAAGCTACTTAATATGCAAATAACCAAAAGCAAAGATACAAATGATTTCATTATTCGTTTCAATTAGCCCCCTCCTCTGCTACCAATTTCTGAAGATTCTCAGGATTGAATTCAGACAAAGTTTTAACCTTTATAACCGAACTTTTGGGATTTGTCTGATAAAAAGTATTTGTTTCGTCATCATAGCTCATTAAACTATCAGAGTTAGATATTACCAAACTAAAATTATTTTCATAATTAAAAGATACAGGTTCTGCCATCAATACATCATTTATAAGATATAAATCCCAAATGTCACCGTTAATATCAACATAACAAGATTTGTATACTGGATGTTTTGTTTCAGAAAAGGGCTCAATATCAGTAGATGTCCCGACAAAATCCCCTGTTTGAGAATACTCTGTCATGATAATACAATCAGTAAAACCATAACTTTGAAATGTTTTAAAAGCATCACTCTCTGTCAGTACATTTGAAGAATCATTCAAATTTGTTTCTGATAATATTTCTGAATATTTGTTGTAATAAGCTTTTGCACTTATCTTATTTCCTTCTGAACTATTTGAAACGATATTATAATTCAAATATTCATAAACAGAAATTTCTCCATAATTATTCGTAATTCCAAAGCTGTAAAAAATATTGGATACAAACGGTATTTCGACCACATTAAAATATACTAACGCCCCGGTTATGGCGCTCAACAAAATAGCAGCAGCTAAAAGAATTATCACGAATTTAATTATAAACCACTTAATTTTCTGACCTGTTGATCGCATTACCTTTCTCGTTACTTTTTCTGCCTTTGCCTCAGCTTTTTGATTATATTTATCCGCAACAGTTTTAACCTTATTTTCGGTCTTTACCATTATTTTTGCCGCGGATTTTTCTGACTTTTTTTCGGCTTTCTGATTAGCTTTGGCAAT
>PPYF01471001.1_pt1 | contig 10683 bp, 9 predicted proteins | sample 1559871 | NCBI WGS metagenome assembly PPYF01 (sample SAMN08240021, study PRJNA423297) | Human gut metagenome, whole genome shotgun sequencing project.
AAAAATCTTTCAGGTTGATGGCTGGCATTTTATTCCTCCGTTTTGATTTTTTGGTTGGGTGAATCGAAACAAAAGGCAGGCGGGGCGCCTGGAGACAAAGTGTCTCAGAGCATAGGAAAGCGCCCGCACAGCTTAAAGCTGCACGGACGCAGGAGAAACGGGCGTTATTTTCAAATGCTGTGTATTACGATGATTTTCGTATCCTTGGGCAATCTCTATCCGCCCTGGAGAGTGGCTTTTTTGAAAAGCCAAGGAGACGGATAGAAAAGCACAGCGTTACCTCCTTGCATCCGCAATGATGGTTTTAGCTTCTTTCTTTGTTAACACCTTGCCATAAGACACGACTTTCCCGTCCACAACCAGCGCAGGAGTAGTCATAACTCCGTAAGCGGCGATTTGTGAAAAGTCCGTTACATGGTCGATGGTTGTATCCATTCCCAATTCCACAAGAGCTTCACGGGCAGCATTTTCCAGAGTTTTGCATTTAACGCAGCCACTTCCCAGCACCTTCACCCCAACGCCAGACTTAGACGCTTCTGTTTTTGCCATTGTTTTTGGGGTGCAGTTTCCCACACAGCAGCAGAAGTTCGTTTCTTCTTTTTTCTTGTTAAAAAGTCCCATAATTGATTCCTCCTGAAAATTATATAAGCAAAAATTGAAACGCATTGAACAGGTAGCCCACAAGGATGATACCGATAGTGCAAATACCAATAAACAGCGCCAGCAGCTTCGGCTTCACAGCCTTGCGAAGCATAATCAAGGACGGCAAACTCAGTGTTGTGACAGCCATCATAAAGGACAAAATTGTGCCGAGTTGTGCGCCCTTATAGAGCAGGGCTTCTGCCACCGGGATTGTACCAAAAATATCCGCATACATGGGGATACCCACCAGCGTGGCAAGAACAACACCAAAGGGATTGTTGCCGCCTAATACCGCTTCAATCCAGCTTTCTGGAATCCAGTTGTGAATGATTGCGCCAATTCCCACACCAACCAAAATGTATGGAAATACTTTTTTGAATGTGGAAACGACCTGTTCTCTGGCATACTGTATTCGTTCCCGTTTCGTCAGGGTAGGAGATTCAATATCCACGCCGCCGGCAGCACGGACAAATTCCTCCACATACGGTTCCATGTGTAGTTTTTCAATTAAGGTGCCGCCTGCCACAGCGATCATTAAACCGACAATCACATAGATGACCGCAACTTTTGCCCCGAAAATGCTCATTAAAAGAATAAGACTCCCCAAGTCCACCATAGGGGATGAAATCAGAAAAGAGAATGTAACTCCCAGCGGCAACCCTGCGCTGGTGAAGCCGATAAAAAGTGGAATGGACGAGCAAGAACAGAAAGGCGTCACAGTTCCCAGCAGGGCAGATATGATATTTGCACCGACACCATGGAACCGGCTCAATATCCGCTTGCTTCGTTCCGGCGGAAAGTAACTTTGAATGTAGGAAATTACGAAAATCAAAAGGCAGAGCAGCACCGTGATTTTTAACACATCATAGAAGAAAAACTGAATACTTCCTCCTATACGTTCCCCTACATCCAGCCCCAGCTTGGAAAGGCCCTTGCCAATTAGCTCATTCAGCCATTTCATGCCGAACACTTGATCCTGGATAAATTGCCACACACCCATAGAGAAACCTCGCTTTCAATTTGCCGGACAACATATCAAAAAAAATTGATGTTTGGTGCCGAGATAAACGCCATCTTGCTATGATGGCGTTTATTTATCACATGAGGGGCATTCACATACCCGTTCTGTGTTCGGTGTGATAAGAGCCAGTAGTAACTCCACCGCTTCATCTTTGCCGGTCTCGCTCAAGCGGTAATGCGTCCATTTACCCTCTTGACGACTCACCACAAGCCCGGAATCACATAGAATTTTCATGTGATAAGATAGGCCAGACTGTGTTAAATCCATCGGCTTTTGTAAAACACAAGCGCATTTCTCGCCACTGCGTAGTTGCTCCAAAATGGCAAGACGTTTTGGGTCGCACAGGGCTTTAAACACCCTTGCGCTTTCTTGGTAAGTTCTCATGTGTTTGCCTCATATTAAAAAGTTTTGATGTGAACAGTATATGCACCATTATCTCGTTTGTCAATAGCGCTCTGCAAATTATTTTAGTAGCGTTTACACCTTGCACGAAACCGCAAGCAACGCAAAATGGACACGCTTGCTGTTTTGCGGGGCTGTCAGCCCTGCAAAAATACCTGTTGAGAAGCTTCCCCGAACCCTGCCTCACAGGCCGTTAACGCGCCTGTTCCTTGTGTGATTTACAGCATAGCAATTTTTTTAGTATGTCTCTTGGTGAACCGCATGAGTATTAAATGGTGATAGTAGTTTGATTTTCAGGCATGGGGAATGACAGGATACCCCCTTCAAAAAACCGCGCCTGCCTGACAGATGCCGTAATTTAGTAGTTTTCTAATACTGTCTTATGAGAACCCACCGGGAAGGACGATTTTACTGCAAAATCATTCATGCTCCTTGCACGACAGCGTTTCGACCTCCAGCTTAAACACGCGGACGGAATCCAACATCGCGCCGGAAAACGTCCAGCCGTCTTTTCCGGTATTGTGCAGCATCAGAGCCTGCAAAGCCGCTTCTTTCTGCGCGGCCTCCTCCACAAAGGAAACGCGCCCCGTGCCGATAACGCTTTGAAACCGGGCGGTATGCCGGCAGGCTTCCTCGCCCTCTACCAGCGCGTAGTTTACGTCCAGCTCAAAGCCGACGGAGGGCGTCCCGGCGATGAGATCCAGCTTCCGCCCGCTTTTAGCGCTGTGAAAATAGAACACCCGCTTTCCGTTTTCCTCGGCGTAGCCGAAATTCAGCGGCACGATATACACCGCGCCGTTGTCGCAGAAGCCGAGGCGGCAGCAATGGCAGGTCTGGATGATTTGTGTGATTTTTTCTGCATCTGTGATCTCGCGGTCCGTACGCCGCATGTGCCTCACTCCTCATTGGTTTTGTTTCATGATAACACAAAGGAACCGGTTGAGGCAACTTTACAAAATATGTGTTGCCTGTGCCGCCGGCAGGCATGGAAAATCAAATTTTTTGATTTACGGCCGTGGAAGCCAGGCGGATTTGCGGCCGCGCTGCCCGGCGCACTGCTCTGCTTTTTGCAGCAGCGGTGCTTTTTTGCAAAAAACAACGGAATCTTAGGGGAGACGGGCTTTTTAACTTGATTCGACACCGTTCGACATGGTAAAATAGACTCCCGGCGCATCCCACTTCGCGCCGGCCATGGCCGCGTCTGTTCCCCATCCAGGAATGGGCGCGGCCGCTTTGTTTTTTACCGGGGAAAACCGTGAAAAGCGGTTGATTTTTGCGCTCCGTTCGCCTATACTGAAAGTGAAAAAAGCTGCTGTTTCAGGGAGGGAACGTTATGAAAAATTACGTGATCACCATCGCCAGGGAAAACGGAAGCAACGGCCGCGCCATCGGCGAGGCGTTGGCCGGGCGCCTGGGCATCCCTTTTTACAATCGGGATATCCTGCGCATGGCCGCCGATGACAGCGGCATCAACGAACAACTGTTTGCCAACGCGGAGAAAAGCTTCCGCAGCAGTCTGCTGTTCCGCGTGGCCAAGGACGCCTACAACGGCGAGGTCATCCCGCCGGACAGCGACAACTTTGTTTCCAACGAGAACCTGTTCCGCTACCAGGCCAAGGTGATGCTGGGCCTGGCGCAGAACGAGAGCTGTGTGATGATCGGCCGCTGCGCGGACTTTATTTTGCGCGACCGGCCCAATGTGCTGCGTGTGTTCATCCACGCGCCGGAGGAAGTGCGCGTGCGCCGCGTCATGCAGCGCCACAACCTCTCTGAGGCCGAGGCGCGCCGCCACATGCGCCAGGTGGACAAACGCCGAGCGGACTATTACCGCGCTTTCACGGGCAGCGACTGGCGCGACGCCGGCCATTATGACATCTGCTTCGATTCCGACCATATGGGTGAGGAGAAGATCATCCGCTTCATTATGGGATATATGAACGTGTGCTTCGAGGACTGAGCCGCGGCGGAAAGAAAATGAAAACAGCCGGAAGGGAAGATTCCCTTCCGGCTGTTTTCATGTCCGGCGTCAGGAAAGCTCGAACTTACCGGTGTAGAGCTGATAATATCTGCCTTTTTGCGCGAGCAGCTCACTGTGGGTGCCGCGTTCGATGATACGGCCCTGTTCCAGCACCATGATGCAGTCTGAATTGCGTACAGTGGAGAGGCGGTGTGCAATGACGAACACCGTGCGGCCCGCCATCAGGCGGTCCATGCCCTCCTGTACAATGCGCTCGGTGCGTGTGTCGATGGAACTGGTGGCCTCGTCCAGAATAAGCACGGGCGGGTCCGCCACGGCCGCGCGGGCAATGGCCAGCAGCTGCCGCTGGCCCTGTGAGAGGTTTGCCCCGTCGCCTGTCAGCAGAGTGTTGTAGCCGTCCGGAAGATGTTCGATGAACGCGTGGGCGCCCGCCAGCTGCGCCGCAGCCGTCACCTCTGCGTCGGTGGCGTCCAGTTTGCCGTAGCGGATGTTGTCCGCTACGGTGCCTGTGAACAGGTGTGTGTCCTGCAAAACGATTCCCAGGCTCCGGCGCAGATCCGCCTTTTTGATCTTGTTGACATTGATGCCGTCGTAGCGGATCTTGCCGTCCGCAATGTCATAAAAGCGGTTGATGAGGTTTGTGATGGTCGTTTTGCCCGCGCCGGTGGCTCCCACAAAAGCGATCTTCTGGCCGGGCCTGGCATACAGGCTGACGTTGTGCAGAATGATCTTGGCGTCGTCGTAACCGAAATCCACGTCGTCGAACACCACTTCGCCCTCCAGCCTGCGGTAGGTGGTGCTGCCGTCGGCCCTGTGGTAATGCTTCCAGGCCCAGACACCCGTGCGCCCGCGGCATTCTTCCAGACTGCCGTCCGCGGTTTGTTCCGCATTCACCAGCTCCACATAGCCTTCGTCGGTTTCAGGAGGCTCATCCATCAGGCTGAATACGCGCTCCGCGCCTGCCAGCGCCATGATGATGGAGTTGAACTGCTGTGATACCTGTGAGATGGGCTGGTTGAAGCTTTTGTTGAACTGCAGAAAGGATGCCAGCCCGCCCAGCGTAAAGCCGCCCGTGCCGAAGAGCGCCAGCAGCGAGCCGAGGATGGCCGTGAGCACATAGCTGAGGTTGCCGATGTTGGCCATGACGGGCATGAGGATATTGGCATAGCGGTTGGCGTTATCGGCACTGTCGGCCAGCGCGTCGTTCAGCGCGTCAAACCGGGCGATGCTCTCATCCTCGTGGCAGAATACCTTGACGACTTTCTGGCCCTCCATCATCTCCTCGATATAGCCGTTGACCGTGCCCAGATTGCGCTGCTGCGCTACGAAATATGCGCCGGACCTGCTCGTGAGCTTTTTGGTGATGAACAGCATAAGGCACACCATCACCAGCGTCAACCCTGTCAGCGGCAGGCTGAGGGCAAGCATGGAGCAGAATACGCTGACGATCGTTACCGCCGAAGAGACGAGCTGGGGCATGCTCTGGCTGATCATCTGGCGCAGCGTGTCGATGTCGTTGGTGTAAATGCTCATGATATCGCCGTGGGCATGGGTGTCGAAATAACGGATGGGCAGGCGCTCCATATGCCGGAATAAATCGTCGCGGATGGCGCGCATCGTGCCCTGGGACACATATACCATGATGCGGTTGTACAGCAGCGTGCACAGCACGCCGAACAGGAAGACGCAGCCCATTTTCAGCAGCGCCGCCAGCAGCGGGCCGAAGTCCGACGCGCCGCCCTCGCCGATATAGGGCACGATGTAGTCGTCGATGAGCGTTTTCATAAACAGATTGCCCGCCACGGTGGCCGCGGTGCTGCCGAAGATGAACAGCAGCACGCCCAGGCAGTGCAGCTTGTAGCGCCGCAGGATATAGCCGAACAGCCGGCCCATGATGCGCATGGGCTTTTCAACCTTTTGCTTTGGGGCCATCATGGCCGCGCTTTTATCAGCAGGTACGCCGCGCATCGTCCTCCGCTCCTTTCATCTGGGAATCATAGACATCCCGGTAAATTTCGCTGCTCGCAAGCAGCTCGTCGTGCGTGCCGAAGGCGGCCACGCGGCCGTCGTCCAGCACGAGGATGCGGTCTGCGTCCTGCACGGAGCTGATGCGCTGGGCGATGATGAATTTCGTGGTGTCGGGGATCTCCTCTGCGAAAGCCCGGCGGATCAGGGTATCCGTCCGGGTATCCACGGCGCTGGTGGAATCGTCCAGGATCAGTATCTTGGGCTTTTTCAGCAGCGCGCGCGCGATGCACAGGCGCTGTTTCTGCCCGCCGGACACGTTGGTGCCGCCCTGCTCGATGTAAGTGTCATAGCCGTCCGGCAGCGCGCGGATGAACTCGTCCGCCTGTGCCAGGCGGCAGGCGCGCTCCATCTCCTCGTCCGTGGCGTTTTTGTCGCCCCAGCGCAGATTTTCCCGGATGGTGCCGCTGAACAGTATGTTTTTCTGCAGCACCATGGCCACCTCGTTGCGCAGGGTTTCCACGTCGTATTCCCGCACATCCACGCCGCCCACGCGCACCGCGCCTTCCGCGACGTCGTACAGGCGGGGGATGAGCTGCACCAGGCTGGATTTCGCACTGCCCGTGCCGCCGATGATGCCGATGGTCTCGCCCGCGCGGATGTGCAGATCAATGTCATCCAGTACGGGCTTGCCGCTTTTTTTGTAGGAGAAGGATACGTGGTCGAAGTCCACGCGGCCGTCCTCCACCTGTGTGCGGGCGGCGGGCGGGGAGGTGAGGTCCGCCTTTTCCTCCAGCACCTCGGCGATGCGGTCCGCCGAGGCGCGGGCCATTGTCACCATCACGAAAATCATGGAGAGCATCATCAGGCTCATCAGGATGTTCATAACGTAGGTAAACAGGCTCATGAGCTGACCCGTGGTGAGAGACTGGGCGGCGATCATGTGCGCGCCCAGCCAGGAAATGGCCAGGATGCACATGTACATCGTGAACTGCATCACGGGGCTGTTCAGCGCCAGCACGGTCTCAGCCTTGACAAACAGCCTGTAAACATTGTCGTTGGCGGTGTGGAATTTCTGCGTCTCGTGGTCCTCGCGCACATAGGCCTTGACGACGCGGATGGCGCTGACATTCTCCTGCACGCTGGCGTTGAGGTCGTCGTATTTGCGGAATACCTGCCGAAATACGGGGTGAGAATTTTTCGTGATGAAAAACAGCGCCACGCCCAGAAACGCGATGGCCGCCACGAAGATCAGGGACAGCCGCGCACTGATGGAGAACGCGGCCGCCATTGCGCACAGCAGCATCACAGGTGCGCGGGTGCACATGCGCAGGATCATCTGGTAGGCGTTCTGCACGTTTGTCACATCCGTCGTCATGCGGGTGACGAGCCCGGCCGTGGAGTATTTGTCGATGTTGGAAAAAGAAAATGTCTGGATATTGCGGAACATGGACTGGCGCAGATTGTGCGCGAATCCGCTGGAGGCCCGCGCGCCGTATTTGCCCGAGAGCACGCCGCAGGCCAGAGACAGCATTGCCATCACGGCCATTGCGCCGCCGGTGATGCAGATCGTGCGCACGTCCCCTTTCTCCACGCCGCTGTCGATGAGATAGGCCATCAGCATGGGGATGAGAATCTCCATGACAACTTCGCCCACCATGAATGCCGGCGTGAGGATGGACGCTTTTTTGTACTGCTTTACTTCAGCCAATAGGGTTTTCAGCATAAAATGTCCTCCTGAGATTGGTTTTGTTTCGCTTAACTTGTTAGTATGCGTGCCTCTGTGGCGCGGATGCGGGAGATCACGCCCTCGTGCACCGCCAAAGCCTTGGGCGTAAGCACCAGCTTTTTCAGCCGGGCGTCATAGGCAACAGGCTCCCGCAGAAGAAAGCCGTTTTTTTCCATCAGCTGCAATATGCCGGTGGCCGTGGAGCGGCGGATGTTGAATTCAGCCTCCACGTCCCGCTGGAACATGTCACGGTCCTCGTTGCGGTGCAAAAAGCCGATGATCCACCCTTGCATGCCGGTGGTCTCCGGCGGCATGCCGTCGTCCATACAGCGTTTGATCAGGTTGGAAAGCACGCGGATCTCTCCGCCCACGTGGCGTTCACCCTTCATCCTTCGACACTTCCTTGCTTTTTAGTTAGGCTACTAACAATTATAGGGCGGATCCGCCTCGGTGTCAATGGCTTTTTAAGAATTTATTATAAAAAAGGTGACGCTGTGAGCGGCCGCGCTTCAAAGGATGTTCAGAATGCCGTAAGATTTTTGAAAGCCTTTCCCCAGCCCGTCCGTCAGGAACGTGCGGTACGATGGTCCTGTTCTCAACAAACAATGGGAAGGGGCCATCCAAATGGAAAAAATAAAAGTCGCCGTGCTGTTCGGGGGACAGTCCACCGAGCATGCGGTCTCGCTGCAATCGGCCTGCGCCGTTCTGCACGCCATGAAGGGTACGCGCTTTGAAGCCGTGCCGGTGGGTATCACGCGGGAGGGCAGGTGGTTCTGGTACCGCGGCCCGCTGGACGCCGTAGGGGAGGGCGTATGGGAAAAAGAGGAATGTGCGCCTGTGACGCTGACGCCGGACGCTTCTGTCCACGGCCTGCTGGTGCAGGGCGCGGGCAGCCTGTATCTGGATGCGGCGTTTCCCGTGCTGCATGGAAAAAACGGCGAGGACGGCACCGTGCAGGGGCTGCTTGCGCTGGCGGGCATCCCCTGCGTGGGCTGCGGCGTGCTGGCAAGCGCCCTGTGTATGGATAAGGACGCAGCGCACCGCCTGGCACGGGCCGCGGGGGTGGAGGTGCCGCCCTGTGTGGTGCTGCATGCTCCGCCGCGCCCCGAGGTGCTGGCGGCATGCACCCACGGGCTGCGGTACCCGCTGTTCGTCAAGCCCGCCTGTGCGGGTTCGTCCTTCGGCGTGACCCGCGTGGAGACGCCGGACGCGCTGCCCGCGGCCGTGGCCGAAGCGTTCCGCCACGACGGCAAGGTGCTGGTGGAGCAGGCGGTGCCGGGCTTTGAGGTGGGCTGTGCCGTGCTGGGCGCCGGAGAGGCGCTCACCGTGGGAGAGGTGGATGAGATTGAGCTGGCCCATGGCTTTTTTGATTATACGGAAAAATATACGCTGGAGACCGCGCGCATCCACATGCCCGCCCGCCTGTCTCTGGCTGAACGGGACCGTGTGCGTGAAGCAGCCAAGACCGTGTACCGGGCGCTGTGCTGCACGGGCTTCGCGCGGGTGGATCTGTTCTACACGCCGGACGGGCGCATCGTGTTCAACGAGGTGAACACCATCCCGGGCTTCACCGAGCACAGCCGCTTTCCCGGCATGATGCGCGGCGCGGGAGTGGAATTCGGCCCGCTGGTGGAGCGGCTGCTGGAACAGGCGGTGGCGGACGTATGATGCAGACAGTGACCCGGGAGCAGGCGCTGGCGGGCACGCTGGCGCTGGTGAACCCCGCACATCCCCTGCAGGCACGGCCCGCGCCCGAAGCGTTGGTCCCCGCCATGCCGGACGCGCCCGGCGTGCTGCTGGCGCGGCAGGCGGCGGTCATGCTGGCAGCGCTGCTGGACGGCATCCGCGCGGCGGGGCGCATCGTGCCCGTCAGCGGCTGGCGCAGCCACGCCGAGCAGCAGGCGCTGTATGCGGATTCCGTGCGGGACAACGGCCTTGAATTCACACAGAAATATGTGGCGCTGCCCGGCTGCAGCGAGCATGAAACAGGCCTTGCCATTGATGTGGGCGAGGCGCGGGAGGTGATCGACTTCATCCGTCCCGCATTTCCCGATACAGGAGTCTGCGCGGCCTTCCGCCGCGCGGCGGCGCGCTACGGCTTCATCGAACGGTATCCCAAAGGCGCGCAGGCCGTCACCGGCATCGGCCATGAACCATGGCATTTTCGCTATGTTGGCTGGCCCCACGCCGGGCTGATGGCACAGCGCGGCGTGACGCTGGAAGAATACATCGGAGCCTTGGGGGCATACACGCCCGAACAGCCGCTGCACGCGGAGGCCGGGGGACGCGGCTTTGACATCTTTCGTGTGCCGCTGGGGCCGGAGGGCGCGCGGTTCGACGCGCCGCGGGACCGTGTGTGGCAGGCGTCCGCAGACAACTGCGGCGGCCTTGTCGTCACCGTGTGGGGCACGGTATGACGGCGCGGCGGGGATATCCGGCCGTGGACCGCTTCCGCGTGGCGGCCGCGCTGCTGGTGGTGTGCATCCATACCGCTCCGCTGGCGTCTTTTTCCGCAGCGGCGGATTTTGCGCTGAAAACGCTGGCGCGGCTGGCCGTGCCGTTCTTTTTCACGGCAACCGGATTTTTTCTGCTGGGGGAGCTTGTGCGCCCCGGCCTGCGGCCCCGGACGCTTTCGCCCGGTGTGCGCCGCTTTTTGAAAAAGACGGGCGTTCTGTATGCAGCCTGCACCGTGCTGTACCTGCCCGTGACGCTGTATGCGGGGAATTTCCCTGTGAAAAACGTGCTGGGGGAGCTTGTGCGGGACGCTGTGCTGGACGGCACGTTTTATCACCTGTGGTACCTGCCCGCCGCGCTGCTGGGAGTGCTGGTGGTGTGCGGGCTGCTGCGCTTTCTGCGCCCCGGCGCGGCGGCGGGCGTGTGCGGCGCGCTGTATCTGGCGGGGCTTTTGGGAGACAGCTGGTATGGCCTTGCAAAACAGCTGCCCGC
>PPYF01017924.1_pt1 | contig 10682 bp, 12 predicted proteins | sample 1559871 | NCBI WGS metagenome assembly PPYF01 (sample SAMN08240021, study PRJNA423297) | Human gut metagenome, whole genome shotgun sequencing project.
GTGTAATCCATTGCGCCAAAACGCTTTAAAGTTTCTACTTGAGTTCTAACGGTTGATTCCTTTTGACCAATAGCAACGTAAATACAAATTACGTCTTGTCCTTTTTGATTAAGGATAGTATCAATAGCTAAACTAGTCTTACCAGTCTTACGGTCACCAATAATCAATTCACGCTGACCACGACCAATAGGAACTAAGGCATCAATAGCCTTAATACCAGTTTGAAGTGGTTGATTAACTGATTGACGGTCCATAACACCTGGAGCTTTAGCTTCAATAGGACGAGTCTTGTCAGACTTAATTTCACCTAAACCGTCCACTGGTTGACCCAATGGGTTAACTACTCTACCGATTAAGGCGTCACCAACAGGAACTTCCATGATTCGACCAGTTCTTTGAACACGGTCACCTTCACGAATATTGTCAAATTGACCTAAAATAATGATACCAACATCATTTGATTCAAGGTTTTGAGCAATACCAAATGAACCGTTATCAAATTTTAATAACTCACCAGACAATACATCATCTAGTCCGTGAGCTCGGGCGATACCATCACCAACATAAGTTACAACACCAACTTCGTTGATATCGAGCTTATCATCGTAATGTTCAAGTTGTTGCTTGATCAAGGAGCTAATTTCTTCCGCTTTAATGCTCAATGGTTTCACCTCTTTTAATTAAGTTGATCATCATCTAGCTTCACTGCAGTAGTTGCAGTACCAGATGCAATCTTATTTTCATTATCATAAAGTAAACTAAATTGATCAATAATATCAATCAAATCAGCAAAGCGATTATATTCAAGTAATAAATTCAAAAAGCCTTGTACTTCATCTGAAAAATCTTTTTCAACAGCAGTCAAAATAGACTTTTTATCTTTACTACTTAAAATAGGATCACTTAGGACACTGATGAATTTAGGATTAGCAATTGCTGCCTTTTTTAAAGCCATCATTTCATCATAAACTGTGTCCAACACTTTATTATCTTGCGCATAACCGAACAAAGCGGTACCATAGCGCGCAGCTACTTCTTCTCTACTTAAAGCCATTAATCATCCAACCCCTTAATAAATTGGTCGACTAAATCCTTTTGGTCTTCAGCAGATATTTACGATCACTTGCAGCTGAATCCAAGTCACTAATAATTTTTTGTCGCCGTTTTTCCATCATGTCTGATACTGGACCCCAGGCATAATGCTTAATCAATAGCATCAAGATGGCAAAACAAAGTAAATACCAAATAGCATTACCTAGGTAAATATGATGTGAGGCGGCAAACAATGTTTGAATAGTCATTTACTGCCCTTCTCTCTTTATACTTAAATCCTTCAAATAAAAATTTTTGTTTTTTATTAAAGGAAAAGAATCAAGAAGGCAACAACAATAGCCAAAATAGGAACGGCTTCGATCAAACCAACACCAATGAACATTGTTGCTCTTAAATTACCCGCACTTTCAGGTTGACGAGCCATACCTTCAATTGTCTTTGAGATAACTTTACCGTTACCTAATGATGCAGCTAAAGCAGCTAATCCGGCTGCAATGGCTGCAGCGAGATATTTAAAAGCTTCTGACATAAAAGTCATAAATTTATACCTCCAAAAATTTATTCTGTAGTAACTTTCTTACCAATGTAAACCATTGACAAAGTTACGAAAACATATGCCTGGATAGAGCCAATGAAGACAGAGAAACCTTGCCAAATCATGGCTAATGGAGCTGCTAGAATCAATGTAAATGGTCCACCAGCATGTGCTAGATCATTACCAATTAATGTTAGCAAAACTTCACCAGCATATATATTCCCATAAAGACGTAATGATAAGGTTAAGAAGTTGGTAAATTCTTCAATTACATTAACTGGAAGTAAAAAACCAACTGGTTGCGCATAATTCTTTAAATATCCGCCTACACCAAATCTTTGTACGCCGAATGTGAACGATAGAAGCAAGGTCATCATTGCAAACGACATTGTCGCTACTGGATCGGCAGTTGGTGATTTAATAAACACCCAATCATCAACTTTGACTTCTAGGAACATTCCCAATTGGTTCATAAACCAAATGAAAAGGAATAAAACGAAAGCATATAATGACAAGTGCTTCTGAGCATCTACATCTTCTCCATTACTTCGTGACCTCCCTTCTCGTGTTGAATAAAACTCGAACACGTAAATCATCTTAACACCAAATATCTTCTTTGTGTAAAATGAAAGCGCATTAGAGTAAATATTTTTTGTGAAAAGGCGTTTACTTAGTACCGAAGAGTCTGTCACCGGCATCTCCCAAACCAGGGAAAATGTAACCATTGTCCAGCAATTTATCATCTTCTGATGCAGCATAAATATCAACATCAGGATTTTCTTCTTGGACTGCCTTAATACCTTCTGGAGCTGCTACTAAAACTGCCAATTTAATATCCTTAACACCACGCTTCTTTAATGCAGCGATAGCGTCATTAGCAGAACCACCAGTAGCAAGCATTGGATCAACAACTAAACATTCACGTTCAGCAATATCCTTTGGAGCTTTAAAGAAATATTCATGCGGCTTCAAAGTTTCTTCATCACGATACATACCAATAACAGCAATCTTAGCTGATGGTACCATCTCAAGAACACCGTTAAGCATTCCCATACCTGCACGCAAAATCGGCACAATTGTCAATTTCTTGCCGGCGATTTCTTTTTGGACTGTCTTACCCATTGGTGTTTCAATTTCAACATCTTCAAGTGGTAAATCTCTAGTAATTTCATAGGTCATTAATCCACCGATTTCACCAACAATTCTACGAAATTCGTTTGAACCCGTGTCCTTGCGACGAATAATTGTTAATTTGTGCTGAATCAAAGGGTGATCCAAAACTACAAACTTTCCCATATATGCCTCCTATTAACAAATAACTTAATTCATTAAATATTTTAATCAAAAACGCAAAGGGTTTAAAGCCCTTTGCGTTTTATTTTTTATTTATTCAAATGATGGCCGCCTGCTGCCTTATTAAGTCGGTTCATATAAGCCAAACTTTCTTCGCCTTCATCAAAGCCTTGAACATATATTGTTTCTACGTTATCTTTATCATCAAAATATCGTAGACTGCCAAATAGATTATGATCAGCATCTACTAAATCATTACCCAAATTAAATTTATTTTCATCGGGTAAATCAATATTAGCCAGAACAGACTCTAAAGCAGCAACACCTGTTTTTTCATTAAAATTGATTTTAGAAAAGTCAGCAGGATCGTCAACTACAATTACAGGTTCACTTGGAGCGTAATGACGATACTTCATCCCTGGAGCTTTTGGTACATCTTTATCAGATACTTTTCCAGTATTGATTAATACTTTTTCACCTAAAACTTCGCTTAATTCTTCCGGGGTAATCTCACCTGGACGAAGTACAATTGGAGTTTCTACAGATAAATCAATAATTGTTGATTCAAGTCCTACACGAGTGGGTCCCCCATCAATAATACCGGCAATTTTTCCTTTTAAGTCATGATAAACATGCTCTGCGGTAGTAGGACTAGGTTTAGTGGAAGTATTGGCAGAAGGTCCAACAATTGGATAACCCAATTTTGCAATTAAATCATGCGTTAATGAATCATCTGGGCAACGAAAAGCCACAGTCTTTAATCCACCAGTAACTGCATCAGGTAAAGTGTTAGGTTTTACAAATAAAAGAATGGTCAAAGGACCTGGCCAAAAATGCTTAATTAATTTTTTAGCTCTTTCTGGGACTTCTTTTGCATAGCGTTCCATCATCTTTTCATCTGAAACCGTAACAATTAAAGGATTATCGCTAGGACGGCCTTTGGCCGCATAGACTCCTTTAACAGAATCTTCTTTTGTTGCGATTGCTCCAAGTCCATATACAGTTTCAGTTGGAAAAGCTACTAACTCACCTTTTGCTAATAATTCAACAGCATCATCTAGTTGATCCTTTTTAAAAATTTTTGTTTCTATCATTTTTGCCGCCTTCCGTGAACCATTCGTGGCTTACCTGCCATATCTTTTCTAAATTCAATATCAAAATCAGGCAATTCTTCAGCAAACAATTCTCTTAGTTGATCTTCCTCACTAAAGCCAAACTCTAAGAAAAATTCTCCGTGACTATTCAAATGAGCCCGCACTTGTTTGGCAAATCTTCTATAGAAGTCTAGACCGTCTTTTCCACCAAATAAAGCTTCTTCAGGTTCATTTTGTAATACATTTTTATCCATTTCATTCTTTTCACCAGTTTTAATATATGGTGGGTTTGAAATGATTAAATCAAATTTTCCCAGTCCAATTAAAACATTAGCTTTACGAGTGGTGACATCAAGATTATAGTTTAAGAAATTTTCTTCACTTATTCTTAAAGCATTATCTGTAACATCACTAGCATACATAGAAATATCTTTAATGCCCTTTTTTTCAGCTTCTTTTAAAAGAGCAACAGTAATACATCCCGATCCAGTACCTAAATCAAGTACAGTGTCACCGTTTTTAAGTAATTCAAGCGCCCATGTAACCAACTCTTCAGTTTCAAAACGTGGAATTAATACACCGCGTTGAACCATGATTTTATAACCTAAAAACCAAGCGTAACCCAAAATATATTGTGGAGAAACACCTTTAGCTAGTTTCTTTATATCTTTATTCGCCTGTTTAATTTGGTCATCAGACAAAGTCATGTCCTGTTTCAATTCAAATTCACTAGGCGTTAAATTAAGACGTTCAGCTAAAACATAATCAACATCTTCTGGACGGACATCTTCAGCAGTTTCCACCGCCTTAGCTCGAATTTCCTTTAAAGTTTTAGGCATTATCAGCCAACTCCTCTAATTGCTTAGTTTGATTATAAAGAATCAATGCATCAATAATTTCATCTAATTCACCATTCATTACACGGTCAAGTTTATTAAGAGTTAAACCAATACGGTGATCAGTGACTCTGTTTTGTGGGTAATTATATGTTCTAATTCTTTCTGAACGATCACCAGTACCAACAGCATTCTTACGCTTAGCATCATATTGAGCTTGATTTTGACTTTCATAGTAGTCATAAACACGAGATTTCAAAATTTGCATCGCTTTTTCACGGTTTTGCTGTTGACTACGTTGATCCTGCATTGCTACTACAATACCGGTTGGAAGGTGGGTCATACGAACGGCACTTGAAGTCTTGTTAATGTGCTGACCACCGGCACCACTTGAACGATAAACATCAACACGAATATCTTTTGGATCAATATCAATATCCACTTGTTCATATTCTGGCATAACTGCTACGGTTGCAGTTGAAGTATGAACACGACCTTGAGATTCAGTTACTGGAATACGTTGAACACGGTGAGCCCCATTTTCATACTTTAATTTTGAATAAACCTTATCACCAGTAATCATAATCGCAACACGCTTATAACCACCAACTTCAGTCGGTTCTGAATCGATCATTGAAACATTCCAATTTTGACGTTCAGCATATTTTTCATACATTCTAAGCAAATCACCAGCGAATAATGATGCTTCATCCCCACCAGCTGCTCCACGAATTTCCATAATAATATCTTTATCATCATTAGGGTCTTTTGGCAGCATTAAAATCTTGATTTGATCTTCAAGTTCGGGAATTTCTTTTTCTAATTCAGCATTTTCTTCTTTAGCCATTTCGATTAAATCAGAATCTGTTTCATTAGAAATGATTTCTTTATTATCTTCAATTTCTTTTTTATTTTCTTTATATTTCTTGTACTTTTGTACAACTTCGCGCAAATCAGCTTCTTCTTTAGAAATTTCCATGTAGCGTTTAGTATCATTAATGACTTCAGGATCCGCCATCATTTCTTGAAGTTCTTCATAGTGGGCTACTAAGCTCTCTAATTGAGCCATAACTTTATCCATAAAATTAATTCCTCTCTATCTCACAACATTGGGGTGAAAGTAGTGATAACGACAAACTGGGTAGTAACTTTCATCTCCACCAATTTGTACTTGTTCACCTTCGTATACAGGCTTGCCATTATTTATTCTTAAATTCATTGTTGCCTTATGGCCACAATAATGACAAATGGTTTTCATCTCTTCTATTTTATCAGCAAAAATCAACAAGTTCTCGCTACCTTCAAATAGATGATTTTGAAAATCGTTTTTCAAACCAAACGTCATCACAGGTATATTGAATTCATCAACAATTTTAGCGCATTCTAAAACATGATGCCGCTTTAAAAATTGCGCTTCATCAATTAAAACGCAAGCCAACTTACCATCACCATCTGCTAAATCATGGTTGTTCATCTCTTTAATATATTCAAACAAATCCATTTCTTCTGTAATTGGGATTGCTTTACGATGAATTCCTATTCTTGAAGCAACTGTTCCTACGCCACTACGATTATCAAGCCCGCTTGTCATTAAAGCAATCTTGCGACCTTGAGCCTCATAATTATGCGCCACTTTTAAGATTTCGATCGTCTTACCACTGCTCATTGCACCGTAACGAAAAAATAATTGCGCCACTTTTGGCCCCTCCCTTTTGATCAAAAAGTCTTCGCTTTAATAGTATAGAGGAAAAATCAAATTTGTGCAGTTAAATGAATGGTAAAACCTCGTTTTAATCCATACTCTATGCTAAACTAAAACATAGTTTTAAAGTGAGGGATGTACATGAGTTTTAAATCAGGAATCGCTAAAGTTGCTGGAAAATCTAGTTATTGGTTTTTACACAATGTTTTAAAAGGTGGTACTAGTTTTCCTGGCAAATTTGCAATGAAAATCGATCCAAATGTTCTTAACTCTTTAGCCAAAGGTTATGAAACAGTGATTGTTACAGGTACCAATGGTAAAACTATGACAACTGCTTTGATTGTTGAAGCATTGAAGAAAAAATATGGTGACGTTTTAACTAATCCATCTGGTTCAAACATGCAACAAGGTATTGTCACAGCATTTTTAGCTCATAAAAATAAGCATGTTAAACGTAAAATCGCTGTATTAGAAGTTGATGAAGCTAACGTAAAAATGGTTACGAAATTGCTTCATCCTAGCGTCTTTGTTTTAACTAATATTTTCCGTGATCAAATGGATCGTTATGGTGAAATCTACACTACTTATGAAAAAATTGTTGATGGTATTAAACTAGCACCTGACGCTACAATTATTGCCAATGGTGACGCCAGCATCTTTTCATCAGTAGATTTACCAAATAAGAAAATTTTCTACGGTTTCAAATTGCCTGACGATAAAAAAGAGAATGATTTTAAAGCACCAGTTAATACTGATGGCGTTCTTTGTCCAAAATGTGATCATATTTTACATTACCATGAAAGAATTTACGCAAACTTAGGTGACTTCTTCTGCCCTAACTGCGGCTATCATCGTCCTGATTTAACTTTTACCGTTAACAAGATTCTTGAACAAACACCTAACAGCGTAAAATTCCAAATGGGTAATAAGGACTATTCGATTAATATTGGTGGTACCTACAATATCTATAACGCTTTAGCTGCATATTCTGTTGCTCGACATTTTGGTTTAACTGAAGCAGAAGTTGCACAAGCATTTGCTGAAAATAAGCGAATCTTCGGCCGTCAAGAATTGATTCACTACGGCGGAAAAGACATTGATTTAATCTTGGTTAAGAATCCTGTTGGACTTGATGAAGTTCTTCATATGCTTAACACTGAAAAAGATGATTATTCATTAGTAGCTTTGTTAAATGCAAACCATGCCGATGGGATTGATACTTCTTGGATTTGGGATGCAGACTTTGAAGGACTTGATCGTAGCAAGATTAAGAAAGTACTTGTTGGTGGCCAGCGCTGGCACGACATGGGATTCAGACTTGAAATCGCTGGTTTTGATCCAGGTTCAATGAGTACTAATCCAGATGATGATAGTTTGATTGAAGAAATTAAAAAATTACCAACTAAAAAGGTATATATTCTTTCAACTTATACCGCGATGCTTGCACTTAGAAAGAAAATGGCTGAAAAGAAGATTATTAAAGCTGGTATGTAAAAATGAAATGATCCGTAAGATCTTACGGATCATTTTTTGCACAAAAAAAGCTACGACCCATGTCGTAACCTTAATTATATTGAGATATTGGGGCTCGAACCCAAACATCCAGGAACCAGAATCCTGTGCCTTACCAATTTGGCTATATCTCAGTAAATCACCCGTACGAGAATTGAACTCATAACTCCACCTTGAGAGGGTAGCGTCTTAACCATTTGACCAACGGGCGTTACCCAACTTAGTCCTTTTGCAGAATATGATTTAGCTAGTTTAACCAAAGTTTTAGCAACAGAGAATGTACTACTAAAGCTCTATGATCAAGGTGAACTTAACTTTACAGAACCACTAAAGGAATTTATCCCTACATTCAAAGACCCAAAAGTAAGATTATATCATCTGTTAACTCATACAAGCGGTATTAGAGGCTGGATCCCTCATCGTGATGAGTTAAGCCATGATGAATTATTAAATGCGTTAATCAACTTGCCAGTTACTGATGAGTTTGAGCATAAAATGCGTTACGCAGATACTAATTTTATCCTTTTAGGCTTGGTAATTAAAAGCATCTTTGGTGCTTCTGTTCAAGAAGTGGCTACCAAAGAGATCTTTGACCAAATGCCTTTAATCAATACTACATTCACACCGAATAAAAGCGAATGTGTTCCAACAGCAATCATTAACGATCAAGTATTACAAGGTATTCCCCATGATCCTAAAGCTAGACAACTAGGTTTAGATTGTGGGTCAGCCGGTCTATTTTCAAATATGCGCGATTTAATTACTTTCAGTCAAGGCTATCTAGGTCTAAAAAGAAATATCCTTCCTTACAGTCAAGACACTGTTAGCGAATTGTTCGATGATAAAACACCTACGGGCGTAAAACCGCGTTCCTGGGGCTGGGATATTCGTTTAGATCCTAAATACCATTATCCTATTATTCTGCATACCGGCTTTACAGGTACTCTAATAATTTTGGATCGACTAAAAAAATCCGGCTTAATCCTATTAACTAATAGAGTCCATCCTACTGGCCACAACACTATTTTCTTGGCCATGCGCGAAAAAATTATTCGTAGCTTTTTAAATGAAAATTCTAAAATATAATAGAAAAAAGGCAACTGTGTGTCAGCTGCCTTTTTATCTCTCACTAAATTTCATCATTCGAGTTATATTATAACTTATTTTTATTTAACTGTCTTACTTTTTTCTACTTTAAACATTTTCCAATAACTAAATAAAATTATTAAACTAATCAGCAAAGTAAACCAGAACGCTGCTCGACTTCCTTCTGCAGTTGCTAGAGTATAAGGTATATTAGCTCTTTTTTGCCAAACAGACATGATTGAAGCTAAAATTGTAGTTCCAACTGAACCAGCAAGTTGTTGACTAGTTTGACAAACTGCTGTTGCATCTGCACGTAACGTTCCTTTTTCTACTTTTAGCGCTTCAGCCATTGTATTACTAAAAGCCATTCTATGTCCCAACATCATAATGCCATAGAAAACAATAATTAACATTGAAGTTAAATTCAAACCAAAAATAGCAAATAATAAACAACTAATTGCCATCAAAAATCCGCCAGTATAAAGGGGTAAACGTGCACCTTTTTCATCATATAAACTACCAAAATATGGATTAAGTAATCCCGCAATGATACTACCTGGAAGTAAAATTAAGCCACCAATTAATGAACTTTGCTTTCCTACAATTTGAATATAATTGGGTAACACAAAACTGATGCCGATATTATTAAACTGAAGTAAAAAATATGCTAATGCACCATAAATAAATGCTTTTTGCTTGAACACTTCTAAATTAAGCAATTTTTTTGATGACCACTTTGATAATTTTACAAAACCACCAATTAATACAACCGTCACCACTAATAAAATCCACAATAGCGGGTTAGCAATACCATTACTAATTTGATTTACTCCAATGGTTAAAGTGATAAATGAAGCGGCTAAAACAATAAATGATAACCAATCAAAACTATTTTTACTTTGCTCATGATACTTACCAATAACCGTTAAACCAACAAAGAAAACAATAACTGCAAAAATTGTCACGAACACAAAAATGTAACGCCAATTCAAATAAAAAGTAACAATACCACCAAATGCTGGTCCTAAAGTTGGTGCCATAGCTACAACTAACCCAGCAATTCCCATATATCCCCCCACTTAGCACGTGGCATAATTTCAGTCACTAGGTTAAACATTAATGGTGTACTAAGACCTGCACCTAAAGCTGAAATCAATCTACCTAAAAGTAAAATGGGAAAGTTCGGTGTAATTGCACTTATCACACTACCTACCATAAATCCAATACATGCTACGACAAACAATTGCTTAGCTGTAAAGCGTTCATTTAAATAGGACGAACAAATCATAATAATTGCAATCGCCAATAAATACCCTGTGGTAGTCCACTGTATTGTATCTAACGTTACATTAAATTCTTTCATCATTGTTGGAAAAGTTACATTTAAGCTTGTTTCAGTTAGTATCCCCACAAAAGACATAAATGCGGCAGATAAAACTGCTAATATATTTTTAGTATTCTCTTTCATAAATCCCCTTTTACAAACAAAAAGGGCTCTATAATTTTTTCTGTTGATGACTTATCTATATGATAAGCTGTTAACAGGTTTTTTTATTGCAAAAAAAGAGAAC
>PPYF01030902.1_pt1 | contig 10680 bp, 9 predicted proteins | sample 1559871 | NCBI WGS metagenome assembly PPYF01 (sample SAMN08240021, study PRJNA423297) | Human gut metagenome, whole genome shotgun sequencing project.
AACACGGCATCCACCGCAAGGTAAAGGACCGACCAGACCAGATACGCCGGCAGCACGCGTTTCAGCCGCCGCTTTGCCGTCTGCACCGCAGACTGACCACTATGCTGCAGCCACGAGTGCATGTGTCCGTAGCCGGACAGCATGATAAACAGCGGCACAGCAAACCGCGCTGTCTGATTACAGGATACACCGACCGGGTTCATGCGGCCTGCCGAAACGTGTATCATCACCACGGCCAGCGCCGCAACCGCCCGCAGGCCGTCCATTTGCCGAATCCGCATGTTGCTATCCCCCATTTTTGCCCTTACGAAATATCCGCCAGCTCGAGATAATCCGCGCCGTTCTCGGCGATATACTCCTTGCGTCCGGCAAGGTTGTCGCCGAGCAGCAGGTCGAACATTTCGCTCGTGGCAGCCGCTTCATCCGGCGTAATACGGATCAGACGGCGGTTTTCGGGGTTCATGGTGGTCTCCCACATCATTTCAGGCTGGTTCTCGCCGAGACCCTTGGAGCGCTGGATGAGAATCTTTTTGCCCTCCAGCTTTTTGAGGATAGCCGCTTTTTCGCTCTCATCGAACGCAAAATAGCTCTTGTCACGATAGGTGATCTCATACAGCGGCGACTCCGCAATATAAACGTAGCCCTGTTCGATGAGCGTCGGCACCAGACGGTACAGCATGGTCAGAATGAGCGTGCGGATCTGGAAGCCGTCCACATCGGCATCGGTGCAGATGATGATACGGTGCCAGCGCAGGCTTTCGAGGTCGAACGCAGAAAGGTCCTTTGCCGCCTTGCCGCGCACCTCGACACCGCAGCCGAGGACTTTGAGCAGGTCGGTGATGATGTCATTCTTGAAAATCTTGTCGTAATCGGCTTTCAGGCAGTTGAGAATCTTGCCGCGCACCGGCATGATGGCCTGAAATTCACTGTCGCGGCCCTGTTTTACCGAACCGAGTGCGGAATCGCCCTCGACGATATACAGCTCACGGCGGGACGCATCCTTGGTGCGGCAGTCCACGAACTTCTGCACACGGTTAGCGAGGTCAATATTGCCGGACAGCTTCTTTTTGATATTAAGACGCGCCTTTTCCGCCTGTTCGCGGCTGCGCTTGTTGATCAGGATCTGCTCGGCGATCTTGTCTGCCTCGGCCTTGTTCTCGATAAAGTAGATCTCGAGTCCTTCCTTGAGGAACTCGGTCATGGCCTCCTGGATGAACTTGTTGGTGATGGCCTTCTTGGTCTGGTTCTCATAGGAGGTCTGGGTGGAGAAGCAGTTGGTGACGAGCACGAGGCTGTCAAAAATATCCTGATAAGTGACCTTGCTCTCGCTCTTGTTGTACTTGTTGTTCTGCTTGAGATACGCGTCGATGGCGGACACGAACGCCGAGCGAACGGCCTTGTCCGGTGCACCGCCGTGCTCCAGCCACGAGGAGTTGTGGTAGTACTCGATCTGCGACACCGCCGAGGAGAAGCAGAACGCGCACGACAGCTTCACCTTGTACTCGGCCTTGTCGGCGCGGTCGCGTCCGCGTCGTTCGCCCTCGAGGAACTGCACCGAGGTCAGCGGATTTTCGCCTGCCAGCTCGGTCACATAGTCCACAATGCCGTTCTGATAAAGAAATTCGGTAGTCTCGTACCTGCTGCCCACCTGATTTTTCAGCACAAACTTGATGTGGCTGTTAACAACCGCCTGTCGCTTGAGCGTATCCAGATAATAATCCACAGGGATGTTGATATCCGTGAATACCTCCAGATCGGGCTTCCAGCGGATGGTCGTGCCGGTTTTGCGCGCGTTCGTCGCCTTCTTGGTGTAGCCTTCCTTGGTGCCGGTCTTGTTTTCGCCCTTTTCAAAGTGCAGGCCGTACTCGAATCCGTCACGGATAACGGTGACGTCCATGTACTCCGAGGAATACTGCGTCGCGCAGGTACCGAGACCGTTGAGACCAAGTGAAAACTCATAGTTTTCGCCGGTGTCGTTCTTGTATTTGCCGCCTGCGTACAGCTCGCAGAAGACCAGTTCCCAGTTGTAGCGCTGCTCGTTTTCGTTCCATTCGATCGGGATACCGCGGCCATGGTCAGCGACTTCGATCGAGCCGTCCGCATAGCGCGTGGTGACGATCTCGGTGCCGTGGCCCTCTCGCGCCTCGTCGATCGAGTTGGACAGAATCTCAAAGACCGCGTGCTCGCAGCCCTCCAGTCCGTCCGAGCCGAAGATAACGCCCGGGCGCTTGCGCACACGGTCCGCGCCCTTCAGCGAGGAGATGCTTTCATTGCCGTAAGACGGCTTTGCTTTGCTCATATATACTTTAACTCCCAATTTTCGAAGTTTTACTTACTTTATTATATCTGTTCAGATATAAAATAGTCATTTATATTCCAATAGTGACTTATATCAATTTTACACCATATCATTGTTTATGTCAACAAAACAGAACAATTGTTCTGTTTTCAGGATCCATAGAAATACTAACACCAGACAAATCACTGCCTTGACCCCTATTTTGTCCGAACGCAAAAAATGCGCGCTCTCAGTTCCTGCTGAAAGCGCGTTGTATGGGGCAACACCGTGCAATTAACGCAGCGGCTTCTTGCGCAGGCTCCGGTCGCGCTGCCGCAGTGTTTTGCGGAAATTATGCGGTATTGCCCAATGGGTGTCTTGCACCTCTTGTTTTTGGACTGTCCGGGAGCCTGCGCGGTATTCCGTCCCACAGGGCCAGACAGATTTTTGAGGGATTGACTGCTCACACAGTCGGAGAAAAAGATTTCCTATGAAGTATCTATTTCAAAAGGGATGGCAAGCGGTTTTTAGCACTCAGCTTGCTGTTCCCCTGCTGTGATTACAGAATACAGGAATCCCATGTCTAAAGTATGTAGAAAGTTTGAAGAAACCGTAAACATACCGTATCCAAATTGAAAATTGAGAATGGAAAATGAGCATATCCATTTACCATTCTCCATTTTTAATTCAGCAGAGCCGTCACTTCTTCCAGAGTATCCGCAAAATAGATTTTCTTCTGCCGTTCTTTGGTGGACAGCTCCATCTCGATCATATGGTCGAGCAGTGCCTTCATATGGTCGTAATAGCCGTTGAGATTATAGAAAATGCACGGTGCATCCAGATGGTTCAGCGCCAGCTTGCTCATCACCTCGGCAATCTCCTCAAGCGTGCCCGTACCGCCCGGAAAGGCGATGAACGCGTCTCCAAGCTCGATCATTTTGGTTTTGCGATCGGTCATATCCTCGGTGACGATCAGCTCGGTCAGACCATCCAGCTGCAGCTCCTGCTCGATAAAAAAGCGCGGCTCTACGCCGATTACCTTGCCGCCTGCGGCCAGTGTGCTCGCCGCGACCGCACCCATCAGACCGACCCGTGAGCCGCCGTAGACCAGTGTATGACCATGCTCGCCAATCCATGTGCCAAGCTCGCACACGGCGGTTTTGAGGGCAGGCTCACGGCCCTCGTTTGCACCCAGATATACGGTTATGTTCATAATTTTGTCCTCCATTATACAGGTGTATGCAGAGTTATCGGCGGAAATGCCGGAAATTTCGATTTGTGAATTCAGCACCGGCTGAACAGGGCGCGCGAACTGCCGCAGGCGTGTTCGCCCCTAACGGGCGGCACCTTTTTCTGCACCGGCTGAGCGGGGTACTTGAACCGCGCAGGCGGTTCACCCTAACGAGCGGCACCTTTTTCTGCACCGGCTGACTGGGGCACACGAACTGCGTCAGCTGGTTCGTCCCTGACGGGCGGAGAGTTTTCCGCTGAACCTCAGCGGGGAGTTGCGCTCTGCGGAGCGCGGGAGAGTGCGGCACCCGCCGCGGGGGCAAAAAGGAAGGGACACCTGCGGTTTCCCTTCCTCTTTGGACTCCTACCTTTCCCCTTGCTTCCTAATCCGGCGCAGATTTCCTATATGTGACCGCTTCGAAAAGGAGTACGGCAGTCGGGTTACCGCAGCATGTCTTTCTCCGCCTTTTCGCAGTTCACAGACAGCGTACTGCTACACATATGGGCAACTCTACGCCGGCGCGGCATAGCAGTGCCGCGCAATTCGTAAGCACGTTATTATAGACAGCACCTGCGAAGATAAATCGATCAAACGCCTAAATCCGCAGGTGCCGTCTGTTATCTCCAGACTTACGAGTTGCGCAACACGAGTATGTTGCGCCTGCGGAGAGTAGCCGGTCTGTGTAGCAGTAATGTATCCGACCCTGTGAATAGATTGCGAAAGACACGGAAGAAAAAATCCTCTGCCGTTCCCCTATTTCGCAGCGGTCACATGTCGGCAATCTGCGCCAGACTAAGAAATAAAAGGAAGTGGGAGTTAAGAGGGTAGAAACCTTGGTGTCGTGCAGAAAAAAAGGCTGCCGCCCGGAAAGGGTGAACCGCCTGCGCGGTTCAGGTCCCCCGATCAGCCGGTGCAGAAAAAAGAAAAGAGCAGACGTTTAACCATCTGCTCTCTGGAAATTCTATTTTAGCGGAACTTCTTCTTCTTTGCGCGTGCAGCCTCAGACTTCTTGCGGCGCTTTACGCTCGGGCTTTCATAATGCTCACGCTTGCGGAGCTCGGAAAGCGTACCCGCCTTGGCACACGAACGCTTGAAGCGACGCAGTGCGCTGTCAATAGACTCATTTTCCTTGATGCGGATCTCCGACACAGTTTTCCCTCCCTCCGCACGTTCCCCTCATGGGGATCGCTTAGCACAGTTTGTATACATCCATACACAAAACCGTAAGGATATTATATCGAATTTCCGCGTCAATGTCAACTACTTTTTCCCGTAGTTTTCGATTTTTTCTTTTTGACGCGGAAATCCGGCATTCCTTCTTACTTTACGACAAGGTTTACGATCTTGCCCGGAACAACGATCTGCTTTACGATCTGCTTGCCCTCGATGGCGTGCTGTACCTTTTCCTCTGCCATTGCGGTATCGATCGCAGTCTGCTTGTCCGCGTCGGCTGCCAGCTTAATGGTGCACTTCAGCTTGCCGTTTACCTGTACCGCCAGCTCTACCGTGCTCTCGACGGTCTTGGCCTCGTCGTAGGTCGGCCACGGTGCTACGGAGAGCAGACCGGTCTCGCCGAGCTGCTGCCACAGCTCCTCGGTGATATGCGGTGCAAACGGATTGAGCAGCGCCAGGAAGGTCTTGTACTCAACCTTGTTTACGCCCTTGTCGTAGAACTCGTTGAGCATGGTCATCAGCGCTGCGATAGCGGTGTTGGCCTTGAGGTTGTCTGCGTCCTCGCCGACTTTCTTGATGGTACGGTTCATGAGCACCTCGTGCTGCTCGGAGTAGGTATCGCCGTCCTGCACCTTGTCAGCCAGCGCCCATACGCGCTCGAGGAAGCGGCGGCAGCCCTTGATGGACTTCGGGCTCCACGGAGCAGCCTTCTCAAAGTCGCCGATGAACATCTCGTACAGACGCATGGTATCTGCGCCGTAGGTGTCAACGATCTCGTCCGGGTTGACGACGTTGCCGCGGCTCTTGGACATCTTCTCGCCGTTCTCGCCGAGGATCATGCCGTGGCTGGTGCGCTTTGCATACGGCTCCTTGGTCGGCACTACGCCGATGTCATACAGGAACTTATGCCAGAAACGGCTGTACAGCAGATGCAGCGTGGTGTGCTCCATGCCGCCGTTGTACCAGTCAACCGGAGACCAGTATTTCAGTGCTTCCGGCGAGGCAATCGCCTTGTCGTTGTGCGGGTCCATATAGCGCAGGAAGTACCAGGAGGAACCAGCCCACTGCGGCATGGTATCGGTCTCGCGCTTTGCCGGACCGCCGCAGCACGGACAGGTGGTGTTTACCCAGTCGGTCATGTGCGCCAGCGGAGACTCGCCGTTGTCGGTCGGCTCGTAGCTGGTTACGTTCGGCAGCTCAAGCGGCAGCTGATCCTCCGGCAGAGCCACATAGCCGCACTTGTCGCACTTGACGATCGGAATCGGCTCGCCCCAGTAACGCTGACGGGAGAATACCCAGTCACGCAGCTTGTACTGCACCTTGGCATGGCCGATGCCCTTTTCACCCAGCCACTCGATCATAGCCGGGATAGCGTCCTTAACGGTCTTGCCGTTCAGGAAATCCGAGTTTACCAGAATGCCGGTTTCGTCCTTTGCGGTGAATGCAGCCTTCTGGACATCCTCGCCGCCGGAAACGACCTCGATGATCTCACAGCCGAACTTCTTAGCAAACTCCCAGTCGCGGTCATCGTGTGCCGGAACAGCCATGATCGCACCGGTGCCGTAACCCATCAGGACATAGTCGGAAACGAAGATCGGGATCTGCTTGCCGTTTACCGGGTTAATTGCGGCAACGCCGTCCAGCTTAACGCCGGTCTTGTCCTTGTTCAGCTCGGTACGCTCGAAGTCGGACTTGCGGGCAGCCTCCTCACGGTATGCGCGAACGTCCTCGATGTTGTTCAGCTTGTCCGCCCACTGCTCGATCATCGGGTGCTCCGGAGAGATTACCATGTAGGTCGCGCCGAACAGGGTGTCCGGACGGGTGGTGTAAACGGTCAGCGTGTCGCCCTCGGTGGTCTTGAAATCGACCTCAGCGCCGGTGGAACGGCCGATCCAGTTGCGCTGCTGAATCTTAACGCGCTCGATGTAGTCCACATCGTCCAGATCATCGATCAGGCGCTGTGCGTACTTGGTGATGGCGAGCATCCACTGGCTCTTGGTCTTGTGAACGACCTCGCTGCCGCAGCGCTCACAAACGCCGTTGACAACCTCCTCGTTCGCCAGAACGCACTTGCAGGAGGTGCACCAGTTTACGCTCATTTCCTTCTTGTAGGCCAGGCCCTTCTTGAACAGCTGCAGGAAAATCCACTGGGTCCACTTGTAGTAGCTCGGGTCGGTGGTATTGATCTCACGCGACCAGTCGAACGACAGACCAAGGCTCTTGAGCTGGCTCTTGAAGCGTGCGATGTTCTTCTTGGTAACCTCTGCCGGATGAACATGGTTCTTGATAGCAAAGTTCTCAGTCGGCAGACCGAATGCGTCCCAGCCCATCGGGTACAGCACGTTGTAGCCCTGCATGCGCTTTTTGCGCGCAACGATATCCAGCGCGGTGTAGGAGCGCGGATGGCCTACATGCAGACCCTGACCGGACGGATACGGGAACTCTACGAGCGCGTAGAACTTCTCCTTGTCCGAGTCATTCTCGGCATGGAAGCACTGCTTTTCGTCCCAGATGTCCTGCCATTTCTTTTCTACTTGTTTATGATCGTACTTCAACGGATTCTCCCCCTAAAGTGAGTTTTGGATTTTGAGCGCGACAACGCGGCGGACGTCGTTTCCGGCGCCGCCGCATGTCGGTATTTTACTTGTCCTCGATGCCCAGCTCTTCAAGCGTTACCGGCGTGCCGTCCTTCCACAGGTTCTCCAGATTGTAGAACTTGCGTGCCTCCGGCATGAATACATGCAGTACAGCGCAGCCGTAGTCCAGCAGCATCCACTGTGCGGATTCATAACCCTCGGTGTGGTGCGGCATCTCGTCATGGTCATACTTCAGGTGCCACTCTACATTGTCCGCCAGTGCCTTAACCTGCGTAGTGGAGGACGCAGAGCAGATGACGAAATACTCGGTCAGCTCGGTCAGGCGCTCAACATGCAGCACCTCAATGCCCTGAGCCTTTTTCTCGATCAGCGCTTCGCAGATCGCCTTTACAGTTTCTTTTGCAGTCAAAGTATAAACTCCTTTTGTGCGGCAGAAAAGGGTTTGCCTTTCTGCCGATTATGGTATATTGCCTTTATTATGCCTCGGGATCGTATGTTCCGCCATCGTCTCCGCCGGAGGAAGCACCGCTATCCTCTCCGCCGCCGTCGGTGTAATCGCCGCCGGAGGAGTCGCCGCCGCTCTCCTCACCGGAGTCGCCGCCGGAATAGTCTCCGCCGCTGTCGCCGCCCGAGTAGTCATTGTTATCCGAATAATCGCCGTCCGAGCCGCTGTTGTCGTAGGATGGCTCATCGTAGCTGTAATCCGGTTCTTCGTAATAATCCTCGCTGTAATCGTACGAGCCGGAGGTGTCACCCCATACATTATTTTCCTCGCCCGAGCTTACATAGCCGCCCGAGTAGGTAGTGGTATCCGGTCCGCCGACGATGTCCAGCTTGGAGATCGGCTCCTCGTAGGGGTTGAAATACTTGTTTACCAGTTCCAGCGTCTGGTCGTAATACGGGAAGAAGAACGAATACTGCACCGAGGTGCCCGCCGTGCTCATCTTGCCGTAGCCGGGCAGTGTAAAGAACTGAATGCTGCTGTTGTCGATCTGCATGGCCTGCATGCCCATCCACAGCAGCTCGCCGGCGCTGAAGTCGGTCTTGACGTTCTTGAACACGGCCTCTGCAATCGAGCGGATCTTAGTCACATTCTTGATCTGCAGCACCTGACCTGCCAGCGCCTTGAGGAACTTCTGCTGATTCTCTACACGGCCTTCATCGCCGTTGGTGTACTGTACGGTGTAATCGTTGTTGTGTCTCCAGCGCAGGAAGCCGACGGTCTGCTTGCCGTCCAGATGCTGCTGGCCTTTTTTCAGGTCGATGTGCAGATTCTGCGACGGATCATCGTACTTCATATCGAACGGCACATCATAATCCACGCCGCCGATCGCATCCACGATGGCTGCAATGCCGTCAAAGTTGACGATAACGTATTTATCCGGCCGGAAGCCCATCAGACGCTCGATTTCCTTGCTCGTCTGCTCGATGTTGCCGCCCTTGCCGCCGGTATCCATGCCGTAGGCTGCGTTGATCTTTTTGCTCGCGCCGGTTGCCGTGTTGTTGCACATGGTGTCGCGCGGGATGTTCATGACGTTGATGGTCTTGTCCTTGGTATCCATGGTTGCGACCATCAAAGCGTCTGTTCGTGTTTCGTCCTCATCAACTGCGCCGACCACGAACGTAAACACATCGTCAATGCGGGTGCCCGAGTTGAGCAGGCTGCTCACATCGACCTTATCGCCGTTTTCCTTGTCCTTGATCGTCGCCTGCGGCGAACGGACGAACCACACCGCTGCAGCTGCTGCGCACGCGAACAGCACCAGTACAACCGCCATAACGATGGCAATGCGCTTGCCCTTCTGCCTGGGTGTCAGCTTTTTTTTCTCCTTCGGAGCCTTTCCCTTTTTGCCGCCCGGCTTGGGCGCCGAGATCGGCTGGTGGTTCCCTTCCGGCTTGGGCGCTGCCTGCTGTGCGGGAGCCTGTGCCGGAGTGCTGTCTCCGTTGCGGTTTTTCCTGTCGCCGCTTCCTCCGAATAGTTTCAAACGATTCCTGCCTCCATTTTACTTGTCCCGCCAGCTGACACCCTGCCGGATCATATCATTATAAGCGGCAATGGTATCGCTGTGGATGAGTTTTCCGCGTGCGACCAGCTCGGTCAGCGTCTGGTCATAGCAGTAGAGCAGGGCACTGTCGATGTCGATCTGCGCCAGCTCACGCGCCTTGTCCACGCCGGGAAAATCACGAGTTTCTTCGATGTAATCCGCCAGATACAAGATCTTGTCAAGCAGCGTCATATGGTTCTTGCCGGTGGTGTGGCAGGCGATGGCATCGCAGATATCCTCGGGCATGTGGTATTCGGCCCGCGCGATGGCTGCCGCCGTCTTTCCGTGCAGCATTTTCGGCTCGCTTTTTTCGACGGTACAGGGTATTATACCGTATTTCTCGCATAAATTCAACTGTTCTTGCGGAGAAAGATATTTTGTTATGTCATGCAGAATGCCTGCGGTACCCGCTTTTTCCGGGTCCTCGCCGTACTTTTCTGCCAGCATGATCGCCGCACGCTCCACGCCGAGCGAGTGCTCATAGCGGTAGCCCTGCAGTCTGGAAAGGATACTTTTACGCATTTCTTCATTACATAACATAACTTTTCCCGCCTTTCTCTGTATTTCTTGCCGCAAAACTGCAGCTTTGCCGACAAGGAGGAACGAGCCGCAGGCCGTTCCTAAGTCATACAAAAATACTGGTTTTGAACAAGCTGCTGTATTTATCTGTCAAACCTGTATTTTACAGGCTTAATAGCCGTACAAATGCTTTTCTTCGATGTAATCCGCGACCGATTCCGGTGTATAGCATCGCAGTGCACCGCCCTGCCGCAGCTCGGTTGAGGAAATGGTCAGGCTGTCGCCCTGCACCAGTTCCAACTGTGCCCACGGCATATCTGCCGTCAGGCGGCGCACCATTTCGCACCGGTCCTCTGCGGAAGCGGTGTTCTCCGGCAGCGCCTTGTGCGGCGGAATATTGGTCGGAATGAACAGCACCCGATCTAAGTTCAGCGCACGGTGCGCGAGTTCCGCCGCGTGCAGATGTCCCAGATGCGGCGGATTGAACGTACCGCCGAGAATCCCTGTCCTCATTTTACCAGAACGATCTTGCGCTTGTCCTCATCGCTGGACTGACGGTACAGCACAAACTTGGAGCCGATGCACTGTACAGCGTCCGCGCCGGTGGCCTCGCAGAGCGCCTCGGATACCGTGCGCGGCGTCAGCATCGCACTCTCGAGCACCTTGCCCTTGACCAGCTCGTGGGATTCGAGCAGCGCGTCCAGCTCGCGTTCTACCGCGTCGGTTACGCCTTCCTTGCCGATGATCAGCGTGACCGCCAGCGGGTTTGCCATTGCACGAAGCTGTGCGCGTTGTTTTGTGTTAAGCATTATATTTCTCCTTATGTTTTAATGGAAA
>PPYF01603295.1_pt1 | contig 10679 bp, 8 predicted proteins | sample 1559871 | NCBI WGS metagenome assembly PPYF01 (sample SAMN08240021, study PRJNA423297) | Human gut metagenome, whole genome shotgun sequencing project.
CTCAAGCAATAGGTGTAATAATGGGTGCTAATATAGGTACAACTATAACAGCTCAATTAGTATCACTAGATGTTGATTTCCTTGCGCCAGTAGCATTAGGAATAGGTATAGTTATATATATGTTCTCTAATAAACCAAAACATAAGAATATAGCAGAAATACTTATAGGATTTGGTATATTATTCACTGGTATGGATTTCATGAAAGAAGCTGTTAAGCCATTAGCAGGATATCAAGGATTTACAGATATGTTATTAAGCTTTGGGCATCATCCGATATTAGGAGTATTAATGGGATTTGCTATAACAGCTATAGTACAAAGTTCAAGTGCTTCAATGGGTATGTTAATAGCCCTTGCTTCTCAAGGATTAATACCTATAACAGCAGCTTTACCAATACTATATGGTGAGAATATAGGTACATGTGTAACTTCATTAATTTCTAGTATAGGTGCAAGTAGAAATGCAAGAAGAGCAGCTATAATGCATTTAACTTTTAATGTGTTAGGATCTATGATATTTATGTTTATATTAAGCAAACCTATAGTAGCTATAGTTACTGCTATAGATCCAACAGATGCAGCTAGACAAATAGCAAATGCACATACACTATTCAACATATTAAATGTTATAGTATTATTACCATTTAATAAATTAATAGTTAAATTAGCATTAAAGTTAGTTCCTGAAACTAAAGGTGAGCAAGACGATGATGATAAAGTTGTTAAATATATAGATGATAGAATGATAGAAACTCCATCAATAGCACTAGCTAATATAGTAAAAGAAACTCTAAGAATGGGTGAAAAATCTAAAGAAAGCTTAAATGCGGCAATGGATGGAATTGTAGATAAATCTAAAGAAAAGATAGAATTATCATTTAAAAGAGAAAAACTTATAAATGAATTACAAAAATCAATATTAAACTACTTACTTAAATTATCTAAGGCTTCGTTAAACGAAGACTCAAGAGAGACAGTAGATGCTCTATTCAACACAGTTAATGATATAGAAAGAATAGGAGATCATGCTGAGAATATAGCTGAATTAGCAAAAGATATAGTAGATTTAGAAATATCTTTCTCAGATGTAGGTATAGGTGAGCTTAAAGATATGTATAATAAAGTTGTATCTACTTACACATATGCATTAGAAGCTATGAGAACATCAAATGTTGAGTTAGCTTGTAAGGTTATAAAGATGGAAGAGCAAGTAGATATGATGGAAAAATCATGCAGAGCAAACCATATGAATAGATTAAACAGTAGTTCATGTAGTATAGAAAGTGGAGTTATATATTTAGATATAATATCTAACTTAGAAAGAGTATCAGATCATGCTGTTAATATAGCACAGCAAGTTATTGCAGGAAGAATAGTAAATAAATAGTTATAGAATAAAAAAGTTGTCTTATTTTGGACAACTTTTTTACGCTTAAGGATATTATAATACTTTAAAAAATGTGGATAACTTCTGAATGTAAGTAATATGAATAAATTGTTTATTAAACAATAATATACACTTTATAAAAATAAATTAATTAAAGAAATCGATTTAATTTTAGGATTAATTATAATGGAAATTTATGTTATAATTTTCTTATACTTAAAGAAGGAGAGAGGTAGAATTATGGGAAGTGTTAAATTTGATTATAGTAAAGTAATAGGTTTTATAAAACAGCATGAAATAGATTGTATGCAATCTTATGTAGATCAAGCTCATAAAATGATTCATGAAAAAACAGGGTTAGGAAATGATTTTTTAGGATGGGTAGACCTACCAAAGAACTATAATAAAGAAGAGTTTTCTAGAATAAAGAAAGCAGCAGAAAAAGTAAAATCTGATTCAGATGTACTTTTAGTTATAGGTATAGGGGGATCTTACTTAGGTGCAAGAGCTGCTATAGAAATGGCAAGCCATTCATTTAGAAACAACTTATCAAAAGAAGATAGAAAATCTCCAGAAATATACTTTGTAGGACAGAATATAAGCTCTACATATATGATGGATTTATTAGATGTAATAAAAGACAAAGATGTATCTATAAATGTTATATCAAAATCAGGAACAACAACTGAGCCTGCAATTGCATTTAGAATATTTAAAGAATTTTTAGAAAAGAAATATGGAAAAGAAGAAGCAAGTAAAAGAATATATGCAACTACAGATTCATCAAAAGGTGCACTTAGAAAATTAGCAGATGAAGAAGGATATGAAACATTCATAATACCTGATGATGTAGGTGGACGTTTTTCTGTGTTAACACCAGTAGGATTACTACCTATAGCTTGCGCAGGTTTAGATATAGATGCGATGATGCAAGGTGCAGCTGATGCTTGTGAAGAATTTAAATCATCAGATTTAAAGACTAATGATAGTTATCAGTATGCAGTAGTTAGAAATGTATTACATAGAAAAGGAAAAGATATAGAATTATTAGTAAACTATGAACCTCAATTACATTACGTGGGAGAATGGTGGAAGCAGTTATATGGTGAAAGTGAAGGAAAAGATAATAAAGGTATATTCCCAGCAGCTGTAGACTTCTCAACAGATTTACATTCTATGGGTCAATATATACAAGAAGGTAAGAGAATATTATTTGAAACAGTTTTAAATGTAGAAAATGCTAAGAGAGAAATAACAATAGATGAAGTTGATGTGGATTTAGATGGATTAAACTATTTAGCTGGAAAAACTGTAGATTTTGTTAATAAGAAGGCATTCCAAGGAACTTTATTAGCACATACAGATGGTAATGTTCCAAACTTAATAGTTAATATTCCAAAATTAGATGAATATAACTTTGGATACTTAGTATACTTCTTTGAAAAAGCTTGTGCATTAAGTGGATATATATTAGGTGTTAATCCATTTGATCAACCAGGTGTTGAAGCATATAAGAAAAACATGTTTGCTTTATTAGGTAAACCAGGATTATCAGTACTTAAGATATATATCAATATAACTAAAGTTAAATTAAATATCTATTAGTTAAAGAAAAATCATTTAGAATATTTATTGTTATCAAACGATAGATATTGTAAATAATAAGTAATAATATTTAAGTTAATTAAATTTATTAGGAGGGTATTTATGTCAAATAAAAGAGGAATTGGTTTAACAGTGCTTGTATGTATAATAACAAGTGTACTTACTAGTTTACTTACAATAGTAGTTATGAAAAATAATATTGGCGATACTAATCAAAATTCAGTTTCAAAGGAAATTGTAGTAAATGACAGTGGAAAAAGTCAAAATATATATCATGCGGTTAGTGATAAAGCAATGCCTTCTGTTGTAGGGATAACGACAACAACTATAAGTAATAATAATATATTTGCTATACCAACTCAATCAGAAGGTGTAGGAACAGGTGTTATAGTTGATTCAAAAGGTTATATACTTACAAATTCACATGTTGTATCAGATGGTCAAGCTGTAGATGTTAAAGTATTATTCAATGATGGTAGTACTACACAAGGTAAAGTTTTATGGAATGATGCAAAATTAGATTTAGCGATGGTTAAGGTGGATAAAACAGGCCTAACAGCTGCTGAATTAGGTGATAGTGATCAGGTAAGAGTAGGAGATATAGCAATAGCAATAGGAAATCCACTTGGTCTTGAATTCCAAAAATCTGTTACACAAGGTATAATAAGTGGATTAGATAGAACAATTCAAACAGAAAAAGAAACTATGACAGGACTTATGCAAACTGATGCAAGTATAAATCCAGGAAATAGTGGTGGACCACTATTAAATGAAAAAGGTCAAGTAATAGGTATAAACTCAGCTAAGGTATCTTCAGCTGAAGGTATAGGATTTTCTATACCTATAAATACAGCAAAACCCATAATAGAACAAGTTATAAAATCAGGAAACTTTGAAAAAGTTACTTTAGGTATAAAAGGTATAGATGTAACTACATTTGAATCATCAACAGGAACTGATTTAGCAGCAGATGAAGGTGTATATATAGTTGAAGTTGTATCAGATACACCAGCTCAAAAATCAGGTATACAAGCAGGTGATGTAATAGTTAAGGTGGGGAATGATGAAACTCCAACTATGACAGACCTTAATAAAGTTTTATATAAATATAAATCTGGTCAAAGTACTAAGGTAACTGTAAATAGAAGTGGAAAAGAAGTAACAGTAGATATTAAATTTTAATAAATAAAATAAGAGCTCATCTATAAGATTAAAATAATCAATAGATGAGCTCTTTATTTTGTATATCAAGGTTATATATTGCTTAAGTTAGATAATAGTAAAAATTATTATTGTGCATTCTTAGATTTATCTTCTACTTGAATAGAACAATTACCTTTGCTACTACAGCTAGAGCAGCTACTACAACCAGATGATTTTTTATTAAACATTCTTAAAAGTATAATTGTAGAAGCTAATAATATTATACCTGCTATAACAAATTCAGTTAAAGAAGCAGGACTATGAGAGAATATAGCTCCACCTATAATTCTGACTATAAATGCTCCTATCCAAGCAAGAACGAATTGATATATAAGTGATGTAAACATCATTTTATTTCCGTATTCTTTTCTCATAGTAGCAAGTGCTGCTATACATGGAGTATATAATGCACTAAATACTAAGAAACCATACGCTGTAACTCCAGTAAATACTGTTGGTAAAACTTTATCTAAATTACCGTAAAGTACTTCCATAGTAGATATAACTATTTCTTTGGCACCAAGACCAGTTAATATAGAAACTGAAGCTCTCCAGTCACCGAATCCTAAAGGTGCAAATAAAGGTGCTATAAGCTTACCTAAGTATGCTAAGAAACTATCATTCATATTTTCTGTAAAACCGTTAAAGTTAAATGATGATAATAACCATATAGCAACTGACATTGCAAACATTACAGTTACAACTCTTATTAAAAATCCTTTAGACTTATTCCAAGTATTTTTTAGTAATGCACTTAATGTAGGTAATTTATATTCAGGCAATTCTAGTATAAATGGTTCTATATCATTTTTAAATGATGTTCTATTTAAAACTAGAGCAACTAATATAGCTACTACGATTCCAAGTAAATATAAAGATGTAGTAACAAGTGCAGCATTTTTTGGGAAAAATATAGCAACAAAAACTGCATATATAGGTAACTTAGCACCACAAGTCATAAGTGGTGAAATAAGTGCGGTTATTTTTCTATCTTTTTCACTTTCTAAAGTTCTAGTAGCCATTATAGCTGGAGACGAACAACCAAGCCCCATAACCATAGGTATGAATGCTTTACCAGATAGACCTACTTTTCTCATTATATTATCCATTAAGAAAGCAGCTCTAGACATATAACCGCTATCTTCAAATAATGATATACCAAAAAATAATGTGAATATTAATGGGAAAAATGGTAAAGTACCGCAAACACCACCTAATATACCATCAACAATAAGTGATCTAAACCAAGGACTAGAATTTACTAGCATATCATTAATTGGAGATGATATATATGTCTCTATTAAAGTACCTAAACCTTCTTGTAAAGGTCCTCCAACCCAATCAAATGTAAATTTAAATAATAGTAATAGTGCACCTATAAAAATAGGATACGCTAAAATTGGGTTTAAAACTATATTATCTATTTTATCACTTATAGATATTTTTTTATCTGAATTAATCTTTGTGCATCTAGATAATATATCTTCTAATTTTTTATATGTTTGAGCTTCATTTCCAAAATTTATATCATAATTTACAGTTCTATTTACTGAATTTTTTATAGCTAAAGATATTTTATCTACTCCATTTTTTTTCTTAGCTATTATAGGAACTACAGTAACTCCAAGTTCCTTTGAAAGATTATCAGAATCGATATATATACCTTTAGATTCTGCTACATCTAACATGTTAAGCAAAATAACAATGGGCTTATTAAATTCCATAAGCTGAGTTGTTAGATAAAGGTTTCTAGATAAATTGGATGCATCTACAATGTTAACTATAACATCCACATCTCCAGTTTCCAAAAATTCTTTTGATACTTTTTCCTCATTAGAGAAAGTATCCATAGCATATATACCAGGTAAGTCGACTATCTTTATGTCCTTACCTAAAAAACCTTCTTTTTTATCGATAGTAACACCAGGCCAGTTACCTACATATTGGTTTGAACCGGTAAGTAAGTTAAAAACTGTAGTTTTACCGACATTTGGGTTACCAAATAAAGCAACATTAATCATTATATAGCCTCCTGTCTTACTTTAGTGATATATTCTTAGCATCAGATTTTCTAAGAGCAAGATCAAAGCCTCTAAATCTAACTACAATTGGATCTCCTAATGGGGCAATTTTCTTAACTTCTATTTCTGTATTACTTATACATCCTAAAGCTAATAATCTCTTAACTAATTTTTCATTTCCATATATATTATCAATGATTCCTTTTTGGCCTACTTTTAAATCACAAACAGTCATGAGTGATACCTCCTAATGAAATTCATTATCAAAAATATTATAGCAATAATAAATTTAACTGTCAATTAAGGACAAGTACTTAACAAATGAGTCAAAGTATATAAATGTATTGGATTTATAAAATAAAATCATATTTTATAAGACTTCATTTTATAGTTAAGATTATTGACATAGTATGTAAAAATTTGTTATTATATAAACAAAGAAAGAGATAAATTGGTGACCGTGGTGATTATATGGTGAATAGTGAATTAGAGATGTTAAAACAAGAAATAGATGCATTGAGGGAACAGATATATGCATATATGGAATATCCAGAAATTTTTAGAGATGAATTATTAGAATCAAGTAGTAAAATCGATATATTAATAAATAAATACATGGCTTTAACGAGTAAATAGTCCACATTAGTGGACTTTTTTTTATTCAAATTACAATTTTAAAATATATTTGCAGGTTTTTAAAAAGTAACTGAGACTAGTCATATATTATTTATTCAAGCATATAAATTTTATATTAAATACTTCTTTACTAAAGAGGATTATATAAATAGATAGGAGGTAATTATTATTATAAGTAATGGTGCTATAATAATAAGATTAATAATTGCTTTAATTATAGGAGGATTGACTGGATTAGAAAGAGAAAAATCACATCAATTTGCAGGATTTAGAACTCATATATTAGTAGCTGTAGGCTCATGTATAACAGCTATAACATCATTATCATTATTTGTTAAGTATAGTTCACAAGCTAGTATTGATCCAGCTAGATTAACAGCCCAGGTATTATCAGGTATTGGTTTTTTAGGAGCTGGAGCAATTTTGAAAACATCAAATGGTATAAGAGGATTAACTACAGCAGCAGGGATTTGGGCTACAGCTTGCATAGGTATAGCAGTAGGATATGGATACTATGTACTAAGTATTTGTGCATGGTCACTGGTAATGATAACTCTTTATATTTTAAAAAAAATTGATAAAATAATTTTTAAGAAAAAGCAAACTATATTTAGTGTAAAGGTAGATAATATAAATGTTATAACTATGTTATATAATATATTTCAAAAATCTCAAATTAGTGTTAAAAATATAGATATAGAAAATGTAGAAGATATATATTGGAAGTTAAGTTTTTTTATAGTATATGATAGAAGAATAATACTAGATGAACTTGTAAATGAACTAAATAATTCAAAAAATATAATAAGTGTAGATTATTTACATTAAAATAATATAAAATAAGATATAGTCATAATTAAAGTAGAGGTGCACAAATGAAAAGACATATAAAAATTATAACAGACGGATCATGTGATTTACCTAAAGAAGTTATTGAAAGGGTAAATCCTGGTATTATAGGTATAAATGTTTGCTTTGGTGAAGAAAGTTATATAGGTGGAGTAGAAATTGATGATAAAACTTTTTATGAAAAAATGAAAGTATCTAAAGAATTACCTAAAACATCAAGTCCCTCACCAGATAGATTTATAGAAGCTTATAAATGTGAAGAAGATGAAATATTAGTATTTACTTTAACATCTAAGCTTTCAGGAACACATAGTAATGCGGTATTAGCTAAAACTATGTATTTAGAAGAACATCCTGAAAAAAGAATTGAAGTAATCGATACACAAAGTGGTTCTATAGGTGTTGCATTAATGATGCTAAAATGTAATGAACTGATAGAACAAGGAAAAACTATGGATGAAATATTAAATGAAATAGAAAAATATAAAAAGGACATTATATTCTTTGGTGCATTAGATACTTTAGAGAATGCAATAAAAGGTGGTAGAGTAAATCCTTTAGCAGGAAAAGTAATGAATGCACTAAACTTAAAAGTAATAATTAGAATAGATGAGGGTTTAGTTAAACCTATAGATAAGGCTAGAGGTGGAGTAAATAGTATAAAGAAAGCTCTAGACTATGTAAAATCTCATGTAAATGATGAGAAAGAAAAAACTATTATAATAGCTCATGCAAATTGTACTGAAAAAGCACATAAAATAAAATCTATAATAGAAGAAGATTCAAACTTTAAGGAAATTTTAATTGCTAGTATAGGCCCTATAATGGGAACATTTACAGCAGAAGGAGCTATATTAGTAGCTGTATTATAAAATTGTCGATAAGGAGTGAGAATATGGGAATAGATAGAAAAGATATAGATGATAAATATAAATGGAAAATAGATTTAATGTATTCAAGCCAAGAATCTATTGATAAAGATATATCAAAGATAAAATCCTATATAAATGAAATAAAAGAGTACAAGGGTAAATTATCACAAAGTAAAGAAAATATGTATGAAGCGCTTAATATATATGAAAAAGCTTCACAACTATTACAAAATTTATATGTGTATACACATATGAAACAACATGAAGATACTAGAATAAATGAAAACCAAGCGATGGCAACTAAAACAGATATGTTATCTACAGAGCTATCTACAGCATCATCATATATGGTTCCAGAAATAATAGCCATAGATGAATCTAAACTTAAAGAATATTTAGAAGATGAAAAGCTATCATTCTATAAAAAATATATAGAGGAGATATTAAGAGAAAAACCACATACATTATCAGAAAAGGAAGAGGAAATATTAGCCGCAGTTTCAGATTTAACATCAGTTCCAGAAAATGCTTATGATATGTTATCTTATGCTGATATGGATTTTCCAAAAATAGAAAATGAAGATGGAGAAATGGTTAAACTTACTCACTCTAATTTTTCAACATTCTTAAAAAGTAAAAATAATAAAGTTAGAAAAAATGCTTTTGATGCAATGTATAAAACATATGACAAGTATAAAAATACTTTTGCATCTATGCTATATGGAGGTATAAAGTCAGAAATATTCTATTCTAAAACTAGAAAATATGAATCTGCTTTATTCGCATCTTTATTCCAAGATGATATAAGCGTTGATGTTTACAACAACCTTATAAAAGCAGTTGATGAAAATTTAGATACATTAAATAGATATGTAGATATCAAAAAGAAGTTTTTAGGATTAGAGGATATACATATGTATGACTTGTATGTTCCTTTAACTGAAAGCTTTGATATGAAAATACCTTATGAAGAAGCACAAGAAATAGTACTAAATGCATTAAAACCTTTAGGTGAAGAGTATTTAGGATTAATAAAAAGAGCTTTTGAAGAAAATTGGATAGATGTTTACGAAAATGAAGGAAAACAAGGTGGAGCTTATTCTTGGGGAAGTTATGATTCACATCCTTATATATTAATGAATTATAAGGACGACCTAAACTCTTTATTTACATTAATACATGAGTTAGGACATTCTATGCACAGTTATTATTCTAAGAAAACTCAGCCTTATCTATATTCAGGTTATAAAATATTTGTAGCCGAAGTTGCATCTACATTAAATGAATTGCTTTTAATAAATTATTTATTAGAAAAAGCAGATTCAAAAGAAGAAAGAGTATATCTTCTAAATTATTACTTAGAGCAGTTTAGAACAACTGTATATAGACAAACGATGTTTGCTGAGTTTGAAAAATTAACTCATGCTAGTGTAGAGGACGGAAATCCTCTAACAGCTAAAGAATTTAACGATATATACTATGATTTAAATAAAAAATACTATGGAAATTCAACTGTAGTTGATGAACAAATTGCACTAGAATGGGCTAGAATACCTCATTTCTATTCAAATTTCTATGTGTATAAGTATGCTACAGGATTCTCTGCAGCAAGTGCATTAAGTCAAAAGATATTAACAGAAGGTAAAGTAGCTGTTGATAAATATATAGAATTTTTAAAGAGTGGAGGTTCTGATTATCCACTTAATCAATTAAAAGCAGCTGGTGTTGATATGGAAAAGAAAGAATCTGTGGATAAAGCATTAGAAGTATTTAAAGAATTAGTAGATAAATTAGAAAAAGAATATTAGATAAATGAAAGATGTCTTATATAAGGCATCTTTTTTCTTACAATGAAATTATGTTTTTGAGCAACGGATGTATCCGTAGCGTGAGCAAGGATATATCGTTGGCGAAATGAGCGAAGCGAATTTTTGTTTACATAGATTTAACATTATTTACATTTACTTAACCAATTCATAATAATTACTTAACAAAATAATTGTAATATTAAAGCATAAGAATAAGAAATTAAAAAACTTGAAATAAATTTAAAATTAATTGGAGGAATTTAAAATGTTAAATAAGAGAGTAGCAACACTTTTAAT
>PPYF01621880.1_pt1 | contig 10678 bp, 17 predicted proteins | sample 1559871 | NCBI WGS metagenome assembly PPYF01 (sample SAMN08240021, study PRJNA423297) | Human gut metagenome, whole genome shotgun sequencing project.
GGGGCATACCGAATACGCGCGCGCCCGCCATGGCGAAGTTGGAAGCCAGGTCTCCGTTCTTCACGTCGTTCGGCACCTCCACCACAAAGGCGGGCAGCTCCTTTTCCGGCAGGCTGCCGTCCGCCATAGCGGCGCGGGCAGCGGCCTCCAGCAGCCCGCGGGCCTCGTCCATAGCGGCCTGTTTCGGGTCGAAATGTTTAAAATCCTGCATTTTTTCAAAACTCCTGTCCCTTTGAATTCCTGTTATACCGGCGCGCCCCGTCAGTTGGCGGGCTTGACGGTGATCTTTACAATGTTGCGGCTCACGGCGGCGGTTTCCATGTCCAGCAGATAGCTGAAGCGGACGGTGCCGCCCTCGTCGGAAAGGCGGCTGTGGATCTCGTCCGCGGCCACGCCCAGGCTCAGCGAACCATGGCCCGTCTCGTAATGGCACACATGCCGCCGGCCCTTTTCTATGACGAGCTGGCTGGGCGCCGGGCCGAAGCGCAGCATGCTCACCTTGTGTGAATCCTCCACCTTTACGGTGGTCACACAGCCTGCATAGCCTGTGGCCTCGGTTTCTTTGTAGCTGATGAAGAAGCTGCCGTTGCGCTTGACAAAGCTGCCCCGCGTCATCAGCTTCACGCTGTCGCTTTCGCCGTCCTGCTCCATGGTGCCGTGGATGGTGATGAGATAATCTTCCTTCATACAGGGTCATCCTTTTCCTTTTTACGTTGAGGCGCCTTGCTCCACGGGATAACCGTCCACGCTGATGCGCGTCACGGGCCCGCCCGCGTATTCGCCCAAAAACCAGTCCGAAAGCTGGGCGAAGCTCTCGGTGGTGTCGCTTACATAATAGCGTGCCGTGCCCGCGCGGCCCTCCCGCAGCAGCCCGGCGGAGGCCAGCGCGTCCCGTGCGGCCAGCGCGGTTTCCCGCCCGGGGTCGATGAGCGCCACTTCGGGGCCCATCAGATCCGCGATGATGGGCGCGATGAGCGGGTAGTGCGTGCAGCCCAGGATCAGCGTATCCACGCCCGCGGCCCTTATGTCCTTCAGGTAATCCCGTGCCACAAGGCGCGTCACGGCGTTGTCTGCGCCGAAATACCCGTTTTCCACCAGCGGCACGAACAGCGGGCATGCGGTGGCTACGATGCGCGCGCCGGGCATCAGCGCGGCGATGGCCGCGTTGTAGCTGCCGCTCTTAACGGTGGCGGGCGTACCGATGACACCGATGAGCCCTGTTCTGGTGGCGCGTACGGCGGCGGCCGCCGCGCTCTGCACCACGCCCGTATAAGGCACGGGCAGCGTGCGTGTGTAAGCCTCGGACAGCGTGCTGCTCACGGTGCCGCAGGCGGCCATCACATATTTCACGTTTTGTTCCAGAAGGAATGCGATGTCCTGCTTTGCGTACCGTACAATGACATCTACGCCGCGGGTGCCGTAGGGCACCCGGCCCGTATCGCCGAAATAGACGATGTCCTCGCCGGGCAGGATGCGCCGCAGCTCGCGCACGGCCGTCAGCCCGCCCAGGCCGGAATCGAACACGCCGATGGGAGCGCCGCGCCCCGGCGCGTTTCGCTCAGTCATGGACGCCGCCCGCCCTTTCCAGCGCCAGCGTGATCAGGCTGTCCAGCAGGCCGGGATACGTCTCGCCCGCCGCCAGCATCAGCTTGGGATACATGCTGATGCTGGTAAAGCCCGGCAAGGTGTTGATCTCGTTGAGCAGCACGCGCTGTGTGCCGTGCTCCACAAAAAAGTCCACGCGGGCCAAACCTTTGCAGCACAGCGCCCGGTAGGCGCGCACGGCCAGGTCCCGCACCTCGTCCAGCTTTTCCGGCGCAAGCTGCGCCGGGATGGCCACCCGGCTGGTGCCGGAGATGTATTTGTCATCGTAGGTGTAAATTCGGCGCTGGCCAAAATTTCGCCGGGATGGGTGCCGGAGACTTCGTCGTTGCCGCGCACCGCGCATTCTACTTCCTGCCCCTGTACGAACCGCTCGAACACCACGCGGGAATCGTGCTGCAGGGCGAGGTCCACGGCCGCCTCCAGCTCCGCCATGTCCCGCGCCTTGGAGATGCCCACGCTGGAGCCCGCGTTGGCGGGCTTGACGAAAATGGGCCAGCCCAGTTTTTCCGCCGCGCGCCGGGCAATGGCCGCCAGCTCCGGCCGCTGCCAGCGCTCCATGCAGTCCCATTCACAGCGGGGAATGCCCGTTGCATCCATCACACGGTTGGCAATGATCTTATCCATGCACACCGCGCTGCCCAGCACGCCGCAGCCCACATAGGGCAGGCCGGCCAGCTCCAGCAGGCCCTGTATCGTGCCGTCCTCGCCGTTTTTGCCGTGCAGAACGGGAAACACCACGTCCACGGGCAGGCTGCGGCAGACGCCGTTTTCAAACGCCACAAGCCCCGCCAGCCCGCTGCCCGGGCAGATGGCTGCGGGCACATTGCCGGAGTGGCGCTCCCAGGCGCCGCTGCAAAGGTCCTCCACAGGGCCGGAGTACAAATACCAGCGCCCGTCTTTCGTGATGCCCACGGGCAGCACATCGTATTTTTCCGTGTCCAGATTGTTCAGCACGCTGGTCGCGCTCATGCGCGATACCTCGTGCTCGCTGGACGCGCCGCCGAACAGTACGGCGACTTTCAATTTCTTCAAAACACTCCACACCTTTCCTCGGGCCGCCGTGGAATAAAGCCCTGGGGCAGGCGCCTGAAAACCCGCGTGCACAAAACGCCCTGCTTTCAGACCGCCCGGAGAAAGGCTTTCGGGACGGACCGCTGCGCGGCAGCACGGCTGTTTTGCCGTGCTGCCCGCATGGTATCACTTGTATGCTGCAATCGTAGCCTTTATAATACCATACAATGGTTGATTTTAAAAGACGGCGCGGCAAATTTTGACGCGCGGCGGAAAAAGCCCGGAAAACGGCCCCGCAGGCGAAAAAATCCCTTGACGCGGGACTGTGTGCTGTGCTATGATGGTTGTACCTCTTTTGCAGGTCTATTTTTTTGTGCGCATTTTTCGATGCGCCGCCTGCGGCAAGAGGGAGGCTATTTGATGGAGGTGCCGAAAAATGAGAGTGAAGATCACCCTTGCCTGCACGGAGTGCAAACAGCGCAACTACAACACCAAGAAGAACAAGAAGAACAGTCCCGACAGGCTCGAGATGAAGAAGTATTGCCGCTTCTGCAAAAAGCATACCGTTCACCGCGAGACGAAGTAAGAAAGGCGGACATGCAACATGGCTGACAAAACCGAGAAAAAGTCCAAAGGCTTTTTCGCTGGCGTGAAGCGCTTCTTCGGACGCATCGGCAAGTTTTTCCGCGATACCGTGAGCGAGATGAAGAAGGTCGTATGGCCCTCGAAAAAGCAGATCATCAACAACACCGTCGTGGTGGCTGTCGTGGTGGTCGTGGCCGCGGTACTCATCATGGTCCTGGACGCTGTGTTCGGCTTCGGGCTGAACCAGTTGCTGAAGGGCGTGTGACCGTCCGCACTTTTAAAGCAGAAAGCGGGGTTTTGACAAATGGCAGAGGATAGAGACACCGAGGCGCGCTGGTATGTGGTGCACACCTACTCCGGCTACGAAAACAAGGTTGCGCAAAACCTTGAAACCATCGTGGAGAACCGGCGCCTGCAGGAGCTTATCCATGAGGTAAAGGTCCCCGTGGAGCTGGTGCCCGACATCAAGGACGGCAAGGAGCGCGAGGTGGAGCGCAAGCTCTTCCCGGGTTATGTGCTCGTCAAAATGGTGATGACGGACGACAGCTGGTATATCGTGCGCAATACGCGCGGCGTCACGGGCTTTGTCGGCCCGTCGTCCAAGCCCATCCCCCTCACCGACGAGGAAGTGGATAAGCTGGGCGTGGACGTACGCGAAGTGAGCCTCGATTACGCCGTGGGCGACAACGTTCAGATCATGAACGGCCCGCTGGAAGGCTTCATCGGTATCGTGGAGGGCATCGATACCGACGCGAAAAAGGTAAACGTAAAGGTTTCCATGTTCGGCCGCGAAACGCCGGCGGAGCTGGACTTTACACAGGTGAAACCCCTGTAAGCCCTGAAACGTTTTTCCGGTAAGAGCACGCGCTGCAAGGCGCTGTTTCTTATAGAGCGCGCGAAGGGTATCGCGCGTTCGTGGGAGGGCCTTGGCAATCCGGCCAAAGCCCGCAACTTACCACAATTTTTGGAGGTGCACAAAATGGCTCAGAAAGTAACGGGGTATATCAAACTCCAGATTCCGGCCGGCAAAGCTACCCCGGCTCCCCCTGTTGGCCCTGCGCTTGGCCAGCACGGCGTGAACATCATGGCGTTCACGAAGGAATTCAACGAGCGCACGCAGAAGGATATCGGTTACCTGATTCCTGTCGTCATTACGGTCTATGCGGACCGTTCCTTCAGCTTCATCACCAAGACGCCCCCGGCGGCTGTCCTTATCAAGAAGGCTGTCGGTATCGAGAGCGGTTCCGGCGTGCCCAACAAGACGAAGGTCGCGTCCATCACGAAGAAGCAGCTGGAGGAGATCGCCAGCACCAAAATGCCCGACCTGAACGCGGCGAACCTGGAGACGGCCATCAGCATGATCGCCGGCACCTGCCGCAGCATGGGCGTTACGGTCACCGACTAACTGTCCGCATAACAACCTTACCATTAGTGGGAGGATCATTCCGTATTACCACAGGAGGATATTATGAATCACGGTAAACATTATGTCGACAGCAAAAAGCTTGTCGACCGTACAAAACTGTACGACACCGAAGAGGCCCTGGCGCTGTGCTGCCAGACCGCCAAGGCGAAGTTCGACGAAACGGTCGAGCTGCATGTGCGCCTGGGCGTTGACAGCCGTCACGCGGACCAGCAGGTGCGCGGCGCCGTCGTGCTGCCCAACGGCACCGGCAAGGACGTGCGCGTTATCGCCATCGCCAAGGGCGACGCCGCCAAGGCCGCTGAAGAGGCGGGTGCGATGATGGTCGGCGACGCCGATCTGGTCGCAAAAATCCAGAACGAAGGCTTTATTGATTTTGACGTGCTGGTCACCACGCCCGACATGATGGGCCTGGTAGGCCGTCTGGGTAAGGTGCTCGGCCCCCGCGGCCTGATGCCGAACCCCAAGGCCGGTACGGTCACGCCCGATGTGGGCCGCGCCGTTACCGAGGCGAAGGCCGGTAAGATCGAGTACCGCTTGGACAAAGCCAACATCATCCATGTGCCCATCGGCAAGGCGTCTTTCGGCGCCGAGAAGCTGGGCCAGAACCTGTCCGTTGTGATGGAAGCCATCGTCAAGGCGAAGCCCGCCGCGGCGAAAGGCCAGTATATCAAGAGCGCTACCGTGGCGTCCACGATGGGCCCCGGCATCAAGCTGAACAGCGCAAAATTCGGCGGCTGAGCTGCAAACTGAAAAAGCGCGCTCCTGCTGATTTTCAACATCGGCAGCAAAATGCGCGCGAACGCGCGGCTTTGGCAACACGGCCGGCGCGTATCTTCCGGCGCATCTACGCGGAAAAGCGCGGAACGGTTTTATGCGAATAAAACCGCAGCGTTTCCGGCTTTTCGGGTTTCGCTGCGCAAGCTGCGGGAAATCGACGGGAACGCCGGGAGAAGCACAGAGTGAATTTGCCCCTTGACGCGCGCAAAACTCTGTGTTAAAATAACAAAGCTGTTTTAAAGACAGCAGGTGCTTTTGCATAAAGGGTTTCGCCCGCCTGCCGAGAAACGCGAAAAAACATTTAATTGTATTTTTTTGCCTCTTTCTCGCAAGGGAAAGAGGCTTTTTTATGTGCTTACACACAATTGAAACGAGGTGAAATGATTTGCCAAGTGAGAAAATTTTGAGCGAGAAACAGGCTTATGTTGCCGCCCTGCGTGAAAAGCTGATGAATTCTGTTGCCGGCGTTGTCGTCGAATATAAGGGTATCAGCGTTGCGGACGACACCAAACTGCGCGCCGAACTGCGCGCGGCAGGCGTTGAGTATGCCGTTGTGAAAAACACCATGCTGCGCCTGGCCATTAAGGACTCCGACCTCGCCGGGATGACGGACGCCCTGACGGGTTCCACCGCCCTCGCGATCTCGAAAGAGGATCCCATTGCTGCCGCCCGTATTCTGAACAAGTTTGCGGAAGGCTCCAAGAAGGGCTTCGCCCTGAAGGCCGGCTACATGGAAGGCCAGGTCATGGATGTTGACGCCGTCAGCGCCATCGCCAAGCTGCCCGACCGTGAAGGCATGCTGTCCATGTTCGCAGGCGCCCTTACCAGCACCCTCAGCGGTCTGGCTGTGGCCATGCAGGCTTATGTGGATAAGCAGGAAGAACCAGCGGCATAATTTCGGCCGCACCCAAACACAAAACAACACTAAAATAAAATTGGAGGTATTATCATGGCTTCTGAGAAAATCACTGCCATTATCGACGAGATCAAAGGCCTGTCCATCCTGGAGCTGAAAGAGCTCATCGACACCTATTGCGAAGAATTCGGCGTTTCCGCTGTTGCCGCTGCTCCGGCTGCTGCCGCTGCCGCTGCTCCCGCCGCCGAGGAGAAGACGGAGTTTGACGTTGTGCTGGCTGAAGTCGGCGCCAACAAGATGGCCGTCATCAAGACCGTTAAGGAAGTTACCGGTCTGGGCCTGAAGGAAGCGAAGGACCTGGTCGACAACGCTCCGAAGACGCTGAAGGAAGCTGTTGCGAAGGACGCTGCCGAGGAAATGAAGAAGAAGCTGGAAGATGCCGGCGCCAAGATCGAACTGAAATAAGTTTGGTTTTTCCAAGCCCCCGCTGCAGGACGCAGCGGGGGCTTTTCTGATTCATGGAGTTTGTGAAAATATAAATTTAATATTGACTTTAATAAAATTAAAGTATATATTTAATATAGTGAAAGGAGGCGCGCTATGGCAATTGAAACGGTTCCGGAGTGGATGGCCGGGCTGGAGGATGAGGACGTGGCGTTCATCAAAAAATTCCTGCTGGCCTCCGGCAGCCTGAAGGAAGTGGCCGGGCTGTACGGGGTCACTTATCCCACGGTGCGCCTGAGGCTGGACAGGCTCATCCAAAAAATACATTTGAGCGAAGATACAGCGGCAGACCCGTATGTGGCGCTCGTCAAGAGGTTGGCCGTGGCGGACAAGCTGGATTTTGATACCGCCAAACTGCTGATCCAGAGCTACAAAAAAACGAAAGGGGAGGATGCGTAATGGCAATCATAACGACGCTGGTCGGTCTGGGCGTTCTGCTGGTGTTCACAGTGCTGGGCTGCGTGCTGGAGGTTTTTCTGGCCAGGAGGGAGAGCATATGGCCGGGACTGGCCCTGCCTATCCTCGCCGGCCTGTATGCGGTGGTGATGGCGCTGAGCTATACAGCTGCGCCGGATACACCCTGGAACCAGGTGTTGGGCGGCGTGCTGGCGGTATTCCTGGTTTCGGGCATCCCGGCTTTTTTGCTGCTGATGGTGTTCTTTATCTGCCGCAGTGGCAGGCGCCGGAAAAAGCAGCTGGAAAAAATGAATGTGCAGGATCTGTGATGCCGGCCTGCGGCGGCATACTTTGCATACAAAGAGAAAGACGCCCCGTGCCGGGTCATCCGGTACGGGGCGCCGCGCTTTTACGCAGGTCATTTATTTTTCGGATGCAAAAGGTTCGTGATGCCGCCCAGAAGCAGAAAGCCGCCGATGATGCCGGCCTGCACGCGGAAGGAGCCGCCTTTTAAAAAGGGCAGGATCTCCCATGGGCTAACTGCGAAAAACACAAAAATAAGCCCGAGGACCAGCAGCAGGGCTGCTCCGAGAATGCGTTTGTTTTTTGGCAATGAAAGCCCTCCTCTGTTCGGGGAACCTTCCCCGCTGAGATACGGTTTCATAGTACCAGCTTTGCGGTAGAGCTGTCAAGTGGGCGGAGCCTGCACTACTCTGTTTCACCGGGGAACGGTTCATTGGCAAAAAAGGCGATGCCGCAGGCGCCCGGCCCCGCATGGGTGCCGATCACAGTACCGATGGCCTGCACCATCGGCTTTTGCAGATGCAGGTTCTGCGTTACATAGCAGGCAAAGGGGCCGACGCCCTTGGGGCTGCCGGAATAGCCGACTACGACGGGCCATGCTTCATCAATGCCGCCGCACCGGTCGATTCCTTTAAAAATGGCGACATATGCGCCGGGCATGCCGCGGGCTTTGTCCACCATGCCCAGCTTGCCGCGGGCGTCCAGAGAAAGCACGGGCTTGATGCCCAGCAGGCCGCCGGCGATGGCAACCGCGCCGGAAAGGCGGCCGCCCTTGTGCAGGTATTTCAGCGTGTCCACTACCGCATACAGGCGCAGATGGGTACGGGCGGTCTCCAGATCGGCTACGATGTCCATGGCGGAAAAGCCCTCGGCAACACGCTGAACGGCACGCCGCACCAGAAGCTGAAGCCCCAATGTGGCGCTGCGGCTGTCGACGATATAGATGTTGTCATATTCTGCTTCTTCTTTGGCGATCTCAGCGCTTTGGCAGGTGCCGGAGAGCGCTGCAGACAGCAGCACACAGATCACGGTGTCGCCCGCCGCCTTGGCGGCAAGAAAGTGGGAAAGAAACAGCTCCGGGCTGGGCTGGCTGGTGGTGGGCAGTTTATCGGCCGCTGCCAGCATGTCGTAAAAACGCTCCAGGGGCAGGTCTATCCCATCCTGATAGTGGGCGTCGCCGAAGCTGACGGTGAGCGGTACCACGGCCACGCCCAGCGCGGCGGCGTCCGCCATGGAAAAATCTGCGGTGGAATCGGTGAGGATGCGGATCATAGTATCTTCTCCTGTTCTTCTATGGGGCGTGCGTCCCCCTCCGGGGCCGCACGGGATGGAGCACCTGCCCGGAAAATGGCTTGCCGGGCCGGTGCGGCGGCTGTCACAATTCTGCAAAAAAAGCGTGCAGGGAGGCGAGCGCGGTGGAGAGCGCCGCTATTTCGGCCTCGCTCAGGCGGGCGGCTGCACGGGCGACCAGTGTTTCGTGGAATGCCGCGTGGCTTTCCAGCGCGGACCGCGCGGCAGGTGTCAGCGCCACCGTCACGCGGCGCTTGTCCCGGCTGCCGCGGGAGCGGACGAGATATCCTTTCTGCTCCAGCGTTTTGACAGCCACACTCAGCGTGCCGGAGGTGATGGAAAGATGTGCGGCAACCTCCGCCATGCCCGCTGCGCCGGATGCGTCGACAGACGACTTTTCCACGGCTTCCAGCACATGCATCTCGGAAACAGAGAGGTTTTTGCATGGCCCTTTGCGGATGCTGGCCTCCTCCAGACGGAGGATATCATTGAATACATTGACCAAAAAACCGTTCAGCTGCGCTTCATGCTGTGTCATTGCGGGCCTCCTTCAGGTGAATAGTTTGAAATTCAAACAAAATCGATTATACGTCTGGTAAAGCCGGAAGTCAAGAAAATATTTTGATATTCAAAATTTATTTACAAAGCAAACGGTTTGCTTTGGAGGGAAGACAACAGGCTTTTGCTTGACAAAGAAGCGGCAGAGGCGTAAACTGATATTTACTAAACTAGTAATTTAGTAAATAAGTGGTTGAGAGAAGGAATAAAAATGCCGTCAGAAGCCCGCAAGCGGGAATTAAAAGAACAATATAAGGCCATGCGTCCCGAGATGGGAGCTTTCGTCTTCCGGTGCGTTCCCACGGGCAAAAATTATGTGGGCTGGACGCACGACCTGAAAGGCACGCTCAACAGCCTGCGATTCCAGTTAGAGCTGGGCAGCTGCCGGGAAAAGGCGCTGCAGGAGGCGTGGCGCGTTCATGGCGGAGCGGCGTTTTGTGTGGACGTGCTGGAAAAGCTGCCCTATGACAAAGACGATGAAACAAAGACCGATTATTCCGAGGAGCTTACCCTGCTGTGCCGGCTGTGGCAGGAGAAGCTGCCGGACCACGAGGAAGTTTGGAGGAACCGCGCATGAAGATCCCCACCACATTAAAGCACAAGCCTGTCATTGTTGCGGAAAATTACGACAGTATCGACGGGCGCGGCGCATACCATTCCGATGCGAAGGGCCTTTCCCTGGGCCTGGCCCAATGGAACGACCGGGGCAAGGTGGATATCTCGGCCAAAGTCTGGCGGCATACCGGGGAGAAATGGTCGCGCCAGTCGGAGGAGCTGCCCATGCACCGCGTTCTGGACCTTGCCATCCTGCTGTGCCGCACCAACCTGTATTTTCGCGATGAAGCGTACCGCCATCCACGATATTATGACCCGGAGCATCCGCGGATCGACCGTGTGGGCCTGCAGGGCGACGCGATGGACATTGAAGTATGCACGGAAAATCCCATGCTGGAAGAAGATATCCGCCTGTTTTACAATGTGCTGGGCGAGGACGGCGAGCTGCTGGGCGAGCGATTTTCCGTTCTGGCCCGGCTGCTGCGGGAGATGGGATATTGATTCCTGAGCGAGGCCTTTTTTAAAAGTTGTAAAATTTGACGAGCCGTGTCGAATCGGCTTGAAAATCCCTGCAAAATAGTGTAATTTGTTATTACTGCGCAAAAATCTGTTTGGGAGACCGCGGTTCGTCCCAGGACCGCAGGGCGAACAAACAGATTGAGCCGTTTTGGGATATCGATTGAAACGCCGGGAAACGGCGTGCCTGCGGGGAAAGCTCCGGAGGCAGAAACACGGAGGGATTTTCATGAAAAAAATGACGAAACGCATCGCGCTGGCGCTTTCCATGGTACTGTTTGCACTGGCGTTCACAG
>PPYF01099962.1_pt1 | contig 10677 bp, 8 predicted proteins | sample 1559871 | NCBI WGS metagenome assembly PPYF01 (sample SAMN08240021, study PRJNA423297) | Human gut metagenome, whole genome shotgun sequencing project.
TGTCGGAACTGGCAGACGAGCAAGACTAAGGATCTTGTGAGCATTGCGCTCGTGTGGGTTCAAGTCCCATCTTCCGCATAGGAAACGGTTTGAATGCTATTATATGTGCATTTAAGCCGTTTTTTTGTGTCATCATAATAACCTGAGCTGCAGTGTTTCGCTGATACGATAAGTGTTTCAGTAGGAGCTTCTTTTTTGTACTGTGGGAAATTACTTATAGTATATTCATAAAAAATTCATATCTTTTTGTTAAAATAATGTGTAGATTGTTACGATATAATTTGTTTGAATACAAGTGTTATTGAACCTGAATGGTAACTGTTCAGTAGTTTGCAGTTTTGCATGACACTGGGCAGTTATCCTGAATGGAGTGCGGCAGGAGAATCAGGTATGAAAAAAAACAAAATGGACACACAGGAATATCAGTTTATAAAAGAAACGGTAAAAAAACAGCCAAAAGAGAATGGCAGTCTGTTGCGCAGGCTGCTTATGATAGCAGGATGTGGCGTTTTGTTTGGAGGCTGCGCAGCCGTAACCTTTGCCAGTGTGTTTCCGGTTATGGCGGACAGAGAAGAGAATACACAGCAGAAAATCGAACTGACAGGATCGGATGTAGCGGAGACGATATCTGAAGAACAGGCAACAGAGAGGGAATCTGTCGCTTCAGTTTCTGAACAAGAGGAGAAGAGTCTTCTGGCAATGCGTCAGGAGATGTATAGGGAAGTGCTGAAGGTTTCCCAAAAATCCCGAAAATCTCTTGTAAACGTGAGAGGAATTTCAAAGGATGAGGATTTGCTGAATAATTCTTATTTGCAGCAGGAAGATACGGAAGGTCTTGTCTTTCTTGAAACAGAGACGCAATTTTATATCCTGACCTATGAGGAAGAACTGGAAAATCTGCAGGAACTGCAGGTGACTTTTGCAGATGGTTCGACAGTGCAGGGAGAGATATGCAGGGGAGATGCAGATTCCGGATTTGCAGTTGCAACTGTGAGAAAAAATCTTCTCAATGACAGTACAAGAGAAGGTATCGTGGTATCTGATCTGACAGACACAAAGAAACTGGGACAGAGCGATATAGTAATTGCTATCGGAAGTCCTGCCGGTGACAGTGATGCGGTGGTTTATGGAATGATCACTTCTGTTTCTGAAAAACTATCGGTAGCGGATACGGAGTATAATGTGTTGGCTACAGATGTGCAGGGGAATGAAGATGGAAGTGGTGTGCTGCTTGATTCTGACGGAAATGTGGCAGGTATGATACTGAAGAAGAATGAAAATGACGGAGATAATATTCATGCAGTTTCCATTTCGCAGATTCTTCCGTTGGTAGAACATCTGGCTAACAAAGAAACAATCAGATATACAGGTATTTATGGAACAGAGATAACTCAGGCACAATGTAGAAAACTGGGAATTGATCAGGGACTTTACGTGGAGCGTACACAAGAAGAATCTCCTGCGATGAAGGCAGGGATACAGTGTGGAGATATTATAAGTAAGATTGATGGAACTCCCACAGAGAGTATGCAGTCTTACTATACATATCTTCAGACAAAAAAGCAGGGAGAAAATCTTACCATAACGGTTCTTCGCAAAAATTCCGATGGTGAGTATGCGGAGAAAGATTATAAGGTAACAGTTGGAGAGAGATAGTGACAGGCGGAGAATCCTACAAGCGGGATTCTTTCTTGTGGAATTGTTATAATACTAAAAATAAAGGATAGAGAGGCAGGCTTTATGCGTTTTTTAAATGAGTTACATGAGGGAGACAGAATTAATGGGATTTATCTGTGCAAGCAGAAACAGTCTGCGGTAACGAAGAATGGAAAACCCTATGAGAATATTATCCTCCAGGATAAAACCGGAATCATGGATGGCAAGATCTGGGATCCGAATTCTCTTGGAATTGATGATTTTGATGCACTGGATTATATAGATGTTGTGGGAGATGTGACCAGCTTTGCAGGGGCTATGCAGCTGAATATCAAGCGTGTGCGCAAGGCTGCTGAAGATGAGTATGATCCTGCAGATTATCTTCCTGTAAGTGAGAACAGCACAGATGATATGTACAGCCAGCTGAGAGCATTTATTGACAGTGTGGAGAATCATTATCTGTCTACACTTCTGAAGAAATTATTTGTGGAAGATGAAGCTTTTGTGAATGCGTTTGAAGGACATTCTGCTGCGAAGACAGTACATCACGGATTTATCGGCGGTCTGATGGAGCATACTCTGGGAGTGACCAGACTCTGCGATTATATGTCAAAGGCATACCCGGTCATCAACAGGGATTTACTGATCACAGCATCACTTCTTCATGATATCGGAAAGACAAAAGAATTATCTGCATTTCCGTTAAATGATTATACAGATGAAGGCCAGCTTCTGGGACATATTTATATGGGAGCGCAGATGATCAATGATCTTGCACGCCAGATACCGGAGTTTCCGGAGGTGCTTAAGAATGAACTGATCCATTGTATCCTGTCCCACCATGGAGAACTGGAATATGGTTCCCCGAAAAAACCTGCATTGGTGGAGGCCGTAGCCCTCAATCTTGCAGATAATACAGATGCAAGAATGGAAACCATCACAGAGATTTTTGCAGCAAACAAGAGCAAAAAAGAATGGCTTGGATATAATAAATTGTTTGAATCCAACTTAAGAAGAACAGATGAGGTGTAATCTTTATGGAATTTCGTAAGAACGATCTTGTTACGTTAGAGATAGAAGATTGCGGAATTGACGGTGAAGGTATCGGAAAAGCCGATGGCTTCACCGTTTTTGTCAAGGACGCAGTGATCGGTGATACAGTAACAGCCAAAATTATCAAGGCAAAGAAAAATTATGGTTATGGCCGTCTTATGGAGGTGCTGAAGCCATCTCCGTACAGAGTTGAGCCCAAGTGCGAATTTGCCCGTCAGTGTGGCGGATGCCAGCTTCAGGCACTTTCCTATGACCAACAGCTTGTATTTAAGACAAATAAGGTGAAGGGACATCTGGAACGTATCGGTGGCTTTACAGATATCCCCATGGAGCCGATCATTGGCATGGATGAACTTTTTCATTACAGAAATAAGGCACAGTTTCCTGTAGGCAGAAATAAAGAGGGAAAAATCGTTACAGGTTTCTATGCGGGAAGAACCCACAATATTATCGAAAACCGTGACTGTGCACTTGGTGTAGCTGAGAATAAAGAAGTTCTGGACCGTGTAATCGCACATATGGAGAAATACAGGATTGAACCATATAATGAAGCAACAGGCAAAGGGCTGGTGCGCCATGTCCTGATCCGTTACGGATACTTCACAAAAGAAGTGATGGTCTGTCTGATTCTGAACGGAAACAAGCTCCCGAAAGAGGAGCAGCTTGTAAAATCTCTGTGTGAGATTCCGGGAATGACAAGCATTACCATCAATGTAAATAAGAAACACAGTAATGTAATCCTTGGCGAAGAGATCTGTCTGCTCTGGGGCCAGGAATATATCACAGACAGGATCGGAGATATTTCCTATCAGATTTCTCCTCTGTCTTTCTATCAGGTAAATCCTATGCAGACCCAGAAGCTTTATGCAAAGGCACTGGAATACGCAGATCTTCATGGGGAAGAGACAGTATGGGATCTCTACTGTGGAATCGGAACCATTTCCCTGTTCCTGGCACAGAAAGCAAAATTTGTCCGCGGTGTGGAAATTGTTCCTGCAGCTATAGAGAATGCGAAAGAAAATGCGAAACTTAATGGTTTGGAGAATACAGAGTTCTTTGTGGGTAAGGCAGAAGAAGTTCTGCCGAGAGAGTATAAGAAAAATGGCGTTTATGCAGATGTCATCGTTGTAGACCCGCCAAGAAAAGGCTGTGATGAAACCCTGCTGGAGACCATGATCGAGATGAACCCGGAGAGGATTGTGTATGTAAGTTGCGATAGTGCGACGTTGGCAAGGGATCTGAAGTATCTGTGTGAGAGGGGATATGAGCTTAGAAAAGTATGCCCGGTTGATCAATTTGGGATGACTGTTCATGTGGAGACGGTTGTTTTGCTTTCCAAGGGTGAGGTCGACTCGAAAAAGATTCGGGTTGAGTTCTCTTTAGAAGATATGGATATGTCCGAATTTCAAGATGGGGCAACCTACACGCAGATCAAGGACTATGTACTGGAACATAGCGGATTAAAGGTATCAAACCTGTATATCTCACAGATTAAGCGGAAATGTGGGATTGAGGTTGGTAAGAACTACAATCTGCCGAAGTCCGAAGATTCCAGACAGCCTCTGTGTCCACCGGAAAAAGAGAAAGCAATCCGAGAAGCATTCAAATATTTTGGGATGATCTAACATCTCGCAAAATGGAGGTTTCTTATGGATAGATTGATTTCTTGTGAGTTTAACATGGATACCGCTTGTGTGGAACTGAAATTCTTAGATGGCAGCATGATTGCCATTGATACCATCGCCGTGGAGAATGAGGTTGCTGACAATATGTATCAACGGTCAGAACTGGATTATCTAATCTACAATGATCCGGTTGGATATGCAGACTTGATCTTGAACGGTGATCCCGAAATTTATCTAAAAACTGTAACTGAATGTAAACCCTTAGATTAAAACTCAGCCCTCTGCCTTTTCCTTGGCAGAGGGCCGTTTTTTGCTTAACAGTTATTGAGCATCCCTTAATTGCTCTACAACACTGCATTTCGCTGCATTGTCATACATCATGCAAGGAATCAGCCACCCCAGCAGAAGAAATACCGGAATTGTCAGCAGGACAGGCAGAATGGTGAATCGATACTCAAAGAACCAGAACATACTGCCCAGCATTTTTCCTGCAAGAGGTCCCACCGCCAGCGACAGAATAAAGGCCGCCGATACGGAGGACATTGCGTAAAACAATCCCTCGTAGATCAGCATGGTTTTGAGCTGCCGGTTCGTCATTCCTACAGCCTGAAGCACAGCAAATTCACGGCGGCGGGAAAGAATACTGGTCATCATGGCGTTGAAGAAATTTAAGAGTCCCACCAGCCCAATGATAGCACAGAGGATACCACCTATCAGAAGGAACATCTGCCGGAACTGAGCAAATTCAGAGCGAGCCGTGGCCTTGCTTTCATACATCAAGGGCGAAAACTCACCGGCAGTGAGCTTCGATAGATATTGCTCTGCTTCGGCCTCGTCCGCTTCGTCCGCTGTGTCGAACAGGTAGAGCAGCGGAATGGCCGCACCACCGCTGTCCCGCTGTGCGGTATCCACAGACAAAACTGTCTCATATCCAATACCACCATAACGATAACTCATGGAATACGGAAGCTCTACCAAGGCGCAGACCGTGTACGCTACATCTCTGGCTCCATACAGTTTTTCCTGAAGGTACTCCTCCGGTGTATCTTCGGTGCAGAGTTCCCCGGTGCGGCTGTCGATATATTTCACATCGTCCGCATAGGTAGCGGTGATCGTGTCTCCCACCTTGGGGTAGTATTCAAGATTGGGCAGATTACCGTAGTCATCTAAGGAAACCGCAATGGCAATGGCGTTATTGTCCGGCTCCAACATGGGAGAAATATCTCCGTCGAACACTTGCAGCTTGTCAAACAGACTGTTATCCAGAGCCTCAATTCTGGTCTTTCCCATCACCATATTGCCCCGATGCTCCAGACGGCTCATATGGCTGTCCAACCGCTCGGCGCTTTCGAACCATGCATAGTCCTGCCGCAGAGCATCCTCCGTCATCCACAGATATGCGGGTTTTCGCACAGCATATCCCGTGCCGGAAAGACTGGCCTTTGTGTTTGCTGAGATCTCTCCGATCTGTTCTGGCGTGATGAATTCATCTGCTGAGTTGTAACGGAAATAGTCGGGCGTGCTGACGATAAAATCGGCGCAGGTCTTGGCGGATACATACTTCTCCATGCTGAAGCCGCCCACAAAGGTACACAGTGCATTGAACAGTGTCACCGACAGTGCCAGAGACACCACCACCAGTACCGTCTTTTTCTTGTTTCGTCCCAAATTGGCAAAGGCCATCTGATGGAGCTTCGCTCCCCGGGTGCTGCGCTGTTTTTTCTTGGTCTGCATTGCATCCGTATATTTGGTAGCCTCCACCGGAGAGACCTTAGCTGCCATTTTTCCGGGCTTGGAACAGGACAAAAGCACCGTCAACAAGGCGAACAGCATAGAACCAAGGAAGATCACAGGCGATGTGCTGATGGTGGTGATGCCTGCATCCAACTGGGTGGAGCGCAAGACAACAGGCACCAGAACAGCGCCGATGCCGTAGCCCAGCAGCAGCCCTGCCGGAATGCCGATCAGACAAAGCAGAAGTGCCTGCTGGCGAATGATACGTTTGAGCTGCCGGGGCGTTGTGCCAATGGTTTTCAGAAGTCCGTAAAACCGGATATCCCCTACAACAGAGATCTGAAAAATGTTATAGATGATAAGATACCCCGTGAAAATCACCAGCAGCAAAAAAGCTGCTATGGCGATCACAAGTTCCGGATCAAGCTTCGACTCCAGCTGGGATGAGGTATATCCCCAGTTGACGCCGATCCGGACGCTGTTGGGATCGGTATAGCTGTCCCATGTGTAGCCAAGATCGGTATCCACCTGCTCCATCTGCCCTTGAATGTTTGTGCCGGAGGCCAGCATGACATTCAAATCGGTGCGGAAAGGCTGTAAACCTGTTTTCACTGCCTGCGCTTCGATGTCATCTGCGTAATCACGGCTGATGTTGATGTAATGAACAGGCATTAGTTCATCATAGTCCCAATAGCCCACCAGCGTAAAGGTATCTGTTACAGTAAAGGCGGTTTGATCCTTGTCCGTAATGGAATAGGAAACCGTGACCTCGGCGCCCAGCTCCGGCGTTACGCCAAGCAGCTGCAACGCTGCCGTATCCATGGCTACCTCTTTGCCGCTTTCGGGCATCCGTCCGGTAGTAGGGGTGGCATAGCTCCATTTAGTGCAGTTGGCATCCATGTAGCTGATCTCTGCCGGTATTTTGGCAAAGACCCCCTCCGCAGTGATACCGATTACCTTCCGTACCCCCGCAGCCTTCACCTTTGGGTGGGCAGCGATGCGTTCCGCCTGCTCGGGGGAAACATCCTTAAAGGTGCCATGCGCATAGCCGCCTACCTGCCGAAACTGGTAGGTTTCATAGCTGGCGTTCAACGACAAGGCAATGGTGAACATGGACGTAAATAGCAGCGTTGTCAGCGCAATGGCAAAAATAGCGATCAGATTGCGGCGACGGTTCGCATAAAGAGATTTTAAGCTGAGCTTTCGAATACATTTTCTGTTTTTGACATTCATCGTAGCCACCTCCCGTTAGTTCTGGGAGACGATCCGACCATCTTCGATACGGATAATGCGGTCTGCCATCTGCGCAATTTCTTCGTTGTGAGTGATCATTACGATTGTCTGGGCGAACTTTTGACTGGTGACTTTCAAAAGGCTCAATACATCCTGGCTGGTTTTGGAATCCAGATTGCCGGTGGGTTCATCTGCCAGAATGATAGCGGGTGCTGCCGCCAGCGCACGGGCGATTGCCACACGCTGCTGCTGACCGCCGGAGAGCTGATTGGGCAGCGCATCCAGACGATCATCCAGCCCAAGTGTCTGTACAATCTGCTGTACGAAATCCTTATTGACCTTGCCACCGTCCAGCTCAATGGGTAGAACAATATTTTCATACACATTCAGCACCGGAACAAGATTATATGCTTGGAACACAAAGCCGATTTTCCTGCGGCGGAAGATGGTCAGCGCTTCCTCCTTCAGGGAGAAAATATCCTGTCCGTCCACCATGACCGTGCCACTTGTAGGGCGATCCAGCCCGCCCAGCATGTGCAGCAGCGTGGATTTGCCGGAGCCGGATGTGCCGACAATTGCAACAAATTCGCCCTTCTTTACACTTAAATCAACTCCATCCAACGCATGAACTGCATTATTGCCGGAGCCATAAATCTTTTTCAGGTCTTTTGCCTGTAAAACATCCATAAATGAGTACCTCCATGAAAAAATCTGTATGTATGAAAGGAAATGATCCTTTGATACATACAGATTATCGCATAGGAATCTTTCCACATTCTTTCCGGCGGAAAATGAAATCTAACAGTTTTGATAGAATTGTTGTTATTTCGGCAGAAATATGGAAAACGTACTTCCTTTTCCCGGAACGGAAGCAACCTTGATATAACCGCCCTCGCCGGATATGATCTGTCGGGCAAGGTATAAGCCGATGCCGACCCCTTCTTGTTTCTGCACACTATTTGAGCGGTAAAAGCGTGCAAATATCTTCGCTTGCTCACTTTCTGGGATGCCTGAACCGGTATCCGATATATCGATCCTTGCAAACATTTCATAGCTTACGGCAGAAATAGTAATGGTGCCATGCTCTGTATATTTGATGGCGTTGTCTACGATATTCGCCAGCGCTTCCGCTGTCCATTTAAAGTCGAATACAGCAAAAGCATCTGTATCCTGCATTTGCAAAGACAATCCTTTTTCGGAAGCCTTGGCAGTATATTGTTCTACCACACTTTCAAGCAGCGGCTGCAGCGCTGCCGGCTGGGGGGAGAGTGAAATGATCCCGTTTTCCAGTCTGGAAAGCTTTACGAGAGAATCAATCAGAAATCGCAGCTTTTCCGATTGTTTGTACAGCGCCTCCACATTTGTCTTCGCCGATGCAGGCATAGTTTCCTCCATCAGAAGCTCGCTGTATAACAGCAGGTTTGCAATCGGCGTTTTTGTCTGGTGGGAGATGTCCGCAATCAAGGTTTTGATTTTGTCTTTTTCCTGCGCTATATTTTGAGAAGATGCTTCTGCGGCGGAAAGATAGTGCGCAAACTTCGTTTCCAATGCAGACAGCTGGCTTTCATCAAAATTGGTTTCAGAAAAGGAGCCGGTCATGGCAGCGTCCAGCATCCTTTCGATTTCTTCCATCGTTTTTCTGGTCTTTCTCCGCTCCCATAACACAACAGCTGCCGCCGCCAGAAAACACAGCAGTATGATCACAATACCGGTTTTATTCATCTTTTGTCACCCAGCTATAACCGATTCCATAGACGGTTTTAATGTATTTCTGTGCACCAAGCTTATCCCTCAGACGCTTGATCGTAACAGACAAAGCATTTTCATCCACATATTCTGCGCCATCTGTCCAAATCCGGTCGACAAGGTCTCCACGGGTCATGGTTCGACCACGATTTTCAACAAGCAGACGCAGTAATTTTTGTTCTGTTTTACTCAATTCCACTTTTGAATCTCCCACATAAAAGGTCATAGCCTCAAAGTCAAAGTGAAATAGATCCATATGGAACGGCGCATTTTTATGGCTTGACGCTTGCTTTCGCAGTTGGGTATTCACCCTTGCCCGCAAAACCGAAAGAGAGAAGGGCTTGGTAATGTAATCATCAGCACCTCTCTCCAGTCCGTCTACGATGTCCAGATCGGTGTCATTGGCAGTCAGCAGAATAACAGGAATATAGGGTGTGTTTTCCTTGACCTCCCGGAGCAGCTCGAGCCCGCTGCCATCCGGCAGATTGATATCCAGCAGAATCAGGGATACACTCCCGCAAAGCAATTGTTCTCTTGCCGCTTTTAGATCATGGCAGGATATAATCTGACGGTCATCTGCTTTCAGCGCTTTGCATAAGCCTTGATTCAAACCGATATCATCTTCAATAATCAATAATTGTTCCATGTATCTCACTCCTTCGTTATTCAAATGCCACCATCGTTTCCTTGGGCAATTTTTCGTTCTCACAGTTCAGAAGATAGGCTACGGCCTTGTTCGCAAAGCGGTTGGTTTTTATCGTATCCCAATCGGCAAGGCGAATGATCTCTGCCGTACCATTCTCAAAATCAAATGAAATCTCGCCCCATTCGCCGTCGCAGTCTGCCTGATATTCGTAGATTGCGGCGGCGATTTTCTTTTTTCGCTTGATCTTGGATTTCTGTTTTAGCCGGACTGCATGGATTGCGCCCTCGGCAACCAACAATTCCGTCAACTTGTCCACTGCTTTTCGGTAGGCTCGTTCTGCACCGCTGGCTGTACTGCCCTCAAACATAACCGCCAGTTCTTCAAAGGTGGGGCGGTTCTTCCATGAGCCAACTCGCCCACAGGTCATGCAAATTGCTAACCGTTTTTCGAGCAAGGTCTGTTCCCGGTAATTCAGTTTCTCAAATGCCCGCTGCACCTTTTCTGCCTGTATGCCGTTCCAGAGGATATCGGTATAGTTCCAGCTATCGTCAAGGGCTACATCCTCGCCTGTTTCTTCGCCGTCCTCGTCTGTGACATAGAAAGGCTGCTGATTGCGGATTCCACGGACAACTTTCAGATATTCTTCCGCAAGGGCAAGATCGCAGTTGTATTTCTTGGAAAATTCGTTAACCGCATCCTTGGTATTGTGGTACAGCCAAGCCATTGACCGCACCATTTTGTAATTGGTCAGAGAGGACACCGACCATTTTTCTTCGCCCATGCGAAAACGGAGCATAGCATCCCGGATGAACGGATAGATGTATGTAGCATACTCTGCGCCCTTGGCAAGGTCATAGTCCATCAGTTTTTGGAGCATTTGTTCCCGGCAGGAGAGCTTTATATCTATAAATCGGTCTGTGTCGTACAAATCGCCGCCATCCACACCGAGAAAGTCTTTGATGCGCTTGTTAAGCTGCGGCTCGT
>PPYF01269223.1_pt1 | contig 10677 bp, 5 predicted proteins | sample 1559871 | NCBI WGS metagenome assembly PPYF01 (sample SAMN08240021, study PRJNA423297) | Human gut metagenome, whole genome shotgun sequencing project.
ATGACGCCATTTGTATAAAGTCGGGTAAAGATGCAGACGGCCGTCGACGCGGAGAACCTTGCGAGAATGTGATAGTGAAAGACAACACCGTGTTGCACGGACACGGCGGCTTTGTTGTGGGCAGTGAAATGTCCGGCGGCGTCAGGAATGTGTATGTGGCAGACTGTACATTCATCGGCACCGATGTAGGATTGCGTTTCAAGAGTACGCGCGGTCGTGGCGGTGTGGTGGAAAACATCTACGTGGATAATATCAATATGATAAACATTCCGGGTGATGCGTTGATTGCCGACCTCTATTATGCTGTGAAAGAAGCACCCAGTGCTCCTGTACCTGCTGTAACCGAAGAGACTCCGGCATTCAAAAATATCCATATCTCCAATGTTTCCTGCAAAGGTGCCGGGCGTGCCATGTTCCTGAACGGGCTGCCCGAAATGCCTATCGAGAACTTCTCTGTTAAGAATATGAAAGTAACCAATGCGCAGAAAGGCGCTTTCATAAACAAGGTTACCGGAATTACTCTGGAAAATATCGAAATAGAAACGGCTGATGATGCGTATCTGCAAGTGGAGAATGCCACGGATATAGTTATTGTATTTTCAGGAGGTGCTCTATTCGCTTTTTTCCCCTTCTATATACAGTTTGGTATTTATCTATAACTCTTTACGGTTATCATACTTATGGAAAGGTCCGTTTCCCACGGGAGAAACAACCGTTTCCCCTAAAGGAAACAAGAATTTCCCTTAAGGGGAACTGGAGTTTCCTTTAAGGGGAACGAGCGTTTCGCTAGTGGAAACGTCCGTTTCGCCTCATGGGAACGGAAGTAACCGCCGGTGTGACGGACCGGCAGGACGTTGTGCCAAAGAATACGGCCGATATCCTTGTCGGATAAAAGCAAAGCGACGAAAAATCTCTTCCTTGCAGATACCGGGAAGAGATTCTTCATCGCTTTACTTCTCTGAATGCTACAGAGTGGGAGTTCTATCGGTTTCTTATAACAGTTTTAGTGTTTTCTTTTGCAGGTCTTTTTCTTGAGAGCTTCCACCTACCAATACATCGAAGGTATTTTGCATGGTACGCATCGTGTTGGTGGTGTTGTCCCACCATTCCAGTTGTTTGGGAGTCAGTTCGAGTTCCACTTTCACGGTCTTTCCTGCCGGGATGCGTACGCGTTTGAAGGCGCGCAGCGTCTTGATAGGACCGTCTGTCTCTCCGTTCTTCTTGAGATATACCTGTACTACTTCCTCGCCGTCGCGGCTGCCGGTATTGGTGACGGGTACGGTGATTTTTGCCGTTTCGCCTACCTTGACAGATGAATCCAGTTTCATTTTACCGTATTTGAATGTGGTGTAACTCAAACCGTATCCGAACGGGAAAAGCGGTTTGCCTTTGAAGAAGCGGTAGGTATGTCCTGCCATGTTGTAGTCTTCGAAGTCGGGCAGTTGCGACAGGTTGCGGTAGAACGTAACCGGCAGGCGTCCGGCCGGGTTGTAGTCGCCGAACAGGACTTCGGCAACGGCCTTACCGCCCGACTGTCCCGGATACCATGCCTGCAGAATGGCTTGGCAGTGTTCCGTCTCGGCTTCCATGGCAATGGGGGAACCCGAACAGTTTACGAAGATAACCTTCTTGCCTGCATCGTGAAGCGCTTTAATCATTTCCCGTTGAACGGCAGGCAGTTCGATGTCCGTGCGGTCGCCTCTCTTGAAGCCGGGCAGGTCAACGCCCATCTCTTCTCCTTCCAGTTGAGGGGATATGCCGCCTGCAAAAATCACGATATCGGCATCTTTCACTTTGGCTACCGAGCGTTGTATGTCGCACTCTTCCTTGAAGCCGATGTCGAAGTTGAGCTGGGCATCGCTGGCAAAGTATTGGAAGCGGATTTCAATGTCATACGATTTGCCGGCCTCTACACGCATGCCGTGTGCTTGCGGACGGCTGCCGTGTTTGTTGGTGAAGTTCTTCACCTCTTTGCCGTCGACGAGCAGCTTTACGGAACCGTAGCAGTAGAAGTCGAACACAACATCGCCGCTTTCCCGGGGAGTGAATACGCTTTGGTAAACGGCAGAGAAATCGGTGAGGTTTACGCCCGGTGCAAAAACAGTGGCTCCGGAAGTACAGAGATGGAATGGAGTGCTTAGCTGTGCCGTGGCTGCGGGTTCGCCCTTGAACTCCGTATTGTTCCAGTAACGGGCGCTGAAGCCGGGGCCGTTTTCGGATTTACACTGGCTGAATACGCTGCGTATCAATTTCCTTTCCACCCATGAACAGCCTTGTTCGTAAATCAGTTTGTCGTCTTTGCCCATGGCCGATCGGATACCGTCCAGAATGGTGATGGTACGTTTGGGAGTACCGTTGTAGTTTCCCCACTGCATCACGGAGTCGTTGGCGTTGGGACCCATTACGGCGATGACTTTCCCGCCGCGTTCGAGGGGAAGAATGCCGTTTTTGTTTTGTAACAGTGTCATGGACTTGCGTGCCATGTCCAGCGACAGTGAGTCGTGCTTGTCGGAGCCGACTACGGAATAGGGTGTCTGTGCCCAGTCCACCCGGCTGAGTTCGTCCATCTCGCCCAATTCGAAGCGTGCCTGTAACAGACGTTTTACGGAGCGGTCGATGTCTTTTTCATTGATGAGTCCTCTTTTTACTCCTTCTATCAGCGAACGGTAATTGGAACCGCATTCCAGATCTGTTCCACTCAGTACGGCGGCAGAAGAGGCGGAAGCGGCATCAGGGTGGGTTTTGTGTCCTTTGGCGTTGTGGAAGTCGCTGATGGCGCTGCAATCGGATACGACAATACCGTCGTATCCCCACTCTTCGCGGAGAATATGCGTCAGCAGGCGGTTGCTGCCGCAGCAAGGTTCACCCTCGAAGCGGTTGTAGGCACACATCACTTCTTTTACCTTACTTTCTTTTACCAGTGCTTCAAAGGGCGGCAGGTAGGTTTCGTACAAATCGCGCGGGCTGATGTTCTCCGCATTGAAGCTGTGGCGGTTCCATTCGGGACCGGAGTGCACGGCGAAGTGCTTGGCGCAAGCGTGTACCTTATCGTATTTCCGGTTTTCGTCCAGGCATTGCAGGCCTTTTACAACATTTACGCCCATAACGCTTGCCAGATAAGGGTCTTCACCGTATGTTTCTATACCCCGTCCCCAGCGAGGGTCGCGGTAGATGTTCACCGTGGGTGTCCAGATGGTCAGCCCTTGATAACGTTTGTAGCTGCCCTCTTTCGAGTAGACGGCATTCTTGGCGCGTGCTTCGTCGGATACGGCAACGAAAGCTGTATGTAAAGCTTCGGGAGAGAAAGAAGCTGCCATGCCGATGGGTTGCGGAAAAACGGTTGCCAAACCGCTGCGTGCTACTCCGTGCAATGCTTCGTTCCACCAGTTGTAGGGTTTGATACCCAACCGTTCCACGGGTTTTGAGTTGTCCATCATCAAGGATACTTTCTCTTCCAGTGTGAGTTGTTTCACTAAATCTTCCGCACGCTCTGCCGGTCTGTAGCTGTTGTCCTTATAGACGGACTGTGCAAGGCTGCTACCCGAAACAATGAGGCAGGCAAGCAGATAGGTTATTCTGTTTCTCATGATTATATGAATATAGTTGTTTTTTCTGTATGCTTTGATAACGTTTTGATATCAACATTTATTTTCTTGTGATACGGAACCAGTCTACATCCGTCCAGCCGCCGTTGGTGCGGATAGCGGGGCGGGTACAAAATGTTCCTACTTTGGCTCCTATCCATTTGCCTTCACGGGCTTGGAAGGTTTCGCCGAGCAGACGGAACTTCTTACCGTCGAGGCTGTAACTGAAGTTGCAGCGTACCAACAGGTCGTCCGTGCCTTTCACTTTACTGCCGTCGGCGCTGAACTTCACTCGCAGGTAGAGGGTAGAGTCTTTTACGGCAACGCTGTCATTTGTTTTTTCGGTGCCGCCTCTGTCTGCTTTCCGGCAGGCGATTTGCGAAAGTACGGTTCCCTGTTCCGTATTCTCCAGTATGAGTCCGGCATAATCCATGCCCATGACTACCAATCCGGTACGCTCGCCTTTGTACTTCGGGTTGGGGCGGAAGGTCAGTTTCATGGTTGCGGTGAAGTTGTCCGACGGGGTTTTCTGCAACAATAGGTTGGGCACATCCCACAAGCTCTTGTAATTATCCGGAACGGGATAGGAGTAAAGACGCACCATACTCCGGTCGCCGGCGTAATATGCCCATTTATCATTGATGTTGGCGTGCCACTGCCATTGCGGAGACAGGGTGTAGCCGTCGAACTCATCGCTTTCTTGCGGAGTACATACGGGGTATGTCTTACCTACATCGGGCTTGCGGTAGGTCAGTACGGGTTCGCCGCATCCGTCTCCGTCTTTGTCTGTTCCGATTACAGGCCAGTCGTCAATCCACTTCATGGGTTGCAGATGTACTACACGTCCGTAGGCACCTACATCCTGAAAGTGCATGAACCAGTCTTCACCAGTAGGCGTGTCCACCCAGCCACCCTGATGAGGCCCGTTGACGGGTGAGTTACCTTGTGCCAGTACGGTACGGTTTTCGTAAGGACCATAGATGTTACGGGAGCGAAGCACCACCTGCCAGCCGGTAGCCACGCCGCCGGCAGGGAGGAAAACGTAGTAATAACCGTTGCGCTTGTACAGTTTCGGCCCTTCGCACGTGCCGTGATGTTCGTGTCCGTCGAAGATGATGCGGGAAGGACCGATGACTTGGGTAGCGTCAGCGCTCAACTCGCAGATGGCGATGACGCTTTTCAGCCCGGCGCGGCTGCCGGCGTATGCGTGTGCCAGGTAGACTTTGCCGTCCTCATCCCAAATGGGGCAGGTATCGATAATGCCCTTAATCTCTTTTACAAGTACGGGCTTGCTCCACGGACCTTCTGCCCGGGACGACTTTACCATGAATATGCCTTGGTCCGGGTCTCCCCAGAAAATATAGAATTCGCCGTTATGATGGCGGATACTGGGAGCCCACACACGGTTGCCGTGTTCCGGACGTTCGGGAGTGGTGACCGGAGGAAGGGCGGCGGGTACGGCGGCGCTGATAATAGACCAGTTCACCAAGTCTTTGGAATGGAGAATCTGTAGTCCGGGCAGACAGCCGAAACTGGACGAAGTCAGGTAGAAATCGTCACCCACGCGGCAGACATCAGGGTCGGAGTAGTCTGCATAGAGAACAGGGTTCTTGTAGGTGCCGTTTCCTTGGTCGGCTACCCATACTTCGGAAACATAGTTTGATTGTTGGGCCTGGGTACCGGCCGTCAGTACACCGGCAAGGCAGGCGATAATCCATTGTTTTTTCATCTTTGAGTAATCGTTTTTTATGGTATTCCGTTTAACGATTGCAATAGTACGCGCTTTCCGGTTTTTAAACGGGTAATATCCGGTCGAAAGAGTGTGTTTTTTATTCGGAATGTTTTTTCATTTTCTCTCTTTATATTCCGAAGGTGTGACCCCCATAACCTTTTTAAAGCATTTGCTGAAGTACTTCGGATCGCTGAATCCGGTCATATAAGCAATTTGCGAGAAGTTATACTCTCCGCTGTCTATCAGTTGTACGGCGCGTTTGATGCGGATTTCGCGTATGAAATCCACGGGAGTAAGCCCGATAATCGATTTCAACTTCCGATAAAAGATAGTACGGCTCATCATCAGATGCTCGGCAAATGCGTCGATAGTCAGCTCCGAGTTGTCCATTTGCTGTTCCATAAACCCCATAACCTTTTGCATGAATTGTTTGTCAAAAGGAGTTATCTGAGGTTGTGAAGGGGTGAGGTTGCCGGAGATAATGGCGTTCTTGCTTTCAGTGAGTTGCGTCATGTACATTTCCTGCAACGATTTGCGTTGGTGGAGGAGCGTGACGATACGGGTTTTCAAGTAAGTGGCGCTGAAAGGCTTGGTTATATAGTCATCTATTCCCTGCTCCAGTCCTGCTATGCGATCGTCCAAAGATGCCTTTGCCGATAGTATGATGATGGGTATGTGGCAAATGGAATTGTTTTCTTTGATGTGCTTCACCATTTCCAATCCATCCATGACGGGCATCATGACATCGCTGATGATTAAGTCCGGGAGATTGTCTATGGCAGATTGCAATCCTTCTTCTCCGTTGGAAGCTGTGACAACGGTGTAGTCTCCCGACAGGCTGTTCCTTAGGAAAGTCCGCAGTTCTTTGTTGTCCTCTACCACCAGAATGGAGTGGCAGTCGGTGTTATTATTGTCATAAGTCTCTTTTGTATCTGTTCCTTTTGTATCTTCATCGGTGGCAGTCGGAGAGGATGACTGAGTATCGTTCAATATGAATTCCGCTTGTGTATCTTTCTCGAAAGCTTGCTTTTGCAGAGGCAGGGTTACGGTAAAACGACTGCCCATACCGGGCTGGCTGTCTACTTTGATGCTACCGTGGTGAATCTCTACCATCTCTTTTACCAGTGATAGTCCGATACCCGATGAGGGCTGGAGAATATTCTCCTTTACCAGTGTTTCAAAACGCTGGAAAAGGGTACGCAACTTTTCCGTTGCGATTCCGATTCCTTCGTCCGCCACTTCGATGTCTATCGTGTCTTTATGTGGCGTAACTTTGACTGTGATAGCTTTGCCGTTGGGAGTATATTTGAATGCGTTGGAAAGCAGGTTAAAGAATATCTTTTCGAATTTGTCCCGGTCTATCCAACCGAAAACGGATTCGGTCGCAGATTGCATCCGGTAATCAATCTCCTTTTCTTTGGCTATCAGCCGGAAACTGTCCATCACTTTCTGCAAGAGCGGAATAAGGTCTGTGTTTTCCACTAACAGCTTCATCTTCTGATTTTGTATTTTGCGGAAATCCAGTATCTGGTTCATTAGTCGGAGCATCCGTTCTGTGTTCCTGCGCACAAGGGTCAGGTGCTCGCGGGCAGTGGGAGACAGGGGCTCATTCTCCAGGACTTCTGTAACCGGACTGCCTATCAGGGTCAACGGAGTACGCAGTTCGTGGGAAATATCGGTGAAGAAACGTAGCTTGACATTTGCGAGTTGCTGTTCCATGTCTACTTGGTGGCGCAGACGGTAAATATAGAACAGAACATATACAATGGTGGCGGTGAACAGGACAAACAGAATGAAATAGAGTAGCCATGCCCAATAGGTTTCCCAAAATGTCGGGAGTACATGGATGGATAGCGTACGTATGTTGTCGGTCCATACTCCGTCGCTGTTGGTCGATTTGATTTGTAATTGGTATTGTCCTGCAGGCAGATTGATATAGCTGGCGGAACGGTTGTTGTCGACTTCATTCCATTCGTCTTCCAATCCTTGTAGGCGATAGGCATAAAGTATATTGTCGGGGTTTACGTAATCGAGTGCGGCAAATTGGAAAGTAACGTTCCGCTGGGATGCTTTCAGTTCCAGTTCTTTCAGATTGTCGATTGGATGGTCTGCCGGATGCCCTTGTATTTTAAATCCGGTAAATACGATAGGGGGTACATAGGTGCTTTTTCGCATCTTATCGGGAGAAATTTCTAGAAAACCTTTGTCTGTACCCAATACGATTTGTTTGCGGGCGTTAATGACAGGGAGAGCTTCTGAGAAGTTGAACTGTTGCTGGTAGGTGGAGCCAAGCGTGTAGTTTTCAAAAGTCTCGTTGTCGGGATTAAATCTGGATAGGGCTATTTCGGAAACTATCCAAAGGTGATTGTGGGTGTCTTCCGTCATTGAGAGGGTCAGGTCGGAGGCCAATCCGTTGCTTTGGTCGTAGTTCTTGAAGCGTATTTGTTCGCTGAGCAATTGACCGGAGATAATTTTACTGATACCGCCGGTGAAACTTATAACGTATGTTGTCTTTCGTCTGTCTGTATAGATGTGCGTAATGTCGTTGGTGGCAAGACTGTTTTTATCGCCCGGCTGATGGCAGTTTCTGTAGAACTTTACCTCTTCGGGCAATTCAAACTTATTGGAGAAAGTGAGCAGTCCGTTCGTGGTACCTACCATAAGTACGCCGCCGGGAGCTTCGGTGATGTTACGCACTTTCATCCCATAATCCGTGGGATAGTTTTTCAGTTCATTGTTGCTATGGATGAATATGGGTGTTTGGTCATTTCGCCGGGTCAGCAGGTTTAGTCCGCCACCATAACAACCTATCCAGATGCGGTTGTGGCTATCCTGAAAAATGGAATATATGCTGTTGTCACTTATACTGTAAGGATTGTTCGGTTGGTGCTTGAAGCAAGTGACGGAATATCGATTTATTCCTTTGGGAGTCAGTTGGAATAATCCGGCGCCTTTCGTACCCAGCCAGATGTTCTTTTCTTTGTCTTCCATGATGGCGTATACGCCGTTGTAGAATAGTTGTTTCTCTTTGACAATATTTCCCTGCGGCGAGAGGTAGCCTTCCAAACTTCCGTCGGGGGCATATATCTGGATGTAACTTGCTTTGGATGCGCTCCATAAGCGATTGTTGCTATCTCGCAGGAAGGCACGTGTTTCTGCTTCGTAATCGGTTTGGTTGAATTGGAAACTTTGAGGGAAAAAACTTATCCGGTCTATTCCGCGTGCAGTGGCAAGCCAACAGTTTCCTTGTGTGTCGAGAGTGTAAAAGCGTACCAACGGACTGAATATGGATTTAGGATTGTCAGTGTCGGTAAGCAGCGGTTTGAGTTTTTTTTCTTTCCGGTCGTAATAAGAAAGGTTACCGTTGGTGGGTAATACCCATAGGTTACCGGTTTTGTCTTCGAATATCAGTTTACGGCTGTTGCGCCCGTGCCTGATAACTTCATTTTGGGGAGTAAACAGGTGCTCTTTTTCATCACTGCCAGGTAAGATACGGATGATGCCGGAGCTTTGGGAGAATACCCAAATATTTTGTTGCTTGTCTTGATAGACCTGCTCCACATAATTGGAAGGTTGGGTGGATGTACGAATATCGATTTGGCGGAATGTATTGTCGGGAGTGGAATACAGTATCAGACCATTGTCCGTACCTAATGCCAGCGTTTCTGTTCCTATTGCAGTAACATTGGTTATTCTGTTGTGAGAACAGGGGATATTGATAAACTTCAGCTTTTGGGTTTGGAAATTGTATTGAGCCAGTTTACCCTTGTCGGCAATCAGATATATATTCTCCTTTATTTGTGTGATATATTGAAATGGAAAGTCGGTGTCTACCCTTTTATTTCCGACAATGGTGACGCCTTTGTTGGTCAATATCCATTCGTCTTCATCGGAATCCTGATAAACGGTATAGATACGGTCTCCTTTCAGATTCTTGGTGAATGTGGAGTACAGTGTGATACCTTCTCCGTGTTTGCATAGTTGTTCATCGGTTCTATATGTGTATCCGTTTTTGCAGATAATCCACGCTATGCCTTTCTTCAATGACAATATGCGTGAGACATAGTTAGAGTGCTTGGTTGTAATTTCAAGAGGTTGCAATACATCGATGAATTTTTCCGTTTCCACATCGAACAGACAGGCTTGTCCGTCGTAGGTAGGGCACCAGATATCTCCGTATTTGCTTTCGGAGATTGTTCCCATACGGTTACTGCCGAAAGCGTAACGGTCTTCCTGAGAAGTCTTGTAGGTTTTGAATGTGTATCCGTCATATTTGCTCAGTCCGTTCCAAGTGCTGAACCAGATGAAGCCTTTTTGGTCTTGAAGCATTCCCATTACATTTCCTTGGGCGAGACCGTTATTGACAGAAAAGTGCTTGACCTGACAAACCGGTTGGGCAATGATGAATACGGTTATTGATAGCAAAAGAATAAGAACATCGAGTCGTTTCATTGTATTTACTTTAAAGCTATAGCAAAAATAAGTAAATACCTTCAATTAGGAAATAAGGAGAGGTAATATGAACGGAAAATACACCATTTCGCCTGTTTTTTACTCCAATGAGGTAAATATAGGAGGTATGGGAAGCGAAATCTTACGTCATACTGTCATTCAGAGACGTGTAGCGGTAAGCTTATATAGGGGAGGGAGGCTTTTATTGCTACGAGTCTCTGAATGACGGGATATGTTTTTTTATCTTTTAATCAGCGGCTAAACCAAAATCTCTTATCAGCGGTATGTCGTTTTCGTCTACCCCCAACTTGATGAGCATCTCCTTGTCTTTATCGAACATCTCAAGAAAAGTCTCCCGGTTACCGCTTTCTGAGGTAGCTTTCCCGTACAGTTCGGCAGCCTTTTCCATATTTCCCAATAGCAATGCCGCGTGTCCGGCATTGAGGTAATCTGTGGAAAGCGGTTTCAAGGCAAGTATCTTGTTGTAATACCGCATGGCCTGTTCAAATTTTCCGCTGACAAACGAGCACCAGCCTATGGCACGCCATGCCTTGATACAGTCGTTCTCCATGAAATCCAGCTTAAAGAAACATTGCAAGGCTTCTTCGTAGCGTTCCTGCTCCGCCAGGCAACTGCCGATAAGGAATGGCAGGTTTCTGTTTTCCGGTTGCATGGCTTCCGCTTTTCTGTAATATTCCAATGCCGTTGCAAAGTCCCGCAATTGGCGGTGGCAGGTGGCGAGGTGGCGGATAGTCCATACATGGTCGGGTTTCAGCACATCGGCTTTCCTATAAGCCTCGATAGCTTCTTTGTAACGTTTCTCTTTTTGCAGGCAATAGCCGGTCTTTTGGAAGATTTCCGCATCGGCATGGTTCATATCCGTTATTTCTTTATAGATGCTTAAGGCTT
>PPYF01350145.1_pt1 | contig 10677 bp, 8 predicted proteins | sample 1559871 | NCBI WGS metagenome assembly PPYF01 (sample SAMN08240021, study PRJNA423297) | Human gut metagenome, whole genome shotgun sequencing project.
GGCAACGCAGATGCCGTGCCGCAGCCGCCGGAGCGGTGCTTAAGCCGTCAGGCGGGAATTGTGCGGTGTTGCCTTAAAGATTTTCCCCCGCCCTTCTACAAAAATCTGCCAAGAGCATTTTCAGCCCTTGGCAGCGACGTCTTTATTTCACCATCAATAAGTTTTCATCCGGATTTTATTTGGGTATGCCTCATTCAATCGTTTCAAAGCAAACCGTATATCCAAGCTCTTCTACCAAATCGTTGTCAATGATTTTTCTAATGATATTTTTTGCATTTTCAAATGCTTTATATCACTCCGTTCCAGATCAAGGCCGCACTTCCGGTTCAGGCAGCCGCGGCAGTAGCACAAAACTTCAATTTCTTTATTGGTCAGCACAACGCTTACCCCCCCCCATTTTATTTCGAGCAGTCGCTGTTTTTAATCCAGCCTGCCCATTTGTTCTTTCAAATCGGTCTTATTCTGCACAGCGGCCTCAATGGCAGCTGCCAGGGCCGCGGTAATGTCTGCCAGCGGCATGGCCGGGGTACCCGCAGCTTTGCCTTCCAGCTGGCTGGCTGCATACGGCACATGCACAAAGCCCGCCCGTATATGGGGATCGCTTTGCACGGTATGCAGCACGGTATACATGACCGCATTGCAGACGTAAGTACCTGCCGTGTAAGACAGCTGGCAGGGATAGCCCTTTGCCTGTACCCCGCGCACCATGGCCTTGACCGGCAGCTTGGCAAAATATGCCGGGGCGCCGTCCTGTACCAGCGGTTCGTCCACCGGCTGCGCGCCGTCATTATCCGGGATACGGGCATCCGCCAGGTTGATGGCTACCCGTTCTACACGCAAACCAGCAGCGCCGCCTGCCTGGCCCACATTCAGCACCAGATCCGGCTGGCAAAGTTCGATTTGGCGCACCACTTCTGCGGTGCCGCGGGTAAAGCTTGTCGGGATTTCCCGCTTGATGATCTGCGCCCCGGCAATTTCATCCGGCAGCATTTTAACAGCTTCGTAAGCCGGGTTGATGCTTTCCCCTCCGAACGGGTCAAAGCCTGTAACTAAGACTTTCATTTCACTTTCCCTTTCCTCATCTTTTCAAATTATACCACACGTTTTTTCATTTTTCACTCCTATTTACAAAAATATCCTACTTTATTCAAAAAAAATGACCACGCTCGCACTTAGCGTGGTCATTTCATTAACATATGTTACTTTATTTTTCCCTTAACTGCTCTTCCAGCCCGGTGCGCGGGGTAATATAGACCGTTGTATAATCGTTATACAGCACCATGCCAGGGCGGGCGCCGTTGGCTTTCCAGATGTTACGCACCTCGGTGGTATCCACCGGCACCTTGGCACCGCCATTCTGGCTGGAGTGCAGCACAGCCAGCTCTGCGGCCTCCTGTTTGGTGGTGTCCGGCACATCCTCGCCGCGGCTCATAACAACCGTATGACTGCCGGGGGCTTTCTGTACATGGAACCAGACATCCTTGCCGCGGGCAGTGTGCAGGGTCAGCTTATCGTTTTGCAGGTTATTGCGCCCGATCAAAATTTCAAAGCCATCGCTGGAGCGGTAGCGCAGGAAATCCGCCGGTTTCTGTTTGCGTTCCCGCTGCTTATAGTATTTCAGGTAGCCCTGGCTTTTCAGCTCGGCGCGCACTTCGTTCAGGGCCTGCTCGCCGGGGGCAGTCTCCACCTCATACAGAACATTGGCAAGGTATTCGATCTCATCCTCGCCCTCGCGCAGCAGCTTTTTCAGCATCTGGCCGGCGGTCTGCTTCTTTTTATAATCGCGGAAGTATTTCTGCGCGTTCTCGTTGGGTCCAAGGCGGGGGTCCAGGCGGATGGTCACATCCTCGCCGGTATAGTAGTTTTGCACGGTGGCCTGGCGGTCGCCTTTCTGGATGGCCCACTGGTTGGCCTGCAGCAGCTCGCCGTACAGGCGCAGGGTATCGGCTTTTTCACTCTGGGCCAGTTCCTCCCGCCGGGCGGACTGTTTGCGCACAGCGCGTTCGTACAGGTTATGCACCGCTTTGTACAGCTCGCGGCTCTTCTGCTTCAACCGCTCAGCGCGGTCCTTGGTGGCGTAATAATCCTCCAGCAGCTCGCTGTAGGTGGGGTACTGCGTTAAAATGGCCGCACTGCCGTACTGCTGCGGGATAAAAAAGCTGAACTCTACCGGCTTGTTCACACCGTCCGGCTGGGGGATGCGCACCGCCGTGGGGGTGCCGCCTGCAGCGTGTTCATCCTTCAGGTTTTCGATTGCAGCGCACAGGGCCTGCTTCTGCGCTTCGTCCAGGTCACAGGCCAGCAGGGGCGTTTCGCCGCCAAAGGCACGCCACACAGCCTCCCGCGCAACAACGGGGCCGACACCGCCAACCGCTTTGCCCAAAGCAGAAGCCACCGGCAGGTCTTTTTCGCAGGCAGCGGCCACCATGGCGGCGGCGCTGGTTGCCAGAAAATCCGGCTTATTGGGTTTGGGCGGCAGCGTATACGGCAGTCCGGGCAGCAGCTGGCGGATCTCGCTGTCCTCAAAATCTACGCGCTTAAGGGCATCGATGATCTTGCCGCTCTGGATCAGCACCAGGTTGGAGTAACGGCCCATCAGCTCGGCAGCCAGGGTATTGGTTACCAGGTCGCCCATCTCATTGGTGCACAAAAAGTCAAAAAACACAATGCGGTCGCCGGGTTCCATATGCAGCCCTGTCAGACGGCCGCCGGTCAGGTGTTTGCGCAGCAGCATGCAAAAGCCCGGCGGGGTGAGCGGATTTTCAAAGCTTTCTTTGGTCAGGCAGACACGCGCCGAGCCGCTGCGGGCAGACAGCAGCAGCTTGAACGTCTGGGTGCGAGTGCGCAGGGTCATCAGCACTTCATCCCGCGTCGGCTCAAAAATTTTATCAATTTTGGCATCCAGCAGGGTGCTGTTCAGTTCATTTGCGACCAGCGCAAGGGTCGCGGCATCCAATGCCATGATGGTACTCCTTTTCTTTTGGGGCAGGGTTTTATGAAAACGACAGCATTTTTCTCACGCGGCAGGATGGGTTCATCCCACCCCATAGTGTTCAGCCGCCGCAGGGGTTACAGGTAGCTGTAAGGGTCAACATCGGCCAGGCTGGGGGCCACAGTAACTTCTTTGGGCAGGCGCTCGGTCAGGGCATCCGCCAGGGCAAACACCACCGGGTGTTCCGTTCCCCAGTGCCCGGCAACAACCAGGCCCACGCCTTTCTGCTGTGCCAAAATGGCAATGTGGTGGGCGGCTTCGCCTGTCACCAGGCAGTCTGCGCCCTCGTCAATGGCCTGCTGCAAATAGCTGCCGCCTGCGCCGCTCACTTCGGCCAGCTTTTCTACCGGGTGATCGGCTTCCACAAACTTGCAGTGGGTGTGCAGCATCCGGCTGCAGGTTTCGGCCAGCTGTTGGGCCGTGGTGGGCACGTTCAGCGTGCCGATGCGGCCGCAGTTATCGGCGAAATCACGGCGGTTCTCAATGCGCAGCAGGTCTGCCAGCACATCGTTCACACCGCCGGGAGCGGCATCCAGATTGGTGTGCATGCAGATGGCCGAAATGCCGTTCTGCAGCAGCATTGCGGGCACATCCTCCGCCGTCACGCGGCGCAGCGGGTCAAAGATGACCGGGTGGTGGCTTACAATCAGCTCACACCCGCTTTCGGCGGCATCGCGCACCACATCGGCGGTAATATCCAGCGCCGTCATAATGGAGGTGACCGGGCGTCCGGCATCCACCAAAAGGCCCACGTTATCCCAACTGCAAGCCAGCTCCGGCGGGGCGATCTGTTCCAGAATTTCCAGTACCTGCTGTACTTTTACGGCCATAGTCCATCCTCCATTTCCTGTATCAGGGCATCCACCCCATCCGCCTGCGGGCCGAGTGCAAGGCCCAGGCGGTATTTTTTCAGTTTGACCAGCTGCTGTTCACGGTAGGCCTGGGCTTCGGGCTGACCCTGCGTTTTGCCGCACAGGCAGGCAAGGCCGGTGGGCTCCGCTGCCCGGCCGGTATACTGCGCGTTGATCACGGTATACAGCCGCCCGGCTGCACGGCACAGTGTCTCGCTTTTTAAGGCAAAGCCGCGCTGGGCAAGGCCCTTGCGCAAAACGCTGTGCTTGGTGGCGGGTACAAAAACAAAGTTATACTGTTCGTTCCTCACCCAGGGGGCGCAGGTCATGCGGGCTTTTTGCAGCGGGCCTTCCCGCAGATCACATGCAAAAACAAGCGGGCAGCAACCGCTGCCCGCCAGCCATGCACTGAGTTTTCCATGGTCACACCCAATATCGGCGGCAATATGGCCGGGCCGCACATAGGCAGCCGCGGCGGCCAGCCGCGCATCCAGGTGCGGCACAGGCTTACAGGTGTGCAAAGTAGTCATTCAGTTCGGCGCACAGTTCGTCGGGGTCCACACCGTGGACCATGCAGGCCTGCTCCACGGTCTCACCATGGGCAGCCATGCAGCCCAGGCAGTGCATACCCGTGTTCAAAAAGATGGGCACGCAGCCCTGGGAAGGATCGTTCTGCAGGATTTCGGCAATGATGGTATTACGGGTAACAGTCATGGTAATGTTCCTTTCTGCATTATACAAAACGTATAAAATGATAATTTATGACGGCATCTGGAAGGTCGCGTACAAACCCGCGCCTTGCAGAATGACGAACGATGTCAGGCAGAGCATGGCAAATACCGCCTTGCGCTCTGCGGGCTTTTGCACGGCAAAGGTGCGGTTGTGGTGCACCAGCGCCAGCACCAGCGGCAGTACGGGCAGCCAGTAGCGCCCCTGCAGGCCAAAAATAGTGGTGTAATTGATGGGGGTCCAGTTAAGCGCCGTGACGAACGAAAGGGCAATCACGCAGAGAACAATACCCCAAACGCCCGCTTTGGTGCGGCGGCCCAGAGGTACGGTCTCACCCGCCTGCGGCAGCGCCGCGGCCAGCAAAGCCAGGATAAAGCCAACCCCCAGCACCCAGCTGGCATCCACGGTATACACAATGGGTTCGCCTAGGGCAGTGCCCAGCACGCCCTGCACCCACTGCGCCCCCTGCGCACTGAAAGAGCGCAGCAGCAGTTTGGCCGTGTTGGGCAGGTTGCGGCAGATATACCCGGCGGAATAGGTGTAGATGGAATCGCCGTTTTCCTGAATGGAGCCAACCAACTGTTCCGGCGTTAAGCCGCCCCACATGTGGGTCAGCTTATACAGCCCAACCGGGATGGCCAGCACCACAACCGCGGCAATGGCACCCAAAAAGATTTTCTTCTTTTTGGGGTCGCGGCGGATCTTCCAGTACAGCAGCGCCAGCAAAGCGGCGCCAGCCGCGGCGGCACCACCGGCGCGCAGGATGCCCACGGTATCCACATCGCGGGCTGCATACAAAGCAGCGCCCATATTGACCTGCACCCAGCCGATAGCGGCCAGCACCAGCGCCAGAACTTTGGCAATGGGGCCAACCGGCCAGCGCTTGCCGGGCAAGGCAAGGTTGGCATCGGGAATCATAAAGATCAGCAGCACGGCGGGCAGATAAATTGCCTTGGCCGGACCGATGAGCGCCGCCAGCACCACAGCAGCCACCGTTTCCGGCCAGCGGGCCGGGCGGGTGCGCAGGGTCAGGCAGAGCGCAGTAAAGCAGAAGAGATACCCCAGCACGGCGGCGTCCGCCGAAAGGCTGCCCGCCAGCTGCAAGGGCTGGGCCAGCAGTGCCACACCGGCAAAAATGCCGCGCAGCCGCTGGGGTGCAATATTGACCGCAGCCGCAGCCAATGCCAGGTACAGCGCCAGGTTGCACAGCCGCCCCAACAGCAGCATGCCATGGAAGCCAAGCCCCATCATGCGCGCCAGCGTAATGCCGGCAATCTGACCCAGGTAGAGCGTATTGTTGATGGGGTCCGCCGTTACATAGGTATCGGAGCTGACAGTCGTTTCACCGCTGCAGCCCGCATCTCCCAGGTGTTCCAGCATTTCCTTGTAAGCGTAAATGCCGATATCACCGGTATGATTTTTGAAATAGGGAGCATCGCAGCTGCGTACCAGCAGCATATGATCATCGTCCGCCACCGGCTGGCCCAGCAATGTGCTGGACTGGCGGTAGCATTTGGCCAGGTGGGTGTATTCATCGGGGCCGACAAGGGGCGGCGTTAAAAAGGCAAACGCCACACCCAGCACCGCACCGCACACCAGCACCACCTGCCACAGCTTGGCGCGGTGGGTGAGCAGGATAAAGCCCGCCACCACCGCCGCAAAGGTCAGCACGCCCAGCAGGCGGGAGATCACATGGGACCAGCTGCCGGAATCATTGACGACATACTGCAATGCCGGATGCCCGACGATGGAATCCGTTGTGCCGTTTGCATTCCGGCGGGTCATTTGCTGGCTGGTGTCGGCATCCGTCCAAAGGCCCAGCAGGTGGTACACATCCCAGTCATCGCCGGGGGTATACCACAGGCGCAGGGTCATGTTGGGGTTTGCCAGGTCATAGTCCGCTTCGGCATCGGCTGTGCCGGGGGCGGTATAGGGCGCATCAAACGTGATGGCCGCAAAGGTGTCATCTTTAATGGTAATGCAGTCCAGCTCACCGTTCGCCACGGCGTTGCCATCGGCATCCAGCAGTGCAGCATACAGGGTGCCCTGCCGGAACGCCCAATTATGGGTGGTCAGGTCCAGTCGAACCCCGTAAATGCGCTGCCCGCTTTTGAGCGGAACGGGCAGGTACAACCCGGTTGTGCCGTCATCCTGCGTTGCAGCGTCCGCCGTGGCAGGAATTACAACGGTACGGGTATAATCATCGTTGACGATTTCATACACCGGCTGGTTATCCACCCGCTGGCCAAGGTCAAACCCGGCCCACGCGGCCACAGCGGCAGCAGCCAGCGCCACCAGCAAAGTCAGCCACAGCAGGCGGTGCCGCTTGCAGAAATCTTTGATTTTTTGCATGAAACCCTCCCTGCTTTAGGTTGTTTACAGACAGTTTTATTATACATGATGATTTGCGAAAGTGCAAGACGGGAGTGTTCCGGGGGGGTTCCGGCCTTTTTTTGCAAAAAAGGCCTCAGCGAAAAAACTCTAATATAGTAGAGCACAAAGAGGGTATCTATGCTTAGCGGGCCACACTGTAATAAACAAGTGCATTTTTCCCCGCACCGGCACAAAAACGCCCCCGTCTGGATTAGCAGGCGGGGGTGTATAAGGATTTACGAGAAACGGTCGCGCAGGTTCTTGAAGAAGCCCTTGCGCTTTTCGTAGTTATCCTCTTTCATGCTGTCCTCAAAAGCTTTCAGGGCTTCGCGCTGGGCGCGGGTGACCTTTTTGGGGATCTCAACATCGACGATCACATACTGGTCGCCGCGGCCGCGGCCGTTCAGGTACTGGATGCCCTGGCCGCGCAGGCGGAACTTGGTGCCGCTCTGGGTGCCTTCGGGGATATGCTGCACAATGCGGCCATCCACGGTGGGCACCTCAACGTCATCGCCCAGCACAGCCTGGCTGAAGGTGATGGGCACATGGATGGTAACATCGTACCCGTCACGCTCAAACATCGGGTCGGCCTTAACGGTAACATGCACGATCACATCGCCGGCCGGGCCGCCGTTGGAACCGGCATCGCCCTGGCCGCGCAGTGCAATGTTCTGGTCATCGTCAATACCAGCGGGGATATTGATCTCCAGGCTCTTGCGCGCGGCGGTCTTGCCGGTGCCGCGGCAGGTCTTGCACGGGTTGCGGATAATGGTGCCGCGGCCGCCGCAGTGGCTGCAGGGCTGCTGGCTCTGCATTACGCCAAAGGGGGTGCGCTGCTGTGTTACAACATAACCACGGCCGCCGCAGTCGGGGCAGGTTTCGGGGCTGGTACCCTTGGCCGCACCGGTGCCGCCGCAGTCGGGGCAGGTATCCTGGCGGTTGATGGTGATCTTCTTGGAGCAGCCGTGGGCGGCTTCCTCAAAGGTCAGGATCACGCTGGCCTGAATATCATGGCCCTTGCGGGGTACATTGGCGGTGTGGGTGGAAGAACCGCCGCCAAAGCCGCCAAATCCACCGCCAAATCCGCCGCCAAAGATATCGCCAAAGATGTCGCCCAGGTCCACGCCGCCAAAACCACCGCCGAACCCGCCTGCACCGCCGCCGTTGGCAGCCGCATAGTTGGGGTCTACGCCGGCAAAGCCGAACTGATCATAGCGCTGGCGTTTCTGCGGGTCGGAAAGCACATCGTTGGCTTCGTTGACCTCTTTGAACTTTTCCTCGGCTTCTTTATTGCCGGGGTTCAGGTCAGGGTGGTACTTTTTGGCAAGTTTGCGGTAGGCGCTCTTGATCTCGGCATCCGTGGCGTTTTTGCCGATGCCCAGCACCTCGTAATAATCTCTTTTTTCTGCCATATGATCACACCTTTATGTGTTGAAGTAAGTTGACTTTTATTCCTTTCCCCTATGGGAACAGCCGGTTCTTTGTCCGTAAGGGCGTACAGCCTGTGCCTGCAAGCGGCAACGTGATTTCACTGCGGGCACACGCTGTGCGCCCCTACGGACGGGACGCAGCTTTGTGGGCTTAACCCCACAATGGCCGCCGCCGGAATTGCCTGGCGGCGGCCTTTTGGGTTACAGGGATGTTCCCCTGTTTATTCTGTTATCTTACACCTCGTGGAAGTCAGCGTCAACAGCACCGTCATCCTTCGGGGCGGAACCGGCATTGCCCGTGGGGCCCTGCTGGGCGTCAGCGCCCGGCTGCTGGCCCTGCTGCTGGGCAGCCTGCTGGTAAACCTTCTCGCTGATGGCGTAGAAAGCCTTCTGCAGGTCGTCCTGCTTTGCCTTGATGGCCTCAATATCGGTACCCTTCAGGGCTTCCTTCAGGGCGTTCAGCTTAGCTTCGCACTCGCTCTTCTCGGACGGAGAGACCTTGTCGCCCAGCTCGCCCAAAGCCTTTTCGGTCTGGAACACCATCTGGTCGGCGTTGTTGCGGGTATCAACATCTTCGCGGCGCTTCTTATCCTCAGCAGCATACTGCTCGGCATCCTTAACGGCCTTGTCGATGTCATCCTTGCTCATGTTGGTGGAAGCAGTGATGGTAATGCTCTGCTCCTTGCCGGTGCCAAGGTCCTTAGCGCTTACATGCACAATGCCGTTGGCATCGATATCAAAGGTAACTTCGATCTGGGGCACGCCGCGCGGAGCCGGAGCGATGCCATCCAGGTGGAAGGTACCCAGGCTCTTGTTGTCGCGGGCAAACTCACGTTCGCCCTGCAGAACGTTGACTTCAACGCTGGGCTGGTTGTCAGCAGCAGTGGAGAAGATCTGGCTCTTCTTGGTGGGGATGGTGGTGTTGCGCTCAATGATCTTGGTGCAAACGCCGCCCAGAGTCTCAATGCCCAGGCTCAACGGGGTAACATCCAGCAACAGCAGACCCTTAACGTCGCCCTGCAGAACACCGCCCTGGATGGAAGCGCCGACAGCAACACATTCATCGGGGTTGATGCCCTTGAACGGCTCGCAGTTCAGTTCCTTCTTGACAGCGTCATAGACAGCGGGGATACGGGTGGAGCCACCGACCATCAGGACCTTAGCCAGGTCAGAAGCCTTCAGGCCTGCATCAGCCAGAGCCTTGCGGACAGGGGCCATGGTGCGGTCAACCAGATCAGCGGTCAGTTCATTGAACTTTGCGCGGGTCAGGGTCATATCCAAGTGCTTGGGGCCGTTGGCGTCAGCGGTGATGAACGGCAGGTTGATGTTGGTGGAAGTGGCGCTGGACAGCTCGATCTTTGCTTTTTCAGCAGCTTCCTTCAAGCGCTGTGCAGCCATCTTATCCTTGCGCAGGTCGATGTTGTTTTCCTTCTGGAAATCCTCAGCCATCCAGTCGATGATGCGCTGGTCGAAGTCATCGCCGCCCAGGTGGGTATCACCATTGGTAGCCAGAACTTCAGTAACGCCATCGCCCATCTCGATGATGGAAACATCGAACGTACCACCGCCCAGGTCGTAAACCATGATCTTCTGGTCGGATTCCTTATCAATGCCGTAAGCCAGAGAAGCTGCGGTCGGCTCGTTGATGATACGCTTTACGTTCAGACCAGCAATGGTACCGGCGTTCTTAGTTGCCTGACGCTGGCTGTCGTTGAAGTAAGCGGGAACGGTGATGACAGCCTCGGTAACGGGCTCGCCCAGGTAAGCTTCGGCATCAGCCTTCAGCTTTGCCAGGATCATAGCGCTGATCTCTTCGGGGGTGTAATCCTTGCCGCCGGCGTGAACCTTCTCGGCAGTGCCCATCTTACGCTTGATGGAGGAGATGGTGTTTTCGGGGTTGGTGATAGCCTGACGCTTTGCAACCTGGCCTACCAGACGCTCGCCGGTTTTGGTAAAGCCGACAACAGACGGGGTGGTACGGGCACCCTCAGCGTTAGGGATAACAACGGGCTCGCCGCCCTCCATAACAGCTACGCAGCTGTTGGTAGTACCAAGGTCAATACCAATAATCTTACTCATAATATAAAACTCCTTTCATATTCCTCTTTCAGGAAACATGGAAATGTGAATGTCTTAATTTATATCTGAACGGGCTTTTGCACCCGGTTCATGCTTTGTTATTCGGCCACAACCACGGTTGCATGGCGGATGATCTTATCGCCGATCATGTAGCCTTTCTGGAACACGCGCACCACAGTGCCGCTTTCCTGGCCATCCTCTGCCGGAACCTGCTGAACAGCGT
>PPYF01172408.1_pt1 | contig 10676 bp, 10 predicted proteins | sample 1559871 | NCBI WGS metagenome assembly PPYF01 (sample SAMN08240021, study PRJNA423297) | Human gut metagenome, whole genome shotgun sequencing project.
ACGTCCGCCACCGTGCCTAACGCGACCAGGTCGAGCAATTCCGCCAGATTCGGCGGCGTAATGCCACGCTCATCAAACCAGCCTTTATCACGCAGGAAAGTGCGCAGCGCCAGCATCAGATAGAACGCCACGCCAACGCCTGCCAGCGACTTCGACGGGAAATCGCAATCTCGCAGATTCGGGTTAATGATGGCTTCTGCGTCAGGTAGCGTATCGCCCGGCAGGTGGTGATCGGTCACCACCACCGGAATCCCCAACGCTCTGGCATGTTCCACACCGGCATGAGAAGAGATACCGTTATCCACCGTCACAATCAGCTGCGCGCCGCGAGCATGCGCCTGATCGACCACTTCCGGGCTTAATCCGTAGCCGTCTTCAAAACGGTTTGGCACCAGGTAGCTGATATTGTTACAGCCCAGCGAACGCATACCGAGGACGCTAAGCGCCGTACTGGTGGCGCCATCCGCGTCAAAATCGCCCACGACGACGATACGAGTCCCCTCGCGAAACGCGTTATAGAGGATCTCAACCGCCTTTTCGACGCCGCTAAGCTGCTGCCACGGCAGCATCCCTTTTACGCTGCGCTCCAGCTCCTGCGCGCTATGTACACCCCGGCTGGCGTATAAACGGCGCAGCAGCGGCGGCAGGTCGGCTGGCAGCTCAGCTGTCTCGTCGGCCTCACGCCGACGAAGTTGTATCTGTTGTTTCACGCGAATTATTTACCGCTGGTCTGTTTCTGGTGCGCGTCAAGGAACGCCTTCATCTCTTTCGGCCCCTGATAGCCAGGCACCACATAGCCGTTGCTCAGCACAATCGCTGGCGTGCCGCTCACGCCGAACTGCACGCCCAGCGCATAATGATTGGCGATATCGATATCGCAGGTGGCGGCTTTCACGCCTTTACCCGCCATCGCGTCATCAAAGGCTTTGTTTCGGTCTTTCGCGCACCAGATGGACTTCATATCCTGCTCGGCCTGGCTTTCCAGCCCCTGGCGCGGGAAGGCCAGATAACGCACGGTAATCCCCAGCGCGTTGTAGTCTTTCATCTCTTCATGCAGCTTGTGACAGTAGCCGCAGGTAATGTCGGTAAAGATGGTGATGACGTGTTTTTCCTGCGGCGCTTTGTAAACAATCATCTCTTTTTCCAGCGCATTCAGGTGTTTCATCAGCAACTGATTGGTGACATTTACCGGCGACGCGCCGCTGACGTCATACATCGGCCCCTGAATAATATGCTTGCCATCGTCGGTGACGTACAGCACGCCGCTGTTGGTCAGCACGGTTTTCATGCCTGCAACCGGCGCGGGTTGAATTTCCGTGCTCTGCACGCCCAGCTTAGTCAGCGACTGGCGAATGGCTGCATCGTCCGCATGAACCATTCCCGAAAATGCCGCCGCCAGCAGGGTGAACATCATAAAACGTTTTTTCATAACCTATCCTTTCCTGTCAGCACTCACGCTCGCGGGTGATGCTGTTGATGAAGTTGACGCAAGCGCTCCGTTGCGACATGAGTATAAATTTGTGTGGTCGAGAGATCGCTATGCCCAAGCAGCATCTGTACAACGCGTAAGTCAGCGCCATGATTCAGCAAATGGGTGGCGAAAGCGTGACGCAAAACGTGCGGCGACAGCTTTTCGCTGTCGATTCCCGCCAGCACGGCATAGTGTTTAATGCGGTGCCAGAAGGTCTGACGCGTCATTTGTTGCGCCCGCTGGCTGGGAAATAAAACGTCAATCGACACGCCGTTCAGCAGCCACGGGCGCCCGTGCTCCAGATACATCTCCAGCCAGTACACCGCCTCTTCGCCCAACGGCACCAGACGTTCTTTATTGCCTTTACCGATAACCCGCACGACGCCCTGGCGCAGGCTGATATCGCTCATGGTCAGCCCAACCAGCTCAGAAACGCGCAGGCCCGTCGCATACAGCACTTCCAGCATTGCTTTGTCGCGTAATTCCAGCGGTTGGTCAACAACTGGCGACTGTAATAATCTCTCAACTTGTGCTTCGCTGAGATCTTTTGGCAAACGCTGCGGAAGTTTGGGCGACGCGAGCTGCGCGCTCGGGTCGTCCTCACGAAATTTTTCACGGTACAGATGCTGAAAGAAGCGCCGCGTGGCGCTCAACAACCGTGCGGAACTGGTGGCTTTATACCCGCCATCCATACGTTCCGCCAGCAGCGTTTGTAAATCATCGCTCTGCACCGTCGCCAGCGTTTTTCCACGATGATGCAACCATTCGACCACCATCGACAAGTCGCGCCGATACGCGCTCAGCGTATTTTCCGCCAGATTACGCTCCAGCCACAGGGCATCGAGAAACTGCTCGATACGCGCCAGATCCTTATCCATCTCGGGCCCCTCTGCGTGTTAAATCAACGCCATTATGCCTGAAGCCGACGCCTTTCTGGTACACTAGCCGCATCGTCATCGCAAGAATCGAGAGCAGTACGTCATGAATATCGGCCTTTTTTATGGTTCCAGCACCTGCTATACCGAAATGGCAGCGGAAAAAATTCGCGACATTATTGGCCCGGAACTGGTCACATTACACAACCTCAAGGATGACTCTCCGACCTTAATGGAGCAGTACGATGTGCTCATTTTAGGCATTCCGACCTGGGATTTTGGTGAAATACAGGAAGACTGGGAAGCCGTCTGGAATCAACTGGACGATCTCAAGCTGGAAGGCAAAATTGTCGCGCTCTACGGCATGGGCGACCAGTTGGGCTACGGCGAGTGGTTCCTGGATGCGCTGGGTATGCTGCATGACAAACTTGTCACCAAAGGCGTTAAATTTGTCGGCTACTGGCCTACCGAAGGCTATGAGTTCACCAGCCCGAAACCGGTCATTGCCGATGGGCAACTTTTTGTCGGCCTGGCGCTGGATGAAACCAACCAGTACGATCTCAGCGATGAGCGCATCCAGGCCTGGTGCGAGCAAATTCTCGGTGAGATGGCAGAGCACTATTCCTGCTGACCGTTTTGCCGGATAGCGGCGTGAACGCCCTGTCCGGCCTGCATGGCGCACCGAACCGTAGGCCTTAAAGCTGCGCGCCATCAGGCCTTCGTTGGCGTTACCCCTGCGTCGCCTGTTGCAACATTAACCGCCGTAAATCCCGCCACTCGGCGTCATCCATGCTGTCTGCCGCCAGCCACAAGTGCTGACGCTTCCCGCTGTCGGCGCGCAAACGCAGCATCATGCCAGTTTTAAGCATCCAGGGCGGGCCCTGAATCGTCCAGTCTTGCCCTTGCCAACGTAAACGCCCATCCATCAGCAGTTTAATTTCGCCCTGTCGGGTATTAATCCGCCGCTGACTGCGCACACAGTCGAACACCACCAGCGAAAGCAATATCAGCCAGAGCGGCGTGTAGCTCAATGGCCAGGGCATCAATAAAACCAATGCGGCGACAAGCCCATGAATGAGCAAAGAGAGCCATTGTGCGCGCCAGGAGACGCGTAAATCAGATTGCCACAGGACCACGTTCCCGATTCCGTGTCTGGATGAGTTTCACCATTTGTTCCAGTTCTGCATCCCCCGGTTTACCGTGGTTCATCAACCAGTTAAATAAATCAGGATCGTCGCATTCCAGCAAACGAACAAAGATGCATTTTTCTTCATCGCTTAAGTTATCGTACTCATGTTCGAAAAACGGCATGATGGAAATGTCGAGCTCACGCATACCGCGACGGCATGCCCAATGAATACGTGCTTTGTTATTAATATCCATGTTCTTCTTCCTGTCTCGCGAAAATGAAGTACCCGGCTATTGTAACGTGTTTTTCATGTTCTTTTACGGGAATCTCCATAAACGGAAGCATGATCGGCAAATAAAACCACATTAAGTCAAAGGGTTCATCGATTTTGCATCGCGCCTCGCAAAGCGGGCGATAAGGCACAAATGGGATGTTTAAACCGCTTGCAATGGGCTATAGCTCTTTTACCATTAGTCACTATTACTGCGTTAAGCAAATCAGGACATTATTATGGCTTTTACACCTTTTCCTCCTCGTCAACCGTCCGCGTCAGCCCGTTTGCCTCTGACGCTGATCACTCTCGATGACTGGGCGCTGGCCTCGATCACCGGCGCCGACAGCGAGAAGTATATGCAAGGTCAGGTTACTGCGGACGTCAACCAGCTTACCGAACAGCAACACTTACTGGTCGCCCATTGCGATGCAAAAGGGAAGATGTGGAGCAACCTGCGTCTGTTCCGCGACGGCGACGGTTTTGCCTGGATTGAACGCCGCAGTCTGCGCGAGGCCCAACTGACCGAGCTGAAAAAATACGCCGTGTTCTCTAAAGTCGCGATCGTGCCTGACGATGAGCGTGTTCTGCTCGGTATCGCTGGTTTTCAGGCTCGCGCAGCGCTGGCGAATATCTTTAGCGAGTTACCGAACAGCGAAAAACAGGTCGTGAGCGAAGGGGCGTCCACCCTGCTTTGGTTTGAACATCCGGCGGAACGTTTTCTGCTGATTACGGATGTCGCCACGGCTGAATCCCTGACTGAAAAACTGCGTGGCGAAGCGGCGCTGAACAACAGCCAGCAGTGGCTGGCGCTGGATATTGAAGCGGGCATTCCGGTCATTGACTCCGCGAACAGCGGGCAATTTATACCGCAGGCAACCAACCTACAGGCGCTGGGCGGCATCAGCTTTAAGAAAGGCTGCTACAGCGGGCAGGAGATGGTCGCCCGGGCAAAATTCCGCGGTGCGAACAAACGCGCGCTCTGGTCTCTGGCAGGTAAAGCCAGCCGCGTACCGGAAGCCGGAGAAGATCTGGAGTTGCAGATGGGTGAGAACTGGCGTCGTACCGGCACCGTTCTTGCGGCAGTGCAACTGGATGACGGCCAGGTTCTGGTGCAGGTGGTCATGAACAACGATATGGAAGCTGACAGCGTATTTCGCGTACGCGATGATGCGAATACCCTGCACATCGTACCGCTGCCCTATTCGCTGGAAGAGTAAAAAAATACGCCTGATGGCGCGCAGCTTTAAGGCCTACGGTTCAGTGCGCCATGTAGGCCGGATAAGGTATTAGCCGCCATCCGGCAGTTGGGTTTCAGGCCCCATCCCTCGTAGGCCGGATAAGGCGTAGCCGCTATCCGGCAACAGTGTGTCAGACCTGCCCTACGTACAGATAGATCGCCAGAAAGTGGCACACGCTGCCGCCCAGCACGAACCCGTGCCAGATTGCATGGTTATAGGGAATGCGTTTGCAGACGTAGAAAATCACGCCTAGCGAATAGACCACGCCGCCGACCGCCAGCAGCGTCACGCCTCCCGCCGCCAGTTTGATCGCCAGTTGATAAACTACAATCAGCGACAGCCACCCCATCGTTAAATACGTTACCAGCGAGAGAACCTTAAACCGGTGGGCAATAGTCAGCTTGAATAAAATACCGAGCAGCGCCAGGCTCCAGATGACAATCATCAGCCCACGCGCCAGCGGCGAATCCAGCCCCACCAGCAAAAACGGCGTATAGGTTCCGGCAATCAGCAGATAGATAGCGCAGTGGTCGAATTTTTTCAGCCAGATCTTCGCCCGCTGATGCGGAATCGCGTGGTAGAGGGTTGAAGCAAGAAACAGCAGGATCATGCTGCCGCCGTACAGGCTGTAGCTGGTAATAGCCGTTGCACTGGCATTCGCGTCTACCGCCTGAACCAGTAACAGCACCAGACCGACAATACCAAACACCAACCCAATACCGTGGCTGATGCTATTGGCAATTTCCTCTGCCAGCGAATATCCCTGTGCGATTAATGGTTTCTGCACCATAGCTTACTCCAAAGAACGTTCACAATCGTGATAGCGTTCCTAGCGTAACTGAGAATGGTTCCAGTGAACACCTGTTAGCTAAAATAAATATCAACTTAAGATTAATCTTTTTAAATCATGATGTTGAAACTTACTTTTCAACTAACAGTTGTTCATTAAAATCAAAGGCATTTAAAATCAATCACATAAAATTGCGTCTGATCCGGGTAAATCCCGGCAATCACATGTTTAAGTTCTTCAAGCGTCATGTTTTCCTGCCGGGCATGTTTTTCCGTCAGCGTCTCCAGCGTGACGGTTGAAGTGCCAACAACCTCAATTGTGCAGAAGTAACCCTCATCTTCGAAGCGTCCAACCCGTAGAATATCCCCGGCTTTGAAGTGTGATTCGGACTCGTCACGAATGGTGATAGTTTTGCGTCCGGCCAGAATGTCATCCTGGAAACGCTGAAAAAAAGTGATGTCATTTGGCTGCATGTTATTATTCCCTGTAGATGAAGTCTGATGAGTGAGTTTTGCCATTGTGAGTATGTTCTCCCACGCTGCCATCGCCAGTCTCAACAATCTTGAGATGCTGGTCTACAACTATGTCATCAAAAACCGTGACAAAGTCATGTACATGACCATTCGCGAACTGGCTGATGCCGTGGGCGTTTCCACCACCACCGTGCTGCGCTTTTGTCGCAAACTACACTGTGACGGCTACTCTGAATTCCGCGTGCGCTTTAAATTATATTTAGAGCAGGATGAACCGCAACAGGCTAATTTTGGCGCCAGCGAAATTATCAGTTTCTTTAAAAGCGTCAATAACGATGAGTTTGATAAATTACTCGATCAGGCTGTCGATATCATTTTATCTTCCGAACGTATTATATTTGTCGGCGCAGGAACTTCCGGCGCGCTGGCAAAATATGGCGCACGTTTTTTCTCTAACGTCGGGAAATTCAGTAATCATATTGATGATCCTTATTTTCCGGTCACCAACGACATGGCAAAAAACGCGCTGGCGATTGTGCTTTCAGTATCGGGAGAGACTGCGGAGATCCTGCGTTTTGCCAGCCAGTTCAGCCTGCACAACTGCAAAGTGCTGTCGATTACCAGCCATGAACACTCGGCGCTGGCAAAGCTGGCCGATTTTAATCTCTCCTGGCATGTACCACAAACCCGTATTGCTGGCGTTTATGATATTACAACGCAGATCCCCGTTATCTATATTCTTGAATCATTAGGCCGTAAGCTGGCGAAAAAATTAGCGTAAAAAAACAATTTGTTTTTTGGGCGTAACAAATTACACCAACGCTATTTTGTTATATCGTGACTTTTTGCCTTCCTTTGTTAGACTCAAAATCAGATTGTATTAATTTGAGATTGAGCAACAATGAAAAAACTCACCTTACCAAAAGATTTCTTATGGGGCGGCGCAGTTGCCGCTCATCAGGTTGAAGGCGGCTGGAACAAAGGCGGCAAAGGGCCGAGCATCTGTGATGTGCTGACCGGCGGAGCACATGGCGTACCGCGTGAAATCACCCGACAAGTCGTAGCGGGTAAATATTATCCGAACCATGAAGCGGTCGATTTTTACGGTCACTATAAAGAAGACATTAAGCTGTTCGCCGAGATGGGGTTTAAATGCTTTCGCACCTCCATCGCCTGGACCCGCATTTTCCCGCAGGGTGACGAGACGCAACCGAACGAAGAAGGGCTGAAATTCTACGATGATATGTTCGATGAGTTGCTCAGATACAACATCGAACCGGTCATCACCCTCTCCCACTTTGAAATGCCGCTGCATCTGGTACAGCAATACGGCGGCTGGACCAACCGTAAAGTGGTGGATTTCTTCGTCCGCTTCGCGGAGGTGGTATTTGAGCGCTACAAGCACAAAGTCAAATACTGGATGACCTTCAACGAGATCAACAACCAGCGCAACTGGCGCGCGCCGCTGTTTGGCTACTGCTGTTCCGGCGTGGTGTATACCGAACATGAAAACCCGGAAGAAACCATGTATCAGGTGCTGCACCACCAGTTCGTCGCCAGCGCGCTGGCGGTGAAGGCGGCACGCCGCATCAACCCGGAGATGAAGGTCGGCTGTATGCTGGCGATGGTCGCGCTCTATCCGTTTTCCTGTAAGCCAGAAGATGTCATGTTCGCGCAGGAATCCATGCGTGAGCGCTATGTGTTTACCGACGTTCAGCTACGCGGCTACTACCCGTCTTATGTACTGAACGAATGGGAACGTCGCGGCTTTAACATCAACATGGACGCTGGCGACGCGGAGATTCTGCGCGAAGGCACCTGCGATTACCTTGGCTTCAGCTATTACATGACTAACGCAGTAAAAGCGGAAGGCGGTAGCGGCGATGCCATTTCCGGCTTCGAGGGCAGCGTGCCGAATCCGCACGTCAAAGCTTCCGACTGGGGCTGGCAGATTGACCCGGTCGGCCTGCGTTATTCCCTGTGCGAGCTGTATGAACGCTATCAGAAGCCGCTGTTTATTGTGGAAAATGGGTTTGGCGCCTACGACAAAGTGGAAGAAGACGGCAGCATCAACGACGATTACCGCATCGACTATCTGCGTGCTCACGTAGAAGAGATGATGAAAGCGGTGACGTATGATGGTGTGGATCTGATGGGCTATACGCCGTGGGGCTGCATCGACTGCGTGTCATTCACGACCGGACAATACAGCAAGCGTTACGGTTTTATTTACGTGAACAAGCATGACGACGGTAGCGGCGATATGTCACGCTCGCGGAAGAAAAGTTTTACCTGGTATAAAGAGGTTATCTCCAGCAACGGCGAGAAGCTGTAATTTTTTGCCGGGTGGCGGCTAATACCTTATCCGGCCGACAAGTTCTGTCTCCGAATAAAAAAAGCCGGGTAGCGCTTGCGCTTACCCGGCCTACAGCATGGCAGAGAGATTACTGATATTCGCTCATCGGTACGCAGGAGCAGAACAGGTTACGGTCGCCGTAAACGTCATCAAGGCGTTTCACGGTCGGCCAGTACTTGTTCGCTACCCCCGCCGGGAACACCGCGACTTCACGGCTGTATCCGTGGTTCCACTCCGCGACCAGCTCATTCTGCGTGTGCGGCGCGTTAACCAGCGGGTTATCCTCCAGCGGCCACTCACCGGCTTTCACGCGATCGATTTCCGCGCGAATAGCCAGCATCGCATTGATAAAGCGATCCAGCTCCATCTTGCTTTCAGATTCCGTCGGTTCAACCATCAACGTTCCCGCCACCGGGAACGACATGGTCGGCGCGTGGAAACCGTAGTCGATCAAACGCTTGGCAATATCCAGTTCGCTGATGCCGGTTTCTTCTTTCAGCGGACGGATGTCGAGAATACACTCGTGCGCCACGCGGCCATCGCGACCGGTATACAGCACCGGATACGCGTCTTTCAGGCGGCTGGCGATATAGTTGGCGTTCAGAATCGCCACCTGGCTCGCCTGCTTCAGCCCTTCCGCGCCCATCATGCGGATGTACATCCAGCTGATCGGCAGAATGGATGCGCTGCCGAACGGTGCGGCGGACACCGCGCCCTGACGGGTCAGCATCCCTTCGATCTGCACCACGCTGTGACCCGGAACAAACGGCGCCAGATGTGATTTCACGCCAATCGGCCCCATACCCGGGCCGCCGCCGCCGTGCGGAATGCAGAAGGTTTTATGCAGGTTGAGGTGTGAAACATCCGCGCCGATGAAGCCCGGAGAGGTAATGCCAACCTGCGCGTTCATGTTTGCGCCATCGAGGTATACCTGGCCGCCGAACTGATGCACAATCTCGCACACTTCACGAATGGTTTCTTCGTACACGCCGTGGGTGGATGGGTAAGTCACCATGATGCAGGAGAGATTGTCACCCGCCTGCTCGGCTTTAGCGCGCAGATCCGCCAGATCGATGTTGCCGTTCTTATCGCATGCGACCACCACCACCTGCATACCCGCCATCTGTGCGGAAGCCGGGTTGGTGCCGTGAGCGGAGGCCGGGATCAGACAGATATCGCGATGACCGTCGTTGCGGCTTTCGTGATAATGACGAATCGCCAGCAGGCCCGCGTATTCCCCCTGCGCGCCGGAGTTCGGCTGCATACACACGGCATCATAGCCCGTCAGTTTCACCAGCCAGTCAGAAAGCTGGTTGATCATCTGATGATACCCTTCCGCCTGATCTGCCGGGCAGAACGGATGCAGTTCCGCAAATTCCGGCCAGGTGATGGGGATCATCTCCGCCGCCGCGTTCAGCTTCATGGTACAGGAACCCAGCGGGATCATTGCCTGGTTCAGCGCCAGATCTTTACGCTCCAGCGAGTGCATGTAGCGCATCATCTCCGTTTCGCTGTGGTAACGGTTGAACACCGGGTGCGTCAGGATCGCGTCATCACGCAGCATACTCTCCTGGATAGAGCGGCTATCGTGCGCCACGTCTTTATCCAGCGTATCAATGTTCAGACCGTGGTCGTCGCCCAGCAGTACAGAGAACAGTTGCAGCACGTTTTCGCGGGTTGTCGTTTCATCCAGCGTGATGCCGACAGCGTTGTGGATGTCGCTGCGCAGGTTGATCTCTGCGGCCTCCGCGCGCGCCAGGACGGCGGCTTTATCGGCCACCTCTACGCACAGGGTGTCGAAGTAATGCGCATGGCGCAGTTTCAGCCCTTTTTGTTGCAGGCCCGCCGCCAGAATGTCGGTCAGGCGGTGAATGCGATTAGCAATGCGCTTCAGCCCAACCGGACCATGATAAACGGCATACAGGCTGGCGATGTTGGCCAGCAGCACCTGCGAAGTACAAATATTGGAGTTCGCTTTCTCTCGACGGATATGCTGCTCGCGAGTCTGCATCGCCATGCGCAGTGCGGTATTGCCCGCCGCATCTTTCGATACGCCGATAATACGGCCCG
>PPYF01103606.1_pt1 | contig 10672 bp, 13 predicted proteins | sample 1559871 | NCBI WGS metagenome assembly PPYF01 (sample SAMN08240021, study PRJNA423297) | Human gut metagenome, whole genome shotgun sequencing project.
ACAGTTCAAAAAGGCGGGGATCAGCCTGTAACTGAACAATATCCCGTTCAGTATCGTAGTAGGCTGACTGTACCAGATGGGTGATGTATTCCCGGGTGTGCTTCTCATCGGTACGGGAAAACGAGATCACGGTACCGGCAATGCGCTTCAGGGAAGGGCTGATGCGCTCACGCAGCCTGCGGGATGACTGGCTTGAAGGTATACCACACAGTTTTGCAAACTCAACAAAAGGCAGTTCAACTTTGTCACCAATCACGTTATGGCGGGCAAAGGAATGAATGATCCCCACCCAGGTCTTGAAATCGTTATCCATATCCAGGCGGGGGCCAGTGATCTCAACCTTATCGAATCCCTCAGCACGGGCCAGGGAAAGACGTGTCAGCTCTTCCGTGGCATCAGTACGTGACAGTGTATTTTTTTTACTGTTCTTCAGTGATTTAAGGGTCGGTACAAAAACGCCCAGACGCATCAGCGCCACAGGTTGTACGGTGTTGTTATTGTTTGGTGTCAGTGTCACCAGCTCACCGGACGACTTATCCACCTCGCCGAACAGTTTTTTGATGTCTGAATTTTCGTTTTCCAGAAAGCCTCCTGCCGGTGGACAGTAAAAGAATAAACAGAAAATCGTGTGTCAGAACCCCGTCAACTGACTGAAGAAAAACCTGCAGTCTGTATTTAACAACTGAGTCTGACGTACTGACCATAGTTTATGTCATTAACTTACTTCAGTATATGGATTACTGAATACAGCTTATCATTAGCATGTTACAGTTTATCAGTAACATGCCACAGCTTATGTGATCGTGGTCCCGGCCCATGAGTGACAAGGTTTGCAGCGATATGGGGATCTTTAATGGATCCTTTGTTGATCATTCATGGATCTGTTTACTGGATCGGGCCTCCGGATATGTGGATAAATCATTCCAGAAGGACAGCGCACACAACCGTTTTATGAAAGGGCTCCAGGGCGTACCTGCTCACTGTAACTACAGATACATTGCGCTTCCTCGCCGGTTCGCGTGCTTCGCCCGGTCACCGGTCTGCGGCGAGCACTGTTTTTTCTGATGTCTGTCTTTACAGGTAATTTTCGACTCAATCTGCCGTACTTCCTGAACATACGGTCATATCCGAAGTACACTTCATATGTGTGTTTCAATGCCAGGGATTGTGTATTGTAGTGGATCACAAAATCAGGACACCGGGATAACCTGTTTCCACTTTTCTTAATGTAAGCAAGGCGATAAACCATCGTTGTTCGTGTGAGGTCGATAAACGTTGTAATAACCATTAATCCACAGGTTTCTATCGCGTACCGCATGGCTAAAATCACCATAACCACCTTTCGGAAGCCATTCACTTTTAAGGCTGCGAAAGACTCTTGCCATCGGCGAATTATCCAGGCAATTCCCTCTGCGACTCATACTTTGTATTACCCCATAACGCCAGAGTAACTTTCTGTATTTATTGCTTTTATCTCATTCTTTCGCTGGCAAGATTATAAACGTCACTGCGCTCACGTTTACCCACAGCTACAACAGCGATAATTAATTGTTCGTCAATCACCTGATAGACCAGGCGAAAACCTGACGCACGTAATTTTATTTTGTAGCAGTCCTTTATCCCGCGCAGTTTTGCGGAAGGAATATGCGGATTGTCACAGCACTTTTTTAGCTTTTTCGCAAACTGTTGCTGAATAGTCTTGTCCAGTTTTTGCCACTCTTTAAGCGCATCTTCCCTGAATTTTACCTGATACCTCATAGGTATTTATCCAGGTCTACATCATGCAGCGGTTGGTTGCTGCGTTCGGCTACCAGTTTAACCAACTCCTGATCGTCTAGGGCATCAAGCATCTTTTCGTACAGCTCTGCGGGTACACAGTAGAAAGCAGGCTGATTACGATTCAGGATAGCGACCGGGAAACCATCACCGGCGCTGACTGTCGCCATCGGGTTTTTCTTCAGCTCGCTGACACTGGCGCTTGTATCACTGAGAATAATGTTAGGCATAGGCCACCTTTCAAGACTGTTTAACCAGTCTCAAAGATACTCCTTACATAACCTGTTAACAAGTCTTTTGTTGTTTTTTGTACAGATGGACAGAATCACCTGAACGTCCATTCTGGCATGGCATCAATGAATGTCCGTTCTATGCCAGAGGTGGGCGTCACCCACCCGTATCCTAATATGGCACTCTAACGCGCCCAACGGTCTTGTCTAACCCCTAGCCTGCTCAGAGACAATGTCTAACTATGCTGTTTGATGTGAATGGTGACTTGCAATGTACAATAATTTAATGCTAATGCAAAATATATTGTACGTTTTTCATATTTATGTACAATGTGATTGAACTTTGTACGCAATATATGGGCAGGGAATCTATCTCAGAGGAAAACTATGAAACGAGATTACGGTAGTGTTGGTACCATAGCGCTCAGAGCAAGTGCTTTACTTCAGGCCATGAGTCGGGATATTGAGGAGCAAAGAAAAGAATTCAATCTGACAGAGTATCATCAAACATATACTCGTAATGCGGTCGCAAAATTGCCGAAGCTGAGCCGACGCATCGTAGAACTGGCCGTTAAAGAAATGGAAGAAAGTGGCTATGAATTTAATAAAAAGCGGGTAGGCAACGTCGAGCAATATGCATTAACAATTCAGAACGTTATTGATATTTACGCTCACCGACAGATACCAAAATATCGCGATGTTCATAAAGAACCTTACGTAATTTTTGTCGTCAACTTGAAAGGTGGGGTTTCAAAAACCGTCAGCACAGTAACGCTGGCGCATGCACTACGAGTACATCCGGATTTGCTGCGTCATGACCTTCGTATCCTTGTGATCGACCTTGACCCGCAGGCGTCCAGCACTATGTTTTTGGACCATACCCATAGTATTGGTACTGTCCTTGAAACTGCCGCCCAGGCAATGCTAAATAATCTCGATGCTGAAACACTGCGAGAAGCGGTTATCCGACCCACTATGATTCCTGGCGTTGATGTCATCCCTGCTTCTATTGATGACGGCTTCGTAGCAAGCCAATGGGAGTCTTTGGTTGCTGAACACCTTCCTGGTTTTAAGCCTTCTGAAGTACTCAGGAAAACCATCATTGACCGTATCGCTGATGATTATGATTTTATCTTTATTGATACTGGCCCTCATCTTGATCCATTTCTTCTCAATGGCTTGGCTGCGAGTGATTTACTTCTCACCCCTACTCCCCCGGCGCAAGTTGATTTCCATTCAACTCTCAAATATTTGACTCGTTTACCTGAAATGCTAGAACGTTTGGAAGAAGAAGGCGTTGAGCCCCGCCTGAGTGCGAGCATAGGGTTTATGTCCAAAATGACCAGTAAGCGCGATCACGAAACTTCCCATAGCCTGGCTCGTGAAGTGTATGCGAGTAATATTCTTGACTCATCGCTTCCGAGACTGGACGGGTTCGAACGATGTGGTGAATCTTTTGACACTATCATCAGTGCTAACCCTGTTTCGTATCCAGGAAGTGCAGAGGCATTGAAAAAAGCTCGTACCGAAGCGGAACGATTTACTAAAGCCGTTTTTGACCGCATTGAATACATTCGGGGAGCATCCAAATGAAAAAGGTTTTAGCTCGAGGGCGAGTTCTCGGCAATAGCAATTCAGAGTTCGCTCGCATGCTTGAAGGTGACGGAGAGATCAAAACGTTTACTCTTAAGTCTGGGAAACAAGCAAAATTCATTAAAACGGTTGTATTAAGCGGAGATATAGAATCTAAAACGTTCGTTGATGCATCTGTTAATGGACGTGATCAGACTATGCTTTCGCGTGAGTCAGTTAGTGACATAACTCGCACGATTAAACTTCAGCAATTTTTTCCGGCTATTGGTCGGGAAGTAGATGGACGAATTGAAGTATTAGACGGTACGCGTCGTCGCGCTGCCTGTATCTATAACAACGTAAAATTCGAAATACTGGTTACAAAAGACAGTATTGATATTGCCGACGCGAGACAACTTGCAAAAGATATACAGACAGCCAGAGAACATAGCCTCCGAGAACTAGGAAAACGCCTTGAAGTTACTTATGGGACAAGTATGACAAAAGAAGAGATCGCTCAGGCTGAAAGCATCTCTCCGGCAAAAGTAACACGCGCATTTCAGGCGGCATCAGTACCGGATGAAATGATCTCTGTATTTCCGGTAATCAATGATATTTCGCTGTCGGACTATCAATTTTTGTTGAAACTGTCTGAAAAGGTAACCAACAAAAAAATGTCAGTGGAAGAGTTTATGGATAGAGTTCGCCAAAAACTGATGGCTTTACCTGACTATCCAACAATTGAGAAAAGCAAAATCCTGGCGGTCTTCAGGTCTGAAGGAAAATTGCTTACAGACCGGCCTGTAAAAACAGTTGAAACTGAGAAGTTGAAAGAGTTTTCTGATCGTAACCAATTTGCCAGAAAGAAGACTGACCCCAGAAAGCGTCTTGTTGTTTATGAGTTCTCCCGCATATCTAATGAAGTGCAGTTAGAAATCGATGAGGCTATAAAAAACATTCTAAGAAAACTGCCTGAATAGGGTATGGCGGGTTAATATCAGGATGCCAAATGGCATCCTTTTTGTGCACAGAACCCCCAGCTAGGCACTGTCTCTTATACACAAATCCCCACCCGGGGATTTGTTATGTCTGTCAGTCTGCTTTAGGGGGACTCTTTCAATCCGGTAGTTTCCTTCCTCCCCGGCAGCGATTTTTTGAACTTTTTCTTCACCCGTTGATCTTCTCTTATATTTCATTTTCTTCGGGTCTGTTATGGTACTTTCTGATTGTTATTCATGGACTAATGAGCAGTTTTGACATCCCCGTCTCGGTGATCCGCGTCGTACACGACGCCTTGTATCACAGGCCTCTTCTTTCGCTCAGCATGCAGGCCTTTCTATTGTGAAATCATCTCAGTCCACTGCTCAGGTTGAAGGTGCGTATCGCCTGATACGTAACCCGTCTGTGTCCCCGCAAGCCATTGCCGAAGCCGGATTTACCGCCACTGCAAGGGCATGTGAGGCACATCCGCTGCTCCTCACACTGGAAGACACCACCACCATTAACTTCAGCCACAGTACGGCATTTGATGACCAGGGGAATACCACCACTAACCCGAAGACGCGCGGGCTGCTGGCTGATAGAGGAATACCACAAGGCGTGAAAAAGTGGTGGTACATGTGTGGAATCGCTGCGAATGCAGACCCGGGATAACCTTGAGCGCATGGTGGTTATCAAGGCGTTTATCGCGGTACGGGTGCTGGGCCTGCGGCAGGGAGGCGTCAGTGAAGAAACACAAAATGACAGCTATGAGAAAATATTGACGCCGACAGAGTGGAAACTGCTGTGAGTTAAGCTGGAAGGAAAGCAGCTTCCGGCGCAGGCACCGACCCTGAAATGGGCCTGACTGAAACTGGCTAAACTGGGGCGATGGCATGACAGCAAACGCACAGGCCGCCCCGGTTGGGTAGTTATGTGGGATGGCTGGTTCAGACTTCAGGATATATGGTTGAGGGTTACCTGGTGATGAAGTCTCTTGATCAGGAGATCTGATCAAGAGACAGGGCTATGCCGGAGGATATTTATTGCAATTTTCACCACGCTTTTTTCATGCTTATTTCACTGAATATAAAGTGTTTTTTTAAATTCTTTCATAGTGAAATCACCATGAATTTTCTTTTTTTCAAAGTCTGGCGACCGGTAGTTCGTTCCAGCGGGTAGTGTATGCCGGTGACAACATCTCACGCTTCATCTGCCACTCTGTTGCCCTGACGGCTGCCGGACGTGGCGTTGTATCGCCGGAGAATATCGCGTTCACCCGCTGGCTGACGCACCTGCAGAACGGTGTGCTACTGGATGAATAAAACTGCATGATGCTGCATGAACTCTGGTTACAGAGCGGTATTGGCCAGCGTCGCTGGGAAGGATTACCGGATGATGTCAGGGAAACCATCACCGTGCATTTCACCGCCAAAAGAGGTGACAGGTGTGACTCCTGGAGTAACGAGGATGTTTCAGTGTGGTGGAACCGTCTGTGTGACAACGTGCTGCCAGAAAAAACCATGCCGTTTGAACTGCTGACGGTTCTGCCCACCCGCCGGGATGTTGAAGTGAATGGCTTTAACGGTGGTGTTCTGAAAGATGTTCCCTCTGCATATAACTGGTATACGGAACAGTATGGCATGAAGTGGCCTGTGGGGCGAACTGGAATGGTCTTCCCCGACAGATGACGATGAGCTGCCGGAAGTCACCGGATCTGCGTGGATAGTCGACAATGTGGCGCATTACGGTGGATGAATTCTGACGGAGACGGGCGGGCAACCGCCCGTTTCTTTTCCGGTAAAGGATGTCGCCGGGCTCCTCTTTTTACTGCGCCGGCTGACGCGGCGCGGCAGGAACGCTGCCTGTGGTCAGTGTCCCGCGTCCGGCCGGGCACGGGACGGGCGCTTTTACCGCTCCCGGCTGGCGTTGGTGACAGTGTACGCCAGCCCGTCGCCCTTTTCTGATGAACGCCCTTCAAGCCGCTTTCGCGGCATATCCTCGCCGTCAAAAAGACGACGGCTGCGGTATTCCACGGTCGGCCTGACCCGTTACCGGACGCGGTGAACAGCCCACAGGCAGCGGGGAACGGGCGCCACAGGGGCGCCCTCCCGGTGCCCTCTGTAAGAGAAGGAGTGCTGTTATGTCCCGTTTTATCCAGGGTGACTGCGTGCGTGTTATGGCCACGTTTCCGGGCAATGCTGTCGATTTCATCCTCACCGACCCGCCATATCTCGTCGGTTTCCGTGACCGTCAGGGGCGTACCATCGCTGGCGATAAAACCGATGAATGGCTGCAACCGGCCTGTAATGAAATGTACCGCGTGCTGAAAAAAGATGCGCTGATGGTGAGCTTCTATGGCTGGAACCGCGTCGATCGCTTTATGGCCGCCTGGAAAAATGCGGGATTCAGCGTGGTTGGCCACCTGGTATTTACCAAAACCTACACATCGAAGGCCGCATATGTGGGCTATCGCCACGAATGCGCCTACATCCTGGCAAAAGGGCGTCCGGCGCTGCCTCAGAAGCCATTGCCCGACGTGCTGGGCTGGAAATATTCAGGCAACCGCCATCACCCGACGGAAAAGCCCGTTACCAGCCTGCAACCACTGATTGAGAGCTTCACACACCCGAACGCGATTGTGCTGGACCCGTTTGCAGGCAGCGGCTCAACCTGCGTGGCCGCCCTCCAGTCCGGACGCCGGTATATCGGTATCGAGCTGCTTGAACAGTATCACCGTGCCGGACAGCAACGACTGGCCGCCGTGCAACGGGCCATGCAGCAGGGGACCGCGAATGATAACTGGTTTGAACCGGAGGCTGCGTAAATGAACTATGCCGGACATGAAAAACTTCGCGCCGAAGTGGCGGAGGTGGCCAATGCCATGTGCGACCTGCGTACAACCATGAATGAGATGGAGCGGCGGTACAGCTTTAATGCTGACACCCTGCCGGAACGTCTGGTGCGTCAGACGTTGTTTCGCGCAAACCGCCTCCTGATGGAGGCATATACCGAAATTCTGGAACTGGATTCCTGCTTCAAAGATTGAGGGGAGAGAGTATGTACGGAACATGCGAAATACTCTGCCGGGAGCTGGCAGCAAAGTATCCGGGAGACACGCCGCTGATGCTGGTTGTCTGGTCCCCGGAAGAGATTCAGGCCCTCGCTGACGGAATGGATATTTCCCTGTCCGATCATGAAATCAGGACCGTCCTGGCGCGCCTGGAGGACATCCCGGAAGACCAGCGGATTGAGTCCGGTATTTCTTCCGGCGTGGCGATGGAGATCATCAATAACGTGAGAGAAAACCGCCAGGTGACCGTTCCTGCTGAACTGCTGGCGTCCCTGATTCAGACCGCTGAACAGGCACTGTGGAAACGTGAGTGGGCCGCCCGTGATAACGGCCTCGCCGTCCCGGAATGCGTCACCCGCCGACAGGCGGTGGTTAATCAGGCCCGCGCCCTGCTGAAAAACAACACACGCGAAAACGACTGATGTTATCGCCGCCTGTGGGCGGCGATTCAGGGAGACCATGAATCATGAACGAAACGCTGAATGCACTGATTTGTCGCCACGCCCGTAACCTGCTGCTGGCGCAGGGCTGGCCGGAAGAGACGGATGTTGACCAGCGAAATCCGAACTATCCGGGCTGGATCAGCATTTACGTGCGGCTGGATGCACCCCGGCTGGCGACGTTACTCGTTAACCGCCACGATGGCGTGCTGCCGCCGCACCTGGCCTCCGCCATTCACAAACTGACCGGAACCGGGGCGGAACTGGTACTGTCCGGCAGTCAGTGGCAGTCGCTGCCGGTACTTCCGGCAGACGGAACGCAGGTGTCTTTCCCGTATGCCGGAGAATGGCTGACCGAAGACGAAATCAGGGCAGTTCTTGATGCGGTGCACGATGCGGTACGAAGCATCTGTTACCAGGTGGCAGAAGATGCGCGGCGTATCCGGGCGGCGCTGACCACCACCGGTCAGACGTTGCTGATCCGCCAGACGCGCCGCTTTCGCCTGGTCGTGAAGGAAAGCGATCACCCCTGCTGGCTCGATGAAGATGACGAAAACCTGCCCGTAGTGCTCGATGCCATCGTGAACCGGGGAGCACGTTTTTCGTCGGTGGAAATGTACCTGGTCAGCGATTGTATTGAGCATATCCTGTCCAGTGGGCTGGCCTGCGATGTGCTGCGTATACCGGATGAACCGCCCCGCCGCTGGTTTGACCGTGGTGTTCTGCGGGAGGTGGTCCGGGAAGCCCGGAACGAAATCCGCAGCATGGCGGATGCCCTGGCAAAAATCCGGAAATGATGACGCTGGCGGGGTAAATCCCCGCCTTTTTCCTGCCGGTCCCCGGACAGAGCACAAAGGAAGTCGCCGCCGGCTCCGCTTTACCCGGCCATGCAGGGCATGGCCTTGTGGTTTTTCAGTTATGTGGCCTCAGCGTCGTGTGCGGGCTGTGCCGTGCCTCCATCTTAGCCGGGCTGGCGTTGATGCAAGGGTACGCTTCGCCGCTGCGGTCACCCGGTCCCTCCTTCCCGTCTGACGTGATTTTCCGGTCGTTCGCCCGCTCAGGTTTCGCGGCCTCACCCTGCAACTCCCGTCAGCCGTGTGCGTCAGGCTGCGGCTTCCCTTGCGCCCTGTGCATCCCCGCCTTATCGCCCGGCTTTTCTGGAGGCACGGCACCGCCCGGTGTCGCGGAATATGTGAACAACGGAGGAAAACATCATGCAATATGCGAAACCTGTCACTCTGAATGTTGAAGAGTGCGACCGTCTCTCCTTTCTGCCTTATCTGTTTGGCAACGATTTTCTGTATGCCGAGGCGTATGTGTACGCGCTGGCGCAAAAAATGATGCCGGAATATCAGGGAGGCTTCTGGCACTTCATCCGCCTGCCGGACGGTGGCGGTTACATGATGCCGGATGGCGACCGTTTCCACATGGTGAACGGTGCAAATTGGTTTGACCGTACCGTGAGTGCTGATGCCTGCGGCATCATTCTGACTTCCCTTGTGATTAACCGCCAGTTGTGGCTGTACCACGACAGCGGTGATGCAGGACTGACCCAGCTTTACCGGATGCGCGATGCGCAGTTGTGGCGTCACATCGAATTTCACCCTGAATGCAACGCGATTTACGCGGCTCTGGACTGATTAACGGACGGGGCGGCAATGCCGCCCCTGTAAAGGAGACGAGAACATGTACTGTACTGTTAAAGAAATTATCCGCGAAGTGCTGGATACAGACGTGCCGGACAGTGAATGCGTTTTTGCCGTGGTGCTGACCCGTGGGGATGTGCGTCACATAGCCAAGGACTGGAACCTGTCAGACGATGAGCTGGAAACCGTCATGCAGCGGCTGGACGATGCCTTTGAGCATGGTGCGGATGTCAGCGTTGTTCACGACGTTGTTCGTGAACTGATGGAAGAAAAGCGCGGGTTTTCCTCGGTGGTCACTACATCCTTCAGGGCAGCAGAAACAGGTGATACAGGGCAGGCGGTGGAGGCCGCCTGTCAGCCCGCGCGAAAACCCCTGGCAGGCTGACGCCTGCCGGAAGGGAAGCGGGCCACGCTGACGCGTCGCCCGTTACCCTTCCTGTTTGTAATATGTCTGGCTCAGGAGTGTTTCTTTCTGATGTTATGACTCTGTTCCTGATGTTGTTGTTCTTTTATTTGCTGCTCTGATTATGACTTCTGGTGTGTTGTTCTGTAAGCCGGCCGCCCCTTCGGCTCCCGGCTGCCTGGCGGCATCCGGTCGTCAGGCCCGACTCCGACAGGCAGCTGCTGGCGCACCCGCCAGTCTCCGCCGAACCCGCTGACGCGGTTTCGGGCTGTCGCTACGGTCCGATGCTTGAAAACCCGGGCTTGCAGCGACCGTTCCGGTCGCGCTGCCTCTGTCGCGCCGTGGCCTGCGCTCCCGGCATCCCGGCAAAAGGCCGCCGGGATGTAAGGCGCAACGCCGTTTCGCAAACCGCGCTTCACGTCGTTGCGGCGGGGCCCTGCTCATTGCCTGCCGGGTGCCACACACCCGTTTGAGTCCCTGTCGCCGGGGGCTGATACAGCCACAACCTGCCGCACTGACTGTCCAGGGTAAATGAACAGCCCACAAAATTTTTT
>PPYF01458339.1_pt1 | contig 10672 bp, 6 predicted proteins | sample 1559871 | NCBI WGS metagenome assembly PPYF01 (sample SAMN08240021, study PRJNA423297) | Human gut metagenome, whole genome shotgun sequencing project.
ACTCTTCCGGATTTCGGAACTGTTCTTCTGATCTGTGATTGTCGGCTCTGTTCAAGCGACTTGATTACTTTAACATATTCGTTTTAAGTTGTCAAGCACTTTTTTAATTTCTTTTTTTCTTTCAGAAATCACTTTAAATTATCTCTTTCTAAGAAACAATTATTTCCGACAGCTCAACTAATATAACACCGAAAGCAGCCCCTGTCAACAGTTAATTTCATAATTTGACAAACTTTTTTATTTCTGCCTTACTACGGCAACCGAATTCGGGCAAAATATACCGCAAAGTGGGGCGTACACATTGTGGAAATGATTTTTTAAACACACTCCTGGATTCATCCAGTCCACATCAAACATTCATCCCATCCGACACCTGGATTCTATCCATCCACCTTCATCCTCCCCCGCCCTGCACACAGCACTCACATACCATATATACACAACGCCCCAGCTTTTCCGTCCCCTTCATACTATATAAGAAACTTTTCTATTCCACAAAACTAACAGATCACCATTCCTCTTCTCCCTCAGCCGCCCAGTCACAGCCAACTGCCAGCAAAGCCCAATAATTCCTATCGAGCGACATTTGCAGGATCTTTAGAAAATCTTAGCCCCGCAAGATCAGCGTTATTCGCAGATCACTCACTGTCTGAGCGCAGCGAGTTTGAGTTATCTGCGAATGCTTTTAGCTGATCTTGCGGGGCTTAGCTTTTCTTAAGGTCCGAAACCGAGCCGATAGGAATTATTGGGCTTTGCGTCCCCCTTTTAACTGATTTTATGAGAACTACTATAATCCCTGTCTGCTTTGTATAAATAAATAAATCAACCTTTCAGTCTGCACACCATATCCCACAGTGCTTTTGCAGAGTTAAAATTCTCCGGGATAATATCTGCCGGAGTGATAGTAATGTCATAAGTATCCTGCAGTTCACTCACAATAGACAGGATTGCAAAAGAATCAAGAATTCCATCGTCAATCAAAGTATCACAGTTTTCAAAATCTGCATCCGGCTGGATCTCTTCCAGTAATTCAATTAATTCTTCCAGTTTTTCATATCTCCTTTAATACGACGACTTTTTATACAAAAACTTCCAGTTTTTATAATCAACCTTTCACAAGATTCCACCACTTTTTTCTCTGTCTTTGTACAATTCTTCCATTGGCGCTAACTCCCTTTCAAGATATATCATAGTCCTGTGTGGGATCTTTACCTGTCCGCATATGCAGCTACTTTCCATAACGGAATCGTTGATCTTCACCGGATTCTTATGATCAAAGAAATTAATAATAATCTGCCAATGACACATTGGTACTAATTTACCGATAACTTACTAAAAAGAAGAGGTTTCGTTACCCCAAAGTTTAACGAAACCTCTTTTTTATATTGTCAAACGTATATTCTCAATCGCCGCATCCATCCTGTCACAGTAACAGTCGCAGACTTCTTTCATTTTGGAAATATTCTTCCTGTTTTCTTCATCATAGACACCAATAACCACAAATCCTGCTTTTTTTGCAGTTTCCGCTGCGTGAAGCGCATCCTCAAATACAAGTGTCTCATTCGGTTCTGCCTGCATAGATTCTGCTGCCTTCAGGTAGATCAACGGTTCATCTTTTCCTGCACCTGTTTCTGTACAGGTGTAAATCTGCTCAAAATAATCCAGAATCCCGTTTCTCGCAAGTGCTGCTTCTGTCAGTTCCCGGTTTCCAGATGTTGCAACTGTCATCTGTATATTTCTCTCTTTAAACCATTCCAGAGTTTTCTTCACTCCTGGTTTCAACGGTGCTTCAAACCGGTAAAAATCACTTACAATTTTCAGAACCTCTTCTATAATCTGTGAAATGGACTTATCCAACTGATATTTTTCTTTCATCCAGGCGGCTCCCTGCTCCAGACTCATGGTGTGCAGAGCAGCCCGGAGATTTTTCTCCGCTGTGATATTCTGACTCGTAAGATAACGTTCTCCAATATCCTCCCACACAGACATAGAATCCAGCAGCGTTCCATCTACATCAAAAATCGCTGCCTTCATCAGTCTTCCATCATATGAATCGCATCTACTGTATTATTGTACTGCTCTTCCACTTTTGCCAGAAGTTCTTCACAGCCTTCAGTATCTCTTCCTCTGAGCTTCTCTGTAATATCAAAGCTTGCCTTATACAGATTATCAAATCCAAGGTTCTGGCATACACCTTTTAAGGTATGAGCTGCACGAAAAGCTTCTTCCCCATTTTTCTGTGCCAGATTATCCTTCAGACTCCGGAAACTTCCATCATCCAGAAATTTCTTTGCAAATTTCTTAATAAGAACCTCACTTCTCAGTCTTCCAAGTACACCTTCATAATCTGCACCCATCTGTTCATAACATTCTTTTACTGTCATATTTTTCTCCTCTTTATCCCCATCTGCACTGTTAAACCTGCGTTTTAGCAATGATATTATTATATCACGCCATATAGCTGTTCTCAAGTGCTCTTTCACAAAAGCACCTTGGAATCTTTGTTACTGTTCACATACCACTATCCCGCGAGGTGTTTTGGCATGAATATGCCAAAATCCCGAGACATACAAGCCAAAATGATATCAGGCAGATGAAATCATCCGCATCACTACACACTATCACAGATTTTATATCCGGATATCATATAATTTTATTTTCTGCCGGTATTATCTGAAAAATCCCTGATTCTCAAAGTACTGGATAAATGGATTTTCACTTTCCTCTGTATCATCGGAGTCCATACTATCCTCACTGTCTGTATCTTCGTCTACATCTTCATCAGCATCTTTTGAGGATTTCTTAGAATCCTTTTTAGATTTCTTACTGTCTTTATCGTTATCATCACTGTCATCAGCATCTGTATTCTCATCCAGAGTTACTTTAACAGTCTCTTCTTTATAACTTGTTCCATGAGGAACCTGCACAGTCAGCTCTACCTCTTCATCTGGTTCATAATAGGAAAGATATTCGATCAGCTGATTATTACTTGAAACAGTTTTTCCATTAAATTCAGTAATAACGCTGTTTGCTTTCAGACCTGCTTTATCAGCAGCTCCACCTTCTGTTACTTCTTTTACAAAAACTCCTGCTGGAATGCCATACATCTGAACTGCCTCAGAACTTACAGAAGAACCTTTGATTCCAAGTACACCATGTTCAGAATCATCCAGTTTATCTCTTGATGTCTCATTCATCAGATTCTGAAGAATGTCAGTCACGTCTGAGATTGCAATTGCATAACCCATACCTTCTACTTCAGTAGAAGCAAGTTTTGCAGAGTTGATACCAACAACCTCGCCTTCCATATTCAGAAGAGCACCGCCACTGTTACCAGGGTTGATAGCCGCATCTGTCTGGATCAGGTTTACACCGTCACTGCTGTCATCACTTCCATCTGTTACTGTGTTATTGTCAGAATCCATTCTGCGGTTCTTGGCACTTACAATACCGGTTGTAACAGACTGTCCATATCCAAGAGCATTACCGATTGCAACTACCTGCTCGCCCACCTTCAGATCATCAGAACTGCCAATATTCGCAATTGAAATGGCGTCCATTGTATCATCTTCAACATCATCCAGAGATACAGATACAACTGCAAGATCTCTCTCTTCATCAAATCCCTTTACGGATGCCTCCACTGCATTTCCATCTGTAAATGCAACTGACAATGTATCCGCACCTTCTACTACATGATAATTTGTAGCAATCAGAAGTTCATCATCATTCTTACCAACAATAATACCGGAACCACTGCCCTCTACTTCCTGTTCCTGCTGCTGTGGCGCATATCCATACATTCCATACATTCCGAAGTAATTCTGTACCTCCTGAACTGACTTGGTTGTAATAGATACAATAGATGGAAGTGCTTCTGATACGATTTCAGACACATCAAGGCTTCCTTTTGCTGTGCTGCCTGTATCTTTGCCGGTATCTGATTTGGAATCACTGGCATCTGCATCCTTCTTCTTGGATTTTGCATATGTCAGGGTTGTCTCGTCCTTATTTGAAGCAGCTTCTACCGTTGTGGCTCCGCTCCATCCTGCAAGTTTATTTACTCCCTCAAAGCTTCCTGCTGCCAGTCCTCCTGCAAGTACTGCACATAAGCTGAATGTAAGGCCTTTCTTTGCAATCTTTCTGATTTTATCATTTCTGTTATCTTTGTTCATCATAATAAAGTCCCTCCATGAATCTATGTCATTTATCTATGTCATTTATTTATCTCTGTTTCCTTTTGATGCTTCTAAGTATAGGAATGATTTGTGTTCTTTGTGTGGGAAAAATGTGTTTAATTTGTGACAATTTTATACATTTCCAATATGACAGCAATTTTTAAAAACAGTCCTGTCTGTCAGTTACATCACTTTCGATACATGGAGGAAATTTTTCCGGTACTATATCCCGGAACCAGTGATTTCCAGTTTCCAACCTGACTTTTTAGTACCTTTTCTGTATATTTCAGGGAATTGGAACTATCCATATTTTTAAAGACATTATACGCTGTTTTCTTTTTCCCATTGGCATCCTTCAATCCCATTGCCAATCCCTGAGCCACCTCATGGGCTTCATCTTTATAGCTTCTTATAATAAATGCATCAATCATTGGATTGCAGGCAGCCTTATAATAGGCCAGTGCAATTGCTGCCGCCTGATTTGCCTGTCCTCCATAAGTGGAAGAAAATCCCTGTTCCGAAAGAATGATCCTTGTATTGGAACCAAATCTATTTTTCACATAATCTGTAAGTGTCTGGATATTACGCATAGTGATAAACGTGGTGGTGTTCGCATCACTGGTAAACATGGATGCATTTGCACCTGACCAGAACTGTGAATCTGAAAGCGGCTGATTATATGCATGATATGCCAGATTCCAGTTCACATCTTTCTGCATATCAGAAATCTTCGCCGCAAAGCTTTCCAGAGTTGATCTTGCACTATAGCAGATAGTAAAGGCATTTTTCTGATTCCAGCAATTATCCAGACAGATAAATACTTTGGAACTTCCCCGGCTGCTTTTCACTGCATTGTAAAGACAGCGAAAAGCTTCACTGTACATGGAGATAAATTTTGAAAAACTGACATTCCCTACATAATAATATCCGCTTGCACTGTTTACTTCATTTCCCAGGATCCAGTTACTTATATAACAGTTATTTTTTCCAAACTTCTCTCCCAGATATGCAAACATTGCTTCCATCGTCTGTCTAGTTGTGCTTTTATCTGTGTTCCATCCATAATAAGCTGTTTCTGCATAAGGACTGTTTCCCGTAATAAAGCTCTGCGTACTGGCATTCCTGTCAATACTGATCTGTGCAGTCACCTGGATTCCCTTTGCATTACATTGCTGAACAAGATATACATATCCGTACAGACCATTAAAATGATATGTTTTCCCATTATATTTATATGTTTCCACACCACTGTCTTTTCGCATCAGGTCTGAAATATATAAATTAAAAAATACTGTTTTGGATTTTGTATCTGTCAGCTCGTTGATATCTGTAGCCTGAATTCCTTTTTTTGTCCCCGGAACAAAATATGCTGCTGTATTTGTACTGAGTTTCTCCGGATTGCTGACATAGCTTTTCGGACTGATCACACTATACGCAGATTTAGATTTTTTTATCCCTATGGCAAATTTTCCCTGTGCATATTCCGGATGTCCGGAAATGTTCAGCTTAAATGTGATCTTCCCTTTTGCCTTCTCCGGCTTCTTTACTTTACCCACCGTTTTTTTCACTTTACCGGAATTAGAATCTACATACACCAGATAGTAATAACCATCCGAACTTTTCACATAATTTGAAACAGTTGCGGATACAGTGATGGTATTCGCCTTTGTTCCTTTTACATAATCCAGTGATGCAGCTTTCACCGAAGGACTGATTTCCTTTGTCCATTTTGCATATAAAGTAAGGGAACCTTCTGAACCCTTTTCAATCACGCTTATCTGATTTTTATACTTACTGTCTGTATACCATCCCACAAAATGATATCCGGAACGCGTCGGCTTTTTAAATTTAATCTCATCTTCTGAAGTATAAGTTTTGGGATTAGCAGTATTATTTTTTCCTTTATTAAGTTTATATGTGATTTTATATTCGGATGCTTTCTCCCAGATTGCATACAGGGTTATTGCTGTTGTGTCTCCTGCTGCAATAGCCTTATCTGTAGATATATCCGGACTTGTTCCATCATTTTCTGTGTCTGATATCTGCATTTCTGCCTTATCAGTTTTTTCTTCCCATGACGCGCTGTCCGTCTGTGCCACATCATTTTCTTCCTGCATCACATCTTTTTCTGGTTTTATTTCTTCTCCGACTTCTGTCCTCTCACTGGTTTCCTGAGCCTGCTTTGCCATATCTGCTGTTTCAAGAAGTTTCTTAATAGAATCTCCCGGTTTATAAGTTTCACCGGTTCCATCTTCTTTCGTATTCCACTCTTTAAAAATGTAACCTGTCTTTCCCTTCAGTGCTTCCGGTACTTTAGCAGTATCCGCATCTGCATAGGGTATCACATATGTTTTTTCCAGTTTACCATCACTGTAAAGCAGAATGTTATAACCTTCCGCACTCTGTCCGGCATTTACTGAATCTTCTGTCTCCGACTGTTCCGGTTCCTGATCTTTTAACTCTCCTGTTCCAAACTCATCTCCACTGTTATTCTCATCAGATATTTTATTTCCTGACTCACTTCCTGTCTCATATTCGGCACCATCTTCAAAAACATCTGCTGCTGATTCAACACTTCCTGCCGAAAACTCTGAAGCCCACAATGTCTGCGGTATACAAGACGGAACTATCATAGATACCGCCAGTCCCATTGCTATAAACTTTTTCCATTTTTTCATATTCGTCTTCCTTTCTCTTTTTACATTTTACGGAATTGTTGTAACTATCCAGCATTCCATTTTCTTCATTTTCCTCCTGTCTTACAGTATAACATTTGAAAAATCCACAGACAACAAAAGACTGTCAAAATCAGGACACTAATATGTGATTTTCCTGATTTTAACAGTCTTTTATAAAATTTCCAAACTACCTGTAACCACCCGGCAGTTCAACCGAATCAAGTATGTCCCCTGCGGAGGTTGCGAAAAGCAATAAGCAGTGGGTGGGGACTTGCTTGTATCAGGAGAAGTGCAAGCTCCTTCTGATAAACTGCGAAGCAGTTATTCGGTGTAGAGCTGCGTAGCGAAGCGGATGATTTTATCCGCTTGACTTTTGAAAATATGGAACCGTCACGATTATTTTACAGTTCCTATCTTATTTAACGGCCAGTAACGAACTGCTACTTCTGCCTCTATTGCATCTTCCTCTACAAACGGATTTTGCCAGTATCTGGAATCCATACTGTGGTTTCTGTTATCTCCTAACATGAAATAACATCCCTCCGGAACTGTATACGGTCCAAAGCTTCCTTCCGGTGTTTCCGGACAAAAGCTGTCATCCAGCGGTTCTTCGGAATCATTGATATACACTTTTCCATCTACAATGTTTACTGTTTCTCCCGGAAGACCAATTACTCGTTTTACAAAAAGCTGAGATGGATCATCCGGATATTTAAATATTACAATATCAAATCTCTCCGGATCATCTTTTATATATGCCAGACGATTTCCAAATACTCTGTCACCTGTCATAATTGTTTCTTCCATAGAACCTGACGGCACTCGTGCATTAATATATACAAAGTGTCCCAACAGAAACGCTATAACAAAGACTGCAATGATAATCTTCGCATAGTCCCACAACTCCCTCCACACAGACCTGCTTTTGTCTGACTGTTCTGTCTGGTTTTTTTCCTCATTTTCCATTTTTCGTCATACCTCCAGAAATTTATATCACAGCATCATTTGATGATATCAGGGGCAAAATACTTTTAAACCTAACCTCATTTACTGTTATCAGAATAATAACTATTTCGCAAATAACGCATTAAACATAGTTTATCACATCTGATAGTTATTCACCACTTAATTTTTTATAAAATTTTGTCACTATTTGATTCTTGAGATAATCTTGTCGGCACATTATGTTTCACGTGAAACAAACATATTGTATTCCTGTAGTAATTCCACAATTTAACCGAATCAAGTAAGTCCCCTGCGGAGGTTGCGAAAAGCAATAAGCAGTGGGTGGGGACTTACTTGTATCATGAGGAGTGTAAGCACCTTCTAATAAACTACGAAGCAGTTATTCGATGTAGAGCTGCGTAGCAAAACAGATGATTTTATCCATTTAACCAAGAATTCTTATAATATCCGGAAATGGGTACTATGTTTCACGTGAAACATAGTACCCATTTCTCACTGACAGATTATATTTCCTGCTGGTAATATTCCAGAAAATCTCTGATTTTCCCTGCTGCTTCTTTTAATACTTCTATTCTTGGTAAATAAACCACTCTGAAGTGATCCGGCTGATGCCAGTTAAATCCACCGCCATGTACAAGCAGAATCTTCTTCTCTTTTAATAAATCTAATGCAAATTTTTCATCATTTACGATATTAAATTTCTTTGTATCAATCTTAGGGAACATATAAAATGCAGCTTTCGGTTTCACAGCGGTAATTCCCGGAATATCTGTCAGCGCATTATAAATAAATTCTCTCTGCTCATAAATACGTCCACCAGGAACAATATAACTCTCCACACTCTGATGTCCGCCCAATGCAGTCTGAACAATTGACTGCGCCGGTACATTAGAACAAAGTCTCATATTAGAAAGCATCTTGATTCCTTCTATATAATCTTTTGCAACTGCCTTATTGCCGCTGAGAATCATCCATCCGATTCTAAAGCCTGCGATCATATGTGATTTGGATAAACCGCTGAATGTTACACAGAATAAATCCGGAGCCATTGAAGCAATGGAAATATGTTCTGCTCCGTCCATTACAAGACGGTCATAGATTTCATCAGAGAAAATGATCAGATGATGTTCTCTGGCAATATCCACTATCTGCTGTAATACCTCTCTCGGATACAGCGCACCAGTCGGGTTATTCGGATTTATAATAACGATTGCTTTTGTTCTGCTGGTAATTTTCTTTCTGATATCATCCATATCAGGATACCATTCTGCCTGCTCATCACAAATATAATGTACTGCTTTTCCACCAGCTAAAGTTGCACATGCAGTCCACAACGGATAATCCGGAGACGGAATCAAAATCTCATCTCCATTATCCAACAGAGCTGACATACAGAGATTAATCAGTTCACTGACACCGTTTCCTGTATAAATATCCTCAATTGATACATTAGGGAGCTTTTTCAACTGTGCATACTGCATGATTGCTTTTCTGGCAGAAAATAAACCTTTGGCAGGAGAATATCCCTCACACTCTGTCAGCTGCTGTCTCATATCATAAATCACTTCGTCCGGTGTTCTGAATCCAAATGGTGCCGGATTTCCGATATTCAGTTTCAAAACCTGAGTTCCTGCGTTTTCCATACGTGCAGCTTCTTCTACAACCGGTCCTCTTACATCATATAATACGTTATTTAATTTAGATGATTTTTTAAATTCACGAACCTGTACTTCCTCAACTGTCTCCCTGGTATTTTCTTTCATATTATTATAATTGTAATCAAATTTCATATTTTCCATTTGAATTCCTGCCTCATTTGTCTCTTTCAAAGTGTCTACAGATACATCGGTTCCTTTCAGCCATTCAGTTTCTACCCCTAATGTTGTCGCCAGAAAATTAAGAATTTCTGATCTGGGAGTTGTTTTTCCACTCAGATACTGGCTCACATGACTCTTTCCAAGTTTCACGCCCTGCTCTGCCGCCTTTTTTACAAGGTCGATCTGCTTCATATTCTTCTGTTCCATTGCTTTTTTTAATCGTTCAGCAAATATATTATTCATAAATACTATCTCCGTTCTCTGTAAAAAACAAATTACATTGTTCTAATCAATGGTTATTGTTATATTTCTTAATTCTTTCGCATATATGTTATAGAAAGAACAGATATATTATATTGTTTATACGGGAATCAAAATACAGACCTACAAACATTAATTAAGTTCAAATGTATTTCTTTCAGCATCATACACGAATATATGTTCTGTTCATTTTTAAATCCCGCATTTTATCAGCTTTTTCAAGTTTTTTTCTTTGCTATTATACTATAATTGAACTAATAATTCAACGGTAAATTTTATTATTTTCAATTTTATCAGCAAGGTTCAATATTTAGTTCATTTTGCAGTTCATTGTTAATTGAACTATATTGAACACGCTAATTGTTTTGTTATTCTGGTTCAATTAGTTTAATTTATACTTTAAACTATATATTGAACCACAATTTAGCTTATCTTATTTTGGTTCAATATCTGTTCAATTTTAGTCTTGGTATTTTTGAAATTCCTTTTATTTATGCGGTTTTTACGTCATTTTGCAGATTCTATTTGTTCAATTTCAAGTTCAAAAACCACATGTTTTAGCCGGAGATCAGACTCACACTGGACAATTCTGTCTGAGAAACTTTTTCTATGCAATCAAATTTACAGGCTTTTCCACGCCTTTTCTTTCCTTATTATCCCGTCAGATGATTTATTATGTGATATGAAACATATCCTAGAGCGTGTCTGAAAAAGGCTTTCTGCAAGATGTGCGTCACAATTTGTGGGATATTTTGCCCGGATGAGGGCGCCG
>PPYF01103540.1_pt1 | contig 10671 bp, 7 predicted proteins | sample 1559871 | NCBI WGS metagenome assembly PPYF01 (sample SAMN08240021, study PRJNA423297) | Human gut metagenome, whole genome shotgun sequencing project.
AGTTCATCATAGAGAACATACCTTTTTTCATTTCTCCGCCGTACCATGTGTTCAGGATAACCTGCTCACGGCTTGTGATGTTGAACATAGCTGCTGTTTCAGAGTTAAGTCCTAATTCTTTGTAGTTCTCAACTTTAGCTTTAGAAGCGTTGTATACTACGAAGTCAGGCTCAAAGTTCTCAAGCTCTTCAGCAGTTGGCTTAATGAACATGTTTGTAACAAAGTGTGCCTGCCAAGCTACTTCCATAATGAAACGGATAGCCATACGTGTATCAGCGTTTGTACCGCAGAATGCGTCAACTACGAAAAGTCTCTTGTCAGAAAGCTCTTTGATCGCGATATCTTTACAAACATTCCAAGCTTCCTGAGATGCCGGATGGTTGTCGTTTTTGTATTCGTCCGTTGTCCACCATACAGTGTCTTTGGAGTTCTCATCCATAACGATGAATTTGTCTTTAGGAGAACGTCCTGTGTAGATACCAGTCATAACATTGACTGCACCAAGTTCACTTACCTGGCCTTTTTCGAAGCCTTCAAGTTCCGGCTTGGTTTCTTCTTCGAATAATACATCATAAGAAGGGTTATAAACGATTTCAGTTGTTCCGGTAATACCATATTTGGTTAAATCGATCTTTGCCATTTAGCTTTACCTCTTTCTTTCTAATAGTAAGTAAATAACTCCCTTAGCATCCTTGCAGATGCACTGTTAAGATTTTATCACAACCGCGAATCTTTGTAAATCTTTTTTAGTACTTTTTCATACTGCGCAGAGAGGCTGGTGAAACGCCATAACACTGTTTGAATTTTTTGTAAAAATAACTGGTATCCGGATAGCCTACTTCTCTGGCAATATCTGTAATTTTCATATTTGTCTGTAAAATTAATTCTTTTGCCTTTTCGTTTTTCAGCTTGCTCAGATACTGGTTAAAGGAGCATCCTACTTCCTTCTGGAAAATCTGCCCCAGATAGGAGGTATTCATGCAGTATTTCTGGGAAAGAACCTTGAGGCTCATATCTTCCCCGTAATTCTCTTTCATATAGTTTAATATCTCACGGACAACCGGTGTGTAATGGTCCTCCGAGGTGTGAAGCGATGTGATCGCAGCCGCTATCTCAAGCATCAGCACAGCCCTCATACTGAAGATATCCTCTGCATGATAGATTTTTTCGAACAGCTCCGATAATCCTTTTAAATCGTGACTGTCATCCATCTTATATTCCAGCTTAATGTCCTGAATCAAAATGGCAATACGCAGAGCGATCTGGTAAAGTGCGTCCACATTCGCCTCGCTTTCCAGAATATTCATAAAAAGCTCTTCCACATAACGGAAAGCTCCCTCCTGATCTTTCTCAAGGATTTTTTTTCGCAGGAAAGACTGGTCAAGAGAAACGTCTCCTGTATTTCGATGGCGAATGTCCTCCGCGCTGATACACCTTCCATATCCGGTCAGAAGACGATAGCGCAAAAGCCCGCTTGCCTGTCCGTATGCAGCCGGAAGCTCACTGTAGCTGCCAATGCTGGAGGCAATTGCAAGGAAGCACATAATTCCTCTTTCGCTTTCCAGCGTATTCTGAATCTCGCCAAACACATGCTCTGCGTCTGCAAGAGAAGCTTCCGGTTCGCAGTAATAGAGGAGCAGAAGAACGTCCGCTTTCAGATAGACGGGTTTCATACTGCCATGATGCTTCTGAATTTCCATAAGAATACAATTAATGCCGTCAGCCTCGTCCAGACTTTCCAAATCAATCTTCATAAGCGCCGGAAAAAGCTTCTTTCCATCCAGTTTCGGCAGCATTTGAATGAACTCCCGTTTTTCTTCTTCACTCAGTCCTCCGTTTTCTTTCAGGAACTGAATCCATCCGATTTTATTATCCATACTCACCGCATTTTTACGGTCAATCTCATCAAGGCGTCTCGCAGCATGGAGAAGAGCTTCTCCATGCTGTTCTTCATTGATAGGCTTTAAGATGTATTCGTCCACATCCAGACGCAGAGCCGTCTGCGCATATTCAAATTCATCGTATCCTGAAAGAATCAGGCATCTTGTTCTGGAACTGATAGCCTTAATCTCACGTATGAGATCCAGCCCGCTCATCAGCGGCATTTCTACATCCGTAACCACAATGTCTACCGGATTTTCCTTAAACTTCCTCAATGCTTCCTGACCATTGTGCGCCATATGGATTACTTCCATATCCATAGCTGCCCAGTCATTGATACATAAAATTCCCTGAAGAATAAATTCTTCATCTTCAACCAGCATAACTTTTTTCATAGCATCCCCCTTGTATTCTGACCGCATCGGAAAGAAATCATTCTTCCTCCGCCTCATAATCTGTCATCTTTTTTTATATGAACTATCACTTCCAGTCCGCCGTTTTTACCTGCTTTCAGTCTGATTCCGTAGTCTTCTCCGTAAACCGCCTTAATGCGCCTGTTCACATTTGAGATTCCCACAGCTTTCTTCTTATCCTGTCTTCCCTCCCGGTTCTCTCTGAGCTCCCGGTTCTTCTCCGCTATCTCATCCGGCTCCATACCAATTCCGTTGTCTTCCACACAGAAATATACATCTCCTTCTTTTTCTTCTGCATGAATGCCGATAACATTATCATTTTCCTGTCTGCGTATTCCGTGGACAAAATAATTTTCAAGTATCGGCTGGAGAATAAACTTAATCACCTTGGAAGCCATCAGTTCTACCGGACATTCAATTTCATATTTGAAATTTCCCTGATACCGTACTTCAAACAGTCCCAGATACTGCTTACAATAATCAAGCTCCTGACCAATTGTAATCCAATCTGCCTCTTTGAGCTGGCTTCGAAACAGCACAGACATGCTGTAGAGCATTTTTCCCACTTCTCTGTCCCCGTTACAGATTGCTCTCATGCGGATAGCTTCCAGCGTATTGTAAAGGAAATGAGGGTTAATCTGACTCTGCAGCGCCTCCAGCTCTGCATTTTTCGCCTCAATCTCGGCAAGATAGCTCTTTTCAATATAGGTTTGTAGGTCTTCGCACATCTTGTTGAATCTGCCTGCAATAATATCAAGTTCATCCCTGTTTTCATTTGTATAAAGACGAACCTGCAAGTCTCCGGTTGTAACACGTTCCATTCCCTGAACAATATTCTCCACACGGCTGTTCAGTCTTCTAAGATAAAGATTAATCAAAAAAATCCCCATTGCCAGCGCAGCAGCGCTGACTCCAAGAATCGCCAGTATTTTATACCCCTCTATCTGAGCAGCCTTTGCATTATTTACAATTACATAAACCTGATAATCTGCCGCAGATTCCCAGAATACTCTGTGCTTCGCAATGCTTATTTCATCCTGACGCTCCTCTTCCTCTATAATTTCTTTGAAAAGCTCTTCGTTTCCGTCGCCACATATAATATTTCTGTAATCTTTTACGAGCAGAACGTCCGCATAATCTCTGTGATTTTCGATTCCCCTGAAGCAGCCCTTGCAGTTAAAGGTTATAACCATGCATCCCGTCACCTTCATGTTATCCGGATTTCTGATTTCCTTTACAAACTGAAGCTCCTCTTTCTGTTCATATCCCTCTGTAATCTCAAGGAGTCTCTCCGTCCCATCTTTATAGGGAAATATTATATCCTGAGAACAGTAAGTTGTAAGCTTCTTTTTTTCATAGCTTAAAAGCTCTATTTTTTTCAGAGCTCCGTAAGTTTCAAAGGAATCTTCAATGAACTCCTCCACTCCTCCATACTGCACTGCAGCAGATGCAGAGTATCTGTCCAGACGATATTTCTGATATTCTTCCGGTTCCATCTCAAAATAATTGAGCAAATCGTCAAGAATCCCTTTATCCCTGTAAATCTCCATATACATATCATCGGCTGCAAGAGCCTTATCTTCTATATACTGAGCCGTTTCCTTACAGATTCGGTCCGCAGTTTCCTCTTTCCACTCCACAACGCTTCTTCTTGTTTCCGTGAGAAAATATCCTGCCAGAACACTGACAATGACAATGGCAATGGAGGTATAGATCCAGAACAGTTTCATATATAACTGACTGGTCTTTTTCGTTTCTGTATAATCCATGATGCTGCCTCCTGACTGTCCCAAATTTTTCCTATCCTATTATAACCTTTTTTTCCAAAAAATGCGTAATTATTTTTATTTTTGAACCACAAAAAGAGAGCCTCAGCTCTCTTTTGCTTTTTCATCTATTTCCCTGAGCACATTCCGGCTCATAAACGCTACAAGGAATCCATATATGCTGACCATAAACAGCACAAAGGTTCCGGCTCTGATTTCCAGAAGCATTAGTACAAAAGCTAAAACAGCGATATTCCCCAGTGTAAGCACGGGCTTGGTGACAGTCATCACCAGCGCGCCTTTCAGGTAATCCGGAAGTTTCATCTCATAGCGGGATGCCAAAAGATATAGATCCGGAGTGATAATCAGTGTCAGGGCAAAAAGAATGATAAAGATTACCATTAAGGGAAATACCGGTATCTGAATGGAGAAAAATTCCACATTCGTCCAGAATATCCAGACCATCATAGCCTGAATCGCTCCCAGGGCAATTTTTTTGCCCCAGGAGTCTTTATATCCTGTCATGAAATCCTTCCAGGCTGTGGTATCCTGATTGTGCAGAAGACGATTCATCGAGAAAAAAACAGCGCACAGTGCAGGAGCCGCCGGAAGCATACACAGAAGGAAAAACGGCAGGTATGTTCTAATCTGGCTGATTCCCTGAAACAGGAAAAACATCAGTACAGGTATATTAAACAACAGAAAGAAAAGGTTGATTTTTAAAAAATATAAAAATCGGTCGCAGGCATTCAATATTTTTTCCAGACTAAATAACTCACCCATTGTTTTCTCCTTTCCATGCTGTATTAGATTTCAAATAACAGCGTTTTAATTTCATATGGATGAAGGCTCAGAGTAATTTCCGTATTCTTCATCTCTTCCAGAGGTCTTTCTCTTAAATCGCCCTCTGCCCATGCTTTGAAGCCGAATTCCGGTTTCAGTGTTACATTCTGTTTCGCTCCTGCGAAGTCATGGAAACGGACAACAAGATATTTGCCGTCTTCAGATTTCTTCACAGCGTCAATTTCAATCTGGTCGTTGTCAATTGTGAAGAAGCTTCCGCTTACCAGAGCTTCTTTACCGCATACAGCGTCCATTGGATTGTTCAGCGCATATGCAGATTCCACTACGCCGCCTGCAACGAAGTCTCCTGTATGAGGAAGCAGAGCGTATGTGAAGGTATGATGTCCAAGATCCTGAAGGTGGTCAGGCTGTTTTCCGGAACGAAGCAGGGAAAGTCTCAGCACATTGTCTTTCACATCGTAACCGTATTTACAGTCGTTCATAAGAGCCACACCGTAGTTTCTCTCGGAAAGGTCTGCAAATCTGTGGCCTACAGACTCGAATCTTGCCTGATCCCAGCTTGTATTCCAGTGGTTCGGACGGCGAACATTTCCGTACTGGATATCATAAGTTGCATAAGTTGTACGAATGTCTACAGGGAAAGCAACCTTCATAAGCTGCTGTCTTTCCTTGAAGTCAACCTCTGTCTTAAAATCAATTCTGCGCTCTGTGCTGTAAAGAATCATATCCTGCGCAATGACTGTATTCATGTAATTCCATTTCATACGGATCACAAGACGGAGAGCGCCGCACTCTGCAACCTCGAAGGATACCAGATTGTCAATGTCACGTTCCTTCTGCTGGTAAAAAATATCAATATCCCATGCATCGTTGTCAATCGGCTTGTCCTCGAACATCTGGAGAACATTTCCTTTTGCACCTTCTGCAAGTACGCTTCTATTGTTTTCTTTATCAAAAAGTTTCTCAATCTGTCCTTTTTCGTTGAGGACGATGGAGTAGAACGGAGTTTCAATCTCTCTTCCGTTTACAGTAAATGCAGCTTCTTTTTCAGCCGCTGCTCCAGGTGTGAAGAATACAGTGTCATGTCCCATTGCAGGAACGTCCTTTGTCTGTACATAAGTCACATCTCCGGCTCTCTGAGAAACAAGCTCTGTACCGTTTTTGTCTGTAAATACACCCTCTGCATTTACCGGAATCTCTACGATTTCATCAAGGTTCCAGCCGGATGCATTATAGATGGTATATGCCTGATCGTCTGCTGTCAGAGCAGCTTTTCTGTAATCGTCGATTACGCTGTCTGCAATATTTTCAACAATCGCATAATCCTTGCGGCAGTCCTCATATACTTCATGGATAGAGGAGCCCGGAATAATGTCGTGGAACTGGTTTGTAAGAATAATCTTCCAGCCTTCTGTCAGTTTCTCCTGCTCTGCTTCAGAGAGATTTCCATTTCTCAGAGCATTCATAGCTGTCAGCCACTCTGCCTTTCTGTAAAGAAGCTCCATCTTGCGGTTGGTTCTCTTATTATAACCCTGACTTGTGTAGGTTCCTCTGTGGTATTCAAGGTAAAGCTCGCCGTCCCAGGTATTTACATATTCATCTGTCTCGCTTACTGTCTTTTTCAGATTTCTGAAGTAATCTCCGGCTCTGGATGTCTCCAGTGACGGAAGTCCCGGAATCTTGTCGATGCGGCGTCTTCTTTCCAGCAGGTCACGGTTTACACCGCCGCCGCCGTCTCCGTAGCCGTAGGAAATCAGAAGCTCTTTGTTCATGTCTTTTTCACTGTACGCATCCCATACACCTTTGACTGTCTTGGCTGTGAGAAGTCCGTTATAGGTGTAGAACCATGAACCCGGCTCATTCCACGGTTCCGGTGTTGTGATGAAGTGTGTAAGAACCTCGCTGCCGTCCATACCTTTCCATTTAAAGGTATCGTGAGGCATTCTGTTGTACTGGTTCCAACTGATTTTTGTTGTCATAAACATGTCGATTCCTGATTTTTTCAGAATCTGAGGCAGAGCCCATGAATATCCGAATACGTCAGGCAGCCATAAGTATTCTACATCTTTTCCAAACTCATCTTTGATGAACTTGCTTCCGATAAGAATCTGACGGGTAAGAGATTCGCCGCTTGTAAGGTTACAGTCAGCCTCTACCCACATACCGCCGTCTGCTTCCCAGCGTCCTTCTGCCACACGTTTTTTGATTTCCTCGTAGATTTCCGGGAAATCTTTTTTGATATATTCATATAACTGCGGCTGAGTCTGAAGGAAAATATACTCCGGGAACATTTCCATCATACGAAGTACAGTTGAAAAAGAACGGGATGCTTTCTCATGTGTATGTTTCAGTCTCCACAGCCATGCCACGTCAATGTGTGTATGACCAACGCATTTTACTTTCACAAGGGTGTTCTTATCCATAGCGTTCACTCTTGCATTAAGGTCATCGTCTGCGGCATGTACGGATTCATAGAATTCCTCGCTGCCCGGATAAGACCAGTCGATCAGACGGCTGGCAGCATCCAGCGCGCATTTCAGCTCGGAACGGACCGGATTCTCTTTTTCCAGATAGTTTACAGTATCCAGCATCAGCATACCCATGTAATAGAAGTCATCTACTTTTTCATCCAGATATGCAAGGTCTGCTCTTGCGATTTTGTGCTCCTGCTCTCTCGGAACACCGCCGCCTTCCAGACCTGACCAGAGACGGAATGTAAGACTGAAAGTCTTTCCGTATAATTCTTCAGGGAAAAATACTTCTTTATGATTCAGGTCAACTCCCTGATAAGGTTTCTCGTTGATATAGCACATTGCCTCGAAACCGCAGTTATTTCCTGCGCCTGTATTACCGAAGTCAAAGATACCTACTGCTCTTTTTCCCTTCCATTCCTCAGGGATTGTAATTTCTTTATGAAGCCACAGGTAGCGGTCGCGTCCTTTCCAACAGTCTCCTGTATGAATGACATCCCATCCCTCAAAATCAGTCGGAACGACAGGATTCACCACACCCTGTAAGTCTTCACGCATTGCAAATTCATTCAGATTTTTAATTTCTCTGTAACAGTAATCTCTTACTTCATTGATTCTGCGGTCTAATTTACGTTCTGTTAAAAACATTTCTGCCTCCTGTTATTTTTCTGGTAACCGGAAATTCAAAACTCCGGATGTTAACTTCAGTGTACAAAAAGATAAGCAAAAGTACAATTTTCTCTTTTCTATGTTTAGGGTAAAAATTCTATAAATTTATTTTTTTATACAATATCCCAAATATACTAAAAACAATTCACAATACATGGCATTTGCCCAGGAAAACCACTCTCTTGTGTATTTCGCAGGGTTATCCACATGGAATCCCTCGTGCATCATCCCTTTTCCACCTGTTGTTTTTGCCAGTGTGGAAAGAAGTTCAAACTGCGCCTCTTTCGTCTCTTCTGTCAGTCCCTGCATAGCAAGGGCAATGTGCCAGATATAAGAAGACGGCGTATGCGGGCTGCCGATTCCTCTTGCCTCGCTGCCTTTGAAGTAATAAGGATTCGCCTCGCTTAAAATAAATCTTCTGGTATTTGCCGCAACCTCCGGATCTGCCGGATATCCAAGATATGTCATGGAAAGGAGGCTTGGTACATTGGCGTCGTCCATCAGATTATACATGCCATAGCCGTCTGTTTCATAAGCATAAATCTCGCCGAATTCCTCTGTTCTCGTTTTTCCGTATTTTTCGATTGCAGCGTGTACGGTACCTCTCAGTTCGGCAGCTTCTTCAGCAAGTTCATCGTCGTGCAGAATCTCTTTTGCGATTTCTGTCATATAACCCAGAATTACGACTGCAAACATATTTGACGGAATCAGATATCCATATGTGCAGGCATCGTCGCTTGGACGGAAGCCGGACCAGATAAGCCCTGTTCCCGGTCTGGTCAGAGCGCCTTTTCCGTCTCTGGAAAGAGTATCTGTGAAAAAGCTTCCTGTACGGACAAAGCGGTATTCGGATTCTGTCTCATGGTTCTGCTCTGTTTTCATAATTTCCAGAATTTTTTTCACTCCTGAACGGAAGTTGTCGTCAAACTGAGCGGTACAGCCTGCATTTTTCCAGAGAAGATATGCAAGCTGAACCGGATAGCAAAGAGAATCCAGTTCATATTTGCGCTCCCATACCCACGGGCTCTGGTCGTCGCTGTCTTTTTCCCAGCAGGCTCCGCTTGGCTCATTGTTAAACGCATTTGCATACGGGTCGATGGAAAGATAAAAGAACTGACGCTTTACAAGCCCCGCAATCATATCGCGGATTTCTTCATCTCTGTCTGCTATATATAAATAAGGACGAACCTGTGCTGCTGAATCGCGAAGCCACATTGCAGGAATATCTCCTGTGATAACGTGACAGGTACCGTCTTCATTTCTGAGCACCGTGTTTTCCAGAGTATTTGTATAACAGGTTTTAAACTGCTCCATTAAATCACGGCATTCGCCGGCTTTGTTATTTAATTCTTCAAAAAAAACGTCCACCATTTCCGGATATTTTCTTTTCATAATATAATCACCTCTAAAAATTCAATTTTTTACGATATATTGTAGCTGACAACATGAAACATTTACAGTGGAATAAATCTGGAATCCACGGACAAATTATAGACATGGAAAATCATCGCAGACTTATTTCTTTTTGTTCGCATAGGCAAGTACAAACATTGCGCATCCAATCACATAAAAAGTCATCATATTCTGGACCAGCCCTGCCACAAGGAATAAAATCCCGGCAAGAATATAAAGATTGCTGTCAAATTTCTTTTTGTTCATTTTTCCCTCTTTCTGCCTCTTATACCTCAAGATTATTTTGCGGCTTCCGCATTACGTTTTCTGTATTTTCCCGGACTGCAGCCTTTCACCTTTGAGAATACCTTGGAATAATAATTTGAATCTGTAAATCCTGTTTTTTCTGCAATTTCTGTAATAGAATATTCCGGATTCAACAAATATTCCAGACTTCTTTCTACCCGGTACTCCTGCAGAAAAGAAAAAAGGGAGATATTCATACATCTGTGAAAAAGCCGGCTGCATTCACTTTCACAGAGATGAATATGGTCCGCGATATCCTTAAGAAGAATTTTTCTGCTGTAATTTTTTTCAAGATAGTCCATGATTTCTCTGATTCTCTCATACTCTATCCGCTCATGTGACTGAAGTTCCGGGTTGTGGCATTTGTTTACCAGAATCTCTTTCCATGCAGACTGCAATTCTATTATCGTATCCATCTCAAAATATTCCGGTTTTTTTTCGTTCAACCAAATAATCTTCTTGATTTTTTCTGAAAAAGATTTATGCCAGGAACTTGTATGGTCAACATATATAGCCGAAACAGACAAATCCTGTATCACAGGCTCTACATATCTTCTGTACAGAATACTCTGGTAGAATCCGTAAATAAGCTTCGGATCAAAGGTAATGGAAACGTATTTGCAGTCCTGAAAATTTTTCATAAAACCGGCATGAAGAACATTTGCATTTTCAAATAAAAGCTCCCCTTTTTTTAATAGGTAGCTTCCCTGATTTACCTTATAGACCATCTGCCCTTCTGTTATAAGCGTGATTTCTATTTCCGGATGCCAGTGCCACAAAAAGGAGCCCGATGGATAGCGGGAGAGCTGCTCTCTGCTCACAAGCAGGGGAAATTCGTCGCTTCCGTGTTTCTTTATTTCTTTCTGATACCGATTGGTAACAATCTGCAAATCCCTCTCCTCCCTTCTTCAAGTATTTAAATCATATCTATTTTACCACTCTCTGTATAAAAAACGCAAGATTTTACTA
>PPYF01546132.1_pt1 | contig 10671 bp, 8 predicted proteins | sample 1559871 | NCBI WGS metagenome assembly PPYF01 (sample SAMN08240021, study PRJNA423297) | Human gut metagenome, whole genome shotgun sequencing project.
AGCTTTTTGTCTGCTGTGAAATACAGGCGTTTAGACGCTTTAGTGCAGTATGCTTCCCATCTGAATGCCACCCATTCTTCTCAAATACTTTCTTTGTTTACGGATGATCTTCGCGTTTATGCGGAGAAAAATCTGGGACGGAGTCATTATGAGTACATAGCTCGGGTGCTACGGGGTATGCGGAAATTGAATGGCGGGAAGGATGTTGTGAAACAATTGGTGGAAGAATTCAGGGTTTTGTATAAACGTCGTCCGGCGATGATGCAGGAGTTGGGAGAGTTCTAGCCATATCTTATTTGCCTGTTATCTTTTATTCGAACTTGTCGGAAATGAAAGCAGACTATCTACTAAACGACAGTCTGCTTTATCTTCTTTATAGAGTCTTCATTTGGTATTTGTTCCTGCTCTAACCGAAAATTGTTTTCTTGCAAGAAACGATATAGGTCATACTCTTCCAAAGTTAATTGAGGTAATGTTTGCAATAAAGCCGGTGTTCCCTCTTTTACCAAGTGTCGATAAGTATGGAATGTCTCCCAGTCCATCATCAGTGCAATTGCGGATGGGTAATAGCTGCGGAACTGGTTGAGAATTTGCAGCCCCTGCGCATCTAAATCTCCCCAATAATAGTTTTGTACATGAGTCATCCATGGAATCTCTTTCAGGAAACTGATGTTGAAGCCTCCCCCGCTCCATACGGCAATACTGTCAGGTTGCAGTGGTAAGGTTAGGAAATTCATTTTATTTTCCATGATAAATACGTATTTACAAGCGCAGTTCAGACGTTGGAAATCTGGTAATGGAAGAGATACATCTGTCCAGCAGAAGCCTGGAGCCAAGGTACTGTCCAGAAAACGTATGCGGATTAATGGTTCGGCACATTTCAGTCCATACCGTTTTTCGAATGTTTTTTCATTGAGAGTGATAGTAGATGCGGGTAATAATTCATCGAGTAAGGATTTGAGTAAATCCTTGTTTTCTTCGATGTATTTGGTGTGTACCTCAATTGGCAACTCGCGGATGTAAAGATGAGGGCGGGGATGTTCTGTAAAGTACTTGCATACCTTGATTGTATCTCTCCATGTGTCGTGACTGATAAGTCGGAGAGGATTTCTTTGACTCCATTCAATAAGCTGCGGCATTTCATTGGTGATTAGTTGCCAATTTCGGATGAATATATCCAATTCGTTTCGTTTGCGAGTAATATGCAAGTAAATCTCTAAAGATGGAATTTGTATGCAAGTCGGAATGTTTTGAATTCCAATCTTTTCAAAACTCTTTTCTGTCATCTCTACTGTGTATCCCCATAGGGATGCACCTTTTTGTAGTTCTGCGATAGAAGCTTTGTATTCTGTCAGTTTTAGCAGAATATCTTTGGCTGTTATCTTTCCTATGCGACTAATTTCTTTCGGAAAGAAAGATTCTCCTGTCGTGATTGACAGGAGTAACTCTTTCCACCAACTCAGGCTTTGTTTCTTTATGTCTTGTGGTGTAATCATTGGATAATTTCTATTAGTGAGTGATGCTGTTTTTTCTCTGCTTTATACTCTTCAATGCTTAAATTGCGAATCTGCGACTCATTGCCTTCCGGATTAGATACATAGTGTACGGAATGGATATAATTCTCAATGACATGTATTTTCTGCATGGGAGTGACAATCAACAGTTGCAGATTCAGCTTTTTGAATAAATCAAGTCCGAATTGTGTACTTTCATCGTCACCACGTCCGAAGGCTTCGTCTATGACTACAAACCGGAATGATTGGCTTCGCTCTTCCTGATAGTTCAGTCCAAATTGATAGGCGAGGGCAGAAGCTAGAATGGTATAGGCCAGTTTTTCTTTTTGACCGCCCGACTTACCGGAAGTACCGGCATAAAACTCTTTCTCTGCATCATCTGCACGATAGCGTTCACTGACATTGAAGAGAAACCACTGGCGTACGTCTGTGACTTGTGTGGTCCATTCAATATCCTTGTTCTCATTGCTGCGGAACCGGTTCAGAATGCGTTGTACTTGTTCAAAACGTTCCTCAGTATAAGCATCATCTGTACTGAGGATATTGTTGTAGCAAGCTTTCAGATCTCCTTTGAAGTCAAGGATTTCTCGGTTGGGATTGGTTACGGCTTGTAGTTTGATGTAAGTATCTTTGTTGAATTCGATAGCTTCCAGATGTTTATTGATTATTCCTATTTTTTCCTGAATCCGCTTGGCGTGTAAATCAAGTTTGCTGTCGAAGGTAACAATGCTTTTTATTGTATCCTGATTTAATAGGACTTTTAGTTTAGCCTCGTGTGCAGGTAGTCCTTCTTTAACTACTTGTTGGAGAATCTTCAGATATTCTTTCCGAGCTTCAATATCTTCAGGTAATTCCAAGGCATCAAAAGGAAAAGCGTTTCGATAGTCACGCATGATTTGGGTTATTTTTTCTCGTGTCGTATCTCGCTTTTTCTGTATGTTCAATCGCTTGCCTGATAGACTTTTAGATAGCTCCGCTTTTAAATTGTCTATGTTGCCGAGTGTATAAGAAGTGTCAGGCTGTGCTGATTCTATTTTAGAATAAAAGATGCTTTTGTCCTCCGGCGAACAAACAATTGATTGCAGCTGTAGTTCCGGTAATTGATTATGGGCTGTTTCTATTTGATTATTCAACCGTCCGCGGTTATCTTTTAGTTTATCTATGTGATTCCTTAATTCACTTTCTTTGTATTCCATTTGTTTCTGTTGTTCTGCCAGTGTTTTTATCAGATTATTGCTTTCTGATAACTCTTGTTTTTCCTTTTGTAGGTGGGATATATGTTCTGTTTCTTGCTGCCAGTTCAGCTCATTCCAATCTTGAAATCTTTTTATTTGCATTAGTGATGACAAGGTGGCATTGCACAAATCAATTGCCTTTGATTTCTCTTTAATTTCGTTTTTTTCTATTTCATATCGAGATAGAAGCGATTTCAAGTAGGCTTGAATGGCCTGTATTTTCTCCTTGTTGCTCCAGCCCAATATGAAATTTCTGCGATCCCAGAGGTCTCGGCGGTCATCTTTCACATGTCGCAAGCGGCCGGTTTTTATTTGTCCTTCTTTCGTGATTCCATCGCTGACATTTTGAAACTCATTTAAAGATACGCATTGTAGATTGAAACGACGTACCAATTCTTTTTCCAGCCAGTTGTGGAATGGAGTATTTGACTTTATATTGATTTTGTTGACTGCTGATGAGGGTGATAAATCTTCAACGAGCGTGTTGTATTGTTTGCTCTCTTCGGGAATGCGGAAATATTCCAGACGGATTCCTTTATGTCGATTATCCTGCAGCTTATTGGCGTTTATGAACCCTGATACAATGTGATAATATCTGTCGGGGACTAACATGCTGATGCCAAATCCTCGCAATAATCGTTCCAAAGCTCCTTCCCATTCTTTATCTTCAGAGCGAACTTGTAACAGTTCGCCCACAAAAGGAAGTTCTTCTTCGCAGATGCCCAAATGTTCAACCAATTGTTTTCTTATCTCCAATATGCCGGAGGGTAATTGGTTGGAGCGTGTTTGAAGAGACTCTATTTCTGACTTTTGTATTTCTATTTCTTGTTCGGTATTGAGATGCTCAGCTATCCTTGAACCTTGCAAAGTGGTCAGTTTTTCCCTCTCTTTCCGCATCTCCTCCTGCTTTTCTTCGGTACTTTTTAAATTGCGATAGAAGGTTTGTTCAGTGTTGGCTGTGGGGAGTCCGCATTGCAGGGTTAGTTGGAGATAATCTTCGTGTTGCTTCTTTTTATCTTGTCGAGCTTTAGTGGCTTGCGCTATTTCTACTTTTATCTGATCCAGGCGTGCGCCTCCGTTATCACGGATGGCCTGCCGAAGTTCATTGATCGTATTGCGACATGTATCAAGTTCAGCCTCTGCTTGTTTGATTTGACTTTCCAACTGCACGAGTTTGCGCTTGCAATTGGCAATCTCTTTTTGCAATAGATTTATTTTTTTATCGGCAAAGTAGGATGGTATAACATCCGATAATAATACCTCAATTTCGTGCAACAGTTCTTCTGTCTGAGAGTAGTCATGGTCCAGTTCGGTCAAAGGATTTAGAATATCCCGTTGCTTGCGGGCTTCCATTACGGCTGCATGTGCTTGATGTAAGTTATCGAACCGTTTTTTCAGTTCTTCTATCTGTTCTTGTATATTGGTTGGTTCCAGCATTTGTTCGCGCACAAAGCTAGTAAGGCTACTTACAGATTTCATAGAAACTGTTTGATAAAATAGTTCGATTGCTTTGTCGGAATTCATGCCGAATAACTGGCGGAACCGCTGGCTGTATCGTGAGAAGTTATCATCAAATATTTCGATGTGGTTATTGGTACGCAGTCTTCTCTTCAGTTCTTTAATGTCCGTAAATCCAGAGAAATGCTCTTTGATACTGAGCGGCTCGCTTCCAATCAGTAATAATTTGCGAACATTACTGTTGTTTTCAATCCAAAAGAGTTGCGCTAAGGAAGTGTGTATGTTGTATCCTTCATTATAAAAATTGGCGATGATTACTGTAAATGTAGCTTCACCAGCTTTTATATATCGCAGAGAAACGGCTTTACTGCCATTGGTCAGTTCGTCACTTTTGGAACTGTAGTTTCCTTTGATGTATGAGGCCAGATTACGCTCTTTGCTTTCGGCACCGGCTGCTTTGTTGAATGTGATGCGGTTATATGGTACCAAGAGGCAAGTCAGAGCATCAACAACGGTCGATTTCCCCGATCCTACAGCACCGGTTAGCAATGAGTTTTCACCTTCTGGAGTGATTTTCCATATCTTGTTATTAAAGGTTCCCCAGTTTAATAATTCCATGTATTGCAGGCGATGGCCTACTTGCTCGATTTTATTCTTCATTTCTTTGACTGTTTTACATATTCTTTATATCGTTCTAACCACTCACTGACTTGGTCTGCATTAATAAATGCTTTAATAATACGATTGACTTCGTATTGTTCTTGGTCTGTTTTCATTTGGCGTAAAAATCCTTCGTCTATCACTTTTCTGACGGCACTGTCTATCTGCTTTTGGGTATTTACTTCATTGGTGTTCTCTTTCAAGTGCAACTTCATCAGATTGTCAATCTCTTCGCGGCTCAGTATGGCCTTGGTAGATTCTCCTTCCTGGTCATTTTCTATCAGATGTTTGCGTAGCAACAAGCAAAGGAGTGAAACGTGAAAAGTGAGCGGTCGTCGTCTGATTAACTTTGGGGCAGTTTCCTGTTCCGGAGATTCTTCCTCACAGGTTGTCTGCAACTGTTGCTGTTTTAGATAAGCATAGCCTTCTGCCTTGTCGATAATGACATCCAGATGGATATCGGCAAAATAATTTCGCACATCCCGTTCATGTTCGGGTTGCATCAACGTGTTCCATATTTCTTCTTGATGGCTATATACAATACCTTTTAATAAGGCTATCAGTACGTTGGAATAAGTCTTTCTCATTAGCTGAATATGATTTTAGGGATTTTTACTTTAAATATTTGTCCGGTTTGTGAATTGCAGATTTGTATTTCTTCTTGTTCGCTTGTAGAAACCGAATGTCGTTCTCCGTTTTTAGTTGCAATGTCCAGATAGGCTACTACTTCTGCCACTCCTTTTTCAATTGGATGCACCTTTATTAATTCCTGTAAAGAGACTTGAGGTTGATATCTGAGCAATTGCCTGATATTTTCTTTTAGCTTAGGAATATTTATCTCAAATTGTTCGTACAACAATTCATTATCACCGGATGCTTGCCCTTCTTGTAACTGTTGCTTTTTGAATTTGACTTGTTCGGGAGGTGAGAAAAGTGGTCGGTCACATATAAGATTGATGCGGATGATATCTTCAACTTCCAATGCCGGGAGTCTGGTAAAGTCAATCTCCGGATGTTCGAAGATTAATTTGAGTCCTTCGTCTATCTGTTCGTGAATTCGCTTGTTCTCGAAAAAAGACTTATGTTCCAGATATTTACGCAACTGATTCCAAAGTGAATTCGTTGTTTTGTTGGTGCGATCTCCCGCTTCTATCAGGCTATTTCTTAATAATTCCATACGGAAATTATCATTTCTCATCTTTTGCACAACAGGTATATTGAGCATGAGTTCAATTAACTTTTCAAGTTCAACTTGCTTGGATTGTGATAGCAAAAATTCCCAGAAGGCAGTGAAACTCTTACCTTGGTCGGTTTGTGTCAGAAAGTCTTGTTGTTCAAACAAGTCTGATAGAACTTCTCCTTTCGACTGGCTGGTGGTAATGATTTGTCTTCTGAAATTACGGTTCAGGTCCCTGAAGTTCTGTTCTACTTCCCTGAAATCTGCAAGCAATGACTTCGCTGTATCTTCTATCAAGAAATACTCCTCCTTTATTTGTCGTTCGTTCAGCATTTCCAGTTTGCCAGCCTTGATATCCTCAATATCCTGTTCTAAAATCCGCTTCTGTGCTTCTAGTTGGGCTAATCTTTCCGAAGCATTCATTTGAGTTTTACCTACCAACCTTTGCATTCGTTCGAAAAGATATTTCAGGCGTGACTCAGTACCGATAAATTCTCGTTTCTCCAGACTGTCAATCCACTTGAATATCAGTTCCGTAGCTGGTGTCAATTCATAAATAAATTCGTCTGTTTTTCCTGGATATTTGCGAAGAAAGCCTGCGTTACTCCAGTCGGTCAGATATTCAGTCGGCGGTTTGGGATAGGTTTTATTCGGTTCATTCAGTACATAGAGAATATCTGAAAGGCGGCTAGACAGTTCTTTTTCAAGAATGCCACCTTCCTCCTGATTGGAGAACTCCTCCTTGAAGGTAGAGAATAGAAAGCTGATAATAAGTGGGGCATTATCAGCTTTCAATAATCGGATAGAAGTATGGTTTTTAAGCAGTTGGCTTATATATTCATAAGTCATATACGATGGCTTTTTATGGTGGAACAATATGGAGCTTCTCTACTTGTTATCGTTACATTTTTTAATATATATAATGACTCCAATTTGGTTTTCCGGATGCTCGTCCTGCGAAATCCGGTTAATTCGCGCTTCGAATATACCTGTATATCCCTGTTCGCAAAGTTTACTGATTTCCTTGTTTTTATCACGGGGGATAAAACCTAACTTGTAATCTTTGTAATAGATAGCTACTGCATAGGGGGCAAATTTGTTGTCTTCTTCTCTTCTCAGTTGCAGTTTAGTTCCGATAATGAGTTCCTGAAAAGCCAATGTTCCATCCCAATAGGTGAAACCGGCAATGTCGAAATTAATGAAATGTCTTCTTTCCATAACTTTGTATTTTGAGTATGATGGTACAAAGGAACGGACTTGTTTTGACAGGTTCTGTCACAAATCTATTTTTTTAGGCTTGTATGAGTGAATTTATATACTTAGAAGCATATTTTTTAATGTATTCTTTCAATTCCGGTGAGTCTATTAGTTGAATATCGGCAGCCAAACCAAGGACAAAGCGTGTGACGCCGATAAAATTACTGACTTGTGTTTTCAGCAACCAATGGTCGGGTGATATTTGTTGTGTGTCTTGCTCTGCTAATGGGTATTCTTCGATAAGCAGATTATAAGCCCTTCGGGTTAGTTGTAATGTAATGGGGAATTTGTCTCCTTTGTAACTGCTCATGCGGAATATATCCGTGAAACCTTCCAGATGTGATTCTTCATATTTCCAAGTGGTGGTGGTGACTTCGACGGATTCAATACGTGAAATGCGGAATAGTTTATTGCGTTGACTATCCGGTTCATAACACCATATTTCTACATAATTGGTGGTGAAAGCAAAAGGCTCCACATATCTGTCCGTAATGGTTTGACCGTGAGCGGATGAGTAATTGTGTAGAATAACCATCCTTTTCTGTTCATGAGCATCAATCAGGTTTCGAATATTATCAGCATCTCTTCCTTTAATGACAGAATCTGCAATGATTTTACTATTATAGACGGACGCCAATTTCCGTTTTAAGTTTTGTTTTATTAAATTATTGTTATCAATAGCTTCAATCACTTGATGAATCATGTATGCCTCTTCCTTACTGAAGTGAATGAGTTGGGAAATATCTTTAAAGAAGGGTGATTCTTTACCCATTCGTATATGAGATCCTTCTTTGTAAATAGCAAATCCGGCAGCTTTGAATGTATCAAGATAGCGATAGATGGAACGAGGAGATGTTTCCATACGTTCGGCCAGTTCATCTACTGTATATCGGGTGTTGGCTGTTAGTAGCATCATGAGATGCAGCAGTCGTTCGAGTTTGGGTTGGTCCATTGTGTTTTTTTGTTTTAAGTTGTTGGATGATAGATCCTTTTAATGCGTAAATGTAGATATTATTTCTCTGATTTTTAGAATAAACTATTATATTTGTCGCAGAAACTTTATACTCGTAAGAAGAAGCGTAAAGGTGAGGATTTAGCGGTTCAAATTGCTAATTTTCGTCATTAAAAAGCCCTTTATCCTTCAGACGTTTTAGCTCCTTGTCAAAGTCTGACAAATATTCACGATCTTGTATGAGTTTAAATTTCTCATATTCACAGAAAGCTTTCGTTTGTGCTTCCTCATTAGATATTGTGCCGGAATGTTTTAGAACCTCATAGTCGCTTATTGCTAGGAAATTGCTTAATTTGTTTTTCCAATCATTCATGGTCGTGATGAGCTGTTGCTCTGCTCTTAGCTCTGCAAAATCGAGAAAAGCGGATGACAAACGTTCTAACTGTGATACCTCTTTGTCTGACAGATAATTTTTGGCAACTATTGTATCTGACTTTTGTATTCTTCCATCAGGGGCTTTCTTCCACGTAGTCAACCCCATGTGGGGCATTTCAGCATCAGCACGATTGTAGATTAATTCTGCTGCTGTATGGTGGGTTACTGCCCAATGCATCATATTTTGTACCATTTTGAAAAACAGTTTGGTTATTTCTGATTTAGCATCGTAATCTGCACTACATTCAGCATATACATCTGTTATTTTCTGGTAATACCTGCGTTCGGAAGTGCGGATTTCACGGATACGTTGCAGTAAATCATCGAAATAATCTTTTCCGAAATGGCGGCCTTGTTTTAAGCGTTCATCATCCATAGCAAAGCCTTTGACGATAAATTCCTTTAGAACTCCGGTAGCCCAAATTCTGAATTGAGTGGCTTGGTAACTATTTACCCGGTACCCTACAGCAATGATTGCATCAAGATTATAGAACATAGGAGAACGTTCAACTTCTCTTTCTCCTTCTTGCTGAACTATCTGAATTTTTCGGATAGTTGCTTCTTCTTGCAATTCTCCAGACTCGTATATTTGTCCTAAATGATAATTGATTGTCTTTACATCTACTCCAAAAAGAGCAGCCATCCGCTTTTGAGACATCCAGAAGGTTTCATTATTGAATATCACTTCTATTTTTACTTCTCCCTGACTTGTTTTATAGAGTAAGATATTGGAGGATAGATTATTGGAGGTTAGCTCAAATAAACTTGTCTGATTTTTGAAAAAGATACGCGCTTGTTGTACTAATGCTTTCTTGGAGTCTGCATTTTCGGCAATGATAAGACAAGCCATTCTTGATAAATGGAAGTTTTCTACATTTCTGTATGCTCCGGAACCAAGTTTAACCATTTCTACAGTAAGGTGAAAATGGTCGTTTATATCCATTCCTTTTGCTTGAGCAATCGCAATAGCTTTCTTTACTACAGAAGCAAATCTGTAATAGGTCGTATAACCCATAGCTCCACATAAATCACGCGAAGTCCAATATTCCTTTCCATTTTGACTGTACTTCTTTATTAGCTCAAGTTGAGGCTTCATTTCAGGTATCTTGTTCTCTCCCATATGTGTTAACTATTTAAATCATTAACTTTTAACTCACCAGACATGAGTTTGGCAATAATGTATCAGGAATCATTGATAATCGCATATTTTGAAACGAAATTTAGTACAACTTACTTGTGTACATAATGCTACAAAGTTAAGAAAAAGAATTTACTATATGAAGGAAGAAAAAGAATTTATCTGTTTTCAATAGATATAGTTTATCTTATTGCATCCTCACTATGTAATACTCTGTTCTCCTCCTTTTTTCTTTAACCTATGATCTAACACAGTAATGAATCTTTTCTTTTCGGAGATGTTTTTAATATGTTCGCATCTGTCATATTCTGTATTATACAACAAAGGCTTGCTGCTCTATTTTCTTTCCACCTTCTTCACCCACAGGAAATAACTCTTCAACAATGTCTCTTCCGGTATAAGTTCCCTCATCCCGTGCTCTTCCAGATACAGCTCCGTGGCCCTTGTGAACATCATCCCGTTCTTAAACTTGTTCCTTCGCAGGAAGCGGTAATAATCCATTCTCATTTCATAGTTGATTTCCTGCTCCAGAACCTTCACGGCCTCCTCTCCCAGATAATTGTAGGTCCTCGGGTCTTTCCCCACACTGGGGCAAGGCAGGGAGAGGGTGACATTCCCCCGGTCCCGCCACGACACGCCCTTGGGGCGGGGAGTGGTGAGCTGTAGCAGGCAACTGTAAAGATTCTGGTTTTTGGTAAAACGGATGGCACCTTCCACTGTGCAGTGCGCGTATGCGCTTTGCAGGTAAGCCGCGAGATAGGGCTTCACCTGAATGGTAACTGTAATCATTTTGTATATTGTTTTGAAGTGAAAAATATTTCCATACGTTTGTGTCCCTGTGGCGG
>PPYF01189402.1_pt1 | contig 10670 bp, 10 predicted proteins | sample 1559871 | NCBI WGS metagenome assembly PPYF01 (sample SAMN08240021, study PRJNA423297) | Human gut metagenome, whole genome shotgun sequencing project.
ACCACGATGATGAGTAGCTTCATCATGACCCTTTCCTTATTTAAGGCCCCTTCCTCGGGAGGGGCTTTCCCGTTTCAGCATCCGGCTGAAATCTGCGGCTTACCTCCTTTCGCCCTGTATGCAGTCTATCGCTAACGCGTAGATAAAATAGTTTCCTGTGTTATTACTGGATGCGTGCTCGCAAATGTGCCCGCCATTCAGACGATTCCCGATAGTGTTTCATAATTCCTCCATTTTTCTCCCTTATTGGCTGGCTACACTAGTATCATTCCGCGAAACGTTTCAGGAAGAGAAACTCTTAACGATGAAAGGCAGTTATAAATCCCGTTGGGTAATCGTAATCGTGGTGGTTATCGCCGCCATCGCCGCATTCTGGTTCTGGCAAGGCCGCAATGACTCCCAGAGTGCAGCCCCAGGGGCGACGAAACAAGCGCAGCAATCGCCAGCGGGTGGTCGCCGTGGTATGCGTTCCGGCCCATTAGCCCCGGTTCAGGCGGCGACCGCCGTAGAACAGGCAGTTCCGCGTTACCTCACCGGGCTTGGCACCATTACCGCCGCTAATACCGTTACGGTGCGCAGCCGCGTGGACGGCCAACTGATAGCGTTACATTTCCAGGAAGGCCAGCAGGTCAAAGCAGGCGATTTACTGGCAGAAATTGACCCCAGCCAGTTCAAAGTTGCATCAGCACAAGCCCAGGGCCAACTGGCAAAAGATAAAGCCACGCTTGCCAACGCCCGCCGTGACCTGGCGCGTTATCAACAACTGGCAAAAACCAATCTCGTTTCCCGCCAGGAGCTGGATGCCCAACAGGCGCTGGTCAGTGAAACCGAAGGCACCATTAAGGCTGATGAAGCAAGCGTTGCCAGCGCGCAGCTGCAACTCGACTGGAGCCGGATTACCGCACCAGTCGATGGTCGCGTTGGTCTCAAGCAGGTTGATGTTGGTAACCAAATCTCCAGTGGTGATACCACCGGGATCGTGGTGATCACCCAGACGCATCCTATCGATTTAGTCTTTACCCTGCCGGAAAGCGATATCGCTACCGTAGTGCAGGCGCAGAAAGCCGGAAAACCGCTGGTGGTAGAAGCCTGGGATCGCACCAACTCGAAGAAATTAAGTGAAGGCACGCTGTTAAGTCTCGATAACCAAATCGATGCCACAACCGGTACGATTAAAGTGAAAGCACGCTTTAATAATCAGGATGATGCGCTGTTTCCCAATCAGTTTGTTAACGCGCGCATGTTAGTCGACACCGAACAAAACGCCGTAGTGATCCCATCAGCCGCCCTGCAAATGGGCAATGAAGGCCATTTTGTCTGGGTGCTGAATAGTGAAAACAAGGTCAGCAAACATCTGGTGACGCCGGGCATTCAGGACAGTCAGAAAGTGGTGATCCGTGCAGGTATTTCTGCGGGCGATCGCGTGGTGACAGACGGCATTGATCGCCTGACCGAAGGGGCGAAAGTGGAAGTGGTGGAAGCCCAGAGCGCCACCACTCCAGAAGAGAAAGCCACCAGCCGCGAATACGCGAAAAAAGGAGCACGCTCCTGATGCAGGTGTTACCCCCGAGCAGCACAGGCGGCCCGTCTCGCCTGTTTATTATGCGTCCTGTCGCCACCACGCTGCTGATGGTGGCGATCTTACTCGCCGGGATTATCGGTTATCGCGCCCTGCCCATTTCGGCGCTGCCGGAAGTGGACTATCCGACCATTCAGGTAGTCACGCTTTACCCAGGTGCAAGCCCGGATGTCATGACCTCTGCCGTTACCGCGCCGCTCGAGCGCCAGTTCGGGCAGATGTCTGGCCTGAAACAGATGTCGTCGCAAAGTTCCGGCGGTGCGTCAGTTATCACCTTACAGTTCCAGCTAACATTACCGCTCGATGTCGCCGAGCAGGAAGTGCAGGCCGCGATTAACGCCGCCACTAACCTGCTACCGAGCGATCTGCCTAACCCGCCGGTTTACAGCAAAGTGAACCCGGCAGATCCGCCGATCATGACGCTCGCCGTCACCTCAACCGCCATGCCGATGACGCAAGTGGAAGATATGGTGGAAACCCGCGTCGCGCAGAAAATCTCGCAGATTTCCGGCGTCGGCCTGGTGACGCTTTCCGGCGGTCAGCGTCCGGCTGTTCGCGTCAAACTTAACGCTCAGGCGATTGCCGCCCTCGGCCTGACCAGCGAAACCGTGCGCACCGCCATTACCGGCGCTAACGTTAACTCGGCAAAAGGTAGCCTCGACGGCCCTTCCCGTGCGGTCACGCTTTCCGCGAACGACCAGATGCAATCCGCCGAAGAGTATCGCCAGCTAATCATCGCCTACCAGAACGGCGCGCCGATTCGTCTTGGCGATGTCGCAACCGTAGAGCAAGGTGCAGAAAACAGCTGGCTTGGCGCATGGGCGAACAAAGAACAGGCCATTGTGATGAATGTTCAGCGCCAGCCCGGTGCTAACATTATCTCCACCGCCGACAGCATACATTTCCCGCTATATCGAAAAAGGCGAAAAACCGTTGGCGGCGGCGCTCAAGGGCGCAGGTGAAATCGGCTTTACCATTATCTCGCTGACCTTCTCGCTGATTGCGGTGTTGATCCCACTGCTGTTTATGGGCGATATCGTCGGGCGACTGTTCCGCGAATTTGCTATTACCCTGGCGGTAGCGATTTTGATCTCAGCGGTGGTGTCGCTGACCCTGACACCGATGATGTGCGCGCGGATGCTCAGCCAGGAGTCGTTGCGTAAACAGAACCGCTTCTCCCGTGCCTCGGAAAAAATGTTCGACAGGATAATCGCCGCCTATGGTCGTGGACTGGCGAAAGTGCTGAATCATCCGTGGCTGACCTTAAGCGTGGCACTCAGCACGCTGCTGCTTAGCGTGCTGCTGTGGGTGTTCATTCCGAAAGGTTTCTTCCCGGTACAGGACAATGGCATTATTCAGGGCACTTTGCAGGCACCGCAATCCAGCTCCTTTGCCAATATGGCCCAGCGACAACGCCAGGTCGCGGACGTGATTTTGCAGGATCCGGCAGTGCAAAGCCTGACCTCATTTGTTGGCGTTGATGGCACTAACCCGTCGCTGAACAGTGCACGTTTACAAATCAACCTCAAACCGTTGGATGAACGTGATGATCGGGTGCAAAAAGTCATCGCCCGTCTGCAAACGGCGGTAGATAAAGTGCCGGGCGTCGATCTCTTCCTGCAACCAACGCAGGATCTGACTATTGATACTCAGGTCAGCCGCACCCAGTACCAGTTTACCTTGCAGGCCACGTCACTGGATGCGCTCAGTACCTGGGTGCCACAGTTGATGGAAAAACTCCAGCAACTGCCACAGCTTTCTGATGTCTCCAGCGACTGGCAGGACAAAGGGCTGGTGGCGTATGTCAATGTTGATCGCGACAGCGCCAGCCGTCTGGGGATCAGCATGGCGGATGTCGATAACGCCCTGTACAACGCGTTTGGTCAGCGGCAGCACTGTCTGGCTGATTGTCGCGGCGGTGGTGGCGATGTATATCGTGCTCGGCATTCTGTACGAGAGCTTTATTCACCCGATCACCATTCTCTCGACGCTACCCACCGCAGGGGTTGGCGCACTGCTGGCGTTGCTGATTGCTGGTAGCGAACTGGATGTGATTGCGATTATCGGCATTATTTTGCTGATCGGTATCGTGAAGAAGAACGCCATCATGATGATCGACTTCGCGCTGGCTGCCGAGCGCGAGCAAGGCATGTCGCCGCGCGAGGCAATCTACCAGGCTTGTCTGTTGCGTTTTCGTCCGATCCTGATGACCACCCTGGCGGCTCTGCTTGGCGCGCTGCCGCTGATGTTGAGTACCGGGGTCGGCGCGGAACTGCGTCGTCCGTTAGGTATCGGCATGGTCGGCGGCCTGATTGTCAGCCAGGTGCTGACGCTGTTCACCACGCCGGTGATTTATCTGCTGTTCGACCGCCTGGCATTGTGGACCAAAAGCCGCTTTGCCCGTCATGAAGAGGAGGCGTAAGTGAAGTTTTTTGCCCTCTTCATTTACCGTCCGGTGGCGACGATTTTACTGTCGGTTGCCATTACCCTGTGCGGCATACTGGGCTTCCGTATGCTGCCGGTCGCCCCGCTGCCGCAGGTCGATTTTCCGGTGATTATGGTCAGCGCCTCGCTGCCCGGTGCGTCACCAGAAACAATGGCGTCTTCCGTTGCCACGCCGCTGGAGCGCTCACTTGGGCGCATTGCCGGAGTCAGTGAAATGACCTCCAGCAGTTCGCTCGGCAGCACGCGTATTATTTTGCAGTTTGATTTTGACCGGGATATCAACGGCGCAGCGCGTGATGTGCAGGCGGCGATCAACGCTGCACAAAGTTTGCTGCCCAGTGGGATGCCCAGCCGCCCGACCTATCGCAAAGCGAACCCGTCGGATGCACCAATTATGATCCTCACGCTGACGTCCGATACTTATTCGCAGGGTGAACTGTACGATTTCGCCTCGACGCAGCTGGCTCCGACGATTTCGCAAATCGACGGTGTTGGTGATGTCGATGTCGGAGGCAGCTCACTGCCCGCCATACGCGTCGGGCTGAATCCGCAGGCGCTGTTTAATCAGGGCGTGTCGCTGGACGACGTACGCACCGCCGTCAGCAATGCCAACGTGCGTAAACCGCAGGGCGCGCTGGAAGATGGCACTCACCGCTGGCAGATCCAGACCAATGATGAGCTAAAAACCGCCGCTGAATATCAGCCGTTGATTATTCACTACAACAACGGCGGCGCGGTTCGTCTGGGCGATGTGGCGACGGTGACCGACTCAGTGCAGGATGTGCGCAACGCCGGGATGACCAACGCCAAACCGGCTATTTTACTGATGATCCGCAAACTGCCGGAAGCCAATATTATCCAGACGGTTGACAGCATCCGGGCAAAATTACCGGAGTTGCAGGAAACCATTCCGGCGGTTCGGTGCCGGTTTCGCTGATTGGTACGTTTGCGGCGATGTACCTGTGCGGATTCAGTCTCAATAACCTTTCGTTAATGGCGCTCACCATCGCTACTGGTTTCGTGGTGGATGACGCCATCGTGGTGCTGGAAAACATTGCACGTCATCTGGAAGCGGGAATGAAACCGTTGCAAGCCGCACTGCAAGGTACTCGCGAAGTCGGTTTTACGGTGCTGTCGATGAGTCTGTCACTGGTGGCGGTGTTCCTGCCGCTGCTGTTGATGGGCGGATTGCCGGGCCGACTGTTACGCGAATTTGCCGTGACGCTTTCTGTCGCCATTGGTATATCGTTGCTGGTTTCTCTGACATTAACGCCAATGATGTGTGGCTGGATGCTGAAAGCCAGCAAGCCGCGCGAGCAAAAGCGACTGCGTGGTTTTGGTCGCATGTTGGTAGCCCTGCAACAAGGCTACGGCAAGTCACTGAAATGGGTGCTCAATCATACCCGTCTGGTGGGCGTGGTGCTGCTTGGCACCATTGCGCTGAATATCTGGCTGTATATCTCGATCCCGAAAACCTTCTTCCCGGAGCAGGACACTGGCGTGTTGATGGGCGGGATTCAGGCGGATCAGAGTATTTCGTTTCAGGCGATGCGCGGTAAGTTGCAGGATTTCATGAAAATTATCCGTGACGATCCGGCAGTGGATAATGTCACCGGCTTTACAGGCGGTTCGCGAGTGAACAGCGGGATGATGTTTATCACCCTCAAGCCACGCGACGAACGCAGCGAAACGGCGCAGCAAATTATCGACCGTCTGCGCGTAAAACTGGCGAAAGAACCGGGGGCGAATCTGTTCCTGATGGCGGTACAGGATATTCGCGTTGGTGGGCGTCAGTCGAACGCCAGCTACCAGTACACGTTGTTATCCGACGACCTGGCGGCACTGCGAGAATGGGAGCCGAAAATCCGCAAAAAACTGGCGACGTTGCCGGAACTGGCGGACGTGAACTCCGATCAGCAGGATAACGGCGCGGAGATGAATCTGGTTTACGACCGCGACACCATGGCACGGCTGGGAATCGACGTACAAGCCGCCAACAGTCTGTTAAATAACGCCTTCGGTCAGCGGCAAATCTCGACCATTTACCAGCCGATGAACCAGTATAAAGTGGTGATGGAAGTGGATCCGCGCTATACCCAGGACATCAGTGCGCTGGAAAAAATGTTCGTTATCAATAACGAAGGCAAAGCGATCCCGCTGTCGTATTTCGCTAAATGGCAACCGGCGAATGCCCCACTATCGGTGAATCATCAGGGATTATCGGCGGCCTCGACCATTTCGTTTAACCTGCCGACCGGAAAATCGCTCTCGGACGCCAGTGCGGCGATCGATCGCGCAATGACCCAGCTTGGTGTGCCTTCGACGGTGCGCGGCAGTTTTGCCGGCACGGCGCAGGTGTTCCAGGAGACGATGAACTCGCAGGTGATCCTGATTATCGCCGCCATCGCCACGGTGTATATCGTGCTGGGTATCCTTTACGAGAGTTACGTACATCCGCTGACGATTCTCTCCACCCTGCCCTCGGCGGGCGTTGGAGCGCTGTTGGCGCTGGAGCTGTTCAATGCCCCGTTCAGCCTAATCGCCCTGATAGGGATCATGCTATTAATCGGCATCGTGAAGAAAAACGCCATTATGATGGTCGATTTTGCGCTTGAAGCCCAACGGCACGGTAACCTGACGCCGCAGGAAGCTATTTTCCAGGCCTGTCTGCTGCGTTTTCGCCCGATTATGATGACTACCCTGGCGGCGCTGTTTGGTGCGCTGCCGCTGGTATTGTCGGGCGGCGACGGCTCGGAGCTGCGGCAACCCCTGGGGATCACCATTGTCGGCGGACTGGTAATGAGCCAGCTCCTTACGCTGTATACCACGCCGGTGGTGTATCTCTTTTTCGACCGTCTGCGGCTGCGTTTTTCGCGTAAACCTAAACAAACGGTAACCGAGTAAATGACAGATCTTCCCGACAGCACCCGTTGGCAATTGTGGATTGTGGCTTTCGGCTTCTTTATGCAGTCGCTGGACACCACCATCGTAAACACCGCCCTTCCCTCAATGGCGCAAAGCCTCGGGGAAAGTCCGTTGCATATGCACATGGTCATTGTCTCTTATGTGCTGACCGTGGCGGTGATGCTGCCCGCCAGCGGCTGGCTGGCGGACAAAGTCGGCGTGCGCAATATTTTCTTTACCGCCATCGTGCTGTTTACTCTCGGTTCACTGTTTTGCGCGCTTTCCGGCACGCTGAACGAACTGTTGCTGGCACGCGCGTTACAGGGCGTTGGCGGCGCGATGATGGTGCCGGTCGGCAGATTGACGGTGATGAAAATCGTACCGCGCGAGCAATATATGGCGGCGATGACCTTTGTCACGTTACCCGGTCAGGTCGGTCCGCTGCTCGGTCCGGCGCTCGGCGGTCTGCTGGTGGAGTACGCATCGTGGCACTGGATCTTTTTGATCAACATTCCGGTGGGGATTATCGGTGCGATCGCCACATTGCTGTTAATGCCAAACTACACCATGCAGACGCGGCGCTTTGATCTCTCCGGATTTTTATTGCTGGCGGTTGGCATGGCGGTATTAACCCTGGCGCTGGACGGCAGTAAAGGTACAGGTTTATCGCCGCTGACGATTGCAGGCCTGGTCGCAGTTGGCGTGGTGGCACTGGTGCTTTATCTGCTGCACGCCAGAAATAACAACCGTGCCCTGTTCAGTCTGAAACTGTTCCGTACTCGTACCTTTTCGCTGGGCCTGGCGGGGAGCTTTGCCGGACGTATTGGCAGTGGCATGTTGCCCTTTATGACACCGGTTTTCCTGCAAATTGGCCTCGGTTTCTCGCCGTTTCATGCCGGACTGATGATGATCCCGATGGTGCTTGGCAGCATGGGAATGAAGCGAATTGTGGTACAGGTGGTGAATCGCTTTGGTTATCGTCGGGTACTGGTAGCGACCACGCTGGGTCTGTCGCTGGTCACCCTGTTGTTTATGACTACCGCCCTGCTGGGCTGGTACTACGTTTTGCCGTTCGTCCTGTTTTTACAAGGGATGGTCAACTCGACGCGTTTCTCCTCCATGAACACCCTGACGCTGAAAGATCTCCCGGACAATCTGGCGAGCAGCGGCAACAGCCTGCTGTCGATGATTATGCAATTGTCGATGAGTATCGGCGTCACTATCGCCGGGCTGTTGCTGGGACTTTTTGGTTCACAGCATGTCAGCGTCGACAGCGGCACCACACAAACCGTCTTTATGTACACCTGGCTTAGCATGGCGTTGATCATCGCCCTTCCGGCGTTCATCTTTGCCAGAGTGCCGAACGATACGCATCAAAATGTAGCTATTTCGCGGCGAAAAAGGAGCGCGCAATGAAGTTCTGGCGACCCGGTATTACCGGCAAACTGTTTCTGGCGATTTTCGCCACCTGCATTGTCTTGCTGATCAGTATGCACTGGGCGGTGCGTATCAGTTTTGAGCGTGGCTTTATTGATTACATCAAGCATGGTAATGAACAGCGATTACAACTGTTAAGTGATGCGCTTGGCGAGCAGTATGCGCAGCATGGCAACTGGCGCTTCCTGCGCAACAATGATCGCTTTGTCTTTCAGATCCTGCGTTCATTTGAACACGATAATTCGGAAGATAAACCCGGCCCGGGTATGCCACCGCACGGCTGGCGTACCCAGTTCTGGGTGGTTGATCAAAACAACAAAGTGCTGGTTGGTCCGCGAGCGCCGATTCCACCTGACGGTACACGGCGACCCATTCTGGTCAACGGTGCGGAAGTTGGCGCGGTGTTCGCCTCCCCCGTTGAGCGGTTAACGCGCAATACTGATATCAATTTCGATAAACAACAGCGGCAAACCAGCTGGTTGATTGTCGCCCTGGCAACGTTACTCGCGGCACTTGCCACTTTTCTGCTGGCGCGCGGTTTACTGGCACCGGTAAAACGACTTGTCGATGGCACGCACAAACTGGCGGCGGGCGATTTCACTACCCGCGTAACGCCCACCAGTGAAGATGAACTGGGCAAACTGGCGCAAGACTTCAACCAGCTTGCCAGCACACTGGAGAAAAACCAGCAAATGCGGCGCGATTTTATGGCCGATATTTCTCACGAACTGCGTACGCCATTAGCGGTGCTGCGCGGTGAACTGGAAGCCATTCAGGATGGCGTGCGTAAATTCACGCCGGAGACGGTGGCGTCTTTACAGGCGGAGGTCGGTACACTGACCAAACTGGTTGACGATCTCCATCAGTTGTCGATGTCTGATGAAGGCGCTCTCGCCTATCAAAAAGCACCGGTAGATTTGATCCCACTGCTGGAAGTGGCGGGCGGCGCATTTCGCGAACGATTCGCCAGTCGTGGCCTGAAACTGCAATTTTCCCTGCCAGACAGTATTACCGTATTTGGCGATCGCGACCGTTTAATGCAGTTATTCAATAACTTACTGGAAAACAGCCTGCGCTACACTGACAGCGGCGGCAGCCTGCAAATCTCTGCCGGGCAGCGCGACAAAACGGTGCGCCTGACCTTTGCCGACAGTGCGCCAGGTGTCAGTGACGATCAGCTACAAAAATTGTTTGAACGTTTTTATCGCACCGAAGGTTCCCGCAACCGTGCCAGCGGCGGTTCCGGGCTGGGGCTGGCGATTTGCCTGAACATTGTTGAAGCACATAATGGTCGCATTATTGCTGCCCATTCGCCTTTTGGCGGGGTAAGCATTACAGTAGAGTTACCGCTGGAACGGGATTTACAGAGAGAAGTATGACCGAGTTACCAATCGACGAAAACACACCGCGTATTTTGATCGTGGAAGATGAACCGAAGCTGGGGCAGTTGCTCATTGATTATCTGCGTGCTGCGAGCTATGCGCCGACGCTTATCAGCCACGGCGATCAGGTACTGCCGTATGTGCGCCAGACACCACCGGATCTGATCCTGTTCGAACCAGGAAAAGTGTTCTCCCGCGAGCAATTGCTCAATCATCTTTATGACGACTACCGCGTAGTAACCGACCGCACCATCGACAGCCACATTAAAAACCTGCGCCGCAAGCTGGAATCTCTCGACGCCGAACAGTCATTTATCCGCGCCGTTTATGGCGTCGGTTACCGCTGGGAAGCCGACGCCTGCCGCATCGTTTAGTTTTAGCGACATTATTTTGTTAGCCGGAGATGGCGTTCAGACCAGATCCGGCAACATTATCCCACGCATGGTCAGCAAACTGACATTATCTCTCCGCCCTGGCAGGCATCAGAAAATCGCTCATACTTTAATCGGTAAACAGCACCTTTAGATGCTGTTTTCGATACACAATTTCAATCAAGGAGTCATTATGGCTGGTTGGTTTGAACTCAGTAAGAGCAGTGATAATCAGTTCCGGTTTGTGCTAAAAGCGGGCAATGGTGAGACTATCCTCACCAGCGAGCTTTATACCTCAAAAGCCTCTGCGGAAAAGGGCATCGCGTCGGTGCGTAGCAACAGCCCGCAAGAAGAACGCTATGAGAAAAAAACGGCAAGTAACGGCAAATTCTATTTCAATCTGAAAGCCGCTAATCATCAAATTATCGGCTCCAGCCAGATGTACGCCACCGCGCAATCTCGTGAAACCGGAATTGCCTCCGTTAAAGCCAATGGCACAAGCCAGACGGTGAAAGACAATACGTAATTACGATGCCGGGCGTGGGTTGTTGG
>PPYF01188603.1_pt1 | contig 10669 bp, 11 predicted proteins | sample 1559871 | NCBI WGS metagenome assembly PPYF01 (sample SAMN08240021, study PRJNA423297) | Human gut metagenome, whole genome shotgun sequencing project.
AATTTCACCACCATACTCGGGTGACTTATGCGAAGTTCAACTAAACAAGAAGAATTAGTTAAAGCCTTTAAAGCGTTACTGAAGGAAGAAAAATTTAGCTCTCAGGGCGAAATTGTTCAGGCCTTACAAGAAGAAGGCTTCGATAATATCAACCAATCCAAAGTCTCTCGTATGCTGACGAAGTTTGGCGCAGTGCGAACTCGCAACGCCAAAATGGAGATGGTTTACTGCCTGCCAGCAGAACTGGGTGTACCGACCACCACCAGCCCGTTGAAGAATCTGGTTCTGGATATCGACTACAATGACGCAGTCGTTGTGATTCATACCAGCCCAGGCGCCGCACAGCTTATCGCGCGCCTTCTGGACTCTTTAGGCAAGGCTGAAGGTATTCTCGGCAGCATTGCCGGTGATGACACTATCTTCACCACACCGGCTCGAGGCTTCACTGTTAAAGATCTCTACGAGGCCATTCAGGTTCTGTTTGAACAGGAGCTGTAATCCCTCGTGATACTCCTCTGGTCCCTCCGGAGGAGTCCGCTTTCCCACCGACTCACCCGCCGTTTCTTCTGCCGCTTCGTTAACATTTAGTGCGATTTTCCACCCTAAATCATAGTTTCAGTGAATATATCCCAACTTAACCGCACAAAACATCAAATTATCCTATCCGTTTGATTTTACGCATTATTGACGACGAACTTTGCCAAAATATGCGTTTTTTTATACGTATATCTTCTAAAAATGACGATTCCTGACAACTAATTACACAAGAAACAATTAGCGGGGTATTAATATTTTTCGTGATTAGTGTATACTTAATTTCGTGATGAGGGTCACAAAACAAAGGCCCTCCAAAAAAATACGACGAGGTGAGTATCATGAAAATCAAAACAACCGTTGCCGCTCTGAGCATCCTATCTGTTATCTCGTTTGGCGCTTTCGCCGCAGACTCTATCAACAGCGACCAGGCACAAACCCGTCAAGCAATCGGCACCGTATCTGTCGGCTCTGTCGGTTCAAACCCGATGGACATGCATGAAATGCTGAACAAAAAAGCAGAAGAACAAGGTGCATCTTCTTATCGCATCATTGAAGCGCGTACCGGTGACCATTGGCACGCAACGGCAGAACTGTACAAATAAGTTAGTGTGAAGCAATACGTCGGCATTCAGTAAAAATTTCCACAGCGGTCCCAGGAATCAGCAACAACATCCTCTCACCGCTGCAAAATAAGGTGAGGAGTAAGAATATGAAAAGCGCAATTATCATCGCATCCCTTGGTCTGGCATCTGTACTTTCTTTCGGCGCAAGCGCCGCAGCACACCAGGTAAGTCAGGACCAGGCACAGAACCTGCAATCAATGGGCACCATCTCTGTTTCACAGGTTGGTAGCGACCCGATGGATATGCGTAGTGAGCTAGCCGCAAAAGCAGAGAAAGAAGGTGCTAGCAGCTATCGTATTATCGAAGCACGTACCGGTGACCATTGGCACGCTACAGCTGAGCTGTACAAATAAACCCTCGTCGTCTTGACCGACGACTTGCCCTCGCTTTTTGGCGAGGGCTTTTTTTTATCCGCGCTGAACGTTAAAGCGCAGCATCCCTTCCAGCTCTTCTTCTGCTTCATCAAAGAGCAAAATAAGCGCGCCGTAACGTCGTCGCTGCTTTTCGTCCAGATGCAGGAACTCAATCTCCACGGGTAACGGTATTTCTTTGCTGGTCACCACATCCCACAACGTGTCCAGATCGCGTATTTTCTCGCGATCGAGGGCAAAGAGACGGGCGAACTCCCGGTAAAAATCGCCCTGATCCTCTATCTCGTCAAAATCAAAAGTATAGATTTTCATCTTACGCCCTCATCCCATTCAACTGACTAAAGTCCCCCAATGTGCAACGTTTTCACTTCGAGGTACTCTTCCAACCCCAGCACCGAACCTTCGCGGCCAAGCCCGGACTCTTTCACGCCACCAAACGGCCCCAGCTCGGTTGAAACCGCGCATTCGTTAATGCCGATCATCCCACTTTCCAGCGCCTGCGAGACACGGAAGACGCGGGACAGGTTTTGGGTATAGAAATAGGCCGCCAGTCCGTAAGGTGTATTATTCGCGCGATGAATAACATCCTCTTCGTCGCTAAAGCGGAAACAGGCCGCCAGCGGGCCAAAAGTCTCTTCCTGCGCCAGCAGCATCGTTTCCTGACAATCTCCCAATACCGTTGGCTGCCAGAAGTTTCCCCCCAGTGCATGCGGCTGACCGCCGGCTAATACTTTCGCCCCTTTCGATACCGCATCTTCAACGTGCTCACGCACTTTTTTAACCGCAGCAGGCTCAATCAGCGGCCCAACAACGACACCGTCATCCAACCCGTTCCCCACTTTTAACGCTTTCACTGCGGCAGCAAGCTGGCTGACAAAACGCTCATACACGCTGTCATGGATATAAAAACGGTTCACGCTCACGCATACCTGCCCGGCATTGCGGAACTTGTTGGCTATCGCCCCCTTCACCGCAGCATCGATATCAGCATCTTCAAAAACGATATACGGTGCATTCCCCCCGAGCTCCATGGAGACTTTCTTCATGGTTTCGGCCGCGTTACGCACCAGCGTCTTCCCGACCGATGTCGAGCCGGTAAAGGAAATTTTGCGCACGTCATGGCTCGCCATAATAGCGTCGCTTATCTCTAACGTATTCCCTGCTACCGCATTCAGTACGCCATCAGGGATCCCCGCTTTCTTCGCCAGCGCCAGCAGTGCGAACGCGCATAGCGGCGTGTTATTCGCGGGTTTGATAACACCGGTACAGCCCGCGGCCAGCGCAGGCCCCAGCTTGCGGGTGAGCATTGCCATCGGGAAGTTCCACGGCGTGATAGCCGCGACAACACCGATTGGCTCGCGGGTTGCCAGAATACGTGAACCCGGTTTAGCCGGCGGAATAATCTCGCCGTTCGCTCTTTTGCCCTGTTCGGCAAACCACTGAATAAAACTCGCCGCGTAATCCACCTCGCCTTCAGCCTCTTTCAACGGCTTGCCCTGCTCGATGGTCATCAGTTTCGCCAGCCAGCTTTTATGTTCGATGATGAGCTGGTACCAGCGATACAGCAGTTCTGAACGCGCCTTCGCCGTTTTTGCCCGCCATAGCGGGAAAGCGCGCGCTGCGGCGGCAATGGCCTGCTCCGTCTCCTGTTTCCCGGCCTTCGCGACTTTGGCGACAACCTCGCCCGTCGCGGGGTTGAGTACATCAAAGGTGGTGCCGAGCTGATGCCATTCGCCGTTCACCAGGTAGCCCGTCTGGAAAAGATCGTTGTCCTGACATGCTTGCGTGGTCATTACACCCTCCTGAATAGTGTTTCCATTTAAGTATAGCTATCGCTTTTGGCGTAATAGTTGTCAGAATAACGAAAGTCTTATTAACGATAAGGAACCTGCGGTGAAGCGCGACAATCCTGTTTTCAATAAGCTGTGTCACGACCTTGGTATGACGCATTTGGCCGTTGAGAGGGTGTCATTCGCCCACAACACGCCTGTCTATCCTACCCCTTTTGCCATTGGTGAAGCCGCGGCCTCGGTGCTGGCGCTACAGGGCATGATGCTTGATGTGCTTCGCGGCAAGCAGCAGCCGATTACCGTCGATTGTCATAGTGCCGCCGCCTCAACCCATGCTGTGACCTTCCAGCAGCAGAACGGCTTTAACTGGCAGTACAACGATCCGGATTACCCCACGACCGATTTCTATCTTACTGCCGACAATCGTTGGATATTCCTGCACGGCGGCTACCCGCGTTTACGTGATGGGATCCTCGATATCCTCGATGTGCCAAATAGCCGTCATCGGGTGGCGCAGGCGGTCGCGCAGTGGGAAGCGCACAAGCTGGAGGAGACCATCGCCGAAGCGGGGCTATGCGCCGCTATCGCCCGTAGCCATAAAGAGTGGCTGGCTCATCCCCAGGGGCTTGCGGTCAGCCAGGAGCCGCTCATTCGTCTGACACGGCTAACCGATAGCGCGCCCAAAAACCGTCGTTACGATACGCCACGGGTACTGAAGCCGCTGCGCGTTCTCGACTTCACTCACGTTATTGCCGGGCCAACGGCAACCCGCGGGCTGGCGCAGATGGGAGCCGATGTGCTGCATCTGTCGTCGCCTTATCGCCCGCGTATTCTGCCGTTTGATGTGGATACCAACCACGGCAAGCGTAACGCTTATCTTGAACTCTCCACCGCAGAGGGCCGAGCAACGGCGGCACAGCTGGTGCGTGACGGTGATGTTTTTGTCCAAAGCTACCGCCCCGGCGCTCTCGCCCGCTATGGGCTGAGCGATGAAGAGATGGCGCAGATTAATCCGCAGATCATTACAGTTAATCTGAACTGCTACGGCCACCGCGGGCCATGGAAAGACCGACCTGGCTTTGAGCAGCTTGCTCAGACCGTCACCGGTATGGCGGTTGCACAGGGCGGCACCGGGCAACCGGTGCTGGGGCCAACTTACCCCAATGATTATCTCAGCGGCTATCTCGCCACGCTGGGCGTGCTGATGGCGCTGGAGCGTCAGCGTAATGAAGGCGGAGCATGGCGGGTAGACGTGTCATTGTGCCGGACAGCAACGTGGCTGCAGCAGTTGGGGAGTATTGCGGATTATCAGACGATTGCCCCACCAGACGAGGCGGCGATCGCGCGTTGTATGGTAAGCGAAGAGGGGCCGTTCGGTGAGTTGCGCTATTTCAACAGCGCGCTGGAGCTTGCACAAACGCCGATGGCGTTTGCGATGCCGGCCATGCCTTTAGGTGCGCATCGCGCGGAATGGTGGTAAGGCTCCCGGAGTCGCTGCGCTCGTCCGGGCTACAATCACAGGTAGCCTGGACGAGCGCAGCGACTCCGGGAAAACACTCAGCTACTGGTTAACGCGCCCTGATATTTATGCAGCATCGTCACCAGCCGTTCAACCGGCTGAGTAACCTGCTCAGGAGCTTCCCAGACGCGCAGTTTTTCCTGATAAACCCCGAGTTCCTCCAGCAAACGCGTGAAGTAATAACGACGTTTGTCATCGCTGGTTGCTGAAATTACTCGGTCAGCGGTGCGGCGCAGCTGACGGTGGAACGCCGACAGATCGTCATTCACCGGAATAGGCGCATCGCGTAGGCGCTGATGCGCGATGATAAGCGTCAACGCCAGACGGAACTTCGCAATATCCCCCGGGAATTTGTTCAGCAGCAAAAACAGCTGCTGGTAGAGTCCCGGCAGGTGGTTCTCTTTTCGACGAGCCATATTGGTGGTCATCGCCGACACCGCCGCAAACACAAACTGGTTCAGCAGCACGCGCCCGGTACGCAGACGGGAGTTATCGCGGATAAGCAGAATGACGATAAACGCCATAAAGCAGCCGACAATCTGCCCTAATGCACTGTCGAGGAACTGGCTGAAGTGGAAGGTCATCGGGTTATCCAGCACCAGAATGTTGATGGTACTGGCCAGTGCCCCCATCGATCCCAACCGGCGCTTTTGCACTTCAATGCCAATAAAGAAGCACATGACCGCCAGGCTAATACACAACAGCAGCATACTTTGTTGCGTCGCGGGGATGATAATCAGGAAATAGAGCGCTCCCAGCGGCAGCGCCGCAATGGTGCCGTAGATAAAGTCTATCGCCACCATGCGCGGATTCGGTAAACGCATGGCCAGTGAGGTAACCACGGCAATCATCACCATCGCCCCGCTACCCGATGTCCAGCCGGTCCACAGCCAGAAAAGAATGCCCAGCGCACAGGAGAGCGTGGTACGCCAGAAGTTGATCATCGCGTGGTGACGTTCGGCAGACTCCGGTCGCACGACCACTTCGCTTTGCAGAATTTCTTCTTCGCGGGCGCTGATTTTCGTATTACCAATCACGCCGCGTTTGAGCAGCAGATAACGCGTGGCGGCCCCTACCCAGCTGTAAATTGTTACCGGCGTATCGTGCTCACCCGTCCACGCCAGCACGCGGCGCATTCGTTTAAGCTGGCGGTGAACATCCTGCACCGTTTCAACCGGCTCTTCGAACAGCTCACGATAAGCGTCAGTGACCAGCTCAGGCCGCGAGTTTTGCATGATGAAGGTTTCACAAGCCTGAGTCACCATGGTCAGCGAAACGGTGTTCAGCGCCTTCAAGCGACGGTTGGCCCAAGCCCAGCGTGAGGACTCCATATTCAGGTTGCCGCGCATCCCTTCCAACGCAGCGGTGCGACGCAGCAGCGCCAACCAGGCTTTGTCCATCTCATCGCTATCGCCATGCTTGATGCACAGCTGCATCAGGCGATATTGATCGATAAGGATGGCATCGAGTTCGTTGTCGATCTCTTTTTTGATCGATCGCGGTGAAAACAGGAGATCCGCGACGATCGCACAGATAATCCCCAGTACAATCTCGCTACAGCGTTCCACGGCAAACTGCGGCGTCAGCAACGGTTCGGCCTGAATCGTGATAACGATAATCAGCGCTGTATAGCCGGAAAGCCCCCAGGCGTAGGAGTTTTCAACGCGAACCAGCGAAGAGATCCAGGTACAGAAACCGGCCCAGATGCTACAAACCAGCAGCATCAGCAGCGGCGCACGGATCATGGTGATGATAATCACCAGCGCGGCGATACAGCCGATAAAGGTCCCGACAATACGAAGCATCCCGCGATAACGGATTGCCCCCGCGTAGGGTTCTCCACCCGCAGCGAAGGCCGGACCGGCCGCCACAATAGCGGCAGTCAGCACCGCCCAGCGCGGCGTTTCAAGCTGAAAGTGGAAGCCGACAAACAAGGCCAGCACCACCGCACAGGCCAGTTTGACGGCAAAGCGGATGTGCTGGTTGGCAATGCTAAAAATGCCCATGGCAATTAACCGAATTCACGCAGACGCAGCGCCAGCTTCTGGAAGAAGCTCATGCGGCTGGCATCGCGGTCTTTCTCACCGGTAATGACCACCGTGGCGGTCGTACCCGCAGGCCACAGGTTACCTGTCTGTTCATCCAGACGGATACGCACCGGTACACGCTGAGCCAGACGAACCCACTCCAGGTTGGAGTCGATGGTCGCCATCCCTTTGCTGTCGACGCTGCTACTGGCGTTGGTGACGCCCGCCGCAACGCTATCAACGGTTCCTTTAATTACATGGTTGCTGCCCAGCGGGGTAATTTCAGCGCGGTAACCCGGACGTACGCTTGAGAGCTTGGTCTCTTCAAGGTAGGCCATCACATAGAAGGAGTGCTGTTTCACCAACGCTACCGCTGTAGAACCACGGGTAATAAATTCACCGGCGTAGACATTCAGGTTAGTCACCCAGCCATCCGCTGGCGCGCGAATCACCGTGCGATCCAGATCCAGACGCGCTAGATCGCGCGTGGCTTGCGCTTTCGCTAACTGGTGCAGCACGGTTTGCAGCACGTTATTGGATTGGTCTATCTCTTCGCGAGACATGGCAATCACGCCCAGCTTGTTACGACGCCCGGCTTCTCGGCTTTTCTCGTCCGCCAGCGCTTTGTAGTAGGCGACGTCAGCATTCGCTTCTTCCAGTGCCTTCTGGTAGCGCGGCTGGTCAATAATAAACAGAACCTGATTTTTGCTAACCAGTTGGTTATCCTTGACCTGAACATCGGTAATCAGGCCGGATACGTCAGGAGCAATGGCGACGACGTCCGCGCTAAAACGCGCATCACGCGTCCACGGAGATTCGGTGTAATAGACCCAGGCACGGAAAATAGCGATGAATGCCAGGATGACCAGTATCACCGTAATAGCGGTACGGGAGATATTTCTTGTTAGTGTTTTCACATCTACCTCAGACGAACAAACGTGATATTAGATAAAACAGGCAGCAATACAGTGCGGTGTTGAACAACGCGGGATGCCAGACAAAATCATAGATCCCAGTTGGCGTCAGCACGCGACGCACCAACCAAAAAATGGCGAGCGATAAGAGCAGCTCAAAGAAGATCGGCGGGAATGAGAGACCGAAAATCACGATGACAGGAAACAGGCTCATGTTGACCTTACTAGACTAGCGTGCAGGTGAGATTGGAACTTTAATTATTCAGCTAACAGTATTTTAACGTAACTGTTATAGCCTTATCTACATAGTGTGATGCAAATCACTTTTAAGCCAGAGTGAACAATGGAACGACTAAAACGGATGTCGGTTTTTGCCAAAGTTGTCGAGCAAGGCTCCTTTACTGCCGCGGCGCGCCAGCTACAGATGAGCGTTTCTTCCATCAGCCAGACTGTTTCTAAACTGGAAGATGAGCTGCAGGTCAAACTGCTTAACCGCAGCACCCGCAGCATTGGCTTAACCGAAGCCGGTAAAATTTACTATCAAGGTTGCCGCCGAATGCTGTTCGAAGTGAAGGATGTACACGAACAGCTTTATGCCTTTAACAACACGCCGATTGGTACGCTGCGCATCGGCTGTTCTTCAACTATGGCACAAAATGTACTCGCTGCCATGACGGCGGAGATGCTCAAAGAGTATCCAGGATTAACCGTGAATCTGGTGACGGGGATTCCAGCGCCGGATCTGATTGCCGATGGCCTGGATGTGGTTATCCGTGTCGGGGCACTGCAAGACTCCAGCCTCTTCTCTCGCCGTCTGGGTAGCATGCCGATGGTCGTTTGTGCGTCCAGGAAATACCTCGCGCAGTTTGGCGTGCCCGAAAAACCAGCGGACCTGAGTAACCATTCGTGGCTGGAATATAGCGTTCGTCCGGATAACGAGTTTGAGCTGATTGCCCCAGAAGGGCTGTCGACTAAACTGCTGCCAGAGGGGCGATTTGTCACCAACGACCCGATGACCATCTCTCGCTGGCTGGTCGCCGGTGCCGGCATCGCCTACGTCCCGTTGATGTGGGTGATCAATGAGATTAACAGCGGTGAACTTGAGATCTTATTCCCACGCTATCAGTCCGATCCGCGCCCGGTGTATGCCTTGTATACCGAAAAGGACAAGCTGCCGCTCAAGGTGCAGGTCTGTATTAACTATCTGACCGACTATTTTGTCAAAGTCGCGGAGCTGTTTCAGGGGATGCGTGGAAGAAGGAAAGAATAAGCAAGGTCATCTATATTCCAAAACTGAACATCCCGACTAAAGATATTTGGCATAAATATTTCCTGAATTACAGTAGCGGTAATTCAGGAATAAGTCATTCGTACTATTAAGTTTGGCTAATTGACACCGTGGCCGTCTGACTATTATCTTGTATTACGTCTGATGCTCAGACGGTTGCATTTAATTAAAATATAAAAACAGAATGCATTGAACAGGACCATTTTAACCAAGGACTCAGAATGAATCTATTCGAACAAACACCGCCTTCACGCAGGCGTTATGGGCTTGCCGCGTTCATAGGGTTAATCGCAGGGATCGTCTCCGCGTTTGTGAAATGGGGTGCAGAAGTGCCTCTTCCACCGCGCAGCCCTACCGATTTATTTACCGGTGCATGCGGGCCTGAACAGTTAATAAGAGCCGCGAGCCAAATCGATTGTTCCCGTAATTTTCTCAACCCCCCGTATGTATTTCTTCGCGACTGGTTGGGCGTCGCAGACCCCAATGCCGCCGTTTACACCTTTGCAGGACATATATTTAACTGGGTCGGCGTAACGCATATTATTTTCTCCATCGTCTTCGCTGTGGGTTATTGCGTGGTTGCTGAAGTCTTCCCGAAAATAAAACTCTGGCAGGGTTTGCTTGCCGGTGCTTTAGCTCAGCTTTTTGTCCACATGATCTCCTTCCCGCTGATGGGGCTGACGCCACCGCTGTTTGAACTGCCGTGGTATGAACATGTATCAGAGATCGTGGGCCACCTGATTTGGTTCTGGTCGATTGAAATTATCCGTCGTGATTTACGTAACCGCATCACTCACGAACCCGATCCTGAAATACCGCTAACGCATTTGCGATAAAAAAAAGCGCACCTCAATGAGGTGCGCTTTTTAGATGATGCATTGTTCAGGTTAAGCAGTACCGCCCACCGTCAAATTATCCACCTTCAGCGTCGGCTGACCCACGCCAACCGGCAGACTCTGACCTTCTTTGCCGCAGACGCCAACGCCGTTATCCAGCTTCAGGTCGTTACCGACCATAGACACCTGCTGCATGGTTTCGATACCGGAACCAATCAGCGTCGCCCCTTTCACCGGCTTAGTCACCTTACCGTTTTCAATCAGGTAGGCTTCTGAGGTGGAGAAGACAAACTTACCGGAGGTGATATCCACCTGGCCGCCGCCGAAGTTTGGCGCGTAGAGGCCGTATTCCACGGACTCAATGATTTCCTGCGGCGTGGATTTCCCGGCCAGCATGTAGGTATTCGTCATACGCGGCATTGGCAGGTGTGCGTATGATTCACGGCGGCCGTTACCGGTTGGCGCAACCCCCATCAGGCGTGCGTTAAGCTTGTCCTGCATATAGCCTTTGAGGATCCCGTTTTCGATCAGCACGTTGTACTGACCCGGCGTCCCCTCATCGTCGATTGCTACAGAGCCGCGGCGGTCAGACATGGTGCCATCATCAACGATAGTACAGAGTTCAGAAGCCACCAGCTGGCCCATCTGGCCGCTGAAGACCGACGTGCCGCGACGGTTAAAGTCGCCTTCCAGACCGTGGCCCACCGCTTCGTGCAGCAGTACGCCAGGCCAGCCCGCGCCAAGCACCACCGGCAGCGTACCCG
>PPYF01222128.1_pt1 | contig 10668 bp, 8 predicted proteins | sample 1559871 | NCBI WGS metagenome assembly PPYF01 (sample SAMN08240021, study PRJNA423297) | Human gut metagenome, whole genome shotgun sequencing project.
CTTGAACCCGTACCCAGTCAGCCCGGACTAGATCCTTAGTCTAGCGCGTATGCCAATTCCGCCACAACTGCTTATCAGTGGTTATCTCTCTCACCGACGAAAATCATTATATCACAAGGATTTTTAAAATGCAAGAATTTTTTTCAAAAATTTTTGACTTTTTATAAACAAAACAGATGAAACCTGAGAAACCAATATGCAGTATTGGTTTCTCAGGTTTCTGTCTCTTGCCTACAGAATAATTGAAAAATACGACTGCCACTTTCTCTGGGGGGCGTCTCCCCCTTGCCTGCGGCAATTCAGAATTTACTTAAAGTATTCTACTCCACTTTCGAAAATCTTCTGATCCTGTTTTGCGTAAATATTCTTAGCAATATTCTCTCCGATACGTTCGGAATGTGCCATCTTACCAAGGACACGTCCGTCTGGGCTTGTGATACCTTCAATAGCATAGTAGGAACCATTTGGATTGTAGCGGTCATCCATTGTAGGTTCTCCGTTTAAGTTAACATACTGTGTTGCAACCTGTCCATTCTTGAATAATTTTTCAATCCATTCTTTGCTTGCAACAAAACGTCCTTCACCATGAGATGCAGGAATTGCATAAATCTGGTCAAGTACGGCTTTACGAAGCCATGGGGACTTGTTGGTTACTACTTTTGTATATACCATAGTAGATACATGGCGGCCAATCTCGTTCATTGTCAGTGTTGGAGAATCTTCTGTCTGGTTAACGATTTCTCCATATGGTACAAGACCGAGCTTAACGAGTGCCTGGAATCCATTACAGATACCAAGTGCAAGACCGTCTCTCTCGTTAAGAAGCTTCATAACGGATTCTTTAATCTTTTCATTTCTAAATACAGTTGCAAAGAACTTCGCAGAACCTTCTGGTTCATCACCCGCACTGAATCCGCCTGGGAACATAATAATCTGTGCCTGGCTGATTGCCTTTTCAAATGCATCTACAGATTCAAGAATGTCGGATTCTGACTGGTTCTTAAATACAAGTGTCTCTACTTCTGCTCCTGCGCGACGGAATGCCTTTGCAGAATCGTATTCACAGTTTGTTCCTGGGAATACTGGAATAAATACCTTTGGAACTGCAACTTTATTTTTGCATACATAAATGTCATTTGTACGGTATAATGGCTGTGATACGTTATGTTTCGTTGCATTTGTCTTTGTAGGGAATACAGATTCTAATGGTTTCTGCCATACGTCACACATCTCTTTTAAAGAAATCTCTTCTTCACCAACCTGGAAGAATGAATCATCTGTAACTCGTCCTACAAATATATTCGGCAGAACTGCCATCTCATCCATCCATTCTGTAGGAATCTCTACAAGAATAGAACCATAATATTTCTTTGTAAGATCTTCCTTATTAAAGTCTCTTACTAACTTCACACCATACATATTTCCAAAGCTCATCTTGCTGATTGCCTCAATCAGTCCGCCTGCTCCAAGAGCATATGCAGATGCGATAACATCTTTACGCATTAATTTATGAATCGTATCATAAATCTTTCCGGCCTCTTTATAATCCGGAATACCATATTCATCAAATGGAATATCCACACGAAGAAGATTATTACCTGCTTTCTTAAATTCTGGTGTTACAACATGGGAAGCCTTTGTATAATCTACAGCAAAGGAAACTAATGTTGGTGGAACATCGATATCTTCAAAGGAGCCAGACATACTGTCTTTTCCTCCGATGGATGGAATTCCAAAACCTTTCTGTGCATTGTAAGCACCGAGTAATGCAGCAAATGGTTTACCCCATCTCTTAGGATCTGTGCCAAGTCTTTCAAAATATTCCTGGAATGTCAGACGAATCTTACGGAAGTCTCCACCGGCAGCTACAATCTTAGCTACAGACTCAAGTACTGCATAAACGGCTCCATGGTATGGACTCCAGCTTGAAAGATATGGATCAAATCCGTAGGACATCATCGTTGTAAGTTCTGTCTTACCTTCTAATACAGGTAACTTCGCTGTCATTGTCTGGATTGGAGTAAGCTGTGTCTTTCCACCAAATGGCATGGTAACTGTTCCAGCTCCGATAGAGCTGTCAAACATTTCTACTAAGCCTTTCTTAGAACATACATTAAGGTCAGAAAGTTTCTCTGTCCACATCTCTTTTGCGTCTTTGAATTCATCCTGTTTTTTGTAGTAACATTCTTTCTCGTCAGGCATTTCTACTTCAACCGTTGTTTCCTGATGTGCACCATTCGTATCTAAGAATGCACGAGAGAGGTTTACGATTTCTTTGCCTCTCCAGGACATAACAAGACGTTTTGCCTCTGTTACTTCTGCAACTACTGTTGCTTCTAAGTTCTCTTCTTCTGCGTAAGTGAGGAACTGTTCTACATCTTTTTTATCAAGAACAACTGCCATACGTTCCTGAGATTCAGAAATGGCAAGTTCTGTTCCGTCAAGTCCGGCGTATTTCTTAGGTACTTTGTCAAGGTCGATGCGAAGTCCGTCAGCAAGCTCGCCGATTGCTACAGATACACCGCCGGCACCAAAGTCATTACACTTCTTAATAAGGATACTTACTTCCTCACGACGGAATAATCTCTGAATCTTACGTTCTGTAGGTGCGTTACCCTTCTGTACTTCTGCTCCACAAGTATCAATAGACTTTGTTGTGTGAGCTTTGGAAGAACCTGTTGCTCCACCACAGCCATCACGACCAGTACGTCCACCTAATAATACGATGATATCGCCTGGATCAGAAGTTTCTCTGATAACATTCTTTCTTGGAGCTGCACCGATAACTGCACCAATCTCCATACGCTTTGCAACATAACCTGGATGATATACTTCATCTACTAATCCTGTAGCAAGACCAATCTGGTTACCATAAGAGCTGTATCCCTTTGCAGCGCCAGTAGTCAGCTTTCTCTGTGGAAGCTTACCTTTCATCGTCTCTGCCATAGGAACAGTAGGATCTGCACAACCAGTTACTCGCATTGCCTGATATACATAGGAACGTCCTGATAACGGGTCACGGATCGCACCACCAAGACAGGTAGCCGCACCACCAAATGGTTCGATTTCTGTTGGATGGTTATGTGTCTCATTCTTAAAGCTGATCAGCCATTCTTCTGTCTTATCTTCAAATTCTACAGGAACAACGATACTGCAGGCATTAATTTCATCGCTCTCTTCCATATTATCAAGAAGTCCGTCCTGTTTTAACTTCTTCATTCCCATAAGAGCAAGATCCATCAGACAGATAAACTTATCCTTTCTGTCTCCATATACTTCTGCACGGTCAGCAAGATATTCATTATATGTCTTTTCAAAAAGAGGTTTATAATATCCATCACCAAATGTAACATCCTTAAGTTCTGTAGAGAATGTTGTATGACGGCAATGGTCAGACCAGTATGTGTCTAACACACGAATCTCTGTCATGGAAGGATTTCTGTCTTCTTCTCCATGATAATAATTCTGGATATAACGGAAATCTTCAAATGTCATTGCAAGACCTAAAGAATCGTAAAGCGCTTTCAGTTCTTCTTCTGGCATATCCTTAAATCCGTCAAAGATTGCAACATCTGCTGGTTCTTCATAATCCATAACGAGGGTTTCCGGTTTCTTCTCGTCTGTCTCTCTGGAATCTACTGGGTTGATACAGTATTCTTTGATCTTCTCAAATTCCTCATCGCTGATATTACCAGAAAAAACATAAGTTGTTGCAGAGCGAATAATTGGTTCTTCCTTCTCATTAAGAAGCTGTAAACACTGCATAGCTGAATCGGCTCTCTGATCAAACTGTCCAGGAAGATATTCTACGCTAAATACTCTGTCTCCCTCTTTTTTAGGGAAATCTTCCTCGTACAAATCATCTACAGGTGGTTCTGAGAATACGGTAACTGCCGCTTTTTCCATCGTTTCTGCTGAGACATTCTCCACATCATAGCGAATCAGAACTCTGACATTACTGACATCATCTATAGACAGATATGCCTTTAATTCTTCTGCAAGTTCTTTTGCCTTTACCGCATAGGACGGTTTCTTTTCCACATATAATCTCTTTACCTGACTCATGATATCCTCCAAGTATGTTTAATTAAATTGTGGGGACAATTCAGAAATTATCCCCTGCTTTTCTGTTAAAAATATGATAACACTTTTTTATTCTATTTCCTATGGTTTTATATCAGTTTCTTCAAAACCATGAATTCTGACAAAAATCGACGAAAAAAATTCAAAAATTTTTAGATTTTTTACAGATGAATCCTCTTGATTATCTGAAATACCAAAAGATTTGAATAGACAACCGGCCTTGTTTCCGCGTAAAAAATGATACCATCTGTTGGTGCTTTTACTTCGGAAATAATCTCCCCGCTATCTGCCTTCATAATCTGCGCCAAAACATCTCCTCTGCTGACTTCCTGACCACATTCTGCTTTCTTTATAAAAATGCCTGCAGCCTCTGTCATGATGGGCTCTAAATCTCCCTCTTTTAAGACGCTCGCAATATAACCGCTGTGAGAATAATAACGGATAATCCCCATTCTTGTAAGGAAACGCAGAATAGAAGAAACGGCCTGCGCTGCCAGTTCATCATCAATTTTTCCTGTCATGCCTGTATACAAAGAAAAAGCCTCCGTACCATTTCTTTGCCAGTTATTATGTAATGTTGTTCTGTCAAATGGTCTGCTTTTTGCCTCAATAACATAAGGCAGTCCGAACAGGTTTGCAAGGCTGGTACTTCCATGTTCCGGATCAAGCAATCGGATATGCGGCATAAACGTTCCCCCAAGATAAAAAGATGGCAGATGAATGCCATATCGGTATCCTTTTGTCGTTTCCATAATCGCATATGCCACACGGCTTCCCGATTCCCCAGACGGATTTCCAGGAAACAATCTGTTTAAATCGGTGTCATCAGAAATCCAGAAACGCTTTCCAAAATCCATCGACATATTGCTTACAGAAGGGATTACTAAAATGCCATTCTCCCCCACAATGTCTCCATGCTTTTCTATTTTTTTCAATACATCAATCAGCTTTGAACAAATGTAAAGCTGCTGGTATTCATTTCCTCTCAAGGCCCCAACAATGCAGGCAGAATGTTCTTTTCCTTCATTTTTCCCAAAATAATATCCTTTTACATTAATTTCCTGTTGAAAAGGAGACTCCATCGAATATAAGACCTTTTCTTCCATGTAAATATCCTCTCTTTCTTCATGTACTTCCAAACCTTTTTATTCTTCATTCTGTAAGAAGATTTTTATGTTACCAGTGTCCCAATTTATAAGGTATGCACAGGGCGTACTCTAACAAAATTAGGATACATCTATCGGAGTTCTCACTTTTATTCGTACTTTCCTGCAGGTCTTTCTGTTTTACAAATCCTTGCCAAAAGCTCTCCCTCACAAACTGCCGGATATTCTCTTAAACTAAAAATCATTCCATCACACGGTACTGTTATCCCCTCGATTTCCGCACCAAGAATCGGACGCACGATTGAGCCTATCATCTGGCCTTCTCTCACATAACTTCCAATCTGCGCTTTAGGAATAAAAATCCCACTTGTATTACAGTGTACTACTTCCACGTCATTTTTCTTTACCGTTACAGTCTTTTTCGTAGGCGAAACTTCTCCATCAAAAATGTCTAACTCTTTCATCATCCGAAAAACACCATCCAGCACTTTTTTACAATAGTCATAATCTATCTTCAGTGCGATTCCCGACTCAATCACCACGTTCGGAATGCCTTTTCTTCGTAAGCTGTAAGCAAGACTTCCCTCCCACACAGAAGAGGAATTACTATTCATCCACAACACAGGAATCCCTGACTTTTGCGCAAGTTCTGTCACTTTTTTTCCAGCATTTTCCGGCACTCGAATCTGCGGAATCTCCCGGATAAAAATATCACTTGAATGAATATCAATGCAAAAATCTGATCCCATTAAATCTGCAACGACTTCTGCCGCCATATATTCTATCGTATGACCATGACGGCTGCCCGGAAACATTGCATTCATATCTAATGCACCCGGAGCATTCCGCTTTCTTATCTCCAGTGCCATCGGGGTCACACAAGGATATATATCGACAATCCCTCTTAAATGTTCTCTCTCTTCCTTAATTCTTCGTATCAGCTCATAACAGATATACTGTCCCTGTAATTCATCTCCATGAACCCCGGCAACAATACTTAATCTTGGCATATCCTCCCGTATATAATCTGGCTCTAACCTGTTTTTCTTTATTTTTATTGGAAGTCCTACCGGCATCTGCGCCGTCATTACTGTCTCTATCATCTATAGTCTCCCTTCTGTTAATTAAAAATCATTATGACGCTTTTGAAATAACTCTCAAAACTATTTTTTATACTTCCTTTTGCTTTTTACGGTCGCTTCACTTATTGACCTTTTGGCTTTTGTGAGCTATCATTAACTTCGTATAGAATATACTATAAATTTATCTTTTGCAAATTTTTATACTAGGAGGATATAAATTATGGATAAAATAGCAAGTTTTACCGTAAATCACCTTGATTTAATCCCAGGGGTTTATGTTTCAAGAAAAGACTATGTTGGAAAAGAAGTTCTCACCACTTTTGACCTGCGTATGACCGCACCAAACAGAGAACCTGTTATGAACACTGCCGAACTTCATACAATTGAACATCTGGCCGCAACCTATTTAAGAAATAATGATGAGTGGAAAGAAAAAGTTATTTACTTTGGACCAATGGGCTGTCGTACTGGATGTTATTTAATTCTTGCAGGTAATTACGAATCCAAAGATGTCGTAGGACTTGTACGCGACACTTTTTCATTTATCGCTGATTACGAGGGAGAAATTCCGGGTGCCGCTGCAAGAGACTGTGGCAATTATCTTGACCAGAACCTTCCAATGGCCAAATATCTTGCGAAAAAATATTTAAACGAAGCGTTAAATAACCCTTCTGAAAAAAATCTGATTTATCCCGCATAAATCTTTGAACTTTTCACATACTACCTCCTGTACCTAATCAATATGCTCTTATGTACTCTCGGAATCTTTTTATGCTTGATTTTGTGAGAAGATTTTTTGTCAGTTGTGCCCAAATTTTTGAAGCGTACTCGGTGCGTACGTTGATGAAATTCGGGTGCGGCTGGCGGAAAATCAGCCACGAAAGCAAGCGCAAGAAAGACTCCGAGAGTACATTCTTAAAAAAGGAGGATTTATCATGAAAAGTTCAAAGAAAACCTATCAGGAAGTTGCAGAAGCCTGTAGCAAATACCAGCCAGTATCTGAAGAATACGGATTTAAAAATTCTTCCTGTGAATGCAACACACCAAGCTGCTTAAACTGTACTCATTTTACAAATCAGGAACACTGTGATTTAGACTTATATGATCAGATTGTAGAGAGAATCAAGTAACTTCTGATTTGTAGAACGAAACAGACGCCAGCAAAGAGAGCCTATCCCCTATATCTGTGACTTTAGTCGCTGCGGTTTGAATACTAGCTTCATATGCTTGTATCCAAACCTTGCTCCGAGGCCACAAATATAGGGGATAGGCTCTCTTTGCTGGCTGACTGTGGATGCTGGCACAAAATCAGAATTCATGTTAGAAACTTTGGGGATTCTCCAGAATATTATGAATTTGCAAAAAAATTAGCTTCTCTATAACATAGTATAAAAAGATATTACTCTGATTTACTTCCTCAACTTTTTCACTGATTTGCTGAAAAAAGTTCTTGCATTCTAAAATATGTTGTGATATAATATTTTTCGTTGGTGAGAAAGCCACTTAATAATGTGCAGTTGTGGCGGAATTGGCATACGCGCTAGACTAAGGATCTAGTCCGGGCTGACTGGGTACGGGTTCAAGTCCCGTCATTCCCGCATAATGCTACCTTGTCTCTTTCTTCTATTCATTTTATAATAGATTTAATGGTAAAAATTTTCAATACACAGGGGGTTTTTTATTATGCAGTTACTTAGAATTTATTATGCGTATTTTAGTCCAGGAAACACTACAGAAAAAGTTGTTTCCCATATTGCATCATCTTTTCAAAACTATCCAGTAGAATCTATTAATTTAACAGATTATGCTACACGTCAGGAAGATTACTATTTTAAAGAAAATGAACTTCTTATTATCGGGGTTCCTGCTTATGGCGGAAGAGTCCCGGCACCAGTTGTAGATGCCTTAAGGCATTTTACTGGGTCAAACACGCCTGTTGTTCTTGTAGCGACTTACGGAAACCGTGATATTGATGATACATTAATTGAGTTAAAGAAAAATGTAATTGATAAGGGATTTATCCCTGTTGGTGCTGCTTCTTTCGTCTGCCAGCATACATTCTTAAAAGAATGTGCAGAGGGCAGACCTGATGAAGAAGATTTAAAAATGGCAAGAGAATTTGGGGAGAAATTAAAAGAACGCCTTCGTCTTCTCGTTACATATGATGCCGGTGACTTAGAAGTTCCTGGAACTTTTCCATACACCAAACCACCAATGGGAGAATTTCCATTCAAAGTAGAAACAAATGAATATTGTATCTACTGTATGCTATGCACTGATGTATGTCCGGTAAAAGCAATTAGCGAAAGTAATCCAAAAGATATTGATAGCAGTATTTGTCTGCGTTGTGGTTCCTGTTTAAGAATTTGTCCAACACAAGCTAAATATTTCACAGAGGAACCATTTAAGGTATTACAGGAGAAGTTATCTCCATTGTGCGGAGTCAGAAAAGAAAATTGGTATACAATCGCTTAGCTTCTGATTTGCCGCAGGAAAAGTAGACGAACTCCTAAAAATAAATAAAACATATTTGAGACTTTAGTCGCGGCGGTTTGAATGTTCGCTGATGCGCTCACATCCAAACCTTGCTCCGAGGTCACAAATATGTTTTATTTATCTTCAGGAGTTCTGTTTGTTGGCAACAGGTGCAAAGTCAGAATTCCTTTTTGGAAAATTTGAGGAAGAAAGCTGAAGATATAGAATATCCAGAAAACGAAATTCTGTAGGATTAATGCTTAAATCAATGTCATAATAATACACTAATTTATGGTTATTACTTTTTTCCACCAATTAGAAATTTGAAATTGTTTATGGTTTTATCACTCGAAAAAGCAACCATCTTCCAAGGCCATTCTCAAATCTTCTCCAGAAGTTACTCAACTACTCCTATGGCTTTTGCATCTTTTGTACCAAATGACATTAATCTGTATAACAAATCATGTAATTCATTTGGTTTAACATTTCCCTTGCAATAATGTACTTCCAAGTATTTAATAGGAATTCGAAAATCTTCTGTTATAAGTTTTTTCTCCCACTTTCCTTCACTATTGGTACCTTCTTGAGTTCCTCTTGATTCTTTTACAATAATAGCTTTTTTATTTTTAGATAATCTAACTTTCATGCCCAATTTATCTTTAAGTATAGAATCTTTTTCATAGGTTTGCGTATTAGTCTTGCCCTGTATTTTTATATCTTTTTGTACTACAGCATACTCGACATATCCCAGATTTTTCTTCACTTCTAAACTGTTATCACGATATCCCTTAAACCACATTATACTAAATATTACCAATATAATGCTTGAAATATAGCATGCCTTATACCCTTCTTCATCTCTAAATCCTTGAGACACCATCGCAAAAATTATAAGAGGTATCAGTGCTATGATTGTTTGTTTAACAGAAAAAGAATTGCCTTTTGAACATAATAATATAGAGTAAAATGCTCCTGCTGCAATTGCAATTAAAAGCAATATGGGAAAAGCTGCAACCGCTTTTAATTTCCCAACATCTATAAATATTTCTGCTACTGTTTCTATTAAAGCTACAATAATAGCTACATATCCAGCAATCAACACAAAGCCCGCAACTGTTGTTATTGTAGATGGATCCTTATGCGCCAAATAGACATTACATCCTATACATATAGCTATGAAACCCATAAAAATCCATTCTACCGGTATAAAAAATATGTATCTCATACATCCTCCTCAACAATATACCCTTTTTTATCTGTATAGATATGGGGCTACCCCTGTCAGAACCAGTATCACCACTATTGCTACTACTACAATAAGAACGCTTCTTTTCATAATTTTCTCCTTTGCTTCTCTTAACTTTATAAAATAGTTTCTAAATTTATGTTTTGTCCTATGACAGGACATAATAAATTTGTATTCATTTTATCATTGTTTTTGTCCTATGACAAGACATTTTTAAAGGAGATGCAAAATGGCAAGAATAATCGATAGCAATGAAAAAAATTTAATAGGTAACAACTTAAAATTATTGAGAAAACAAAAACACATCAGTCAACAGGAACTTTCAAACAAATTAGAGACTCTTGCAATATATATTTGCCGAGGTTCTATATCTAGAATAGAAGATAAAAGTAGAACTGTTACAGATATTGAACTTTACGGATTGTCAAAAGTTTTAAATGTTCCTATTGAAAAATTATTTGAATTCGATTCCAAAGAAAGCTAATTTATAGTTATCCAAACAAGCTACTTGATTAAATTCAAAAAATAGTTATGCAGCAGATATCACCCCAGATAAACTATACATAACTATTTTTATATTGATTAATGGATTAAAATAAAAAGAGCCGAAGATAAAATCTTCAGCTCTCATCTTATGCAGTTGACGGGACTTGAACCCGTACCCAGTCAGCCCGGA
>PPYF01130505.1_pt1 | contig 10667 bp, 9 predicted proteins | sample 1559871 | NCBI WGS metagenome assembly PPYF01 (sample SAMN08240021, study PRJNA423297) | Human gut metagenome, whole genome shotgun sequencing project.
CGGCATCGCGGGCAGGATGGCGCAGCTGGACTTTCACTGGGAATGCGGCGAGCACCGCCGGGACGAGATCGGCCAGCTGGGCCGCAGCTTGGACGAGATGGCGCGGCGGCTGTCCGCGGCGCTGGCCGATCTGGAGAGCGCCAACCGCGCCCTGCGGCGGGAGGTGGAGCAGCGCACGGCCTTTTTCTCTGCCGCCTCCCACGAGCTGAAAACGCCGGTCACCATCCTCAAGGGCCAGCTTTCCGGGATGCTGGAAGGGGTGGACATTTACAAAGATCGGGACAAGTATCTGCTGCGCTCGCTGCAGGTTACCGGCCGGATGGAAAATCTGATTCGGGAGATGCTGGAAATCTCCCGGATGCAGGGCGGTTCGGCCGCGCTCAACTGCGAGCAGGTTGACCTTGCCGTGTTGATCGAGCGGCAGCTGGCGCTGGACGCCGGGCTTTTGGAACAGCGGGGGCAGCGCCTTGTCGCCGAGCTGACACCGGGAATCACCGTGTGTGCGGACGTTTCGCTCTTGAGCAAGGTGGTGGGGAATCTGGTGGCAAACGCCTCACTCTATTCGCCCGAAGGGGCCGAGATCCGCGTCTGGTGCGGCACTTTGCAGGGGCATCCCGCCCTGACGGTGGAGAACAGCGGTGTCCACATCGCGCAGGAGGCCCTGCCGCACCTGTTCGAGGCCTTTTACCGCGCAGAAGGCTCCCGCAACCGCAGCACCGGCGGCAGCGGGTTGGGGCTGTATCTGGTGAAGGTAATTCTGGAAAAGCACCGCGCCAGCTGCACCATCGAGAATACCCCGCAGGGCGTGCGGGCGCAGGTGCAGTTTTAAAGAGCTTCAGCTCCATCAAAAACACATCTTTGCTCCAAAGCGGCTCCATCTCTGTCTGGTATTCTACAGTCATCCCAACAAGAAAGGATTGTAGAATCATGGAGATCAACATTCAAAATGTCAGTATGACCTACCCCAACGGCAAGCAGGCGCTGAGGGACTTCAATCTTCGCCTCAACAGCCCCAGCCTGGTCGGCCTGCTGGGGCCAAACGGCGCGGGCAAGTCCACCCTGATGAAGCTGCTGGTGGCGGCGCTGACGCCCACCGGCGGCTCCATCCAGGTGGATGGAGCGCCGCTGCGCAAAAGCGAGCGGCAGCTCAAAGAGAAACTCGGCTATCTGCCGCAGGATTTTGGGCTGTTCGACGAGCTTTCGGTGGAGCAGTTTTTGGACTATATGGCCGCGCTCAAGGGCTTGTCCGGCTCCCGGGCGACGATCCGGGAGGTGATCCGGGCGGTCAACCTGGAGGAGAAGGCGAAGGCAAAGATCCGCACCCTCTCGGGTGGGCAGCGCCAGCGGGTGGGGATTGCGCAGGCGATGCTGGGCGATCCTCCCTTTTTGATCCTCGACGAGCCGACGGTGGGGCTGGACCCGGAGGAGCGCATCCATTTCCGAAACCTCTTTTCCCGCACGGCGCAGGAGCGGCTGGTGCTGCTTTCCACCCACATCATCGAGGATGTGCAGTCGGTGTGCGACCGGATTGTGGTCATCCACCACGGTCGGATCCGATTTGTGGGTACGCCGGAGCAACTGATTCAGGCGGCGCAGGGGCATGTGGGCATCTTTTGGGAGCAGGATGCACAGGATGCTGTTCTGGAACAGGGGCTGCACATCACGGCAAGGGTCAACACCAGCCGCGGCATCCGCTGCCGGGCGGTGGCGGACGTCCTGCCGGCGTATGTAAAGCCGGAGGAGCCGTCGCTGGAGGACGCCTACCTCTATTTAATTGCGGGGGAGGCGGTACAATGAGGACGATGCGGCTGTTTTGGCTGGAGCTGAAAAGGCTGCTGCAAAGCCGTCTGACCTGGCTGATTGTCCTGTTGACGGTGCTCTCCCCGCTGGTGGGGCTGACGCTGTACCGTCCGGCGACCGCCAGCACCATGCTGACCCAGTACCTGGCCAATCCCGCCATCGCGGGCGGCGCGGTGGGAGGCGTTCTGTTTGGTATCCTCACCATCTTTGAGCTGGACCGCCCCTCCCGCGGCCGGGTGGAGGCGCTGACCGACGCGGCGGTCTCGCCGCTGACGATGGCGCTGATGCGGCTGGCGGCGCTGATAACATCGGCGGTGCTGGCGCTGCTGGTGGTGATGGCGGTCTGGTTCCCCATCAGCTGGGGGATGATCGGGCAGGTCTTTGACGCGGCGGACTACCTGCTCAGCTACCTGCTGCTGACCGGCCTTGCGCTGCCGCTGGGGATTTTGGCCGCAGGCGCGGCCTACCAGTTCACCCGGCGGCTGGACCTGTCGCTGGTGCTGCTGGCCGGGTTTGCAGCCTTGAGCCTGACGGTCTGGGCGGATGACTGGCAGCTCTGCTGGCTCAACCCCTGCGTCTGGGCGCTGTCCGACGACTTTTCCAACTTCCGCATCTTCCGCTCGGTGGCCTATATGCGGCTGAGCTGGCTGCTGGCCCTGGCCGGGGTGTGGTCGGTGTCCTACCTGTGCATCCGGCAGTATGGAAAGGGGATGCTCGGCTCGCTGCGGCACAGCGCGCGTAGGCTTTACCGCCCGCTGGCGGCGGCGCTGCTGCTGGGCTGTTCGCTGACGGCCTATGCGGCCCAGCCGCTGGTCGACCACAGCAACCCGGACCAGACAGTGATGACCTTTTTGGAGATTCCCTACCTCGAACAGGTGCTCTGCACCGGCAGGACGGCGCAGGTTTTCCCCGATACCCGCTCCGGCACGGTGGAGGGCAAGGCGACCTACCAGCTGGAAAACCGCTCTGGCAAGGCGCAGACGGTGGCCTTCGGCATCAATCCCGGCTACGAAGTTTCCGATGTGCGGGCAAACGGGGAGGAGACGTCCTTCACCGTCAGCGACTATCAGGAATACAACGAGGCGCTGCTGGAGGTGGAGATCCCGGCGGAGCAGCAGATCGAGCTGTCGCTGTCGTACGGCGGCTTTCCGCAGGAGGATGTCAACATGAGCACCATGCAGGGCGGCACGGAGGTCAGCGACGAATACCTCTGCCTGCAAAATGCGGCGCTTGCGCCGCGGATTCTCAACGTGCTGCCCGATGAAAACCTCTATCCCGCCACCATCGAGGTCACTCTGCCGCAGGGGATGACGGTGATCCCGTTTGGCTCCGCCCAGCCGGAGCTGGTGGCCGAGCACGAGAATAACACTGTGACTTGGCGCTATCAGGACAACGGCGCGGGCGGCATCCTGTATGCCGGCGACTATGTTAGGGAGGAAATAGTCGCGGGCGGCCTCACGGTGGAATTTTACTACGGGCGCAAGCATCAGCAAGTGATGGAGCAGGCTGGAGCAGTGGAGGCGGTGCAGGCGGTGGTCGATTACTGCACCGAGCATTACGGCGCCCTTTCCTTCGGCGCGGGCGGCAGCCTCAAGCTCATCCAGAGCAGGACTTCCGGCGGCGGCTACGCGGCGGACGGTGCCAGCCTGCTGGACGAGCAGGACTTTACCGCCGCCAATTTGGGCGACAGCAGCAAGGGCGCGGCCGCCGGGGAGGTCATGATCCACGAGCTGGTTCACCAGTGGTGGGGACTGGGCAATATGTTCGACACAGCGGAGGAGGACAGCCCCTGGTCCGCCGAGGGCCTGACCGTCTACACCACCTACCGCATTGTCAAGGCGCTTTACGGCGAGGAGTACGCCAGGGAGCATTACATCGACCAGTGGCAGCAGGCGGTGGACGACTATTATCTCAACTTCTATGTCCGCAACCCGGCCTATCTGCAGATGCTGCCGGAGGAGGAGCGGCTGCAGATTTCCAACAGCCTGCGCTATGTGCGGCAGTACTGCGAGATGCCGCTGAAAATTTTGAAGGCCGAGCAGCTGGTGGGCGGCGAGCAGGCGATGGACACCATCCTCAACAACCTGTTCAATCGGGAGCTGGACCCGATGTACCCCTATCTGAGCTACCAGGATTTTCTGGAGGCATGCGGTTTAAAGGAGGAGGACTTGAACCTTGCGTAAAGTGATGCGATACGAATGTAAGCGGCTTTTGTGGAATCGATTTTTTGTGGGCCTGGTGTTGGTGCTGTTGTTTTACGGCTGGCAGGTACTGAGCACCACCACCATCCTGGGGGTGGCGCACACGGCGCCCTTTTCCCCTTGGAGCTTTGGGGATTATCTGAGCCGGATGACGCCGCTGCTGTGGGTTGGGGTGCTGTTTTTTCTCACCTTCTTCACCTCCCCAAAGGCGCGCCGCGTAGCATCGCTGACCGACGCCGCCCCGATGCCGCCCCACCGTTACGCGCTGGCCCGCTGCGCAGCGGCGCTGACCGGGAGCGCGCTGCTGGCGCTTATCTGCCTTGCGCAGGCGGCGGTGTTTTACTGGCGGTATTTTGGCTGGTGCGGCTGGGGCGAGCTGCTGCTGCCCGCAGTCCTCACCCTGCTGCCTGCGCTGATCTTCGCGCTGGGCAGCGGCTGGCTGCTGGGCAGGTGGCGGCCGTGGGCGCTCTATGTCTGGATGCTGGTTCCGTTTGTGTGTATGGTTCTGCCGCTGCCAGAGGCGCTGGGGATCTGGAATGGGCAGTTTTTCTCCCGGTATCCGCTGACGCTGCAGGGGCTGGACCCGGCCTTTTCGGTACCGCTGCCGGTGGTGCTCTGCCAGTGCGTGCTGCTGGCAGCCGGGCTTGTGCTGCTAGGGCTGGCGGGGCGAGAAAACAAGAGGCGGCGAGGAGAAGGATAGAGATCACAAAAGGAGGCGCTGCCTAATGGCAGCGCCTCCTTTTGTATAGGATTATCGAGCAGAATTTGTTCCTTTGGCAAACAATATCCGGCGGGACAGCCACCCAAGGGCGGCCATCAAAAGGCCGGTGCTCAAAAAGCAGGCAGTGGAGCCGATGCTGGAGAGCAGGGAGGAGCCGAACAGGAAGGCGATTTCAAAGAGGTTGACCCCCATGTTGAGGACGGACAAAATTTCCGCCCGCTTGCTCTGCTGGCCCAGCTGGTCGACCATCTGGTTCTGGATTTCCCCCAAGATGCAGGAGGGAAGGTCCAGCAGCAGGGGAAGGGTCAGCATCAGCAGAAGGACAAGGGGAATCTCTGTGACGATGCCCAGCAAAAGCAAGGCTGCCCCGCACAGCCCCAAAAAGAGCGGGAAGGCAAAGGAATATTGGCTGCGTTCCAACCGCTTTAAAATCTGCTCGGCCAACAGCTCGATTGCAGAATAGCCCAGAATGATGGGGCTCAGCCACTCCTCCTGAACGCCGCAGGCCAGCAGCTTGTCCGCATAGAAAAAGTTAATCAGAACTTGACCGATACTGATGGCAGAGAGGATTACCAGGATCAGGAGCACCTTTTTTTGCAGCAGGATGGAGAAAAATCCTCCCTGCGGGCGGGAAAGGTGCGGCGCGCTCTGCTTTGGGGGCAGAGCAGGCTCCTTTGGAATGGTGAAGGAAGCAGCCGTTCCCAGCGCGCTGGTGATGACGGTGGCCAGCAGCAGGCCGGACAGGCCGAAGCGGGAGTAGATCAGCACATAGGAGATGGTGCTGACCAGAAACCCGATTGTCCCACAGTTATTGATTCGTGCGGTCCGGGGCAGATAGCTGCCCTCGGGCAGGGTGGTGTAGAGATAGGCGCTTTCGGTGCCGGAGCCAAAGCTGACGGCGACGCCCTCCACAATCGCTTCCAGCAGAAAGAGCGGGAAGCTGCTCCTCAAAAAGGCCGCGAACAAAAGCAGCCTTGCCAGGGTGAGCAGGGACTGATTCAACACCATCGTGTTTTTGTACCCGAAGCGGTCGGTAAATTTGCCGGCGGGGATTTCTGTCAAAAAGACAACGAAGGATAAAATGGCTTGCAAAAGAAAAAACTGGCTGTAGCTCACTCCGGCGGTGGTGCGCACCAGCAGCGCGACCGGAGCAAAAAAGACCAGCCCATTGAAAAGCGCCTTGGCGGAGAGAGCATCCCATTTTGTAAAAAGATTCATTTTTTCACCTCATCAAAGTTGTTTTCTTTTTGATGGGCGTAAAATCAGGATGGATTGGCCAGGCGCAAAAAAAGATTCATGTATACCGCCTCACAAAACAAAAGTGGCTTTGTTGGAAGGCGGGTATCAGGATGGATTCATCGCTGTGAATAGAAAAAACATAAAGAACACCTCAAAAAATTGCTGCTTTTGTTTTTGAATATATCAGATTGCCTGTCCCCTGTCAATGGGTGCAGGACCAGCCTGCCGGCATCATGCCGATATCAGCTCAATCCATGCCTCATAAAAGTTGGTGAGTTCCTGCTCCTGCGCCGACACCAGCACCTTGCCGAAGGTGCGGCCCGGGCTGTAGCCCATATCGAAGATCTGCTCATAAAACTGCTGCAGGTTGTTCTGCTCGATGTGCTCGTAGTCGGTTTTCAGCAGCACCTTCAGGTAGGGCTTGGCCAGCGTATCCTGCGGGTGCAGCAGCTCCCGGTCGCCGGTCTGCCCCTGCAGGGCAAGGCCGTAGCCGAAGTCGGAGCCGTTGGATTCCACAATCACAAACAGGTCGCGCTCGTAGCGGATCAGGTTGCTGATGTCCTCGCTGCAGAACAGGTCGAAGCGGTAGATGGCGGGCAGCCGGGCCAGCACCACCTGGGCAGCGGACCGAGAAAGGGCGTCGATCTTGGCGATGCGCTCCATCTTCTCGTCGATATTTTCCAGCATCTGGTGCAGCTCCTGCAGCTGGCGCTGCAGCTTTTGGCGGCTTTGGGCAAGCAGCTGGTAGATCTGCCGGTGATCCATGCGGTTGAGCTGGTGCAGCTGCTCGATCGAGCAGGAGAGCTTGCGGTAAAAGGAGATGTCGCACAGGTTGCGGATGGTGCGGATGTCCGCAAAGCGGTAGTTGTTTCTGCTGCGCTTAAAGTGGCACAGCCCCTCCTTTTCATAGTAGCGCAGGGCCGAGATGGGGATGTTGAAGAGTTTGGAAATGTCGCTGATTTTCAGTGGGTTGGCCGTGGGGGACACCTCCGATATCATGTGAATTGAATAAAATAAAACCGAAAATTTTGTGCATTTTTACGCTTGAGCTCAACCTGCTTTATCGTTTATACTGTCGGTAGAAGCCAGACGCATTTATTATAGCATCCCGCCAAACAAGCTGCAAGCGTGTGCGGGGAGAAAGGGAAGGAATGCGAATGAAGAAAGTATTCATCAGCGCGGACATCGAGGGGACCGCCTTTGCCGCCACCTGGGATTCCACCCACATTGGCGGACACGACTATGAGCGCAACCGCCAGGAGATGACCAACGAGGTGCTCGCCGCCGCCGAGGGCGCGCACGCGGCGGGGGCAGAGCTGGTGGTAGTCAAGGACGCGCACGGGCCGGGTATCAACATTTACCCGGAGCAGATGCCGGAGTATGTGCAGCTGATCCGCGGCTGGACCTTTGAGCCGCGCTGCATGGTGGAGGGCATCGACGAGAGCTTTGACGCGGCGATGTATGTGGGCTACCACAACGCCGCCGGTCAGGAGGGCAACGTGCTCAGCCACACCATCGCCGGCGGCGCGGTGCAGGAGATTCGGGTCAACGGCCAGATCGCCTCCGAGTTTTTGATCTACAGCTACATGGCGGCCTATTACGGCGTGCCGAGCGTCCTGCTGACCGGGGACAAGACCCTCTGCGAGCAGAGCCAGCCGCTGCACCCGAAGCTGCTGACGGTGGCGGTGAAGGACGACTTTGGCGGGCACAATCAGGGACTCAGTGCAAAGCTTGCCTGCAAAAAGATTCGCGAAGCTGCCGAAGCTGCCTGCAAGCAGGAGCTGAGCGGAGCAAAAATCACCCTGCCGGACCACTTTGCGGTGCAGATTACCTTTAAGGACCACTGCAAGGCGGTGCGCAGCAGCTACTATCCGGGCGCGCAGCTTGTCAACCCGACGACGATTGCCTTTGAAAGCGACGACTGGTATGAGGTCTGCCGGATGTTGATGTTTGTGATTTTGTAACAGGATAAAATCAGGGCAGAGGGGCACCTTCCCTCTGCCTTTTCCCATAACAAGAAAAGGAGAGAACACAAGGATGAAACTGATCGACATGCACTGCGACACGCTGATGAAGCTGCTGGACCAGCCGGAGAAAAGTCTGGCCGAGCTGGACGCCGAGGTCAATCTGCCGGGGCTCCGGCAGGCCGGCTCGATGGCGCAGTTTTTTGCCTGCTTCACCAACCTCATGGACTATCCCCAGCCGCCGGAGCGGGCCTACGATGAGGCCTACCGGACGGTGCTGCGGATGATCGAGCGGATGAAGGAGGAGATCCAAAAGGCACCGCAGGAGCTGGCTCTGGCGACCGGTGCGCAGGAGATTTTGGACAACGACGCCGCGGGCAAAATTTCAGCCTTTTTGACGGTGGAGGAGGGCGGCATCCTCAACGGCAGGATGGAGCGGCTGCACGATCTCTATGACCAGGGAATCCGACTGATCACCCTGACCTGGAACTATGAAAACTGCCTGGGTTACCCCAACAGCGCCGACCCGCAGGTGATGGGAAAGGGGCTTAAATCCTTTGGTGTCGAGGTGGTTGAAGAGATGAACCGGCTGGGGATGCTGGTCGATGTCTCCCACCTGTCCGACGGCGGGTTCTGGGATGTGGTACGGCACAGCAAAAAGCCGTTTGTCGCCACCCACTCCTGTGCGCGCGATCTGTGCGGCCACACCCGCAACCTGAATAAAGAGATGCTCAAGGCGGTGGGGGAGAAGGGCGGCGCGGTTGGCGTCAACTTCTACGGCGGCTTTTTGAGCGAGGACGGCGTCTCGACCGCGCAGCACATCGCGCAGCACCTGCGCTTCATCGCCGACGCGGCGGGGGTGGGGGCTGCGGCCATCGGCACCGATTTTGACGGCGGCATCTCGGCTAACCCGTTGGAGATCGACCGCATCGGCAGTATCGAACTACTGTGCCCGGCGCTCAAACAGGTGGGATTTAGCGACGGGGAGATCGAGCAGATTTTCTGGAAGAATGTCCTGCGGGTCATCCGGGAAACGGTCGGGTAAGCAGGTATGGAGATGATTGTTGCGTTCACCGCCTGTGTGCTGCTGGTGGCGCTGGGGGACATCCTCTCGATTGCAAGCCGAGCAAAGATTCCGGCGATGGCGGGCATCATCCTGCTGTATCTGGCCGCCACGGCGCTGGGAATGCCACAGGACTGGCCCACCCTGTCGGGGTTGGCGCCGCTGGGGGATTTGATGTTCCCGGTCTTTGTCGCGGCGGTCACCACCAACATCCTGCCCCGGGATGTGGTGCGCCAGTGGAAGTTTATCCTGATCGGCTGTATCGCCGTAGGGGTCTCGATGCTGGTGACGGTGCTGGCAGGCGGGGCGCTGCTGGGATTTTCCACCGCTTTTTCCGGGGCGGTGGTGACCTGCGGCGGCGCCTTCACCGGCGGGATGCTGGTGATGGACCACGCAAGGGAGACAGGGGCCACCGAGCTGGTGGCGCTGCCGCTGCTGCTGGCCATGACCATCGACGCGATCGGTCAGCCAATCGGCTCGTTTGTCACAAAGCGGTATATCAGCAGGCTCAAAAAGAACGGCGGAGTGCCCGCGGCACAAAGTAGTCAGCCCCAGCAGGAGGAGAGGCTCAACCGCTATCACCAGCCGTACAGTTCGCCGGAAAATCCCAGCCCCTTCTTCACCGCCTGGGTGCCGCCCAAGTATGAAACCGAGGCGGTGGCGCTGTTTCAGCTGGCGGTGACGGTGTTGCTGGCGACCTGGCTGGGGGAGCTGACCGGGCTTGGCTGGGCGTTCATGCTGGTCCTCATCGGGCTGGCGGGGAATTTTCTGGGCTTTTTCAGGCTCAACATGCTGCAGCGCACCGCCTCCTCCGGCATCATCATGTGCTCAATTTTTGCGATGGTCTTTGAGATGCTGGGGGACCTGAGCTGGGAACTGGTGCTCGATCAGTTGGTGCCCTTTCTGGTGGTGGTCGTGCTGGGGCTTGCCGGGCTGCTGCTGGGCGGGGCGCTGGGAGCAAAGCTGCTGGGCTGCGACCCTTTTTTGGGGGCGGTGGCTTCAATCGGGCTGTTTTACTTTTTCCCGGGTGTGCAGAACATCGTTACCGAGGTCTGCCGCAGCTGTGCGGAGGGTGAGGAGGAGTACGCCGCCCTCTACCGCCATCTGGCGCCGCCGGCCATCATCACCGCCTTCATGGGCAGCCGGTTCTGCCTGCTGCTGACAGCGCTGCTCCTACCGGTGGTTCTTCCTTGATTTTTGTGGAGGGGTGTGCCCCCTCGGGAGCAAGTCGTTGGATTTGGCTCCTACTTTCCCAGAGCAGGCGCTCCGCCCTGCACCCGGGTGACTTTCCCGACGCGGGGAAAGTCACCAAAGGCGCGCCAAGGGCTGCCGCCCCTGGACCCTGCCGGTGCGTGGTCGCCGCCCTCTTTGGTGCTGCGCTGACGCTTGCACCCGGGCTGCCTTCAGCCACAACAAAAGACCGATTTGCCACTTTGAGAGGGTGGGCAAATCGGCCTTTTTTTCTCCCCAAGCTATACAGGGGGTCACACTCTCAGCTGTCAATCCGTGGCGCGGTGGGTTTGCCCCGAGGATGCCGCGAGCCTTTTTACCCACAACCAATACCGCTAGGGCACAGGGCCGGGGGATCAAAGGGGGCTACGCCCCCTTCGCCGGGGGTCCAGGGACCAGGAGGTCCCTGGCGTATCTTTGCCTACTTTCTCTACGCGAGAAAGTAGGCC
>PPYF01494692.1_pt1 | contig 10666 bp, 8 predicted proteins | sample 1559871 | NCBI WGS metagenome assembly PPYF01 (sample SAMN08240021, study PRJNA423297) | Human gut metagenome, whole genome shotgun sequencing project.
TGACCGGTGTTGAGGGTACGCAACGACCGCTACCTGCACGAACGAGCACATAAATACGTCACGATAACGGAGGAAATAGTATGACCAACCACGCCCCCGCGCGTTACTCTCGCAGTCAGCGCCCGCGCCTACGCACCGTAGTGGGTGCCACAGCGCTGGCAGCAGGTCTGTCCTTCGCCCCCGTCGTGGCCCCGGCCGGTTCGGCGTTCTTTACCGCAGCCGGCCCCTCGGCCGCGCAGGCCGCTGACCCCATGCAGATTACCGGTACCCGCATCTATGACACCACGAATTCCCTGGGCAATACCTCCACGCTGAGTTCCAAGATTTCGGCTCTGTCGAAGAAGCACAACGTGGACCTGCACGTGGTGACCATCGATAAGTTTGAGAACCCCTCGGGTTCCCAGGCGTGGACCAAGGCCCTGGCCGCGAAGAACAACTGGGGCTCGGCCGACGTGGTGCTGGTGATTGCCACCGAAAGCCGTCAGGCGTATTTCCTGGCCGGTAGCACGAAGACCCTGTCGAGCGATCAGCAGACGAAGGTGTACCAGAACTACATCAAGCCGAAGCTGCAGAACAGCGATTACTCCGGCGCGGCGTTGGCCGCGGTCGAGGGGATCGAGGCTCAGAAGGGCGGTAGCTCTTCGAGCGTGGTGACCGGTGTGCTGGGAGTCGGTGCGGTGGCTGCCGTTGGTGGTGGCGTGTACGCGGCTCGTCGCCGCAAGCGTCGCAAAAACGCCCCGCAGCAGAACACCTATAACGCTCCCCGCCCGGTTCCGCGTCCGCAGGTCCCGGAGATTCCCCTGGAAGAGCTGCGCACCCGCGCCGGTAGCGCCCTGCTGCAGGCCGACACCACGATGAGTCGCGCCAAGCAGGAGCTGGAGTTTGCGCGCGCCCAGTACGGCGATCAGCAGGTCGCCCGCTTCGAGAGGGAAATCGCCCGCGCCGAAGAACTGATGCGCCGTTCCTTCCAGCGCCAGCAGCTGCTGACCGACAGTATTCCCGACACCGAGGCGGAGCAGCGCGCCTGGTTGAGTGAGATTATCGATAACTCCCAGGCCGTGGCCCGCATCTCGCAGGAGCAGGACGCTCAGCTGGCCCAGATGCGCGACCTTGAGCAGCAGGCCCCCCAGGCCATCGCTGCGCTGAACGAGCACCTCCCGCAGGTGCGTAGCACGGTGGCGGAGTGCTCCGCCCGATACGCCCAGATGAAGGAACGCTACCTACCCTCGGCCCTGGAGCCCATCTCGAAGACCGCTGCTCTGCTGGAATCGAACCTGGCTCTGTGCACCGATGAGCTTCAGAAAGCACAGCAGCTGGTGGATACCAACCGAGCCGAGGCCGTTGCGCACCTGCGCTCTGCCGAGGAAGCCTCGGCACAAATTCTCACGCTGTCCAATGCGGTGACGAACCGCAACAACGAGCTCAACGCGGCTCAGGAGGCTTTGAGTACCGACCTGCTGAGTATTCAGCGCGACGTGGCCGAGGCCAAGAGCCTGGCCATGTCCCAGGGCCGTTCCGACCTGGCCGCCGTGGCCGCCGGTATGGAAGCGGTCCTCGGACAGGTGACGCAGAGCTCCACCGCCCGCCCGAACGACCCGCTGGCCCTGGCCAATCAGCTGCGTCAGCTCTCGAGCGAGCTGGACAAGTCGATGACGGAAATGCGCGCCACCCGCGACCGTTCCCGCGCGGCAAGCCAGACTCTGGATCGTACCCTCCGCTCCGCGCACGCCGCGGTGACCGGTGCCCGCGGGTACATCGATAATCGTCGCGGCGCCGTGGGCCCCACGACCCTGACCGCGATCTCCGAAGCCGAACGTCACCTCATGAACGCCAACCGGATGCGTAACTCCAACCCGTTGGAGGCTCTGAACGAGGCCAACATGGCCCTTCAGCAGGCCAACGACGCGCAGAACCGCGCCGCCCGTGAGATGGGCCAGTTCTCCGAACGCTCCAGCGGTGGCGGCGGTAATAGCTGGGGTAGCGACCTCGCAAAGGGCCTGCTGCTGGGCGCCATCCTGAACACCCTGGGCTCCGGCTCAACCCACAGCTGGGGCAGTAGCTCCGGCGGCTCCTCCTCCGACGGCGGTTGGAGCGGCGGCGGCTTCAGTGGCGGCGGAGGCGGCGACTGGGGTAGTGGCGGTGGCGACGGCGGTAGCTTCTAGTTCACCCAATTCACCCAAAGTTTAGATTGAGGTCATCGGGCGTGCATGGTTTTCACAGCCCACGCCCAGAAACCTCTCACATAATAAGTTGTACGGGCACGGCTCACGAGGAGCGTGGCGCTCCCCCGCAGCCCGTTGAACAGAAAGTAGGAAATCATGGCTAAGCAGACTATCTTCGGTCGAATCGCACAGCTGGCGAAGGCAAACATCAACGCCCTGCTCGACGCTGCCGAGGACCCGCAGAAGATGCTGGACCAGATGGTTCGCGACTACACCAACAGCATCCGTGAGGCAGAGGCCGCCGTCGCCCAGACCATCGGCAACCTGCGACTGCTGGAGAAGGACCACGCAGAGGACCTCAAGGAAGCCCAGGAGTGGGGCGCCAAGGCTCTGGCCGCCTCCAACAAGGCAGATGAGCTTCGCACCGCTGGCGACACCGCCAACGCTGACAAGTTCGACAACCTCGCCAAGGTTGCTCTGGGCAAGCAGATGCAGGCTGAGAAGGCTGCACAGGCCCTCGAGCCCCAGCTGGCTTCCCAGACCCAGGTCGTGAACCAGCTCAAGGACGGTCTGGACAAGATGCGTACCAAGCTCGACGAGCTGAAGTACAAGCGCGACGAGCTGACCTCGCGTCAGAAGACCGCCACCGCTCAGAGCCAGGTCAACGACGCTCTGAAGGCCTTCGACGTGATGGACCCGACCAGCGAAATCTACCGTTTCGAAGAGAAGGTCCGCCGCGAAGAGGCACGCGTCATCGGTCAGCAGGAGCTGGCATCCTCCTCGCTGGACGCACAGTTCAACACCCTGGAGGAGATGGGTCGCCAGAACGAGCTCGACGCCCGCCTGGCCGAGCTGAAGGCAAAGCAGACCCCCGCTATCGGTGGCGACACCCCCACCCAGACCCTCTAATCCGGTAGCGCGCCGATAGGCGCCTCCCTGTAGGTCACATACAAGAACCGCCCCGCTCCTGAAAAGGAGCGGGGCGGTTCTTTATGCCTTAGGAGCCGTACGCCTTAGTTAGCGTAGATGTACAGGTAGCCTGCCATAGCGTCGCGGGTGATGGCTGCCGAGGAGGTTGAGCCGGTGCCGATGCCATTCGAGGCGGTCCAGGCCAGGGCCTGCGATGCGTAGCCGCCCTGAGCCTGTGCCGGGGAGCCGGCGGCACGGTACATGAACTCGGCCATGGTGGACTCGGTGACGGCCTCCAGGGGACGGAAGTCGCTACCGGTGATACCTTGCTGGCTCAGCCAGTAAATCTCCTTGTACGCGGGGTGGTTTACCGGAACGTCGCTGAACGGCGAAACGGCCGGTGCGTTCACGGCGGGGCGACCAGCCACGCGGTACAGGTAGGTTGCCAGCTGCGCACGGTTGACCGATGCGTTCGGGCGGAAGGTGCCGTCCGCGAAGCCGAGCATGATGCGGTGATCAGAGTTCCAGCTGATCTCGTTGTAGTTCGGGTTCGAGTCGGACAGGTCGCTGTAGCCCAGCGCGGGGGTCTTGCCCGCGAAGTCCAGTGAGGAGGCCAGGATGTGCGGCAGGTCGTAGTCGTGGTGGCTGAAGCCGTCAATCAGCTTCACGCGGGCGTCAGAGAAGCCTGCGCCAAGGTATGCGTTGTAGCCGGACTCGACGGCGCCTCGTGCGCTCCAGGTAACGGGGTTGGTGTTACCGGAGGTGTCATTCGCGCCAACCCACCAGTACATCGGGGATGCCTTGGTGGTTGCGTCAGCGTCCACCGATCCGTCCGAGTCGCCGCCTGCGACCATGATGGAGCCGCCGCCCTGACGCCATGAGGTGTTGTGATCGGTCAGCTCGTAGGTGATGAACTCGGCGCCTCCGGAGTAACCCATGGTCCACACCTGGGAAGCGTCCAGGTTGTTCTCGCTCACGAAGGACTTCGCGAAGGAACGGAAGAATTCGCCGTTGGCGTCCATGTCTTCCCACCAGGTGATGCCGTCACCGGATGCGTTGGTGTCCGGGGAAATGACCGGAACGAAGACCATGTTGCGGGCGTTCGCGATCTTGCCCATTGCCGCGAGCATGCCCTCGTCGGGGGTGTAGACCTTGGACTCGTCACGCTGCCAGTAGTCACCGTCGAAGTAGAAGACCACGCCGACGGGCTTGGAGTAGTCCAGGTTGTTCGCGTACACGTGGTACTGCGAGGTGGTGCCGGCCGGGGAGGTGTAGCTCTGGTAGGTTGCGGAGCTCATGGTGCGGGCACGCTGGGTGCTCTGCTGCTTCTGCTCGGTCTTCTGCTCAGCCTTGGGGGCGGCGGTTGCCTTGTCCTTGGTCAGCGAGTTGCTCAGGATCTGCGAGAAGTTGTAGTCGAAGTGGCCCGAGCCGTTCAGAACGGTTGCGGAGGCGTTGGTGTAGCCGGCGTTGCGGTAGGCGTTGTAGCCGCCCTCAACGGCGCCGCGGGCGCTCCAGGTCTGCGGGTAGGTCTCGCCGGAGCCGTCGTTCGAGTTTGCGTACCAGAACATGGGCTGGGACTTCAGCGCAGCCGAGGGGGTACCCTCGTCCAGGCCACCACCAGCGACCATGATGGATCCGCCGCCGTTACGCCAGGTCTGGGGCTTGGTGTTCAGCTCGTAGGTGATGAACTCAGCGCCACCGGAGTAGCCCATGGTCCACACGTTGGAGGAGTCCACACCGTTAGCCGCGATGAAGGAGGAAGCGAAGGAGCGGAAGAACTCGCCGTTACGGTCCATGTCCTCCCACCAGGTCACGCCAGCATCGTAACGGTTGGTGTCCGGGGAGATGACGGGCACGAACAGCATGTTCTGTGCCGCAGCGGAGGCAGCCATCTGAGCCAGCTCGCCGGAGGGGTCGTAGACCTTGGACTGGTCGTTGCGCCAGTAGTCACCATCGAAGTAGAAGACCACGCCAACGGGCTTGGAGAAGTCCACACCGTCCGCGTACACGTGGTACTGCGAGGTGGTGCCCGCCGGGGAGGTGTAGGACAGGAAAGTCTGGTTGGTGCGGGTTGCGGGAACGGTGCTGCCGGCAACGGTGGACTGTGCCGCCTGAGCGGTCTGGGCGTTAGCAACCTGCGAGAGAGTCGGCTCGGTGACCACGGGAGCGGTCTGGGTAGCCTGTGCCGAGGGGGTGGTCTGCGCAGACTGGAAGGTTGCGGGAGTAGCCTGCTCGGTCTGTGCTGCCTGAGTTGCCTGTGCGGTGTAGGTCTGCTGGATGGGCTGGACCTGGTTGGTTGCGGGAGCCTCAGCCTGCTGGCGAACCTGCACAGCCACCTGCGAAAGAGTAGACTGGGCGGTCGCGGTAAAGAGCGAGCCCTGGGGTGCGCCGCCAGGGATGTCCTGTACGACGGGAGCGAACGCGGATGCGGGAGACAGCAGGGTGCTACCGAGCACGGTGGGAACGGCAATAGCCGCGAGAGAGCCTGCCTTAACGGTGCGGGGGCGAAGTGCCATGGGGTGTCCTCGTTGTTGGTGTTTCTGGGGCGTGAACGCCCGTGAGTGGTTGAGTGATAGGTGATCTATAGGTGAGAAGCCTATAGGCGGTCGGCCTGCGGTTTTGGCACCGCTTTGGTTTGTCCATCACCATCCCGTGCTCGTGGCGGGGATGTCCTCATGCGATGGTTTGTGCGGGGTCAGTCCGATGACCTGCGCGGCGGACCGTGGTAACCATGTACTCAAAGCTACCAGGTCAAAAAGCCTTTTCTAACGGTTTTTTGGAGCATTTTTACCCCCTCGCAAAATACTAACCCTAAGCCTAAACTTTTTCTAAGGTTTAAGTTGAGAATGACATGGGTTCAACCGACGGTTGAATGAGGGGTTTTGCCTTGATTTTTCGCGGTTTTTGAGCGTTTTTTGAGCTCTATTCAAAAACATTCACTCCAGGCTTTAGGGTTTTATTGTGAGGACAATCACTTTCCGAGTTAATTTTTGCGGTTTTTAGCCATTTTTGCACCAAAATCCGCAGAATTCCGGGGTAAATCGACTGATTTCTCAACCGGGAATATAGAGAACATATCGCATATTCCGGTTCTGGCATGAGGTAAAAATGTCCTTTCGGGGAGTTCATAGCAGCTCACCGGCCTCCATGCGCACGATTCCGAGTGCCTCGACAAGGAAGCATTTTGACTCCTTCGAACTCCTTCGAGGAGCCGCCCCGAAGCCCCAATTTTTCCCCACCGTCAATCCGATCACTACTGGTCCGACTGACAAACTCAGAGAATTTGGAAAGAGGAGAAGAGAAGCTGGAGGGAGAAGAGCGGGATATTCTGGACCGACCAACGAGCACGGGGATAAGGGCCAGCAAGACACCCATCTGCGACCACGAGATTTCGGAACAAGTTAGAGACGACAGAGCCCCCAGAGACAGGTGGGGAGCTCCCGCTAGACGCCTATGTCGAGGTAACTGCGCCGAGGCGGTTTGCGTCAAGATGAATTGTGCCAAGATGAATTGCGCCAAGAGACTATACCGAGACAGCCGCATCAAGTACGGCATGGGGTGCAAACCATTGCGCACAGCGCAGACCCCTCCGGTTAGCCGAGCCGGGTTCGATACAGGGTGCAAACCATCGCGTGCAACACGCCCTCTCCCCGCTCTGCCATATCGGAACTCAATCAAATCGGGGCCGTATAAGCCGGCATCCAACCGGTCAGTGCCCGAACATTCAAAGGGCCGGGGTAAAGAACCGTACGGTCATAGTTAGAATCGACAGCACAGCCGATTCCGGGCATAAAAAAACTCCCGATAGCTAAGCTATCGGGAGTTATCCGTTGCGGGGACAGGATTTGAACCTGCGACCTGAACATTCTGAAAGTTGCCCCTACTAATCTTGCATCGTTGTATCATAGCAGTGCGGGTAACTTTCTGTTACCTGAATATGTTCAGATTCTGAGAGCTTGGAGAAGTCGTGGTCACCGTTGACCTTGACACCCGTGTTGAAGAGGTTGAGGAAGCTGTTTGTCCTCACATCACCTCGAAGTTCCTGTGCGCCCCTGGGTGCCCGACGGGTGGCATTGCATGCTTCACTGCCCAGTGTGCTAACGGCTGCGGCATCTCTGTTGGCTGCAAGTGGTTAGTAGCTTTGTCGCAGCAGTCGGCCCTGGAGGGAAGGCATCCTAGGCCTTACCTCCAGGGCCGTTTTCTTTGAAAGGTAGGCCATGCCAGCTATATCGGTAACTGATTTGTCGGTTGGGTACAAGAATTCCCCAGTAGTGAGCGGCATTAACTTGCAGCTAAATACTGGCAGGATAATCTGCCTCCTTGGACCAAATGGGGCAGGTAAAACCACCTTAATGAAAACGCTCCTTGGTCGGATAAAACCAATAAGTGGCCACATTAGATACGATCAGACAGACATTAGCGAAATGTCAGCTGCAATCGACCATCCAAGCTACTTTCCGTATCTGAGCGGTAAACAAAATGTACAGGTCGTCGCGGCATTCTGGGGTCTGGATGTTGATCCTGAGTCGGCCTTGGATAGTGTGGGCATCGTCCGCGCTGCCCACGGGCGGAAAGCCAAGGACTACTCGACCGGCATGAAGGAACGGCTGGAGCTTTGTCTTGCTTTATTATCTAGACCAAGATTTTTGTTCCTTGATGAGCCACAGAATGGTTTGGATCCAGATGGCATGATCTCCTTGTCTGCGACGCTTCGTCGTTATCGGGACGAAGGGAACTGCGTTGTAATATCAACGCACCTCCTCCATGAGATTCAAGGCGTCCCGGATGAGTGTGTCGTAGTTCGTAACGGCAAAGCTTTGCATATCCCCGACCTCAACGGCGTGAATCTCGCGGACCTATATCACCGGGGGTAGGACCATGCGAATTACTTCAGCTATCCGTGCTTTGCTTACTTACTATTGGAACATCTGGTATTTTCTCGCGGCTATCTTGGGCTCAATGGCGTCACTATTCCTCGGTGCATGGATTTCAAGTGAGGCAAGCGGAACTCCAATAACAGGGGGATACAGCTTCTTCTTTACTGGAACGCAGCCACTAATTTCCCTCGCATTACTCTTTATACTTGATGCTAGGGTTTCCAAGGTCCACTACGGGGGTTTGCCTCAGCAGGTATACATTGCCTGGTTGCCTAGCGTCCTACGCACCATCTGTCGAACACTTTCAATAGTTCTTGTAAACCTACTTAGTGTGCTGCTATTCGATCTAACAATGGTTTTGTCTGGTTCGAAAATGCACTCTGGGCTAGCAACCCTGCTTTGCTTTCTTACCTTCCAAAGTATACTAATTGCTCTGATCTACTCGACATTAGAAAGTCTCTCAAAACCTCCGACTGCCGCGGTAATTTCAGGTGTTCTTCTGTACTTCTGGATAGTGCTACCCGGTAACCTAGCTGACAATGCTACCCCATACATATCAAACGCCCTCCACTCCGTAGGGCTGAATCTCAATGGTACCGCAATCTCGTTCGTAGATATCCAGGAGCAATCAAATTTCGGTTTCTCTGCGCTTATCCCGGTACCAATCCTAATTATTACCTATGTTCTTGTGGCTAGGTTTCGAAGTAAAGGAGCAGTAAGAAAATGAAGTCTTTGTGTTCTATCGAGCGAATTGCAATCATTCGTTGGGTCACGATCGCTTATCTCGGTGCACTAGTTCTTCCGCTGCTGTTTCTCCGTTATGGAAATACCATTGCCGTAGCGCAATCCGCGTTACTCATCATGCTCCCAATTGCCACGGCAGGTCTAGCTTTGTCGCATGCTAAGGTCCCTGCCTCGTACGTCTCGTTTAGTATTCACGATAAAGTTCTGCTCCGGTTCATTGCTAAATCGCTGCTTCTCGCACAAGTAGTTAACCTTTGTTTGAGTCTGCTTTATGTCTCTATCATTGGCGAGCTTGTTAATGAGCGACTGTCGAGTCATACTGCTTTAGTACTTGTTTTCTCTTCGGTTGTGCTAACTCTGGCCTGTTTTGCGCTTCGGCTTTGGACTACTTCATTAGTTTCATGGATTGTTATCATCTTTTTTGTGGTGGCAGGTCTTCCGATTAGCACAGGTGATTTTGCGAACTCACCGATCTTGTTTGCTGTCGTTCCCACGACTTGGATTTTAAAAGGCGCCACCTTTGGCTCCTATATATTTTCTACCGGGTTTCTGTTGGCTGCGATAAGTTCGGGGTTTTTACTAACGTCGGTGAAACGTGCATAGCTATACTTCACTTGGAAAAGCGTATGTGAGGATAGCTGCACTTCCAACGGATAGGTTTCCAAGTGACGGCAAAGCGAAGTCAGCGTTTGCTAAACTGTTCTATCGAATCCCAGTTTGAGATCGGTCCTTGCAAGTTCCACACCTTCGTTTTATTCCGCTATCACGAAGGCTATTTCCGGCTCTTCCGAGTTGAGTGTGGGTGACCAGGTATTGGTCGGGGGTTGTGGGTAGAGGTCGAGGTCCTTGATGATGAGCGGACTTCTACCACCGCGATCTTCAAAGGACCTCCTGTTGACTTCTTACCGTGACGGATCATGGGGCAGCCACACACAGAGCACGATGCAGTATTCACAGGAACGAGGCAAACACGACCAACTGAAAGAGTGACTTTCCCGCACCAGAAAGCCGAAAAGTCACCCAACCAGCAACACGTAGTGTCCTATAACCCAGAAAGAAAGCTCTCCCTGGAAGCCACTGAGGCTTCCAGGGAGAGCAGTCAGAGAGTGCGAAAGACGAATACACCGCTATCAAGCGTGAGGCGGCCGATGGGGGAGTCGTAGGTGGCGAGCGCCGGATCAGAATTGCTCGGGGTGATCGCGGTAGGCATACGCCCACACTGTCACGGCGACAGTCACAGCGCGAGTCCACGCGTCACGGACAGCGTCCAGTTCTGCGCCCTCGAAGCCCTCCGCCAGGAGACGGTGCCCGACCTCCACAGTCGGCGCGATGAAGGCGAGCACGTAGCGCAGAGGCACGAATGGCGTCGAGTCCGCCCCATCCGCCGCGTTCTTCGCCGCGGTCATGTGTCGAGCTCCGATCAGGTACTGGTAGTCCAACCACGCCTGATCCCGCTCGCGCGTGCACATGTCGATGATCCACTGGGCGAATCGGGGCTTTGACGCCTGCGCGTACTCGGGGTTCGGCTGTCCATCCGGATGCGCGGAATGTGCTGCCAGGTAGGTCTTTTGAGCCAAAATCCCGCGCCACGTGTCGACCATTTCCATGGCATGCGGCGCCAGGATGGGTTCTGCTCGCGCGAGCAGCTCTGCGTCACCGGGCTGGACGTGCGCGGCGGCCTCAATCTGGCGTAGATCCTCGAGTGTGAGCGGAGACGTGGGGACGGCATCGGTGCCGTAGGTGTACCCCGACGAGTGGTCGTAAGCGGTCATGCGAACCCCCTTGAACTTATGCGTCAATTGTAGAACGTGCTCTTGCTCAGGTCAAGTCCTGTGGAGTGGTGTAATCGTTTTGTGTCCTTCGGGTTGGGTTATGCGCTGAGTTGGAGTGGGGTGTCCTCCTGTTGGGTGGGTTGGGGTGTGAGTCGTGATTTGGTGAGGATGTCGAGGCTGAGGTAGCGTCGGCCTTCGGCCC
>PPYF01603158.1_pt1 | contig 10665 bp, 7 predicted proteins | sample 1559871 | NCBI WGS metagenome assembly PPYF01 (sample SAMN08240021, study PRJNA423297) | Human gut metagenome, whole genome shotgun sequencing project.
TGAAATTTTTGAGACGCCTGGCTAATTCATTAAAAACAGCACGAGCAGTAGCCGTGTCCTGCAGGGTGTAGGTATAAAGTACGAAGCCATCTGTGCCGATGAGCTTTACTAAGTTGTCCATAATCGTGATAGAGAGAACTAATGCAAAGGACAGATATTTTTCATCGTTGTCTACAGCTGTGCTTGCTGATTCGGGAATAATGTTCAGTGCATTATTAGCGTTATTTTCCGTGTTCTTAGTAACCATTTATATCACCTTTAAGTTTGTTTTGACGATGTGCATTTTCCCACTCAACAATATCGTCAAGAGAGAATCGTATAGCCCGCCCAATTCTGATGAAGGGCGGGAGTTTTCCGGGGTTGCGCGATATATCTGACGCAACCGTGGATGCAGAAAGATTAAATCTTTCTGCGAACTGCTTAATGGTTAAATACATAAACCTCCGGTTTCAGAGAATAAGAAGCCACGCGGATTTAATATCAATCCACATTCTGTGATGACTTAATGCAGGGCCCTGCAGAAGCATACAATGACAATACCGTCCTTAAACGAGTGTTGCATCAATCACGAATCACAGATCATAGGTTCATTTTTGTGTCATAACTTTCTATGACCTGAGAAACCACTGCGTGTGATGTCGCTGCATTGTGAAAAGCGTAGCGACGGGTCGCCGTGAGTGAATGGTGATTTAGCAGATGGGAAGCGATTGCAATATCCCCGGTCGCCTGTAGTACCCGGGTGGCAAAGGTACGGCGCAGGTCATGCATCCGCAGGTTATCAATGTTGGCATCCCGACAAATACGGGCAAAGGTTGCACGCGGATATGCCAGAGGGCAGGCATTGTCGGTTAGTTGTGGAAAAATGTAAGTTTTGCTGAGCATCAGGTCCTGCTGGCACTGGACAACTGCAATGGCTGGAGGTGCAAGTGGGCAGGTGAAAGGGTGTCCGGACTTTGTATCAGGCAGTATGAGTTGATGCATATCCGGGTGCCAGTACTCCCATTTCAGGGTACATACCTCACCAATACGCATCCCCGTATAAAGAGCAAGCAATATAGAATCAGCTGCCGGTGTTTGCAGCGCTGTTGCCGCGTCAATAAAGCGCGGGATTTCTGTCGCTGATAGTGTGCGATAGCGAATGTTATTTTCTTTCAGATAGCGGACATGTGACATCGGGGAATGTGTGATCCATCCAGCACGTACTGCCAGAGAGCATATTTTGGACAATATTGCGAGGATACGGTTTACTGTTGACGGACGTAATTTTTCCCGTAAGCCAGCAGCATATTGTTCCAGTTCTCCTGCCGTGATGTCGCGAAGTTGCCGCTTGCCCCAGAACGGGCGAACGTAGAGGTTGAGTTTTGACAACTCTGACTGAGGACTCTTTTTATACAACTGCAAATCCGGTAGCCACAGGTCATTGATGGCCTGTTCCACAGTGAATCGACGGGACTGAACCGCAAGACGATTTTTATCAGCAAGCAGTTTCATCACATGCTGACGGGCATCCTCAACGCAGAGCTGAGGGAACTGACCCAGGGTTTCATATATACGCTGATTGTTTATAGTGGCACGAAAGGCCAGCGTGATCCGATTGGGATACACCAGAGCACGCAGGTTTTGGCAGTGAATATCACGGTATTCCTGACAACCCGTGAGGGGATGTGGAAGTTGGTGAATTGATTTGTTGCTGAAACGCAGATCCAGAATAGGCATCGTATTTCTCCTGTAAATGACACTGGAAAAATACGATGTGAGGTTATAGTCTGCCAGTTACAGCTTTCACAGTTCATCAGGTGAAAAATGCTGATTCGGATATAATGGCAACACAATTCCATGTCGCCATTATATTAAGAAACTACAGTTTCATGATCTTGTTCGCTATTTTTTCGAAGTAAACCTCATTCTTAAGAAGAGTGATATTGTTAGTTTGAACACCCAGACCACTGGACGTTGACTGGAAATTCATTGAACCACTTATCACTGTGGACTTTCCTGATAAAAAGGAAATCAACTCCTTGGAAGATGGTGCCCACTCAGGGTTTAAGAGTAATGCAATATAGATATATGTCTTACGAAGCAATTGTTCGATATCTTTTTTATGCCCTGTAGTGTTTTGCTTACCTTTAATGCAAATAGATTTGATTATGAACTCATCAGGGCTGGTTAAAGGCGTTTTAAACTTATTCAGTGATCCATCGTTATGAATGACTTCATAAGGCAGCATAGATAAAATGATCAATGCAATCATTTTAGGATGATAAAGGTAGTTATCACGAATGATTTTTCCTGCCTTCATTGTATTGAGCGTTGTTTGAATAAATACAAAAAGATATTCAGAGCAAAAGTAACAAAACACAAGCCAGGATAGGTCAATGGCTGGAATGTTAATATCCTTAGGTAGTTTGTTTAGCCAGTATTCAGACTTCAAAAAGGTCATGATTTCAACAGTATATTCATGCATTTTTGCGCTGAAATCAAGCATTGCTACTTGACCTGATTGTTCCGTAACTGTGTGGTCTATAAATGTTAGTGTATTGCACATTTTATCCAGCGTGTTTTGAAAACAAGAAAGGAGTTCGGCATTATTATTACCATTAACCGCAGATGAAAGTTCAGTTTTAATAAATGCATCCAGTAGCATACAGATTTCTTTCGGAATTACATTTTTACGGGATTGCTGTGAATAGAAATGTACTGCCAGTAAATTAAAGGCAGTGCACTCCTTTTTTAACCATTGTTCGAGCACTGGGACGTGCTGAAAAAAATTGATATGCTTAGCAGTAGATGCTGATGGAGATAGTACATGAAGAATATCTACAGCAGGCTTCATTTGCAATATTTGATCGGATTCGGTAGTCGTCATTAGTTCCAGTAATTGCTGTTCAGAAAATAGTTTAGACAGGTGATCAATGTCTTTTTGGTATTGATTAAGTTTTGTTAAATTCCCCGGTATACGGGCTACATTGTTTTTCATTTTCTCGAACATAATTTTATCCTCGTTTGAATTATTACACTGATTTAAAAAGTAGCATGTCGTGTTAGCGAGGTAATCCTAAAACGTGAATGGCAGCAGGGGCAAGCTTGAATCTGCGTAAGGATATGGCTTAAATTTAATGGTGTAATTAGTGGGTTAGAGGCTTGTAGCTATTTAAATACAATAAGTTATGACGGTGTGTGGCGGGTGTAAATCGGTTAGTTTTTATGGTTAAAATATGAGCATTGTGAGATTTGAGATATGATGGTTTTTAAATTACATACAAGTTACCCCTGATGATCAGTATTAATACCAGAATGACACATGCGAGCAGCACCCAATCCTGTACTATTTATGATGGCTATACAAGGCTGAAACTTTGAGTCGTATGTTGCCAGGAGGATTAATGTCCACAAGGCCCAGATAGAATGATTTCTCAGATATTAAAGTTGAAACTTATTAACTATGTGAGAGGCTGATATTTATTCAGTCTCTCATTTGTTTTTATCGTTTTAAAGTTAAAAGGAAATAAATAATGCCTTCCGCCGATGAATCAGTGTGCTGATTTCCCTCAAATCAGCCTCAATACTACCAACATCACCAAAGACTTCACCTCTAATCTCACTTCGATTTTTCATGAAATTGGTGCTTAATAAGCTTTCTTTTTTTAATGCCATTAATTTTGGTTTTATATCGTTATAGAAGTGCTTATGGCTTACCCTGATGTTATGAGTCGAGTAGTAAACTGTTTTATACATCAAAAATATAAGTAACTGGCCGAGAAGATATTCTTTTTCAATGTATTTATATTGAGAGGATTTTTCGCGTTTCGCCAGGTAGAAAACATGAGGTGCGATGATGGTGGGGATAAAATCCAGTGCTGGAGAGGTTTTGGTTTTTTCTGTTTCTCTTCCGGATTGAAGATGTTGAAGTACAGAGTATACAATGCTTAAAATTATGGCGTTACTTATATTATTAATTGCAGTTGGGTAAATATGCAGATTGCTTATCAATTCTGAAAGGCAAAGTAAAACACCAGTGATGTTGGGTTTTCTGCCAGAGATTGTGGTGCTGTTGAAAATGTGACGATTCTTACGACTTATATTGACAAGTTTATGAGTGCAGAACTCTATATGTTCGACGATTTTATCTTGACTATTTTTAATGTATTTTGAAATGTTAGTGATCCGGCCATTCAACGTTAGTTCATCAAGCAATATATCATTTTTAATATTGCGAATTTCATCGCAATGTTCACATTGAGAAACTATCTCATGTAATACATAACTCGACGTATTGCGGGGTGACGCTGATATGTAATCTAAAATAGAAGGCTCGATTTTGATTTTTTGTTTGTATTTTTTAATGCACTGTTTGATTGTTTTTTGTAGAGTATTTGAGATGTGTTTTTTATATTCTTTTAGAAAATCTTGCTCTAAAAAGAGTGAGGAGAAGATCAACTGCTGGCGAGATAATTTAATCTCAGGCTTGATCAATTTAATCCGAAAAACTCTTCCCTCCAACTCATAGCTGAACATGGAAGATAAGTGATAGTGGGGTGATAAATGTTCGAGTAACGACATTCGTGTATTCATTAGCCGCTTGAATTTATGGTCAGCATACATAAGTGTTTTTTTTATTTGCTCATCATAAAGTGGGCCGATAGCGCAGTTGGCAATACTCATTCTATCCGGAGACCTCCAGTCAGCAGGGGAATCACATTGACGGTCATCATTACTATCAAAGGGCATCAACGTTGCCGATTATGGATCATGTCAGCCCCACACACCAGAACGGGTGATATATGGATCATCATTACCCCAACGGCAGTTTTACACCATGGCTAATATGGATGCTATCTTACTAAGATAATTGGTTTTTAGCGAGTGACGAGCCAGGTTGTGTCAGTCTGTCTCATGTCGATATTACGGGGATGATGCAAACCTGAATGCTGCGATATTGGCGTGTCAGGGGAGGCATCTTACGGTATCATTTACCGCAATTTTTAAGATGCAAAGCCCTGCATCGCTAGCTTTTTCTTCAGACCAGGATGATTCATGAACGACAAAATCAGTCAGGACACGATCAACAAAGCCCTGTGGGCCGCGTGTGATACGTTCCGTGGCACCATCAGTGCTGATACCTATAAAGACTTTATCCTTACCATGCTGTTCCTCAAGTACATTTCAGATGTCTGGCAGGATCACTATGACGAATACAAAGAACAGTATGGCGATGCGCCGGAACTGATTGAAGCGATGATGGCCAACGAGCGTTTTGTACTGCCAAAAAGTGCCAGCTTTTATGCGCTGTACGAACGCCGCCATGAGCCGGGTAACGGTGAGCGTATCGATCAGGCTCTGCATGCAATCGAAGAAGCCAACGGAACCAAACTGAAAGATGCCGGGAAAAGCGTGTTCCAGGATATTTCGTTTAACACTGACCGCTTGGGTGAAGAAAAACAGAAGAACACCATCCTGCGTCAGTTGCTGGAAGACTTCGCCGGTGAAGATCTCAACCTGAAGCCAAGCCGTGTAGGTACGCTGGACGTTATCGGTAATGCCTACGAATATCTGATCAAAAACTTTGCCGCCAGCGGTGGGCAGAAAGCCGGGGAATTCTATACCCCACCAGAAGTTTCAGACCTGATTGCTGAACTGCTTGATCCGCAACCGGGTGATACCATCTGCGATCCGGCCTGCGGCTCTGGTTCGTTATTGATGAAGTGCGGACGTAAAATTGTCTCCGGACATAACAGCCGTAACTATGCTTTGTTTGGTCAGGAAGCGATTGGCTCCACGTGGTCGCTGGCGAAAATGAACATGTTCCTGCACGGCGAAGACAACCATAAAATCGAGTGGGGCGATACCATTCGTAACCCGAAACTGCTCGATAAAAATGGCGACCTGATGCTGTTTGATATCGTGACCGCTAACCCACCGTTCAGCCTGGATAAGTGGGGCCATGACGAGGCTGAGAACGATAAGTTTGGCCGTTTTCGTCGCGGTGTACCGCCGAAGACTAAAGGAGATTACGCCTTTATCTCGCATATGATCGAAACCCTGAAACCGGGAACGGGTCGTATGGGCGTGGTGGTACCACACGGTGTGCTGTTCCGTGGCTCCAGCGAAGGTAAAATTCGCCAGAAACTGATCGACGAAAATTTGCTGGATGCGGTAATTGGTCTGCCGGAAAAACTGTTCTACGGTACGGGGATTCCGGCTGCGATTCTGATTTTCAAAAAGCAGAAAGTTGATGACAAGGTGCTGTTTATCGACGCCAGCCGTGAATTTAAGGCTGGAAAAAACCAGAACCAGCTCAGCGCAGAAAACATCGAGAAAATCGTCAAGACCTATCGTGATGGCGATAACGTCGATAAATACGCCTATCTTGCCAGCCTGAAAGAGATTCAGGACAACGATTACAACCTTAATATTCCACGTTATGTTGATACTTTCGAGGAAGAAGACGAGATTGATTTGCTGGCCGTGCGTGCTGAACGTGAGCAACTGAAGGTGGAACTGGCGAATCTGGAAACGGAGATGGCGGGTTATCTGAAGGAGTTGGGTTATGGTGCCTAAGGGGTGGGAAAAAAATTCTTTAGATAGCCTGTTTGAGTTCAAAAATGGCTTGAACACTGAAAAAGAACAATATGGCAACGGTTATAAGTTTGTGAACGTTATGGATGTCTTTAGAAATGATATTCTTACAGAATCTAAAATTATTGGTCGAGTGCAGGTTACAGATAAACAACTTGAAGGCTACCAGCTGAAGTATGGTGATGTGCTATTTAATCGAACGTCTGAAACGTTTGATGAAATAGCAATAGCAGCAATTTACCTTGATAATGCTATTGCTACGTTTGGTGGATTTGTTATTAGAGCTCGTCCTAAGGGAAACCAAATAGATCCAGCTTATTCGGTTTTTTTGTTTCAATCGAAAAGCTATAGAAGTCAAGTTGTTAAATTGGGTCAGGGTGCTATTCGAGCAAATATAGGGCAAAAGGATTTGGCTAGGGTTTGTATCTTGGTCCCCCCATTGGCGGAACAAAAGAAAATCGCCCAAATCCTGTCAACCTGGGATAAGGCGATTTCGGTGACGGAAAAGCTTCTCACCAACAGTCAGCAGCAGAAAAAAGCCCTGATGCAGCAATTGCTTACCGGGAAAAAGCGCTTGGGATTGCCCGCTGGTAGCTATGAATTTAAGATTACTCGCTATGGCTCGATCCCGAAAGATTGGGATTATCCAGCCATCAAGGAAATATGTACTCAAGTTAGCGAGAAGAATTCAGCCGCTGTAGATCATCCGGTACTCTCATGCTCCAAGTATGACGGTTTTGTCGATTCTCTGAAATACTTTAACAAGAAAGTTTATAGTGATGACTTATCTGGCTACCGGTTGATCCATCGTGGTTGTTTTGGTTTTCCGTCTAACCATATAGAAGAAGGCTCGATTGGCCTACAGAACCTTTATGATACTGGTATCGTTAGCCCGATTTATGTAGTTTTTCGTGCATCGCCTACTAAAGTTGACAACTCATATTTGTACGCGGTACTCAAAACGGACCACTATAAGCAAATCTTTGGTGCAGCAACTAATGCCTCTGTTGACCGCAGAGGAAGCCTCCGCTGGAAAGAATTCAACCAGATTCATGTGCCCCTACCACCATTGAAAGAACAACAAAAAATCTCCGCCGTCCTGTCCGCTGCTGACGCCGAAATCACCACGCTGGAGAAAAAACTCGCCTGCCTGAAAGATGAGAAAAAAGCCCTGATGCAGCAGCTACTGACTGGCAAACGTCGTGTTAAGGTCGATGAGGCGGTTGCCGAATGAAACTGACGAAAAGCGGGCCGCTGATTGACCGGGAAATCGACTGGCTGGAAGAGGTGTTGCTGAAATACGGCAATGATGACTCTGTGCTCTGTTTCTCTGAGCTGGATGGCTTTCTGACAGCGATTGTCTCTGGCCCGAATATGATCCCCCCTAATACCTGGCTTAGTGCTATCTGGGGGCGAGGTGACTACTACCCTCACTGGACCACTGAAAAAGAGATGACGCGTTTTGTGGGGCTGTGTTTTCAGCATATGAACGATATCGCTGGCTGCCTGTATGAGGCCCCTGAACAGTTTGAACCGATTTTCAATGGACGTGAGGTGAAGGGGAAGACATATACAATCGTCGAAGAGTGGTGTTTCGGGTATATGAAAGGCCGGTCTCTGGATGACTGGTCAGCCTTGCCAGAGGCCTTACGTCCCTCGCTGGAGGCGATAGCCCTTCATGGTATCGAAAAGAACTTCCCAGTGGTTGAGAAAATGTCACCTGTTCAATTTGAACAGAGTATTACTCTCATTCAGCCTGCGGCACTGGCGCTTTACCAGCACTGGTTGTCGGTGAGAATGTCAGAGGCATCATCCCGGCCTGTTCCCGTGAAGGGGGCAGAAAAACTGCCCGGTCGTAATGACCCGTGTCAGTGTGGCAGTGGTAAAAAATTTAAAAAGTGCTGCCTGCACTGACAAAGCGGAAGGGGGCTTGCTCATGGCAGTGAACAATCTGGATCGTTCCCGGTGGTACATGGGAAATGTTCTCTGGTTCGGAGGCTACAACAGCAAAACGGATCGGGAGAATAACTTTGGCTTTCTCTTATCAGAGAATGGTAATGAGCTGTTTTTTCATAAGAATGAGATAAGCCGGAACTATACACCCGCTGACAATACACCGGTGCTGTTCAGGGAAGGTACAGGTAAAAATGGTAAGCCTACGGCTTTTAATGTTCACATTCTTGATAAAACAGATGATGAGACGGCTGAGCTCCTTATTGAATATCTCCGGGCTATTATTGAGGAGGGCGTTGATTTCGCTCGTTGGCGTTATCGTGACTGCGTTATTAATTTTCTCACTCAGTCCTTTGGCGAAAGGGCTATAATTCGGTTAGTTACCAGTGATATAGCTGCTACAAAAGTCTTGCCGCTATTTTTAAAATCACGTAACTACGATAACCAGTTTGCACTTTTCGCCTCTGATAAGAATTTTGATGATTTGACCGCACAACAAATATCTCCTGCGGTCATGCCTTCGTCATTTATCGATAATAACATTGATCAGTTCGCTGTTTGGGTGAAAAGGTGTTCTGCGGCTACGGATTGCCAGGGGGCTTCAACATCGGACATCATCAATGAATTACTCAGCCATATATCTATAAGTGCTATTCTCTACCTGGCATTTTACGATTGTATAAGCAGCGAGCGGATTCTTGAACATCGGCATGATGATATAGAGAATTTTGTTCGACGTAGTTTCACGAAAAATAAAATGGATATACAACCATTTGTCCGTGATGCCTATCAGCAGAAATTCTCATCGAGAGAGCAATTTTATAAACATTCCGTGATTAGTCCTTTTGTCAATAAGTATTTGATTAAACAGAAGATGTTCAGGAAAGATTTCAGTTTTGTTAATGATATTGAGTCGAATACTGAAATTTCTTCTGACCCTGAATACTTTATTCTGAGTAAATTGTTACCGCTGATTGGGCGTAACGATGAACAGTCCGTTCTGAGTATTATTCTGCATGAGATATGGCAGGGAGTGTTGTCGGGTAAAATCCCGGTAAGCCATCCTTCTGTTTTCAAATTGTTCCCACAGTGTAGCTCATTGAAAATTCGTTCCCGGAATTTAAAATTATCCTGTGAGGCATTTCACTGGAATGCAAAACAACCTGACGGAACGATAGAGAAAAAATTCCTTTGTCGTTCGAAAATCTGCCATGATCCGCAGGTACTACCCGACCTCAGTCGGGATTACATCGACTTCACTATTTATGACTGGCTTGCCCACTATGGCATGACCTATCTGATTGCAGGCGAACCTTCTAAGCGGGATTTCCCAATTAAACTGGCTGGGTATTTCAATCGTATCAGAGAATTACATTCCCGCTTGCATTGCCGAAGTTGTGGGGTGCTGATGGTTCCAGATATGAAATATGCTCGTGTGGAAGTCAGCGTCTGGGATACAAAGTCGAAAGGATTTGTGAAAAAACCTTTCCAGGCCGCGTATCGCCTGACCGTCTTTAAATGTGCCAGTCATTCGTGCGAACAGTTTGGTATCGGGCATTACATTAATCACTGTATTGGTTACAAATGCAGCGAAATAATTGACGCCAGGGATTTGCATGAAAAATGTTCAGAAGGACGATTTATTTGTGCATCCTGTGGTTCCTGCTGTACGACGCATCAGGAGAAATTTGGTAATGTAAACAAGGGTGGATTACCGGGGCTATAAACAGGATGAGGTGGTGCTGCGTCCGGTTCTGCGTGAAGAGCTGTCGAAGCGTTCCTTTATGGCGGGTGGCAAAACCTGCCAGTTATCGGAAAAAGCACTGGATAACCTGATATCACAGGTCTGTTCTCCGGCGCTGAATGAAGGGCTGCTCAAAGCCAATGAACGGATGTATAACCATCTGCTCTACGGTATCACCGTCACGGAGTTTGTCGATGGCAAGAAGGTCAACCCCACCATTGCGCTGATCGACTGGGAACATCCGGAAAATAACCAGTTCCATTTTACCGAAGAATTTACGGTATTGCGGTCAGGCGGTGTCGAAACCCGCAGGCCGGATATTGTGTGTTTTGTGAATGGTATCCCGCTGGCCGTCATTGAAGCGAAAAGCCCGGCGGGTCACGGCAAGAAAG
>PPYF01546544.1_pt1 | contig 10660 bp, 7 predicted proteins | sample 1559871 | NCBI WGS metagenome assembly PPYF01 (sample SAMN08240021, study PRJNA423297) | Human gut metagenome, whole genome shotgun sequencing project.
CTCAAGGAACTGACCGACAGCACCGCATCGTGGTTCCAGAGTCTCGGCATAGGCCGCGGCGACAGGGTGATGCTCATGCTCAAACGCCACTACCAGTTCTGGCTCGCCATAGTGGCGCTACACAAACTCGGCGCCATAGCCATCCCGGCCACACATCTGCTCACCGCCGAGGATATAGAATACCGCTGCAACCGCGCACACATCCGCATGATCGTGGCTGCCGGAGACCCGGTTATAACCGGACATATCAACGAAGCCATGCCGCGATGCAAATCGGTGGAATGGCTTGTAAGCACCGGGCCTAATGTGCCCGAAGGATGGCTCGATTTCAACACAGGAATAGCGGCCGCACCCCCGCTCGTCCGCCCGGAAGTGGCCAACGAGAACACCGACGTGATGCTGCTTTATTTCACATCGGGCACATCGGGCGAACCGAAAATGGTGGCTCACGATTTCACCTATCCCCTCGGCCACATTGTCACCGCATCCTACTGGCACAACCTCCGGCCGGGCGACCTGCATCTCACCCTGGCCGACACAGGATGGGGAAAAGCCGTGTGGGGCAAACTCTATGGCCAATGGCTGGCCGGAGCCGAGGTGTTCGTATACGACTTCGACCACTTCAACCCGGCCGACCTGCTCGACATGATGGAGCGATACCGCATCAATTCGTTCTGCGCGCCGCCCACGGTGTTCCGCTTCCTCATACGCGAGAATGTGAAAGAACGCGACCTCTCGGCCCTGCGCTATTGCACCATAGCCGGCGAGGCTCTGAACCCGAGCGTGTTCAACAAATGGAAGGAACTGACAGGAATCTCGCTCATGGAGGGATTCGGGCAGACGGAAACCACCCTGACAGTCGGTAATTTCCCAGGCATGACGCCGAAACCCGGCTCCATGGGAAAACCGAACCCGCAGTACGACACCTACATCGCGCGCCCCGACGGCACTCCCTGCGCTCCCGATGAAAAGGGGGAAATCTGCATCCGCGTGCCAAAAGGGGAGCATCAGTTAGGACTATTCAAGGAGTATCTTGACGATGAGGAGCTGACACACGCCGCATGGCACGACGGGGTGTACCACACAGGCGATGTGGCCTGGGCGGACGAGGACGGATATTACTGGTTTGTGGGACGTAAGGACGATGTGATAAAATCCTCCGGCTACCGCATCGGGCCGTTCGAGGTGGAAAGCGCCTGCCTCACCCATCCTGCAGTTGTGGAATGCGCCATCACGGCGGTTCCCGACGAAGTGCGCGGACAGGTGGTGAAAGCCACCATAGTGCTTGCCGCCGATTATGTGAAGAAAGCCGGCCCGGAACTGGTGAAGGAGATTCAAAACCACGTGAAACGCGTCACGGCTCCCTACAAATATCCGCGTGTGGTGGAATTCGTGACCGAACTTCCCAAGACCATCTCCGGAAAGATTCGCCGCGTGGCCATCCGTGCCACCGATGCCGCCAACGCCGCAGCTAAGGCTGTGCGCAAAAAGACAGAACGCCGTCGGGGCGGAAACGCCGCCATCAGCGGTGCAGTTTGAACACAGCCGAGGCGCCGTCGGCCATTCCGACGGAGACGAGCATCACGCTCCCTCCCCATGCCGAAGTATCGACGGTAAGGTGAAAATCAGTACCCTGCACGGGGAAGGTAAACCGGCGTCCGGCCACATCGAAAACATTCACCGCCGCTATCTTCTGCGGCGACTCGATGTTAAGCGCCGTCCCCTCGAACCATACTTTCACGCCTGCATCGCCCGGTGCAGGCGTTTGTGTTCCGTCTATGCCGGATGTCTCGGAAGTGATGTTGAAATCGCGCCACTGGTCGGCGGAACTGAAGGCATCGAACAACTCGGATGTGACTTTCAGAACGGCATCCGCCACATCCACGCCATCCCATACCCCGGCTCCAAGCAGAGGAACTGACACCGGAGCGGTGGCATCAATCTCTTTGAGCGACACCCATCCCGACATAGCTCCCCGGCCGATGCTCTCGAGTGTGGCCGGAAGGATGAGAGAGCTTATCTCCGTCCAACCGGACATGGCGTAATCGCCAATGTGAGTGACAGATGTATTGGAAATAACTTCGGGCGACACGGTGGCTGTTCCGGTCAAAGCATAATCGGGCAGGGTGGTCACACCTTCGGGCAGTGGCGGAATGGGGGTCTGCGAATCATTGTAGAACGCACCGCGTCCAAGCGATACGAGCCCTGCGGGAAACTTCACTTCGGTCAGACCAGAGCAATTGATGAACGCCCATTCGCCGATGGTCACTTCTCCTGTGCACCCCTCGGCATCAAATGCTGCAAGTGCGGAATTGGCAAAAGCCCTGTCGCCCACGGTGGCGAGCGACGCAGGGAGCGTCACGGCAGCCAACGACGTGCAGCCGTTGAACGCATCGTTGCCGATAACAGCCAGCCCTTCCGGCAATGCCACCGACTTCAAGGCCATGCAGTGGGAGAAAGCTCCGTCGGGCAGTTCCTTTATGGTGCCGGCAAACGATACCGATTCAAGTTCACCGCAATCGGCAAAAGCCTGCGGTCCGATGGTTTTCACCGAAGCCGGAATCTCTACCGAGGTCAACCCGGCGCAACCGGCAAAGGCTGAACGCCCGATGGATTCAAGCGACGCCGGCAGACTGACCGATTCAACCGACGTGGTGGCCAAAGCGCCGTCGGCAATGCCGACAAGCCCTGCGGGAAGCGCCACCCGATTGAGCGACGGGAGCATCAGCGCGCCTTCGGGCAGAACGGCCGCCTCGGCAACCGTGCGACCTGTGAAAGTAGGTTCCCCGCTGTAAGCCACAATCTCCACGTCCGAAAGATCGAGCGAACGCAACGCGGTCAAACCTGAACGGATATAGTCGAAATCGCGCACATCCATCGAGCCAGTAACCGTAAGGTCGGTTGTGGCGGCATCCGTGACCAATGTGTGCAGATTGCCGGGAGTGGACTCAACCGTCAGCGCGCCACACAGCGGCGCCACAGCAGAGAATAAAACCGATATGATAATCGAACCTGTTCTTGTCATTGTCTGGATATGAACCGGGGGTTCCGGATTTTTATTCGTTAAACGCTCCCGGAGGTCAAATTATTGCCAATAACCGTTTTGAAAACTTGCGGTGCACCCGCCACATGCAATATTCCCGCCATGAAAGCGTTATTTATTCACTATGAATAGAATCTCTCTGAAAACATATAGATTTCTCTGGCTCGCGGGCGTGATTGCGTGCGCGTTGCTCACCTCGTGCATCAACGACGACATAAGCACCTCGGCCTCCGACCAGCCCACTTTCTCCACCGACACCGTGCGGTTCGGCACACTTTTCACCGAATCGCCGTCGCCCACACAACGTTTCAAGGTGTTCAACGCCCACGATAAGGGGATGAACATCAGCCGCATAGCATTCGCCGACGACCCGACTGGGATTTTCCGCCTGAACGTTGACGGCATCAGCGGCAAGGAATTCAACAACATCGAAATCCGCGAAAACGACTCTATCTTCATCTTTGTGGAAGCCACGCTCCCCGAAAACGGACGCAACATTCCGGTGGATGTGGTGGCGCACATCGAATTCCAGACCAACGGCGTGACACAGCGCCTCCCCGTAAAGGCCTGGGGACGCGACTGCGTACGTCTTGACAAGGAGACACTTTACGACACCGACGCCACCCTGTCGGCCGACAAGCCATATCTTGTGGCCGGTTCAATCACCGTGGGCGAGGGCGCCACCCTCACCATCGCCGAGGGGGCGGAACTTTATTTCCACGACGACGCCTACATGGAGATCCACGGCTCGCTACGTGTGGAAGGGTCTGCCGAAAAACCTGTGACAATGACAGGCGACCGCTTCGGCTTCGTGGCAGCCACCATCCCCTACGAACTCATGTCGGGACAATGGCGCGGCATCAGATTCGCGCCCGAATCAACCGGCAATCTCATCAGCCACGCCTCGATTCGCAATTCGGCCGAAGGGATTGTGCTCGACCATGTGCCGTACACCGACGAGACTCCCTCGCTCACCCTGATCAACTCACAGGTGCGCAACACCCAGAACTATGTGCTTCACGCCATCCACAGCAGTGTGGTGGCCGCCGGATGCGAATTTACCGATGCCTCCAGCGGCGTGGTGCGTCTGGAAGGGGGTACTCACAATTTCAACCACTGCACATTTGCCAACTACTATCTGTTCACGGCGCTCGGAGGCCCTGCGGTGCAATTCACTCACCTCAGTGAATCGCTGGATCCCGCCGAAGAGGAGGATGCATCGCAGCCCTATCTGTGGGCCATGTTCTCCAACTGCATCATCTACGGCAACGGTTCGGAGCTGAGCCACGGCGACCTTGACAACACATCGGTGACACTGCAGCGATGCCTGCTGAAATCGTCGGGAAGCAACGACGAGCATTTCATCGACTGCCTCTGGGACACCGACCCGGCATATTACACTGTGCGCGAACAATATCTGTTTGACTATCGCCTGCGCCCGGAATCGCCTGCGGCGGCCGCCGCCGACCCGGCATGGATGTCGCCTCTGACTCCGGCCGACCGTTTCGGCACACCCCGCGACCCCGCAGCACTCTCGCTCGGAGCCTACCAGTTTGTTCAACCCGACCCACAGCAACCCTGACACATGAAGATATTCCTTTCGGCCGGCGAAGCCTCCGGCGACCTCCATGCCGGTGCCCTTATCGGCCAGATCAGAAAACTCCAGCCTGACACGGAATTCGCCTTTCTCGGCGGCGACATGATGGCCGAGGCCGCCGGTTGCGCCCCGATTATCCACTACAAGGATATGGCCTATATGGGCTACACTCAGGTAATCAAGAATCTGGGAAAGATTTTCCACAACATGAAGGCGGCCAAAAAGGCCATAGCCGAATTCCGGCCCGACGCGCTTGTGCTTGTGGACTATCCCGGCTTCAATCTCAAGCTCGCGGCATTCGCACATGGGCTCAGCATCCCTGTGTACTATTATATCTCCCCGAAAGTGTGGGCATGGAAGGAATGGCGCGTGAAGGATATAAAGAAATACTGCACGAAGGTGCTCTCTATCCTGCCGTTCGAGGTGGAATTTTTCCGCCGTCACGGCATGGAGGTGGAATATGTCGGCAATCCGTCGGTCGAGGAGGTTGACCGCAAGGAAGCTGAATTGCAGCCATTGGCGGCATTTGTGGAGCAATGGCGCCTTCCTGCCGACCGGCCTCTGCTGGCCCTGGTACCGGGTAGCCGCCGCAGCGAGATTGCCAAGAACCTCCCTATCATGGAGGAGGTGGCGCGCCGCTTCCCGCAGTTCCAGCCGGTGGTGGCCGGAGCGCCTGCCATCGAACGCAGCTTTTACCGCGATTTCACCACACTCCCGCTGGTCGACGACGCCACATTCGAACTTGTGCGCAACTCCTCGTGCGCGCTGGTCACTTCAGGCACCGCCACACTTGAAACCGCCCTGCTCGGCACTCCCCAGGTGGTGTGTTACCGTGGCAACGGCACAAAACTGACGTACAACATAATGCGGCGCTTGCTGAAGATTCCGTTCGTATCGCTCCCCAACCTTATTGCCGACAGCGCCATTGTGCCCGAGCTGCTGCTCTACCGCTGCACCCCCGACACCGTGGCGGCAGAACTTGAGAAAATTCTGCCCGGCACTCCCGGCCGCGACGAGATGCTCCGCGGCTACGCACGCATGCGCGGCCGCCTCGGCAATTCCAACGCCCCCGCCCGCGCCGCCGAGGTGATACTTAACACCATATCTTAATTTTAATATCATGAAAGCGTCGGAAATTCAGGAATTATTCAATAGTTTTGAATCCATAGCCATCGAATACGATGGCGTTGAATGCTGGAGTGCGAGAGAACTTGCGCCGGTAATGGGCTATGTGCAATGGCGCAACTTTACTGCTATCATCAAGAAAGCAAAGGAATCAGCCTCCAACGCGGGCGAATCAGTGCGCGACCATTTTGCTGACGTCAGCAAAATGGTTCCCCTTGGCTCAGGCGCTGAACGTCAGATAGATGATGTCATGCTGACGCGCTATGCCTGCTATCTTGTGGCACAAAACGGCGACCCACGCAAGTCAGAAATAGCCTTTGCTCAAAATTACTTCGCAGTCCAGACACGCCGGGCCGAAATCGTTCATCAGCGGCTTCTTGATTATGAGCGTGTACAGGCTCGTGCCAAACTGGCCGAAACCGAGCATACCCTATCGGGAGTGCTTTATGAACGCGGCGTGGACTCCAAAGGTTTCGCCATTATCCGCGCGAAAGGCGACCGCGCGTTGTTCGGTCTGGATACATCCATGATGAAACGCCGTGTCGGGGCGCCGGAAAAACGCCCGCTCGCCGATTTCCTTTCCACGATAGCCATAAAGGCCAAAGACCTCGCCGCCGAAATGACTTCCGTTAACGTTCAGCAGAAAGACCTGCGCGGTCAGGTCGGCATTGAGCGGGAACATATCGACAATAATAGCGCAGTCCGCAACATGCTGCTTGACCGAGGCATACGCCCCGAAGCTTTACCACCTGCCGAAGACGTGAAGAAAGTGGAACGTCGTCTTAAATCAGACGAGAAGAAAATTCTCACCAGAAAAAATAAATGACCGAGGGCTGAATTACGGCAAATGAATCACTGTCGGCGGCAAAAAGCCACCAAGAACGATGAGTTCTACACTCAATATATTACGATATTGAGCCGAAACAACCGAGGAATTATGCAATAAGTTAGGAATAAAGTGATTTGAGATATGATGGATTTCGAAGAATACATACGCCAAGGCGAGCCGCAGAAGCGGGAGAAAGGTTACGCATGGCAGACCGCAATAGGGTTGCAGGCCGTCGATGGCTTGAAGCCTTCCGACTACTTGATTGAGACCGCACGTAAAGACATTGAGGGTGAGATTACAATCGACGAAGCCGAACAGCTTATTCGTAGCTATTATCAATCGAAAGCGGCGCATACGACCGAAGATGCGGAAATCCACGAAGCGGATATGGCATCGACCAACATCCGCCGACTTCTTACCGAAAAAACATTTGCATTTACGCTTGTCGGATTGACATCGATTCATCGGCGGATCTTCGACGGGATATTCAAATTTGCGGGACAAATCCGCGATTACAACATTACCAAAAAGGAATGGGTACTGCGCGGTGATACGGTGTTGTATGTTTCCGCGCCCGATCTCCGCAAAGCGATCGAATACGACTTGGAACAAGAACGCCAGTTCGACTATTCTCAAGTAGATCAAAACGGGCTCGTGAAACACATAGCCAAGTTCGTATCGGGATTGTGGCAAATCCATCCGTTCGGCGAAGGAAATACCCGAACGACTGCCGTGTTCACAATTCTCTATCTGCGTTCTATCGGCTTTGACGTAACAAACGACCTGTTCGCCAATCATTCGTGGTATTTCCGTAATGCGCTGGTACGTGCCAACTACCAAAACGTGCAAAAAGGCATCATGCGTAATTCCGAATATTTGGAGCGGTTCTTTCGTAATCTTCTGTTGGGTGAAACGAATGAATTACGGAATCGATATATGGTGGTGAATGCTCCGAAAGAATTGAGAGCAGAACAAGTACAGCAAATCGACCGTACAAGTACCGAACAACCTACCGTACAAGTAACCGAACAAGTTCTCGCTTTATTGTTGGCTTTGTCAAACGAACAATTATCGTTAAAAGTATTGATGGAGAAAGTCGGGTTGAAGCATCGTCCGACTTTTTTGGAGAATTATATAAGCCCCGCTTCCAAAGCCGGTTTTCTCAAGGTGCTATATCCCGACAAGCCCAATCACCCGAGACAAAAATACCTGCTTACGGCAAAAGGGCTGGCTTTATATAACGAAATAAAGAAAATGCAACATTAGTGTCCACTAATGACGGTTCCGATAATGTACACATCACTGTTACAGACGGCATAATCCATATCAGCGGCATGCGGAACAATACTCTTGCCGAACTCTATAGTTTGGATGGTATTAAGATATATGTCGGTAACGAGTGTGATATCCACATAAACAGGCACGGGACATTTATCCTTTGCATAGGCCACCACACATTTAAATTGAATATCTGATTTTGGGGGGTGCGGCGACACCGCTGTCGAGCTTCACATTCCCTAACTAATTCAACGGACTTCGGGGGCAACCTTAGGTTGAATCCGAAGTCCGTTTGTATTTGGTCTGACTTCAGCTTGGGCGAATGTTCTTCATATGGATAAGAGTCCCCGGTTTCTATGCCAGTTGTGGAGGTTGTTGGTTTTTCGGGATTTTTTGCGTAAGTTTGCCGGACATCTTAAATTGCAATTTATTATCAATGTGTCCGACCGGCAACCTCCGGCGGCTGTTCTTACTTACATTAATCCTACATGAGAGACTTTAAACTTTTATGTGCCACTGTTCTGGCATGGCTGGCATGCGCGGCCGCCAACGCACAGGTCATAACCACCAATCCGGCCGTTGTGACAGAGTCCACCAAAAATCTCACCATCACATTCCATGCCGACTGGGGTAACCGTGGCATGGCCGGACTTGCATCGAACGTGAAGGTCTATGCCCACACCGGTGTGATTACCAATCTGTCAAAAACCAACGCCGACTGGCGCTACTGCACCTCGAACTGGAATACTCCCCAGGAAAAATTCCGCATGACCAATGCCGGCAAGAATCTCTGGACCATCACCATCCCCGACATCCGTGAGTTCTATGGTGTTCCCGCAGGCGAGACCATCGAGAAACTCACTTTCGTGTTCCATTCCACAGGCGTTCCCGCCGAAGGCAAAACCGCTGTGGGCGGCGACATTACCCTGACGCTTCTTCCCGAAAATTTCCCGGAGCCCGTCAAGGCGGACTTCCCGGGCGGCAACCCCGTGCCGGGTATCACCACCAATGCCGACGGCTCGGCCACATTCTGCATGCTTGCGCCCGGCAAGGAGAGCGTCGTGCTCCGCGGATCGTGGAACGACTACAAGATTGTGCCCGAACAGCAGATGAACTACACCGACACATCCGACGGCATGCGCTACTTCTGGACCACCGTCAGCGATGTGGCCGACGGTACGGACAAAATCTATTACTATCTGGTGGACCATCAGATGGAAGTGGGCGACGCATGGGCCAAACTGGTGCTTGACGCCGACAACGACAAAACCATCTCCGCTTCCGTGTTCCCCGACATGCCGGTATACCCACCTCGTCTGGTCAACAGCCCGACCATACAGCAGAGCAACATCCCCCTTGCCGTATATAATTCCGATGCCGTCAAATTTGACTGGGAGGTGTCCGACTTCAAGGGCGTGGCTCCATCCGACCTTATTATCTACGAACTGCTTGTGCGCGACTTCACCGGCACCGAAGGACAGAAAAAGGGGAACGGCACCATCCGGCAGGCCATCGACAAACTCGACTATATCAAGGCTCTCGGGCCAGTTCGTGGACGAGTGCCACAAGCGCGGCATGGCCGTAATTATCGACGTGGTGTTCAACCACGCCGACGGATGGCATCCGTGGTTCAACATGTACCCCCCTGTCACCAGCCCCGTGTTCAACGCTTTCGGTTCGGCTCCACACGATTACACTGTGTTCAACGACTGGAAACAGGAAAGCGCCATGGTGGAGCTGCAGTTTGAGGAAGCGCTCAAATACTGGCTCACGGCCTACAAGGTGGACGGCTTCCGCTTCGACCTTGTGAAGGGACTGGGTTACAATGATTCATACAACAACCCCACCTACGATGCCGCCATAAACGAATGGGGCAAGCCTTCAAATCTGGCCGACCTCACCAACAAATACAACGCTTCGCGCGTGGAACGCATGAAAAAACTGCACGAAGCCATGCGCACCGTCAACCCCGATGCATATTTCATCAACGAGAACCTTGCCGGCGAAAAGGAGGAGAACGAGATGGCCGCCGACGGTGAACTCAACTGGGTGAACGTGAACTACAATTCATGCCAGTTTGCAATGGGATTCCAGTCGGGCGCCGAGCTTAACAACTTCTATGCGCCTAACTATAGCCGCACCTGGGGCTCCACAGTGAGCTATGCCGAAAGCCACGACGAAGAGCGCATGGCATATAAACAGAAAACCTACGGCGCCACCGGCGTGAAAGGCAACGCCGACATGAGCATGCGCCGTCTCGGCTCTGTGGCCGCGCAGATGATTCTCACCCCCGGCGCCCACATGATATGGCAGTTCCAGGAACTCGGCGACGACCAGACCACCAAGAATGCAACCGGCGGCAACAACACCGGCAACAAGAAAGTGGTATGGAGCCTGCTTGACAAGCCCGCCAACAAGTCGCTGCACGACAGCTACGCCAATCTGTGCAAAATCCGCAACTCCAACCGCGCGCTCTTCACACAGGACGCCGAGACTTACGTGACCCTCAACCCGTGGACATCCGGACGCTCCATCGCCCTCATTTCAGGCACACGCCAGCTGCTGCTTGTGGTCAACCCTGCCGTAAGCGGCAATCCAATCGAGATGTTCGTGCCCATGACGGTGGATTTCGGGCGCCTGGAACTTCTGGACGCCAGCCCGGCCACCACCCCGGCTCTGTCGGCCGTGTCAAAGCGCTCCATAACAGGTCTTGCTCCGGGCGCATACGCCGTGTATGGCACTCCTGAGGCATCGGCAATCGAATCGGTTGAGGCGGAAGCATCTACGA
>PPYF01548341.1_pt1 | contig 10659 bp, 7 predicted proteins | sample 1559871 | NCBI WGS metagenome assembly PPYF01 (sample SAMN08240021, study PRJNA423297) | Human gut metagenome, whole genome shotgun sequencing project.
ACTCCCTTCAACAGGCTTACAGGGCTTAATTTTGTCGTGCTTTATGCATTCGGCGGCATGATGACCATTATGTTTCTGAATAAACACGATTTTGAAGAGCTAAGCTTCAGATTCAGAAAGTGAGCGTAAAATGTATCACGAGCATCCTCTTAAAATACTGAAAAACGCTTCGAAAAATATCTGGCTTCTGATTTTCCCTCTTCTCAGGGGAATCAGAACAATTCACCTTGATTTTGACGTTTTTTATAGCTGGATAACCGGAGCGTGGTTCGATATACTTGTCATTGCCCTGATTATAGGCTTCGGATACTTCAGATGGATATTCACATGGTTCAGATTCGGTGAAAATGAGGTTTCTCTTATGACCGGAATATTTATAAAAAAAGAAACGTCTATTCCATACGAAAGCATTTCCGCAGTTACAGCGGAGCATTCGTTTTATCTTCGGCCGTTCAAGGCAGTGCGGGTAAGCGTAGATACCTGTGCCGGCGCGTTCAACGGCTCGGATATGTCGCTGCTTATGAGAAGAAAGGATCTGCGGCGGCTGCATCATAAAATCCCCAATCCTCATAATAAGGTAAAAAAGACCTTTGAGGTGCGTCCAAAATGGTTTACTATAGTTTTTTTCGCGTTTGTTTTCTCCAGCAGTATATCAGGGGTAATTTATATGTCCGCATTATTTTTTCAGTTCGGCAGAATCTCAAAGGATCTTCTGGAAAACGAATTAAAGAACGCCTTTAACCAGCTTACCAGCGAGGTTTCCTCAAAATTTGCCCTGAGTATTCCTCCCGCCGCTATAACGCTCGCCATTATTATAATAATTACATGGCTTTTTTCTTTTATTTCAAATATCCTTAGATATGCAGGATTTGTCATGAAAAAAAATAAGCGTTCGCTTGAAATAAAGATGGGAACCATTACAAGGCGCAGCTTTCATATTGTTTCTGATAAAATAAACTATATTGATATGCGCCAAAGCATGATCATGAAGATTTTCAGGAAAACATCGCTGAATATAAGCTGCTCCGGCTATGGAAATGAAAAAAACGAACTGCCGGTGCTGCTGCCGATTTTAAACAGAAAGCAGTCAAACAGAGCTTTAGATATTCTGGATTTCGGAAAAAGAATAGGTAAACGAACAATAGCTTCGCAAAGGGCGGCGGTAATAACATTCGCCGGCATACCCTTATCCTTATGTCTGGGTATACCGGTTGCCGCAAAAATACTCATTTACTATATCCCGTCCATTTATCAGTTTGTGCTTTTCTTTGCCATTATGGCGGAAATTCCTTCAATATGGATGCTGATTATAAAAATAGCCGCCCTGTTTTCAACAGGCGCCTCGATTGAAGATAATTTTATAAGCATAAGATATTCAAGATTCTTTGCTTTCCATACCGTTCTGGCCGATATGAACAAAATAGTTAAAATACAGATAATTCAGAATCCTATACAAAAGAAACTCGGCAGATGCCGTTTGGATTTCTATTTTAATTCGGAAACAGCTAAAAAAAACAAGCTTCATGGATTAAGCGTCAAGGACGCAGAAAAGCTGCTGAAAATCTTGAATATAGAAAACTGTCAGACTGTCTGATATGTAGAACGGAGATTTTATATGATATTTTTATTTGCTATAGCCGGATTGTTTGGTCTAATCGCCATACTTTTATTTATTGCGCTCATACGCACAGAAATAATAAAAAAAGAATGCGGCGCTGAAATTCCTTATAATATGGAAAAGGAAGGAATAAATCCCAGTCTCCATGCGGAGCGCCTTTCAAAAATGATACAGGTCGCGTCTGTCAGCAGAAGAGGAAACGGCGACCTGACCAAAATCTATGAAATGCACAGAAGGCTTGAAGAGCTTTACCCTCTGATTCACAGCAGACTTGAGGTCAAGGATATAGACGGCGCTCTTTTGTACAAATGGAAGGGAAAGAACCGTCAAAAGGCTCCGGTGCTGCTAATGTCTCACCATGACGTGGTTGAAGCTGCCGGAGACTGGAAATATCCTCCGTTTTCCGGCGCCATAGCCGACGGAAAAATATGGGGCAGAGGCGCCGTAGATACAAAAGGCGCTTTATGCGCGATACTGGAAAGCGTAGAGTATCTGCTTTCAAAGGGTTTTATCCCTGAAAGGGATTTTTACATAGCCTCCTCATGCAATGAAGAAATAACCGGAGACGGAGCAGTAAAAACAGTTGAATATATGTATAACGCCGGAATACGCCCTGAGCTTGTGATGGACGAGGGCGGCTCTGTAATGGGAAACATGATGGGATCAGAAGCCGCCTGCGCTATGATAGGAGTTTTGGAAAAGGGACGGGCTAACGTAAAATTCATAGCTCATTCACACGGAGGACACGCCAGTATTCCTTTCAGACACAATCCATTCGCAAGATTAGCGAGACTTATTAACAAGGTCGAATCACGGCCGCCTTTCAAGGCAAGGTTAACAAAACCCGTCGTTGAAATGTATAAGGCAATGGCGCCGTATATGCCTTTTAAATACCGTTTTCTTTTAGGAAACGTTTGGCTGCTTAAACCGGTTATGCCGTTTTTCATGAAAAAAATGGGCGGACAGCCTGCAGCTCTCGTATCTACTACATGCGTGTTCACTATGGCGGAAGGGAGCCGCGGCGCAAACGTAATTCCGGAAACGGCGTCCGCAACTGCGAATATGAGATTTATGGTTCATGAGCCTCTTGAAGCCTCTCTTAAAAAAATGCTTAAGCTTGCCGATAAAAACGATATATGGATGGAAATGATTACCGGATATGATATTCCGCCTGCTGCCGATACAACATGTCCCGCCTATAAAAAGGTTGTCAGGCAGGTTGAAAACACCTTTGGCAGAATTCCCGTAATACCATATGTCATGCTTGCCGGAACAGACGCGCGACACTACACAAAAATATGCAACTGCGTTTTAAGGTTTGTTCCTTTGACTATGACCGACAGTCAAATGAAATCCGCACATGCGGTCAACGAAAACCTTAACGTTTCCTCACTGGCAAGGGCAGTGAACTTTTATGTTGATTTTATCCGCGGATATGACGATAAGCAAAGACTCGGCTGTATCGGCTAATACTCAAAATACCTGCGCTTAAAAAGCGCAGGTATTTTTTCATATATAAAAAGCTAAAGCCTCTTGGCAATGTCGTCAAATCTTTATTTTTTCAAAAAAGGAAAAAGCTGCCGCCGTTTTAAAACGGCGGCAGCTTAAATTACGTCTTTTCAAGACTCTGCATAATATTCTAATATACTTTTATTTTCAGCTTTTGACAGTACGTTTAAGCCATGCGTTTGCAAGATCAAGCGCCTCGTAAAGACTTTCCTTTTCACTGCTTTTTGTAATAGCCTTATTAGGCGGCAGCGTTAAATCTGTTGACATCTGATAAACCTTTATCTTACTGGCAATCTCCAGATCCTTAACCTTTTTTTTCTGCAATATCTGCAGCATAACTACATAATCATCAGACATGTTGCCGTAGTAAATCACATTATCGTGTCTGACAAGAGGATATCCCTTGTAAGTAAAAAAACTGCTGCTCATATTTCTCCTCCTTATCTAATGTCGTGTAATTCTATTCTATCATACTTCGTCTGCATATGATGTCGGATAATGTCACCAGTTCATAACAAAATCTTCATCAGAGTCGAATTTTCCGAGATTTTCAATCAGCAGATCCACATAGGCCATTCTGCATTTAAAGCTCGGTACTCCGTTTACGCTTATCAGCGCTTTCTTGCCGTCAGATTTAAAAAATTCTATAGTCTGCTTGGTTTTCCCGTCCTGAGTTTCAAGATTTATTGTAACGACAGCATCTCCCTCAGGCTTTTCATCTATTACAAATTCCTCAGCCGAGGTTTTAAGTAAAAATGTATAAAAGCTTCTGAATCGCTCGCTGTCACACTTATCTCCGTTTTTAGTAACGGTATAATCGCTTTCGTCAGAGCCGCTTCCCTTGAAGCTGACAGTTTCTCCTCCGTTAATACTGATTTCAAGCTTTGAAATATCCCATACATAAGTACCGAAAATCATTTTAGACGTAATATCTCCGGGCTGAAGTTCCGCCCAGCAGAGGCTGTCTGAGGATACGGCGTAAATAACGTCGATTCCATCTATCATAACGAGATAATATTTTCCGTCCTCTGATTCAAGCTGATTTCCGATTTTTAAAGTATATGTTTCAGGCTCGTCAGTTTTCATTATTACCGTACAAAACGGTTCTTTCAGCCCCGCCGCGCTTATTTCCTCGTCTCCGGGATTAGCTGACACTGCCGACTGAGCAGTAAGACCGAATAATCCATGAGTGGCGTCCTGAGATTTCTCAACGTCAAGATATGCAAATATCGGCTCGGTCATATAGTGAGTAGCAAGCGTACCGCTCTTTTCGTCCTCGTTATCAGCCGATTCATCGTAATCGAGAACTATATCGTAATCGAGGTCAGTCCTTGAAATGCTTATCTCTTCCACATTCGGATAACTGTCCTCAGCGGGCTCTTCAAGCAGAGTTGTTGAAATAAAATATTCCGGATTGTTCTGAAATACGCTCAAGCTGCTTGTCGCGGCAAGATAAACGGCGTCTTCCGTCTGTCCGCCTGCCGGAACAGCCTTGTATTCTCCTTCAGTATTTTTAACTGAAACAGACTGTATATCTTCCTTTTCAAATTCAAAAATAGGCGTCGAAACAGAAGCAGAATCTGATACAGACGAATCGCCTGACGATAATTTTTCTGAATCGTCATCGCCGGTGAGAACCAATACCGCATATCCTCCGCCTGCAACCGCAAGAGCCGCAGCACAGGCGATAAGCGTTTTTATGTTCTTTTTCATCGGTTTCTTCTCCTTATGAATACAACGATTCCCGCTGCCACAACTATGAGAGGAATTACGAATATCACTACTCTGCTGATCGCTTTAATCTGAGAAGACGTAATATCAATAGTCTGTACAGAAAGATCCTTTTCAGCTATAATGATTCCGTTTTCCTTGCCGCACATTTTATTAACTGAATTTATAATATATTCAGCATTGTTATAGCTGCTGGAATATAACAAAACCTGATCAAGTATCGTCGCGCTGCCGATAACCATAACGTTATTTACATGAGCTTTATTTTCGCTGTCCATATTAGTTTTTGTTGCAACAGCCATAACGTTCTGTTGGGATTTTTCAGCGCTGTCAGGATCAAACTCCGTAGTCTCCTCTGTTTCGGCTTCCGCAGCGTCTTCATTTTCAGAAGCATCCGCCTTTGCCTGCGCCTCTTCCGCAGTCTGCATTTCAAGCGGGTAAAGGAAAGCTGTGTCGGAGGTTGTCAGAAGAGCCGAGGTTGTTCTGTCAACATTCGCGTCAAAAAGCAGATTTACAGGTCGGGATAACGGAGCAATTATAGGTAGCTTTGTGTTAGACAAACCCTCGCTGTAGGTTTCGTCTCCTATTACCGCAATCGGCGCGCTTAGCTGTCCTTTCATAGTCGTAACATACTGGCTTTTGTCATTGCTTGATTCATAAACTATGCTTCCGCCGATTTCAATTCCCCAAACCTCAAGAAAATCATCAATATTAGGAGTTGAATACTGTAGAACGTCCGCAATATAAATCAAATCTCTGTCAAGATCGCCTCCGTTATAAAGAAAATCGTCAAGCTTTGTTATGCAGTCTTCAGTAAGATCGTTAATCGGCGCTGGAAGTACTGTTATATCATAATCCTCCGGAGAAAGTTCGTCAGACATTATATCTATTTCAGAAACCTCGTATCCGTTTTTATCCATCATTGAATAAAGCGCGGAAATTGAATAAGCGTTATCAGAGTGATAGATAGCCGAGCCGTTGTATTTGCTTATAAACGCTACCTTAATTGGATTGGCGTCCGTCACGCTCATAATTGCAGACGTCAGCTCCTGCTCGCCCTTATATCCGGTAATACTGCTGTTACCGTAATAATCGGACTGAAAGGTAAACAGATCGTCTACGCTCATAACCTTAACTCTATCCCCGGACGCAACAACAATATCGCCTTCCTTTATTTCTCCATTATAGCTGCTTGAATATTTAGTCACAACATCAGGATTCGAAGCAATATCATAATAATCAAGTTTAATATGATCGGAATAATTCTTATATTTTTCTAAGGTTTCAAGAACCATTTTTGTATATGTACTTCCGGTTGTGAAATAGCTTTCATTTTTCATTACAGCTATTTCAACGTCTTTTTTTATGGATTTCACGTAATCTATAGAATCTTGAGAAACCTCAAAAAGCTGATTTTCAGTTAAATCAAGCTTTAAATTTTTACGGTCGGTCAAAATACCGACTATTAGGTTCACCACTATTACAACCGCAATGAAAACCAACGTTATAACCGTAGCCACAAATCCATATTTAAACTTTCTTTTATTAAAAGATCTTTTTTTCTTTTCGGGTTTAATCGCGTCATTTGACATTTGCATTTATCCTCCTTAGCTCCAGCGTCTTTTCTCAAAAATCCTGATAGTCAGGAAATTGAAAATAACAGCGGCGCTGATATAGAAAAGCACGCTTGAAAGATTGAAAATACCATAGGTAAACTCATTATATTTATTATAAAAGGATAATGAAGTAAATAAATTAGCGATAAAATCAATCTTAATAAACGAGGCAATAACGTCGAACATCTGCAGAACCATCAACAGAAGAAATCCTCCGACAGCCGCTACCACCTGATTTTCGGTAAGTGCGGAAACAAACATAGTTATAGCAATAAACGCGCCTCCCAGAAGAATGAGGGCAATATAATTTGCAAATAATATATTCCATGCTACGTCTCCGAAATAGCTTAATATAAGAGCATATATAAATATAATACTTACGCCCATTATGTAAACTAAAAGAGTTGCAAAATACTTTCCGAGAACTATCCCTCCGAGACTTACCGGAGCAGTCAGTAACCCCTGTTCAGTTTTCTGTCTTTTTTCCTCGCTGAAGGACTTCATAGTAAGAACAGGTATAAGAAACACTATAATAGTGAAAAATGTGGAAAACAATCCGGTCATATCTGTAGACGCTGAATAAAGCGTCGACGAATAAAAGAAAAATCCGGAAAAGGCATAAAATACTGCCAAAAATACATAAGCGATGCTTGATGTAAAAAATGAACCAAGCTCGCGCCTGAATATAGCGCCCATCAGTTATTACCTCCGCTTTCAGATTCATTTTCATAGGGCCTTGCTTCCTGAAGCTTTTTCAACTGATCCGGAACTCCTTCGCCCATTGTGATTTTAAGGAATATATCCTCGAGCGTCATTTCCGAGGAATTCATCATAAGAATGGGCCAGCCGTGCTTCTGAACCGTTTTATTTATCTCACGTCTAAGGTCGATTCCTTCCTCAGCCTCCAGCTCAAACTCAAATACGCCGGGCTCGCGTTCCATATCCGCCCTTACATATTTTATACCTTCGATTTTTCTAAGCTCGTATAGAATCTCATCCTTATTTCCTTCTATCCTCAATATGAGGCGGTGGTCAGTCGAAATCTTTTTTGAAAGATTTCCGGCTGTGTCGTCCGCTGCAATTTCTCCCTTATTTATTATAACCACTCTGTCGCAGACGGCTTGTATTTCAGACAGTATATGTGAAGAAAGTATAACTGTGTGATTTTTTCCAAGCTTCTTAATAAGAGTTCTGATCTCTACCATCTGCTTAGGATCAAGTCCCACAGTCGGCTCGTCCAGAATAAGCACAGGCGGATTTCCTATCAACGCCTGAGCAAGCCCCACACGCTGCTTAAAGCCCTTAGAAAGATGCTTTATTATTCTTTCTTTAACGTCTGTAATTTTACACAGCTCGCATATATCTGTAAGATGCGATTTACGCGGAAGCTTGCATTTTTTAAGATCAAAAATAAAATTCAGATAGGACTTTACAGTCATATCAAGGTAAAGCGGCGGAAGCTCCGGAAGATATCCGATATTGGATTTAGCCTTTATCGGATCCTCAAGGATATCTACGCCGTTTATAAGCGCCGATCCGGAAGTGGATGAAATATATCCTGTAAGAATGTTCATTGTCGTGGATTTTCCGGCGCCGTTCGGTCCGAGAAATCCCAATATCTCACCGTCATTGGCAGTAAAGCTTATATTATCCACAGCCCTTTTATCACCGTAATTCTTAGTGAGATTTTTTACCTCTATCATACTTTAAGCGCTACCTCCTAACATAGCTTTTAAGCATTAACATTATATCTAATTAATGTGACAGTTCTATGAAAAAGCTATGAAAGCTTTTCTATTCCTCTGCGTATTCTGGCCAAAGCGTCCTCTTTCCCTAAAATATCGCATAACTCGACTCCGCCGCCGGGAGTAAACTGCTTTCCGGACACCGCCGTTCTTACAGGCCAAAGCAGCCAGCCGTTTTTCACTTCAAGCTCTGCTATAAGTCCAAAAAGCGCTTTATGAATAGATTCCGTATTCCAGTCCTCCAGCTTTTCCAGAACCGGCAGAACCGCCTTTAAAGCTTTCAGGGAGGTTTCCTCATTGGTTTTCATTTTCTTGTGACAGTACATTGTTATATCATATTCCGGAAGCTTGTCAATAAAATCAACCATTTCAGGAACATCGTTAAATAATTCAGTTCTTGGCTGAAGCACCGAAGCAAGAAGGGGAAGGTCTATATCCTGTCTCTTTACGGTCTGACGGATATAAGGAGTAACATGCTCCAGAAATACCTCCGGCGTCATTCTTCTTATATGAGCGGCGTTGACAGCCTTAAGCTTTACAGGATCAAATATTGCCGGCGATTTTGAAATACCGCTTATGTCGAAGTTTTCTACAAGTTCCTCCAGACTGAAAATTTCTTCCTCTCCCTTTGGCGCCCAGCCTAAAAGGGCAATAAAATTAACAACGGCTTCCGGAAGATATCCCTTTGCCACAATATCCTCAAACGAAGCGTCTCCGTTTCTCTTTGAAAGCTTCGACGTCTGATCCTTCATAACCGGCGGACAGTGTATATACACCGGAACGTCCCAGCCGAAAGCCTTATAGAGAAGATTGTATTTCGGAGCGGAGGAGAGATATTCGTTTCCTCTTACAACATGAGTAATCCCCATTGTGTGATCATCAACGACATTTGCAAAATTATATGTCGGCATACCGTCAGTCTTAATAAGAATCTGATCATCGAGCGTAGAATTATCCACCGTAATGTCTCCATATATTTCGTCATGAAACGTAGTTGTTCCTTCAAGCGGCATTTTCTGCCTAATAACGTAGGGTATACCCGCCGCGAGCTTTTCTTCGACTTCTTCCTTAGAAAGATTACGGCAGTGCCTGTCGTACATCGGAGGTATGTGAGAAGCCTCCTGGATTTTTCTCACCTCGTCAAGCCTGTCCTTATCGCAGAAGCAGTAATAAGCATTTCCGCTTTCAACAAGCTTTAAAGCGTAATCCTTGAACATTCCCATTCGTTCAGACTGCACATAGGGACCGTATTCGCCTCCTACATCCGGGCCCTCGTCCCATTTGAGTCCGGCTTTTCTGAGCGTATCGTATATTACGTCTACCGCGCCCTCGACGTATCTTTCCTGATCGGTATCCTCGATTCTTAAAATAAAGTCGCCGTCGTTTTTCTTAGCTATAAGATATGTGTAAAGAGCCGTTCTCAGATTGCCGATATGCATATATCCCGTAGGGCTCGGCGCAAATCTTGTTCTTACTCTTTGTGACATTTTAAATTCATTCCTTTCTTAAAGACTTTAGCGTATTGTATCCGTTTTTTCCTGTCGAATTAGGGCTATATCCTCATGAACCTGATTTTTAAGCTCCTCTATGGAACTGAATTTTTTTTCATCTCTTACAAATCGCAGGAAACGAACTTCTATTATTCTTCCGTAAAGATTTCCGCAATAATCAAGTATATGCGTTTCCGCCAAGGGATCCGTATTTTTTTCAATCGTAGGCTTAACTCCCACGTTGGTTATTGAATTGTAGGTTTTCCCGTCAATAAGCGTTAACGTATGGTAAACGCCATTTCTGGGCACAAGCTGTTTTTGACCGAAAATCTGATTTATCGTAGGAAAATCAAGCGTTCTGCCAAGCCTGGCGCCCTCTTTTACTTCCTCGCTTATAAAGTAAGCTTCTCCCAAAAGCTCTCCCGCCTCGGAAACCTCCCCGTTTTTCAGAAGCCTCCGTATAATTTCCGAGCTTACCTCGCGCCCGTTTTTCCTTTCCATGCCGCATACGCTCACCTCAAAGCCGAATCTTCTGCCAAAGCTCTCAAGCTCGCATACGCCGCAGGCGGCCCCTCTTCCGAAACGAAAGTTTTCACCGCATACGACCGCTTCCGCGTTCATTTTTCCGGCAAGTATTTTTTCAGCGAATTCTTCACCGCTCATCTCAAATACATCGCTTATATCAGGCGAATAAATGTATTCTGCTCCCAGTCTGCTAAGTATATCAATTTTCTGTCTGTTCCCGTAAATAAACTCATACGGTTTTCCGTGCTTATAGCTTATTCCGTCAGCCGGAAATGTAAAAACTGCCGGAGTCAAGCCCTTTTTAGAATAATCTACGGCGGCTTTTATAATTTTTCTGTGGCCGCAGTGAACGCCGTCGAATATCCCAAGAGCAACGGCCGCCTTGCTTTTCATTGATCCGCCGGTTATATCAATCATTTTAACAG